>ERZ777010.367-NODE-367-length-50039-cov-6.313020_pt1 | contig 50039 bp, 48 predicted proteins | sample MGYA00374963_ERZ777010 | MGnify/ENA primary metagenome ERZ777010 (study PRJEB29309, sample SAMN06268256) | bioreactor metagenome | isolation source: Joint BioEnergy Institute, California, USA | place: USA:Joint BioEnergy Institute, California, USA | collected...
TTCAAAGATGCCGCCGGGTGTGCCTGGCGATGAGGCGCACGTTCGCGCGCAGAAGCCTCGGATTCGAGAATCCGGCCAACTCCCGAGGGAATAAAGTCAGTAGAATCAAGAAGTAATGGCGCGCCCGAAAGGATTCGAACCTCTGACCCCCAGATTCGTAGTCTGGTGCTCTATCCAGCTGAGCTACGGGCGCGCAGGCTGCCGGAAAGGCAGCGGAACACGGGAAAGCCCCGTGAGCGAACGCCGCTTACCTAACGACTGAAGCGGCCAAAAGCAAGCACCCACGTGAAGATTTCCCGCACGGGGAATGCGGCAAAAACATCCGCCTCGCTCTTGCGGCGATGGTTGCCATTGCCCTTTGTAGAAGCAGGCGGCCTTGTCGTTGGTCCGGCGCCGTTTTCCGCGGTCCGCCGTCGCGGAACCCCTCAGGAAGCGCCGTTGACGTCGTGATCGTTGGCATCGGGGATCAGGATGGAAAAGACGGTGTGTCCGCTCCTGCTTTCCTTCAGCGAGATCTCGCCGCCATGGGCGCGCACCAGTTCCTGTGCGATGGCAAGGCCCAGGCCCGTGCCGCCGCTTCTGGCACCTCCACGAAAGGCGGTGAACAGGTTTTCGCGCGCCTTGGGGGGCAGTCCCGGCCCGGTGTCGGAGACGAGGATCTCGACGCTGCGCTCCTCGCGATGCGCCGAGATCGTCAGCCTGCGGACCAATGCCGTATCCTTCTCGGCCGACATCGCCTCCACGGCATTGCGGGCGAGATTGGCGAGCACGCGAAAGAGCTGCTCCGCGTCCGCCTCGATCTCGAGCCCCGGATCGACCGCATTGACGAATTCGACCCCATTTGCCGAATCGATCGCCAGCGTGGCGCGCAAATCTTCCACAAGCTGGTTCAGCCTCAGCCGGCGGCGCTTGGGCGGGGCCTCCTGCGTGCGCCCGTATTCGAGCACGCCCTGCGTATAGGAGACGGCGCGGTCGAGCGTGCGCACAAGCCGGGGCGCCAGCGACTGCACGGTGGGATCGACGCTCTGCGTCAGCCGGTCCGACATGAGCTGCGCCGACGACAGCATGTTGCGCATGTCGTGGTTGATTTTGGACACCGCAAGCCCCAGATCGGCCAGCCGCTTGCGCTCGCCCAGCGTGCGGTAGAGCGTCTTCTGCATGGCGGCGAGCTCGCGTTCGGCAATGCCGATCTCGTCACTGCGGTCCTCTGGCTGTATGATGCGGGCCGCATCCTCAGGCGCCGCGCCGAAGGCGAGCATCGACTGGGTCATCATGCGGATGGGCCGGATCATGATGCGGTTGATGGCGTAGAAGACGAGGGTCGCCGTAATGAGCGAAATGACAAGCGAAAGAAGCGCCACATTGCGCGCATAGACCAGCAGGGCCGCGCGCAATTCCCGGTCGGGTACGATAATCTCGTACTGCTTCGGGCTGGAGCCGATGCTGCCGAAGATGCGCAGCATCCTGTCGCCGCCGAAAAAGAGGGTTCCGAAGGTTTTTGCGATCGCCTGCAGCGGGCCGATATTGTCGAGATCGGCATGCATGTCCACCGCGGGCGGAACCTGGGAGACGACCAGAAGCCGCGAGGTGCCCCCATCCCGCACCGCAATCGCGCTGACACCCGTCGTCATGAGAATGTCGTTGCTGGCCTCGCGGCTTAGCCGGTCCGGATCGCCCTCCAGCAGAACGATGGCGACCAGAGCGGCGCTGCGCAGCCGCTGCTCCATCCATTGCAGGCCGAAATTGGCAACCGAGGGGATGAAGATCAGCACCTCGGCAGCCATGACGAAGAGAATGGTCAGAAGCAGGAGCTTGGTGGACAGGCCGCGCGTCAACGGCACCGCAGGCGCGGTTCCGGTCTCCCTTTCGCCTCCCTCCTGGCGCGTCTTGTCAGCCATGCCGAATCGGGCCGTCAGTTCCGATCCTCATCGGAATAGACGGAGAAAGCACAACAGTCCATGTTTCCGCCAAGAGGCGTCATTGAGCAAGCCGCCCTAAGACCGGCACGGCTCATAGCGGCTCCATACGGCCACAGGAGATACTGCCCAGTGGAGAAGCGGCCGGGCAACGAGCCCGGCTCGTCTCAGCTCGGGGCGATCATCTTTTCAGGCCGCACCAGCCGGTCGTACTCTTCCTCCGAAACGAGCCCGGTCTTCAGCGCCTCCTCGCGCAGGGTCGTGCCGTTCCTATGCGCGTTCTTGGCTATACGGGCCGCGTTGTCGTAGCCGATGGCGGGGGCGAGGGCCGTAACCAGCATGAGCGAGCGCTGCATCAGGTCGGCGATGCGCGCCTCGTCCGCCTCGATGCCCTTTACGCAGTTGTCCGCGAAGGAGCGCATGGCGTCCGACAGCAGCCGGATGGACTGCAGCACCGCATTGGCGATCACCGGCTTGAAGACATTGAGCTCGAAATGCCCCTGGGAGGCGGCCACGGAGACGGTGGTCTGATTGCCCATGATCTGAGTGGCGACCATGGTGAGCGCCTCCGCCTGGGTCGGGTTCACCTTGCCGGGCATGATTGAGGAGCCGGGCTCGTTTTCCGGTAGCTTCAGCTCGCCCAAGCCCGAGCGCGGACCGGAGCCCAGGAAACGGATGTCGTTGGCGATCTTGAAGAGATCGGCGGCAAGCGCATTGAGCGCGCCGTGGAAGGCGTTGAGCGCGCCATGGCTGGCCAGCGCCTCGAACTTGTTTTCCGCCGTGCGGAACGGCAGCTTCGTGATGGCGGCGGCGCGCTCGGCAAAGGCCTTGTCGAATCCCTTGGGCGCGTTGAGGCCGGTGCCGACCGCCGTGCCTCCCTGGGCGAGTGCGTAGACATCCTCGAGCGCGCGTTCGATGCGCGTGCGCCCCAGCCTGAGCGCGGCGACGTAGCCGGAAAATTCCTGCCCGAGAGTGAGCGGCGTGGCGTCCTGCGTGTGCGTGCGGCCGATCTTGACGATGTCGCCGAAGGCGCGCTCTTTCTCCTGAAGCGCCGCCGTCAGGCGGTCGAGGGCCGGAAGAAGCTCGGCATGCGCCTCCCGGGCCGTCGCGATGTGCATGGCTGTCGGGAAGCTATCGTTGGACGACTGGCTCATATTGACGTGGTCGTTGGGATGGACCGGCTTCTTCGAGCCCATCTCCCCGCCAAGCATTTCGATGGCGCGGTTGGAGATCACCTCGTTGGCGTTCATGTTCGTCTGTGTGCCGGAGCCGGTCTGCCAGACGGAGAGGGGAAAGTGGTCGTCGAGCTTACCCTCCAGCACCTCGCGGGCGGCGGCAGCAATCGCCTCGCCGAGCTTGGAGTCGAGCTTGCCGAGCGACATGTTCACCTCGGCCGCGGCCAGCTTGACGATGCCGAATGCGCGGATGAGCGGCACCGGCATCTTTTCGATGCCGATCTTGAAATTGCCGAGCGAGCGCTGGGTCTGCGCGCCCCAGTATTTGTCGGCGGGCACTTCGATCGGGCCAAAGGTATCGGTCTCGACGCGAGTCTCAGTCATTCGGCTTCACTCCAGACGGCTTTTGCCGCCATATGCGCCAAGGCCAAGGCTTTTGCAAACCCCCGCAGCGGGCCCATGCGCCACTGTATCGATTAAAGTCGCAAAAAGATTTTGTGCCCGGCCCAAGCCGCTTCCCTTCAGAGGGCTGTTGGGGGAGGGGTCTTCTGAAATGCACGGAAAAACGAAAGGCAGCACCTCCCCATGGAGATGCTGCCTTTCAGCAGACGACGCCGGCAAACCCCTCCACCGGCTCGTCCCCCGCGTAGTGGAATCAGATTACCACGACCTTGGTGCCGACGGGAACACGTTCGTAAAGGTCGATGACATCTTCGTTGCGCATGCGGATGCACCCGGACGAGACCGCCTGGCCGATGGTCCAGGGCGCATTGGTGCCGTGGATGCGGTACAGGGTCGATCCGAGATAAAGAGCGCGCGCCCCCAGCGGATTGTTCGGCCCACCCTTCATATGGACGGGCAGGATGCGGCCCTTCTTGCGCTCGCGCGCGATCATCTCCGCAGGCGGCCGCCAGTCCGGCCATTCGCGCTTGGCCGTCACCTTGTGCGTTCCGGCCCATGCGAAACCGGGCTTGCCCACGCCCACGCCGTAGCGGCGCGCCTTGCCGCCCGCCATCACCAGATAAAGGAAGCGCTCCCGGGTATCGACCACGATGGTGCCTGGCGACTCCTTGCCTTCATAGGGCACGATCTGCGGCAGGAACTTTGGATCGATATCATATTCTGCTGGCGGCGCGATCCGCGGAGCGGCGGCCATCGTACGCAGCTCCTGGCGGGCCTCACGGCTCTCCACCGGCCGTTCAGCCGGGCGGCGCAGCTGATGCGCCGGCCGGACCGGCGTCGCATGGGGACGGTACTGCGCCGGGTAGCGCGCCTGGGGCTCAACACCGGCGGGAAGCCCGCGAAGCTGAAGAACCCACGGCGCGGAAAGATCGGGGCTTACCAGCACCGGCGGCCGTTCGGCATAACGGCTCTGCGCCCCCGCAGCCCCCGCGGCAAGCAGCACACAGGCCATGCTTGCGGCATACAGAATGATCTTCATGGACAAATTCCGACCTCGCTCAAATTGTCCCGGCCGGCGGCAGCCCGATGCCAAACCGTTTTCGGGTTGCGCCGTCCAGAAAAGGCGCGCATTCCGGCGCCTCATGGCGTGCAATGCTGCATTGGGCGTGCAACCGAATGGTGAATCGAAGAGTCAGAAAATGCGATATTTTTCCGGAACCTTTTGGCATGGTTACCGGCGCGTGGAGAAAGCTGGTTAACCGCCTCCTACATTGAAGACGACAGCAAGCGGGAAGACATGAGCGAACAGAATACTGGCCTGATCGAGGGCGCCGACGGCAGGATGCGCTGCTTCTGGCACGCGAACCTGCCCGATTACATGGCTTATCACGATCGCGAATGGGCCCGCCCGGTGGCCAACGACCGGCGCCTGTTCGAGAAGCTGTGCCTGGAAGGCTTCCAGTCGGGCCTTTCCTGGCTCACCATCCTGCGCAAGCGCGAGAATTTCCGCGAAGCTTTCGATGATTTCGATTTCGAGCGCGTGGCCCGCTTCACCGAACGGGATATCGAGCGGCTGCTCGGCAATCCGGGCATCGTCCGCCATGGAGGCAAGATCCGCTCAACCATCAACAATGCCCGCCGGGCGATCGAGCTTGCCGAGGAGGCGGGCTCGCTTGCGGCCTATTTTTGGCGACATGAGCCGCAGCCGGAAGAACGGCCCGAACGGCTCGACTATGCCACGCTGCGCACGCTCGGCAAAACGGACGCCTCCATCCGCATCTCAAAGGATCTGAAGAAGCGCGGCTGGACCTTTGTCGGCCCCACCACGGTCTATGCCTTCATGCAGGCCATGGGGCTGGTCAACGATCACATCGAAGGTTGCGCCGTGCGGGCGGAGGTCGAGGCTGAAAGGGCGCGCTTCCAACGGCCGCGGTAGCGTAACGTAACCGGGCAGCATGGGTGGAAACAATCCGGATAAGACAGGAGGCGTTCTTGGCATCGAACAACAAACCTGCGCCGCCCTTCCGCCTGCTCATCGATCCATTTCCTTCAAATGCCGCGTTGAACGAGCTTTGGCGAGCGGCATGGGATGATGCTGAAGAACGGGATTTCTCGCCTGTCCTGCAGCGCAGTCTCGCCCACATCGGAGCCTATTGTGGCGAGCGGATCATCGGCTTCGTCAATATTGCCTGGGACGGCGGGCGGCATGCATTCCTTCTCGATCCATGCGTTCATCCGGATTTTCGGCGGCAGGGCATCGGAACGGTCCTTGTCCGCGAAGCGGCACGGTGCGCGAGCGAACGCGGCGCCCACTGGCTACACGTCGATTTTGAACCGCATCTTGAAAGGTTTTACGCCGGCTGCGGCTTCCTGGCGACGAAGGCCGGGCTCATCCGGCTGGGCGGAGGTAAGGCGCCGGCAGCGTGAAAAGGAAGCGTTGATGCGCGGTTTGAACAGCCCGCTTTGGGGCCCGCCCGAGCGGCTTGCTGTTGACTCTTGCTGGTCCGGCCTTTATTTCGACGGTTGTTAGCACTCTCGACCGGTGAGTGCTAAAAATTGCTCCGCCCCGTCTGGGCGGAGAAGAAGCCCATTTCACCATCCGAATCAAGGGTTCAGAAGATGGCCAATGTGAATTTTCGCCCGCTTCATGACCGCGTGGTCGTTCGCCGGGTCGAATCCGAGGAGAAGACGGCCGGCGGAATCATCATTCCTGACACCGCCAAGGAGAAGCCGCAGGAAGGCGAAGTTCTCGCCGTCGGCCCGGGTGCGCGGGACGAAACCGGAAAGGTTGTGCCTCTCGACGTGAAGGCGGGCGACCGTGTCCTCTTCGGCAAGTGGTCCGGCACCGAGGTGCGGATCAATGGTGAGGACCTCCTGATCATGAAGGAGTCCGACATCATGGGCGTGATCGGCTGAGGCTGGCCGTCCGCATATCGTTCAATAGACAACCGGGCTCGTGCCCGAGCCCAGGAGACAAGAGAACATGGCTGCTAAGGACGTAAAATTCTCCCGTGACGCGCGTGAGCGTATGCTCAGGGGCGTCAACATCCTGGCCGACGCGGTGAAGGTCACCCTCGGCCCCAAGGGCCGTAACGTCGTGCTCGACAAGAGCTTCGGCGCACCGCGCATCACCAAGGATGGCGTGACGGTCGCCAAGGAAATCGAGCTTGAGGACAAGTTCGAGAACATGGGCGCCCAGATGGTGCGCGAGGTGGCGTCGAAGACCAATGACATCGCCGGTGACGGCACCACGACGGCCACTGTGCTTGCTCAGGCCATCGTGCAGGAAGGCGCCAAAGCGGTTGCCGCCGGCATGAACCCGATGGACCTGAAGCGCGGCATCGATCTCGCCGTTGCCGAGGTGGTCGAGTACCTCGCCAAGGCCGCCAAGAAGATCAAGACCTCCGAGGAAGTCGCCCAGGTTGGTACGATCTCCGCCAATGGCGAGCGTGAGATCGGCGAGATGATCGCCGAGGCGATGCAGAAGGTCGGCAATGAGGGCGTGATCACGGTTGAAGAGGCCAAGACTGCCGAGACCGAGCTCGAGGTGGTCGAGGGCATGCAGTTCGATCGCGGCTATCTCTCGCCCTACTTCGTCACCAACCCGGAGAAGATGGTGGCGGAACTCGAGGACGCCTACATCCTCCTTCACGAGAAGAAGCTCTCCAACCTGCAGTCTATGCTGCCCGTCCTCGAGGCGGTGGTGCAGTCCGGCAAGCCGCTGCTCATCATCGCCGAGGATGTCGAGGGCGAGGCGCTGGCGACCCTTGTGGTCAACAAGCTGCGCGGCGGCCTGAAGATCGCTGCCGTCAAGGCTCCGGGCTTCGGCGATCGCCGCAAGGCCATGCTGGAGGATATCGCCATCCTCACCGGCGGCCAGGTGATCTCTGAAGACCTCGGCATCAAGCTCGAGAATGTGACGCTTGACATGCTGGGCCGCGCCAAGCGCGTCTCCATCGCCAAGGAGACGACCACCATCGTCGATGGCGCCGGCAAGAAAGAGGAGATCGAGGGCCGCGTCGCCCAGATCAAGCAGCAGATCGAGGAGACCACCTCCGACTACGACCGCGAGAAGCTGCAGGAGCGGCTGGCCAAGCTTGCCGGCGGCGTTGCGGTGATCCGTGTCGGCGGTGCCACCGAGGTTGAGGTGAAGGAGAGGAAGGACCGCGTGGATGACGCCCTCAACGCCACCCGCGCGGCGGTTGAGGAAGGCATCGTGCCGGGCGGCGGCACAGCTCTCCTGCGCGCCTCCACGCAGATCAAGGCCAAGGGCGAGAACCCGGACCAGGATGCGGGCATCAACATCGTGCGCCGCGCCATCCAGGCTCCGTGCCGTCAGATCGCGGCCAATGCGGGCGCCGAGGCTTCGATCATTGCCGGCAAAATCCTCGAGAACTCGAACACCAACTTCGGCTACAATGCCCAGACGGGCGAATATGGCGACATGATCGCCCTCGGCATCGTGGATCCGATGAAGGTGGTCCGTACGGCGCTGCAGGATGCCGCTTCCGTGGCGGGCCTGCTGATCACCACGGAGGCCATGATCGCCGAGCTGCCGAAGAAGGAAACGGCTCCGGCAATGCCGGGCGGCGGCATGGGCGGCATGGACTTCTAAGTCCTCCCATCGCGACATGACTGAAGGGCGCCCTCGCGGCGCCCTTCTTCATTTTGCTTGGAAGTGTCCGCGCTCAGCAGTTTCTGCCCAACAGAATCGCGTCGCCGTCGCGGTAGTGAAGCGTCGGGTGGGGCACGATCGGCCGCCGATCCATCTCCTGAAAGCCCTGCCTGCGGTAGAACCTCAGAGCAGCCTCGTTGCGCTCGAAGCAGATGAGCGAAACGCGCTGCAGCCCCAGCGAACGGGCAATGCCGTAGACATGCTCCATCAGCCGGCTGCCGATGCCCAGATTGCGGTAGGCTTCGTGAACGGCGAGAGCCGAGACATAGAGCGAGCCCGGATCCTCAAGCTCCGCATAGGGCCTCAACACTGGATCGTTCTTCTCGCTGTCGTCGGCGCTCCCCTCGATCGGAAAGGTATGCACCATTCCGGCGATCTCGCCCCAGCGCAGCGCCACATGGCAGTTTTCGAAGGAGAAGGCCGTGCCCGTGCGGGCATAGCGCGCGGCGCCCACCTCCTCCAGTGTCAGGCCGGGCATATCCATCTTGCTCCAGATATAGGCGGCCAATCCGTCGGATGAGATCAGGAAGAGGCGCGCAATCTCGCCCGCCTCGTCCTGCCGCGCCCGCCGGATTTGATCCTTCGGCATGAGGGCGCTCAGCGGATAAGACATTGAGCCGTCCTCCGGCACCGTCTCACGCGGCTTCCAGGCAGCGGAAGCAGATCTGCTCGATATGGCGGTGGTCGGTACCGCAGCAGCCGCCCAGTATCCGTATCGCCGGGAAATTTGCGGTCAGCCGCCGGTAATCCTCGCCGAGGGCCACCGGGTCGCCGGCTTCCAGCTCCGTCGCCTCATCAAGCTCGGCATGGCTTTTGGCCGATGCGTTGGCGCGTATGCCATAGATGCGTTCGACCCACCGCTCGCCGCGCTTCAGCGCCTGCTCGAAATGCGAGGGATGGGCGCAGTTGATCATGTAGTAGATCGGCGAGCCGTCGGTGGCTTCATCCGTCTCTTCGATTGCCGTGCGCAGGCTTGTACCGTCCGCCAGCCTGCCGTCCGTCTCGACCGTAAAGGACACGACGCAGGGCATCTGGTGCGCCTTGGCCGCCCGGGCGATGCCGATCGCTTCGTTCACCGTGTTCATGGTGATCGCCGAAACCATGTCGGCTTCCGTCCCGTCGAAGACGCTGATCTGGTAGGCGTGGTAGTCTTCGGCCTCGACCGCTTCCATGCGCCCGGCCTTGTAACCGTCGCCGCGTGGACCGATCACGCCATTGATGACGATCGGGCTTTCCGGCGTCTCCCACTGCTTGCGTAGCCCGGAGCAGAGGCTTACCGCCGCCTCGTTCGCGGCCTTGAGCGCGGACCTGTCATAGCCCAGCAGCTCCCCCCAGTCCAGGTTAGCGCGCCAGGTAGCCGTATCGAGCAGGAAACCGGCGCGATGTTTACGGGCGATCGGCAGGAAGTTTTCGTAATATCGGATGAGATGCTGCCGGCCCTCATCGCTCGAAAGCAGAACGAAAGATGCAAAATGTGGCAAATCCACTTGCTGCAGAAAGATCAGCGAAGTTTCCATGCCGCCGTCACTCAGGAACAGCCCGCCAGCCATCTGCGGCAGGTTCTTGCGATACTTGCTCATTCTCTTGCCTCGATCTGGGGTGTGTTTGAGAGGCGGCCCTTCTGCCAGAACCTTCACTCGGGAACTAGCGTTCTTGTGGTACAGGACGTTCGCGGGCGCGGATTATGATTTTAGATCAATCGGTTAACGAACCCATGGTTCGGCCATGGCATTTATGGTATTATAAAAACCCTACCATCGGTCCAGTTTTCGGAGGCATCCTCATGCGTAAGGGAGAGGCGACGCGTGAGCGCATCCTCGATATTGCGCAGGCCTCGGTGCTGGAGAAGGGCTTCGGCGCAACGTCGATCGAGGAAATCATCGCGGCGGCGGGTATCACGAAGAGCGGCTTCTTCTACCATTTCCGCGACAAGAACGAATTGGCCTACGCCCTGCTCAACCGCTACGTGACGGAGGACATGCGCATTCTCGACGAGGTGTTCGGCCGCGCTGCCGACCTGTGCGACGATCCGTTGCAGTCCTTTCTCGTCGGGCTCAAACTTCTTGCCGAGGTGTTTGCCGATCTACCTGGCGGTCATCCGGGCTGCATGATCGCCTCCGTCTGCTACCAAGAGCGCCTGTTCGACCGCCGCGTGATCGAGCTCAACCGCACGGCGGTGGTAGCCATGAACGCGCGGTTCCGCAGCTACCTGGAGGCGATCGCGGCCGTCTATCCGCCGCGGGAGCCCTTAGATCTCGACACGCTCGCCGAAATGATATCCTGCATCATCGACGGCGGCATCATCATGTCCAAGGTGATGGGGGACCCCAACCGCCTTGTAAGGCAGATCCTTGCCTATCGCGCGCTGATCAAGCAGCACTTCTCGCCGCCGCAGGAGATGGCTTCTCGCCCACCTCCTCTGGCAGCATGAAAAGGGTGTGCCTCGCATCAGCGCGCGTCATCCGCCCTGACTGCAGCATCAAAGCGATCTGACGGTGGTTCCGGAAGCGGCCGTCCCCACGGTTTCGGCTATTCAGCAGCAGCGGCGGGTTCGGAGGCCTGCTGTGGCTCAGGCAGGCCGGCAGGTTTCGGTCCGCCATACGCCCAGTCGAGAAGCTCTACCGTATGGACGATCGGCAGGCGGGTCCCCGTGGCGATCTGCGTGATGCAGCCGATGTTGCCGGTGGCGACGACGGAAGCCCCGGTGGCCTCGATGTTCCGCACCTTGCGGTCGCGCAGACGCCGCGCGATGTCGGGCTGGAGGATGTTGTAAGTGCCGGCCGACCCGCAGCAAAGATGCCCCTCGCGCGGCTCCTTCACCACGAAGCCCGCGCGGGAGAGCAGCATCTTCGGCTCGCGCGTGATCCTCTGCCCGTGCTGCATGGAGCAGGCGGAGTGATAGGCGATTGTGAGCCCAGGCGTGATCACGGGTTCCGGCAGGTCGAAGCTGGCGAGATATTCGGTGATGTCCTTCGCCAGGGCCGAGATGCGCCTGGCTTTCTCCGCATAATCCGGATCGAGCCGCAGCATGTGGCCGTAATCCTTGACGGTCGTGCCGCAGCCCGAGGCGGTGATGATGATCGCGTCGAGCCCGCCGTCCTCGATGACGCGGGTCCAGGCGTCGATGTTTCGCCGCGCGAAGGCGAGCGCTTCTTCCTCGCGGCCCATATGGTGCACCAGCGCGCCGCAGCAGCCCTCGCCGGACGCCGGTACGATCTCGATGCCGAGCCGGGAAAGAAGTCGGGCGGTTGCCGCGTTGATGCCGGGGTCGAGCACCGACTGCGCGCAACCTGAAAGCAGTGCCACGCGCCCGCGCGGCTTGCCCGGTCTTGCCGCCTGCGGCTTTTGCGCGGCGGGAACGTCGCGCGGTGCGAGCTCCAGCATGGCGGCTACCGGCTTCAGGCCGGGCATGGCGCTGAGGAGCGGCTTCAGCGGCCGGCCGAGCCTTGCGAGCTTCAGCGCGGCGCGGAAGCGGGCGGGATAGGGGAGAATGCGGGCGAGGGCCGCCCGCGTCACCCGGTCGAGGAGGGGGCGGCGGTAGGTCTTCTCGATATGCGCCCGCGCATGATCGATGAGATGCATGTAGTTCACGCCCGAGGGGCAGGTGGTCATGCAGGAAAGGCAAGAAAGACAGCGGTCGATATGGATCACCGTCTCCCGGTCCGCCGCCCGCCCGTTCTCCAGCATGTCCTTGATCAGGTAGATGCGCCCGCGCGGACTGTCGAGCTCGTTGCCGAGCTCGACATAGGTCGGGCAGGTTGCCGTGCAGAAGCCGCAATGCACGCATTTGCGCAGGATCGACTCGGAATGAGCCGTCCGCGGATCGGCAAGCTGCGCGGGCGTGAAACTGGTTTGCATGATCCTCTAGAGCACCCAGCTTTGCGGATTCCTGATGGGCTCGCCGCGGCTGACGGCTTGCAGGCCGATGACCATGCGCACCACCACCCAGATGGCCGTGAGCAGCAGAAGCAGGAACCCGATGAGCACTACCGTCAGCAGCGCCGAGATCACGGCATAGAGAATGCCGATCCAGAAAGTGCGGATCGCCCAGGTGTAATGCGTCTCCACCCACGCCTCCGATTTGCCGCGGTTGATGTAGGCGAGCACGACGCCCACCAGCGCCGATATGCCGATGACGAAACTGACCAGATAGAGGATGTAAATGAGCTGGATGTTGGACGGGCCGGGCTCAAGCCAGCCGGACGACTTGTGTGGAGTGGGCTGCGTGTTTGTGTCACTCATTGTGGGTTCTCCCGATCTCGTGGTGCGATCACTCTATCACTGGCTTATGCGGCCGCCATCCGCCCTGGGTTGAGGATGTTTCTTGGGTCGAACTGCTCCTTCAGCCGGGCCGAGAGAGCGGCGAGCTCTGGCGGCTGCGGCTGGAAGACTGGCAGGGCGGCGCGAACGGCGGGAGTTGCCCGCACCAGCGTGGCGTGCCCGCCGCCGAAATGGACAATCAGCTTGCGCAGGATGTCGGCTTCCGGATCGGCTTCCATGCGTAGCCAGACGAGCCCACCCTGCCAGTCGTAATAGGCGTTCGCTCCGGCGGCGCGGCGGAAGGCGTCAACCATCCTGTGGCCCTCGGTAGGCGCCATGGAGACGCGCCAGACGGCGGCCTCCGTGCCGTCGGTAAAGGGATGGCAGTCGCGGATTTCGCGCCACAGGGTCTGCGACTCCCGTTTTTCGATGATCTCGGCACCGCCAAACTGCTTCAGGAGGCGGGTAAGCAGGTCTATCCGGTAATCCACCGATGGCGCGACGCCCTCCACACGTAGAACCGTGCGCGCAGCGCCGGCAAGGGCGCCGGAGAGAAAGCGGCCGGCCACGCCCTCGGGCAGATGGGCCGCGCCCGAGACCTCGGCGCTCGAGCCCATCGCCTCGCTCATCGCCGCGGCGGCCCGGGCGTCATCGAGGCCGGAAAGAACGAGCGTCTTTTCCGTTTCCGCCGCGGGCAGCACCTTGAAAGTGACATCCGTGACGACCGCGAGCGTGCCCCAGGAGCCGGCAAGTCCCTTGGAAAGATCGTAGCCTGTGACGTTCTTCACCACGCGCCCGCCGGACTTGAACGCCTCGCCGCGCCCGGAGACGGCATACACGCCGAGCACATGATCGCGCGCTGCCCCCGCCTTGATCCGGCGCGGGCCGGAGAGATTGGCGCCAAGCATGCCGCCGATGGTGCCGCGCCCGCTCTCGCCGCCGAGAAGCGGCCCGTAATCCATCGGTTCGAAGGCGAGTTGCTGGTTGTGCTCGGCAAGCAGCCCTTCGATTTCGCTGATCGGCGTTCCGGCCTTTGCCGAAAGCACCAGCTCCTCCGGCTCGTAAAGCGTGATGCCGGAAAGCTGCGAGAGGTCCAGCACGTGCTCCGTCTGCACCGGTCTGCCGATCCCGCGCTTGGAGCCGTGGCCGAGGATTTCGAGCGGGGTTTCCTCGGCTGCGGCCCAGCGGACGATATTGAGCACTTCCTGGGCGGTGGTGGGGGTGAAGGTGGTCATACGAGTTCGCTGGCGTGTTTCGCGGGGATGCCCATCGCGACGAGGCGGGCGATTGCCTTTTTGTCGAAAGACACAAACGTCTCGCCGCCCATATCCGCGCCTGCGGCGGCGATCACGCCGTCGGCAAAATCCCCGCCAGCATCCAGCATGCGCAGACCAGCAGCCAACGCGACGGTGTCGGTCACGACGTTTGCCCTGTCCATGACGGCACGCACCGACAGGGCAACACTGTCGCGCGGAAGGCCATAGACACGATCGAGCACCCAGACGAATTCACAGAAGCAGATTGGGGAGATTACGACCAGTTCGGCATTTTCAAGCACATCGAGTGCCGCTTTTGCCTGAATGACATCGTCACGAACGATCACCCTGACGAGCAGGTTGGTGTCAGCGGTGATCTTCATTTAGCAACCCAGCCCAGCCCTTCTCTATGGCCTCGTTCATCTCCTCAATCGTGGCCACTTTGTCCGTCTTTCCGGCGAGGATGCCGTAGACGTCCTTCCAACTGCCTTTCCTTCTGGCTGCGCGAATTGCCAGCTGGCCGCCCGGTAACGATTCAACTTCGATCTTCTGTCCAGGCTTTACGCCGAGGTGTTGCAGCAGTTCCTTCTTCAGGGTGACTTGACCCTTGGCGGTCACAGTTAGCGTCGTCATCAGTATCGTTCCGTGGATTTATGGGACAAAGTAAGGAATTATTACCTTACTTTCAATTTCAAAACCTCTCCAGCTCCGGAAACGGCATCTGCCCGCGGTGAATGTGCATGCGGCCGAGCTCGGCGCAGCGGTGGAGCTGCGGGAACATCTTGCCGGGATTGAGAAGGTGGTTCGGGTCGAAGGCGCATTTGACGCGGATCTGCTGATTGAGGTCCTCCTCGGTGAACATCTCCGGCATCAGGTCGCGTTTCTCCACACCCACGCCGTGCTCGCCGGTCAAGACTCCGCCGACTTTCACGCACAGCCGCAGGATATCGGCTCCGAAAGCCTCGGCTTTCTCCAGTTCTCCAGGTTTGTTGGCATCGTAGAGGATGAGCGGGTGCAGGTTGCCGTCGCCGGCATGGAAAACGTTGGCCACGCGCAGCCCGTATTTCTCCGAAAGCTCCCGCATGCCCGAAAGCACGCGCGGCAGTTCTTTTCGCGGGATGGTGCCGTCCATGCAATAATAGTCGGGCGAGATGCGGCCGACGGCGGGGAAGGCGGCCTTGCGCCCGGCCCAGAAGGCAAGCCGCTCCTCGTCGGACCTGGAGACGCGGCTTGTCGTGCAGCAATTTCTGGCGGCGATTTCTTCCACGCGCGCAATCAGGTGGTCCACCTCGGCCTGCGGCCCGTCGAGCTCGACGATCAGCAACGCCTCCACATCGAGCGGATAGCCCGCATGAACGAAATCTTCCGCCGCATGGATTGCGGGCCGGTCCATCATTTCCATGCCGCCGGGGATGATGCCGGCGCCGATGATGTCGGCCACGCACTGGCCGGCCTGCTCGTTGGAGGGAAAGCCGATCAGGAGAGCGCGCGCCGTCTCCGGCTTCTTCAGGATGCGCACCGTAACCTCGGTGACGACGCCGAGCAGTCCTTCCGAGCCCGTCATCAGGCCCAAGAGGTCGTAGCCTTCGGCGTCCAGATGCTTGCCGCCGAGACGGATCACGTCGCCGTTCATCAGCACCATCTCGATGCCGAGAATGTTGTTGGCCGTCAGCCCGTATTTGAGGCAGTGCACGCCGCCCGAGTTCTCCGCCACGTTGCCGCCGATGGAGCAGGCGATCTGCGAGGAGGGGTCGGGCGCGTAGTAGAAGCCTTCATGCTCGACCGCCTGCGTGATGCCGAGATTGGTCACGCCCGGCTGCGCGACCACCGTCCGGTTGGCAAAGTCGATGTCGAGGATGCGGTTGAAGCGGCTCATGACGAGAAGCACCGCGTCCTGCAGGGGCAGCGCCCCGCCCGAAAGCGATGTGCCGGAACCGCGCGGCACCACGCGGATGTTGCGCTCATGGCAGTATTTGAGAATGCGCGAGACCTGTGCCGTCGTTTCCGGCAGGACCACGACGAGCGGAAGCTGGCGATAGGCCGTAAGCCCGTCGCTCTCGAAGGCGCGCATCTCGCTTTCGCTGTCCACCACGCCTTCGCCCGGCACGATGATGCGCATGTCCGCCACGATCTCCTCGCGGCGCTTCAGCGTCTTCGCATCGGCCTCGGGCATGCGAAGCCCGGACATGAGCGGCTCCATTCCAACACTCGATGTGACTGGTTAAAACATTTGACCAATCGGCGTCAATCTCGCTAGAGTTCGCGGGTGGGACAAAGTCAGCCCGAAGAAACCGTTCGTGAGCACCATCTATTCCAGGATCGAGCAGGGCCGCACCGCCGATGCGGTGGTTCGCCAGATCGAGGCGCTGATCCTCGAAGGCGTGCTGCGCGACGGCGACCGGCTGCCCGGCGAACGGGAGCTCGCCGCCCGGATGAATGTTTCACGCCCCATCCTGCGCGACGCGCTGAAGGCACTGGAGGGTAGGGGGCTTCTGGTGTCGCGGCAAGGCGGTGGAACGCATGTGGCCGACGTGGTGGGCGAGGTTTTTACCGAACCTATGCGCGCTTTGATTGCAAGCCACCCCAAGGCAACGGCCGATTATCTGGAATACCGACGGGAAATCGAGGCGGTCGCGGCCGAAATGGCGGCGCGCCGCGCGACGGAGGCCGACAAAGCGCTTCTTGCCGATATCATCCAGCGCATGGAGCATGCGCACGCGACGGCAGATTTCGCAACGGAGGTGGAGATCGACGTGGAGTTTCACCACGCCGTGGGTGAATGCGCGCACAATTTCGTGCTGCTCCACACGCTACGCTCCTGCTATCGCCTGCTGGCGGACGGCGTATTCTACAACCGTGCGCGCATTTACGACCTGCCGGGCGCGCGCGAGGCTTTGCTTGCGCAGCACAGCGCCATCTTCCGGGCCATCCGCGACGGCGATCCCGCCGCTGCCCGGAAGGCGTCCGTGGATCATATCGCCTATGTGGAGAAGGCGAGCGCCCAGGCCGAGCGCACCGGCGAGTGGGAGCGTGTGGCCGGGCTTCGCCTGCGCCAGCGTATGGAGAAGAATACACAGAGCGCGCGCTCAAGAGGGCGCCTGGCGGGAACGAAACGACCAGCTCAAGCTGGTTCATGAAGACAGGATGAAGCCTTTGGATACAAGAGCACCCAAACCTCCCCGCGTCGGCCTGTTCGTGACTTGCCTGGTGGACCTTTTCCGGCCGACCGTCGGCTTTGCCTCGGTAAAGCTTCTGGAAGAGGCGGGCTGCGAAGTTGACGTGCCGATGGCCCAGACCTGCTGCGGCCAGCCGGCCTACAATTCGGGCGATCGGGCCGACACCATTGCTATCGCGAAGAACACGATCGAAGCCTTCGAGGAATATGATTATGTCGTGGCGCCCTCGGGTTCCTGCGCGGGAATGCTGAAAAAGCATTATCCCGGCCTTTTCGCGGGCGAGGGGATGTGGGAGGCGCGGGCAAAGGCGCTAGCGGAAAAGACATACGAGCTGGTGAGCTTCCTGGTCGATGTGATGGGGGTCAGCGCCGTCAAGGCGGCCCATGACGGCACGGTGACCTATCACGACTCTTGCTCCGGCCTACGGGAGCTCGGCATTGCCGAGCAACCGCGCCGCCTGCTCGCTTCCGTCTCCGGGTTGAAGCTTGTCGAGATGCACGATGCGGATGTGTGCTGCGGTTTCGGCGGCACCTTCTGCGTGAAGTATCCCGACATTTCCAACAAGATCGTCGAGGAGAAGACGGCCAACATCGCGGCGTCGGGCGCCGATACGCTGCTTGCAGGCGACCTCGGCTGCCTCATGAACATGGCCGGCAAGCTTCAGCGTCAGGGCTCGGCGGTGAAGGTGCGGCACGTGGCCGAGGTGCTGGCCGGCATGGATGACGGCCCGGCGATCGGGAGGGGGAAGGACTAATGCAGATCACCTCGCCGGCCTTTAAGGAGAACGCGCGCCAGGCGCTTGCCGATCCGCAGCTTCAGAAGGCTATGCTGCATGTGCGCTCCGGCTTCATCGACAAGCGCCAGCACGCGGTCGATGCCCTGCCGGAATTCGAGGCGCTGCGGGAATCCGCCCGCGCCATCAAGGACCATACGCTCGCTCACCTCGACATCTATCTGGAAGCCTACGAGGAGAAGGTGAGGGCGGCGGGCGGCCACGTGCACTGGGCCGAGACGGCCGCCGATGCCCGCAGGATCATCCTCGACATATGCCGCGCCGCCGGCGCCCGCACGGTGACCAAGGGCAAATCCATGATCACCGAGGAGATCGGCCTCAACGAGTTCCTGGAAAAGGAGGGCATCCGGCCGGTCGAGACGGACCTCGGCGAATACATCATCCAGCTTCGCGGCGAGCACCCTAGCCACATCATCGCGCCCGCGGTTCATCTCACGAAGGATCAGGTGGAGGCCGACTTCCGCCGGGTGCATGATCATCTGCCACCCGCGCGCGATCTCTCGGAGCCCGAATCGCTGCTCGGCGAGGCGCGGCGCGTGTTGCGCTCGCAATATTTCCAGGCCGATGTCGGCATCACCGGCGCCAATTTCCTGGTCGCCGAGACGGGTAGCTCCGTCATCGTTACCAATGAGGGGAATGGCGATCTGACGCAGATTCTGCCCAAGGTGCACGTGGTCGTGGCCTCGATCGAGAAGATCGTGCCCACCCTCGAGGACATGAGCCAGATCCTGCGCGTGCTCGCCCGCTCCGCGACGGGACAGGACATGAGCGTCTACACCACGCTGTCCACCGGACCGCGCCGCCCGGGCGACCCCGACGGGCCGGAGGAATATCATGTCGTGCTTCTCGACAATGGCCGCTCGGCCATGCTCGGCACCGAGTTCCAGGACATGCTGCGCTGCATCCGCTGCGGCGCCTGCATGAACCACTGCCCGGTCTATCACGCCGTGGGCGGCCACGCCTATGGCTGGGTCTATCCGGGACCCATGGGGGCGGTGCTGACGCCATCTCTGATGGGAGTGGACAAGGCCGGGCATCTGCCCAACGCCTCCACCTTCTGCGGGCGTTGCGAGGCGGTCTGCCCCATGAAGATTCCCCTGCCCAAGATGATGCGTCATTGGCGCGAACGCGAATTCTCCCGCGGCCTCAATCCGGCGGTGCAGCGTTACGGCCTGGGCGCCTGGGCGTTCTTTGCCCGCCGCCCGCGTCTTTACCGTGTCCTCACGTCGCTTGCCGTTCCGGCGCTCGCGCTGTTGGGAGGACGGCGGGGCCGCTTCCGCCACCTGCCGCTTGCGCGCGGCTGGACGAAGCATCGGGATTTCCCCGCGCCCGAGCGCCGCACATTCATGCAGCAATGGCGTGAACGGGAAGTCTGGAAGCAGGAGGCGCGGGTATGAGCGGGCGCAGCGTGATACTGGCCAGGATACGCACGGCCCTTAAGGTGGCGCCGGACGATGCCGCGCGGGCCTCGGCTGTGGCCGGGCGGCTGGCTGCGTCTCCGCTCGGCGTCATACCCGCCCGCGGCCAGCTGCCTCAAAAGGAGCGCGTGGAGCTTTTCTGCCGCATGGCCGAGAAGGTTTCGGCCACCGTCAAGCGGGTAAGGAAGGCGGAAAGCGTGCCGAAAGCCGTTGCCGCCTATCTGCGCGCCAGGAATCTGCCCGCAAGCGTGCGCATGGGTGCCGACGGACGGCTCAAGGCCATGCCTTGGACCTCGGTGCGCTCGCTTGAGGTGAAAAACGGCCCGGCCGAGCCGGAGGACATGGTGGGCGTCAGCCATGCTGTTGCCGGGGTAGCCGAGACGGGCACCATTGTGCTTCATTCGGGGGCGGACAATCCCACCACCGTCAATTTCCTGCCGGAGCACCATATTGTGGTGGTGGATGCAAAGGACATCACCGGCGATCTGGAGACGGCGCTTTCCGGGATCCGGCAGGCTTTCGGCAAGGGCGAGATGCCGCGCACTTTGAACCTGATAACGGGGCCTTCCCGTTCCGGCGACATCGAACAGAAGCTGCTGCTCGGTGCGCATGGGCCGCGTGCGCTGCATCTCATCGTGGTCGATGGCGGGTGAGGCGGGAATCCATTTCGACGATGCCTCGGCGCCGCCCGGCATGCGCATCTACGCGGTGGGCGACATTCACGGGCGTTTCGATCTTCTGTCGGAAATGCACCGCCAGATTATGGAGGAGATCGGGCGGGACAGACCCGGCGACTGGCGCCTCATCTTTCTAGGCGATTACGTTGACCGCGGGCCGGATACCCGCCGGGTCCTCGACCTGCTTTCGCACGCGACCCAAGCCGACCCCCGCGTGATCGCGATAGCGGGCAATCACGATCTCGGCATGCTGGACTTCCTGTCCCAGCCGCGCGCCGACAGCCTGTTTGCCAATAACGGCGGTGAGGCTACCGCCCGCTCATATGGCGTGGCGCTGCGGTTCTATCCGGAGGAAGCTCTGCTGCAAGGCTGGGATGAACTGCGCCGGTCCATTCCGGAGGAACACCTGACCTTCCTGCGCGGCCTTAGACCTTCCGTCTGCTTCGGGGACCTCTTCTTCTGCCATGCCGGCATCCGGCCGGGTGTCCCCCTGGAGGAGCAGGAGAATACGGACCTGATCTGGATCCGCGAGCGCTTTCTTCACCATGCCGGGCTTCATCCCAAGCTCATCGTGCACGGTCACACGCCCCACGACAGGCCCGAGATTCTGCCCAACCGGGTGAATCTGGACACCGGCGCCTTCCATACCGGCCGGCTCACGGCCATGATGTTCGAGGGCAGAACGAAGCGGCTTCTGGAAGCGGCGTTGTAGCGCCTTCCCGGCCGTCCTATCGGGCCAGATCGACCACGCCGTAGCCGTGGGCGGCCTGATGGTTACCGGAGGCGGTGGCGGTGTAGATCCCCGCGCCGCTGATCATAACAGCGGAGAACAGCATCAGTGAAAGGATAGCAGCACGCATCGGGCTCATCCTGATTCGTACAGACAATTAGAGATAAAAGCACCCGGGTTACCAACTGGTTCCCATGAGTGCGCTTGGTGAGTTTTCGCGCAAACAGATGGTGATTCCGCGCGGAGGATACAAGCCGGCTATCGTGGGCTCCCCCTTTTCATCCGGCAGTGTTGCTTCTTTGCCGCGCCCGGATTTAAGCCATGCCGGCAGGCGGGTTGATCGCGGGGCGCGAGCCGGCGCAAAATGCCTCCCATGCCTCTCCAGAACCGCGTAGACCCCTTCGGAGCTATTCATGCCGTTGCGGCGCGTGGCCTCTTCACCGGCAATCGCGGTGTGATCCACGATCCGGATACCAGGACGCTGCTCAGGCGGCGCTGGGCCACGAAGGCCTGGATCATCTGCGAATGCGACTTCCGGGGACAGCGCCGCGAGGTGATGGGGCGCAACGCCCCTGGAGGCAGGCCGGGCTGGACGGAACTTTTCTTTCTTGACGAGGTGACCGCGCTCGCCGCCGGTCACCGGCCATGCTTCTATTGCAGGCGTGACAGCGCGCTTGCTTTCGCCAGTTGCCTGGCCGGGGGAGAGGGACCGCGGACACCCGCACCGCAAATGGACGCACGGCTGCATGCGGAGCGCCGGGCGTCGGGCGGTGCCGTCCTTCCGCTTGAGCCCGCGCAGCTTGCCGATTTGCCGGACGGCACCATGGTTGAGCAGAACGGCCTAGCTTACGCGCTGCGTGGAGGAAGGCTTCTTCCCTGGGATTTCAGCGGCTATGGCCCGCCGCGAAAGATTCCCGATATGAGCACAGCCGTCTTTACCCTGATCACGCCGCCGTCCACCGTCGCGCGTCTTGCCCGCGGCTACCGTCCGGTGTGGCATCCGAGCGCCTATTGACCGCGCGCCCGCGCCGAAGCATCAACAAACGATGCGGGCGAATTACAAGATGCAGCGGCTTTATGTGACGTGCGACCTGGGGGCCGGGTTCACGGTCGAGGCCACGCGCGAGCAGGCACATTATCTGGCGAATGTGCTGCGCATGCGGGAGGGCGCGGAACTGCTCCTCTTCAACGGACGCGACGGCGAATGGCGGGCGGCGATCACGGCGCTCTCGAAGAAGTCCGCGCAGCTGTCCGTAGCCGAGATGGCGCGCGCCCAGACGCCTTATCCCGATCTTCTCTACTGCTTTGCGCCGCTCAAGCAGGGCCGGCTCGATTATCTCGTGCAGAAGGCGGTGGAGATGGGCGCGGGCGTGCTTCAGCCGGTGCTCACCCAACACACGCAGGTGCCCAAGCTGGGCCTCCCGCGTCTTCAGGCAAATGTGATCGAGGCGGCGGAGCAGTGCGGTATCCTCTCCATTCCATCCGTGCGCGAACCGGTGAAACTCGAACGCCTGCTGGCGGAATGGGAGGCAGGCCGCAGGCTTGTATTTTGCGACGAGGATGCGCCGGGCAACAATCCGCTCCCGGCCGTCAGCCGTCTTGCCGGCGAAAGGCTGGCGCTTCTCGTGGGCCCGGAGGGCGGTTTTTCGGAGGCGGAGCGGCAATTGCTGCGCTCGCTTCCCTTCGTGACGCCCGTGCCCCTCGGCCCACGCATTTTGCGCGCCGACACGGCGGCGGTCGCGGCAATGGCCATCCTCCAGGCGGCGGCCGGTGACTGGCGGGACGAGGCTTGAGCGGCGTTCAGAACTTTTGGCTTGATTGCGGCTGCCGTCTTCTCCAATGAGGCGGAGCTTTTGGAGACGAAGATGGCGCGGGACACGACCGATAATCGGCCGATCGAAACGGTAGACGAACTCATCTCGTTTCTGGCGGAGGGGTGCAAGCCCAAAGAGGCCTGGCGCATCGGCACCGAGCACGAGAAATTTCCTTTCTATGTCAATGGAAACCGCCCCGTGCCCTATGAGGGCGATCGCGGCATCCGCGCGCTTCTGGAAGGCATGCAGCGAATACTCGGCTGGAACCCGATCCTCGACGGCGGCCACATCATCGGCCTTGTGGAGCCCACCGGCCAGGGTGCGATCTCGCTGGAGCCGGGCGGCCAGTTCGAGCTGTCGGGCGCGCCGCTCAAGACGCTTCATCAGACCTGCCGCGAGGGCAATGCCCATCTGGCGCAGCTTCGCGAGATCGCGGAGCCGCTCGGCATCCGCTTCCTGGGGCTCGGCGCGAGCCCCAAATGGCGGCTTTCCGAAACGCCCAGGATGCCCAAGTCGCGCTACGACATCATGACGGCCTATATGCCCAAGGTCGGTCGGCACGGGCTCGACATGATGTACCGCACCTGCACCATTCAGGTGAATCTGGATTTCTCCTCCGAAGCCGACATGCGCCGCAAGATGCAGATCGGCCAGCGGCTCCAGCCGCTGGCGACGGCGCTTTTTGCCAATTCGCCCTTTACCGAGGGTACCGTCAACGGCTTCCAGTCTTGGCGCGCGGAGATCTGGCGCGATACGGACAATCAGCGCGCCGGTCTCCTGCCCTTCGTGTTTGCCGAGGACTTTGGATTCGCCGATTATGTCGAATGGGCGCTCGACGTGCCCATGTATTTCGTGATCCGGGACGGCCGCTATTACGACTGCACCCATGTGACCTTCCGCCAGTTCATGCACGGCGCGTTGCGTGACGAGGTGCCGAACGGCATGCCCACCATGGGCGATTGGGCCAATCATCTCTCCACCCTCTTCCCCGACGTGCGGCTGAAGCGCTTCATTGAAATGCGCGGTGCGGATGGCGGCCCATGGCGGCGCATCTGTGCGCTGCCCGCCTTCTGGGTCGGGTTGCTCTACGACGATGAGGCAATCCAGGCGGTGGAGGATTTCACTCGCGACTGGACCTTCGAGGAGGTGCAGAGGCTGCGCGATACGGTGCCCGTCGAGGGGCTTTCCGCCAGCTTCCGCAACCACGATCTACGCGAAACCGCGCGCAAGGTGTTGGCGATCGCCCGCACCGGACTGGCCAACCGCGCATGCCGGAACCGCGAAGGGTATGACGAAACCGGTTTCCTGGCTCCGCTGGAGGAGATCGTCGCCCGCGGCACAACAAGCGCGCAGGAGATGGTGGCCGCCTACAACACGCGCTGGGGCGGCTCGATCGAGCCGGTGTTTCTGGAACATGCGTATTGAGGGAAGAGCGAATAGCGAATAGGGAGTAAGCGTCGAAGATAGCCCTTTTCTATTCGCTATTCCCTATTCGCTCTTTCCCCTTCCCCTTCGTTGACTTTCCAGAGCCCGCTTTTTATAAGCCCCGCACGTTCGGGCTGGCCGCCCGGCGCGTAGTTTTGCGTCCTGTGCGGCCGAAGAAATGCTCCTGTTCGTCGAGACAGAATGAAGAAGGGCCGCACGCCGCGGTATTAAATAAATGAAGCGCACTTATCAGCCCTCGAAACTCGTTCGCAAGCGCCGGCATGGATTTCGCGCGCGTATGGCCACCAAGGGCGGCCGCCGCGTGATTGCGGCACGTCGCGCCCGTGGTCGCAAGCGGCTTACGGCCTAAATATTCAGTCGCGTGGGGCAAGGCGTTGCCGGGTCGAGCGCCGGAGCGGCTCACCAAACGCGCCGAGTTCCTCGCCGTACAGCGTGGTGCGAAACGCCGCGGGCCCTTGTTCCTTCTTGAGGTGCTGGAGCGCGGGGACGACGGCCCGCCGCGGCTCGGTATCACGGTGACGAAGAAAACAGGCAATGCGGTGGAGCGGAACCGCATCCGCCGGCGGTTGCGTGAAGCGGTTCGCACGCGCGCGGCCGATGAAATGGCGCCCGGCACCGACTATGTGATCGTGGGGCGGCGCGAAGTGCTGGATGCGCCGTTCGAAACGCTCCGAAACGAGTTGTCACGGCGTATCCGCGGCAAGAGACCCGCTGGTGCGGGCCAGGGAAACTGATGGACAACACTCGCAACCTCATCATCACGGTCATACTGTCAGTACTGATCCTGACCGTCTGGCAGGTCTTCTACGTCAATCCGCGCATCGAGGCCGAGCGCGAGGCCGCCCGGATCGCGGCGGAGCAGGCGGGCGAGACTGCGAACCCGTCGGATGTTGAGGGGGCGGACATACCGGCTCCAGGCAACGGGCAGGCGGATGCGACGGTGCCCGGTGCCGGGGGCGCTGCGGTCGCCGCCAGCCGCGACACCGCGCTGGAGCAGGCGGCGCGCGTGAAGATCGATACGCCTCGCGTGTCCGGCTCGATCAATCTCGTCGGCGGACGGCTGGATGATCTCCTGCTCAAGGACTATCGCGTCACCGTCGATAAGGATTCGCCCAATATCGAGCTTCTGAACCCGGCACCCCTGCCGGACGGCTATTTCGTGGAGATCGGCTATGTGGGGGATGCGGCGGCAGGTTCCGTCCCGACCCACGACACGCAGTGGACGGTTGCCGAAGGCTCCATGCTCACCCCGGACACGCCGGTAACGCTCAGCTACACGAACGAGAAGGGCCTCACCTTCAAGCGCACCTTCTCGGTGGATGAAGACTATCTCTTCACCGTCACCGACACGATCGCGAACGCGAGCGGGGAAGCCGTCGCCTTAAGAGGCTACGGCCGCATCACGCGGTTCGGATTGCCGGCAACGCAGGGCTTCTACATCCTGCACGAAGGCCTCATCGGCGTGACCGGCGAGGAGGGCCTGCAGGAGATCGACTATTCCGACCTGCAGGAGAAGGGGGCCATCACGCCCGGCAAGTCCACGGACGGCTGGCTTGGCATCACTGACAAATATTGGGCCGTGGCGATGGTCCCGCGCGCCGAAACGGAGTTCCAGCCGCGCTTTGCCTATTTCGGCGACGGACGGGAGCGGTTCCAGGCGGATTTCCTCAACGATGCGACGACGATCGCTCCGGGCAGTGAAGCGACCGTTGAGACGCTGATCTTCGCCGGCGCCAAGGAGGTGAGCGTCGTCGACAAGTATGAGGAGGAACACGGCATCCGCCAGTTCGATCTTCTGATCGACTGGGGCTGGTTCTACTTCATTACCAAGCCGATGTTCTACCTGATGGACTGGCTCTACAGGCTGCTCGGCAATTTCGGTCTGGCGATCCTCGCCACCACGGTCATCGTCAAGCTCCTCTTCTTCCCGCTCGCCAACAAGTCGTACAAGTCCATGGCGAACATGAAGAAGGTGCAGCCGGCCCTGCTCGAAATCCGCGAGAAATACGCGGACGACAAGATGAAGCAGCAGCAGGCGATGATGGAGCTCTACAAGAAGGAGAAGATCAATCCGCTGGCGGGCTGCTGGCCGGTTCTCATCCAGATTCCGGTCTTCTTCGCGCTCTACAAGGTGCTCTATGTGACGATCGAGATGCGGCATGCGCCCTTCTTCGGCTGGATTCAGGACCTTTCGGCGCCCGACCCCACCTCGATCTTCAACCTGTTCGGCTTGCTGCCCTACGACGTGCCGGCCTTCCTGATGATCGGAGTATGGCCGCTTATCATGGGTCTGACCATGTTCCTGCAGATGCGGATGAACCCGACGCCGCCGGACCCGACCCAGGCCATGATCTTCAACTGGATGCCGGTGATCTTCACCTTCATGCTGGCGAACTTCCCGGCGGGTCTCGTTATCTACTGGGCGTGGAACAACCTGCTGTCGATCATCCAGCAGGGCGTGATCATGAAGCGCCAGGGCGCCAAGATCGAGCTTTGGGATAACCTCGCAAGCTTGTTCAAGAGAAAGAAGGCCGATCCGGCGGAGTAGGAGCCATCGGCTCCCTGCGCCGGCGCAGGCCGCCGGTTCGGTCGGATCGCGTTCCTTGTAGCGCTTGCCCCTCGCGGATCGAGCGGAGACAATCGCGACGTTTCTGAGAGCGGAGGTGTCGCCATGCACGGTCCCAAGCCCGAGATCAAGCATCCGATCTATCTGCATCCGCGTGTCGGATTCCTGAAGCCGCTTGTCGACAGGCCCAATATCGAGATCGGCGAATACACCTATTACGACGATCCCGAGGGCCCCGACAATTTCGTCGAAAAGTGCGTACTACATCACTACGAGTTCATCGGGGACAAGCTCATCATTGGCCGGTTCTGTGCCATTGCGGAGGGTGCCCGCTTCATCATGAACGGCGCGAACCATGTACTCGGCGGCTTTTCCACCTATCCTTTCAACATCTTTGGCCAGGGCTGGGAAAGAGGCTTCGACGAGGAGAGCTGGCGGCGCGAGATCCGCGGCGACACGGTGATCGGCAATGACGTGTGGATCGGCTTCGACGCGGTGATCATGCCGGGCGTCAAAATAGGTGACGGCGCGATCGTGGGAGGCAAGGCCGTGGTGACGCGCGACGTGCCACCCTATGCGGTGGTGGCCGGCAATCCGGCTCGGGTGGTCAAGATGCGCTTCGATCCGGCAACCATCGAGCGGCTGCTGGAGATCGCCTGGTGGAACTGGTCTCCCGAGAAGATCACGCGCCATCTCGATGCCATTCGCGGCAATGACCTCGCACGGCTCGAGGCGGCGGCGCGTGAGGAAGAAGGGGCATGAACGAGGCAGTGGAAAATACGGCCAAGCTCTTCGCTCGCCCTTGGATATTCATCCGCGGCGTTCCGGCGATGAAATTCCTGCCGCCGGAAGGGCCGCCGGAGGTCGCCTTCGCGGGCCGGTCCAATGTAGGCAAATCCTCACTTATCAATGCGCTGGTGGGCCAGAAGGGGCTTGCCCGCACATCGAACACTCCCGGCCGGACGCAGGAGCTGAATTACTTCGTGCCGGAGGGCTATAGCGGCGAGGCAGGCGACCTGCCGCCCATGGCCCTGGTGGACATGCCGGGTTACGGCTTCGCCAAGGCGCCGAAGGCCCAGGTCGAGGCCTGGACGAGACTGATCTTCGATTATCTGCGTGGCCGGGTGACGCTTAAGCGCGTCTATCTCCTGATCGATGCGCGCCACGGGGTGAAGAAGATCGACGAGGAGGTGATGGATCTGCTCGACAAGGCTGCCGTCTCCTATCAGCTCGTGCTCACCAAATCCGACAAGATCAAGCAGGCCGCGCTGGCGAAACTGCTCGAAGAGACGCGGCGGAAGATTGGAAAGCGGCCCGCCGCCTTTCCCGAAATCCTCGCCACCTCGGCGGAAAAGGGGAGGGGCATCGACGATCTGCGCGCGGCGATCGTTCAGGCGGCAAGCGCAATTCCGGGAAAAGTGGATACCGGTTTTCCGTCCGAAATTGCGTAAAGCAATAAGCGGAGTGCGCGCAGGCAGCCTGAAGGCCGCCGCTCCTACCAGTCCATCACCACCTTGCCGGCCTCGCCGCTCTTCATCGCCATGAAGCCATCTCGGAAATCGTCCGCGCCGATCCGGTGCGTGATTAACCTCGAGACATCCAGCGGCCCTTGCACCAGCGCAATCATCTTGTACCAGGTCTCGAACATCTCGCGGCCGTAGATGCCCTTCAGATGCAGCATCTTGAAGATGACCTTGTTCCAGTCGATCTCGAAGGCGGCCGGCGCAATGCCGAGAATGGCGATCTTGCCGCCATTGTTCATGGCGTCGATCATGTCGCGGAAGGCCGAGGCCGAGCCTGACATTTCAAGCCCCACGTCGAAGCCCTCGGTCATGCCGAGCCGCTTCATGACATCGCCGAGCTTCTCCTCGCGAGCGTTAACGGTGTTCTGCACGCCCAGCTTTCTGGCCAGCGCGAGCCGGCCCGGATTGATGTCGGTGATCACCACCTTGCGCGCGCCCACGCATTGCGCCACCAGCGCGCCCATGATGCCGATAGGCCCGGCACCCGTCACCAGCACGTCCTCGCCCACCAGATCGAAGGAAAGCGCGGTGTGGACCGCATTGCCCAGCGGGTCGAAGATCGCGGCGATCTCGTCGGGAATGTCGTCCGGAATCGCCACTACATTGTGCTGCGGCAGGGCAAGATACTCTGCAAAGGCGCCGGGGCGCTGAACGCCTACCCCCAGCGTGTTGCGGCATAGATGCCCGCGGCCCGCCCGGCAGTTGCGGCAGTGTCCACACACGATGTGCCCTTCGCCCGAGACGCGCTGCCCTACGCGGTATTCGGTCACGGCGGAGCCGACATCGGCCACTTCACCCACGAACTCATGGCCGGTTACGAGCGGGACGGGCACGGTCTTCTGCGCCCATTCGTCCCAATTCCAGATATGCACGTCCGTGCCGCAAATGGCGGTTTTCTTCACCTTGATGAGCACGTCGTTGGGGCCGATCTCCGGCAGGGGTACGCGCTCCATCCAGAGCCCTTCCTCGGGCTTCGCCTTCACCAGCGCCTTCATCATATTGGACATTTCATCATCCTCGTCAGGCGATCAGCCCTAGTTCCCGTCCTACGGCGGTAAAAGCCTCCACCGCGCGCTCGATGTCCGCCGGCGCGTGCGCGGCGGACATCTGGGTACGGATGCGTGCCTCGCCCTGCGGTACGACCGGATAGGAGAAGCCGATCACATAGATGCCGTGGTCGAGCAGGCGATCGGCCATCTGCGAGGCCAGGGCGGCGTCGCCCACCATGACGGGAATGATCGGATGGCCGCTGCCTACGAGCCTGAAGCCCGCCTTGGTCATCTTCTCACGGAACATGGCGGCGTTGTCGTAGAGCCTGCGGCGCAGCCCGTCTCCGTTCTCGATGAGGTCGAACACCTTGAGCGAGGCGGCGGCGATCACCGGCGCGAGCGTGTTGGAGAAGAGATAGGGGCGCGAGCGCTGGCGCAGCCACTCGACGATTTCCTTGCGGCTGCTCGTATAGCCGCCAGAGGCGCCGCCGAGCGCCTTGCCCAGCGTGCCGGTTATGATGTCCACCCGTCCTTCCACCCCGCAGGCCTCAGGCGTGCCGCGGCCACGCGCGCCCACGAAGCCCACTGCATGGCTGTCGTCCACCATCACCATGGCGTCGTATTTCTCGGCCAGATCGCAGATGCCCTTCAGATTGGCGATCACGCCGTCCATGGAGAACACGCCGTCCGTGGCGATCAGGCGGAAACGGGCGTCCTGCGCCTCCTTCAGCCGCGTCTCCAGTTCAGCCATGTCGTTGTTGGCGTAGCGCAGGCGCCGCGCCTTGCAGAGCCGGATGCCGTCGATAATGGAGGCATGGTTGAGCGCGTCCGAGATGACCGCATCTTCGGGTCCGAGAAGCGTTTCGAACAGGCCGGTATTCGCGTCGAAGCAGGACGAATAGAGGATGGTGTCCTCCATGCCGAGGAAGGACGAAATCCTTGCCTCCAGCGCCTTGTGCTCCTCCTGCGTGCCGCAGATGAAGCGTACGGAGGCCATGCCGTATCCGTAGCGGTCGAGCGCGGCCTTGGCCGCTTCACGCAGTTCCTCGTTGTCGGCGAGGCCCAGATAGTTGTTGGCGCAGAAATTGAGCACTTTCCTGCCGCCGCTCTCGATCTCGGCCGACTGCATGGAGGTGATCACGCGCTCGGACTTGTAGAGGCCGGCTTTCTTGAGCTCTTCGAGCTCGGCGGAGAGATGTTTGATGAAGGACGCGGTCATTTTTTCGTACTCCGTCAGGCGGGTGCGACCCCCTCTCTTGCAAATTCCAAGGGCTTGGCTTCGCCAAACCCAGGAATTTGCTTTCTCCCCCTCCAGGGGGAGAACAGGTGCTGCAGCACAGCATCTGCCAATCTCCAATGCCGGAGACTGGCGGTGAAGAACCCCGCCCTATCTCTCCCCTGGTGGGAGAGAAAGCGATTTCAACATCTTAGCGAAGTTAAGTGTTGGAAATCGCAAGTAAGAGGGCCCGCTCCAAGCCACCACAATCACCCCTTAATAGAACGCCTGCAAGCCGGTCTGGGCGCGGCCGAGGATGAGGGCGTGCACGTCGTGCGTGCCCTCATAGGTGTTGACCGTCTCCAGGTTCTGCGCATGCCGCATCACCGCATATTCGATCTGGATGCCGTTGCCGCCGTGCATGTCGCGCGCGGCACGGGCGATTTCAAGCGCCTTGCCGCAGTTGTTGCGTTTCACCAGGCTGATCATTTCCGGCGCGAAGCGGCCCTCGTCCATCAGCCGCCCCACCCGCAGCACCGCCTGAAGCCCAAGCGCGATCTCCGTCTGCATGTCGGCAAGCTTCTTCTGGTAAAGCTGCATCGCGGCAAGCGGCTTGCCGAACTGGCGGCGCTCCAGCCCATAGCGGCGCGCCCGGTGCCAACAGTCCTCCGCCGCCCCCATCACGCCCCAGGCGATGCCGTAGCGGGCGCGGTTCAGGCAGCCGAACGGCCCCTTGAGGCCGGAAACGCCCGGCAACAGGGCCTCTTCCGGCACTTCCACGCCGTCCATGACGATCTCGCCGGTGATCGAGGCGCGCAGGCTCAGCTTGCCGCCGATCTTCGGCGCGGAAAGGCCCTTCATGCCCTTCTCCAGCACGAAGCCGCGGATCTGGTTGTCGTGGGCGGCCGATTTCGCCCACACCACGAAGACGTCGGCGATCGGCGCGTTGGAGATCCACATCTTGGTACCGGTGAGCCGGTAGCCGCCGTCGATCCTCTCCGCCCGCGTCTTCATGGAGCCGGGATCGGAGCCGGCATCCGGCTCCGTCAGCCCGAAACAGCCGATCCATTCTCCCGCGGCGAGCTTCGGCAGGTATTTCTGCCGCTGCTCCTCCGAGCCATAGGCATGGATCGGATACATCACCAGCGAGGACTGCACGCTCATCATGGAGCGGTAGCCGGAATCGACGCGCTCCACCTCTCGCGCAACGAGGCCGTAGGAGACGTAGTTGGCGCCCACGCCGCCATATTCGGCGGGAATCGTGACGCCGAGCAGCCCCGCCGCTCCCATCTGGCGGAAGATTTCCGGGTCCGTCTCCTCGTTCATGTAGGCGTGCTCGATGCGCGGGGCGAGCTTGTCGGCGGCAAAGGCCGCCGCCGCATCGCGGATCATCCGCTCCTCGTCCGCCAGCTGGTCCTCGAAAAGAAAGGGGTCATCCCAGACGAAAGCCGTTTTGGGGTTGTTCGTGTTCATGCCGGCCCCTTCCTTGAACTGACAGTTGCTCGCAGTGCCGTGCGGAAGCAAGCACAAGTGGCCCGCCCGCGCAATGTCCTTCGCACATCAGCCGAATCCCCCTATCATCCGCTCATGGCCATCCGACAGCTATCTGAAACGATCATAAACCGTATTGCCGCCGGCGAGGTGATCGAGCGGCCTGCGAGCGTCGTGAAGGAGCTGGTCGAGAACGCGCTCGATGCCGGTGCGCGCCGTATAGAAGTGGCGACCGCCGGGGGCGGTCTGACGCTCATTCGCGTCATCGACGACGGCACCGGCATTCCGGCGGAGGAACTGCCGCTGGCTGTGGCGCGGCACTGCACCTCCAAGCTTTCGGACGACATAAACGATATCCGATCGCTGGGTTTCCGTGGCGAGGCGCTGCCGTCGATCGGCTCCGTAGCCCGGCTTGCGCTCCGCTCGCGAACGGCGGATGCGGACAGCGGCGCGGAAATCGTTCTGGAGGGCGGGCGCGCCGGGCCCGTGAGGCCTGTTGCGGCCAATCGCGGCACCACTGTGGAGGTGCGCGATCTCTTTTTCGCCACGCCGGCACGGCTCAAATTCATGAAGGGAACGCGCGCGGAAGCTTCGGCCATAACGGAGGTCGTCAAGCGCATCGCGCTTGCCTTTCCCGCTGTCCGCTTCACGCTTTCCGGCACGGACAGAACTACGCTGGACCTGCCCGCCGTGCCTGCGGACGGCGAGGGATTGCGGTTGCGCCTTGCCCAGATCCTCGGCCGGGAGTTCCCCGAAAACGCGCTTCCCATCGAGGCTGAGCGTGAGGGTGTCGCCCTTTCGGGCTACGTCTCCATTCCGTCGTTTTCCCGCGGCAATGCCCTGCACCAGTTTGCCTACGTGAACGGCAGGCCGGTGCGCGACAAGCTCATCGCCGGGGCCATCCGCGGGGCATATATGGATGTTCTGCCGCGCGACCGGCATGCGGTCACGGCGCTGTTTCTCTCCCTCAACCCGGCCTTGGTGGACGTCAACGTGCATCCGGCCAAGGCGGATGTGCGCTTCCGCGATCCCGGGCTGGTTCGCGGACTGATCGTGGGGGCGATCCGGCAGGCGCTGGAGGCAGGCGGCATACGCGCCTCCACGACGGGTGCCGCCGCCATGCTGAGCGCTTTCCGGGTGCCCGACCCGACGGCCCGTGGCCGGGACGGCAACGGTTCCGGGCATCGGCCATTTCCGCATGAGCAGCGGTACAGCGGGGGGTGGAGCCCCGCATCCTCGCCGAGCCGTCCGCTCGATGCCGATTTCGGCAACGCGCACAAGACCAACGGTTTCGCGGAGGCGCGCCAGGAGAGCTTCGAGGTAGGGGTGGCTGTCAGCGCCGACGCGCGTGCATCCGAGGCTCCCGTGCCGTCGGAACTGACGCGGCGGCCGCTAGGTGCGGCGCGCGCCCAGGTGCATGAAAACTACATTGTCGCCCAGACCGAGGATTCCCTCATCATCGTGGATCAGCACGCCGCCCACGAGCGGCTTGTCTATGAAGCGCTGAAGCAGGCGATCCATGCCCGGCCGCTGCCCACGCAGATGCTGCTCATGCCGGAGATCGTAGAACTGCCGGAAGAGGATGTCGAACGGCTCGCCGCCCATGCCGATCTGCTGGCGAGGCTGGGCCTCCGGCTGGAGCGGTTCGGTCCCGGCGCGGTCGCGGTGCGGGAAACTCCGGCCATGCTGGGCGAAGTCGATGCCGCCGGCCTCGTGCGAGACCTCGCCGATGAGATCGCTGAAAATGACACGGCCGAAAGCCTCAGGGAGCGCATCGACCGCATTGCCGCCACCATGGCTTGCCATGGCTCGGTGCGCGCCGGACGCAGGCTGAAGCCCGAGGAGATGAACGCCCTTCTGCGCCAGATGGAGGCGACGCCCGGCTCCGGCACGTGCAATCACGGGCGGCCGACCTATATCGAGCTCAAGCTTGGCGATATAGAGCGGCTGTTCGGGCGGCGATAAAGGCCGGCTCCGGCGGCTTGACGGGCGGCGCGAAATGTGGCGCATGGAGCCGATGCAAGAAGGGCAATCCGCATGAACCGTTTCGAGGGACCGGGCGCTCGGGAAGCGCGGGTTCGGTATCTGGACGGCGATTTTCAGGTGATCACGCCGGGCGCCTTCGTGCGCTGCGCGGTGACGGGCGAGGCCATTCCGCTGGAAGAGCTTAAATATTGGAGCGTCGCCCGCCAGGAGCCCTATCTGAACGCCGAGGTTTCGCTTAAGCGCGAACTGGAAATGAATCCTGATCTGCGGGCGCGGTGCTGAAAGGTGCGGGCTGGACGCCGGTACGGGATGTGACGGAACGAAAGTCCCGGGTGCAATATCCGGCTACGGAGTCTGCAGCATCCGCTCACGCCAGCGCTTCAGTGTTTCGCGGACAATGGCCTCCGCCGTGCCAACGCCATCGAAGACCGCCTCCACGGGCAGCGTCTTAACCGACGCGGCGAAGTCGAGCATGGCTTTCGATCCATGCTTCAGCCGCACTAGGTCCTTTTCCGTCGTCACCAGCTCGAGGCTGTTCGCGGCCGCTTCCGCTGCAAGCTCCGCCATCTCCTCCTCGCTGAAGGGGTGATGATCGGGAAAGGTGCGCGTGGAGACGATTACCGCCCCTACGTCGCGCAGCGTGTCATAGAACTTTTCTGGATTGCCGATGCCTGCAAAGGCGAGCACGCGCTGACCCTTGAGCCCCCGCGCGTTGCGGGGCCGCAAATGCGCCGAAAAGACGGGCCTGCCGGCCCGGGCGGCGCGGCGGATGACGATTTCTGCGGCATCGCCCGACCCCATCGTCAGAACGGCATCCGCGTGGCGCATCTGCTCGATGAGCGGCGCCCTGAGCGGCCCGCCCGGGATGACGTGCCCGTTGCCGAGCCCTCGGCGCGCATCGACGACGATCAGCGCGTAATCCATGTGGATGCGCGCGCTCTGGAAACCGTCGTCCATGATGATGAAATCGCAGCCTTCCTCCACGAGACGCCGCGCCCCTGCGGCGCGGTTTGCGCTGATGACGGTGGGCGCATGCCTTGCGAGCAGAAGAGGCTCGTCGCCCACCGCGCGCGCGCCGTCATGATCAGCATCGACAAGGTGCGGCCCCGTGATACCGCCGCCATAGCCGCGCGACAGGAAGCCTGCTTTCAGCTTCTGGCGCCTTGCCTCCTTGGCAAGCGCGATGGAAACCGGGGTCTTGCCCTCACCGCCGACGGTGAAATTGCCGACGCACAGCACCGCCGCCGGGATGGGCTCTCGCCGCGCCGTGGCCATGCGGCTGCCCGCCACAAGCCCGTACACCGCCGATAGGGGCCACAGCGCCCAGGCGCGCCAGTCCGCCTTCGTCCACCAGAAGGGCGGCGCTTCGCTGAGCCCGCTCATGCCTTGCGCGGCCCGCCATTGCCGCCTTCCAGGCGGCTTTTGACGATGAGCGGATGGATGAAGGGCTCGAGCGCCGCCAGCGTGCGCGGGAGTGCTCCCGACATGTCCTCCACCGTGGCCCTGCCCGCGGCGATCATGCGGGAGCGGAACTTGTCCTCCCGGAGGAGAAGGTTCACCGCCCCCGCCAGCATCTGTCCGTCACGAATCAGCTTGGCGCCACCTCTTTCGATGAGGCGCCGATAGGCGTCGCGGAAGTTCTGCACATTGGGTCCCGACAGCACGGCCGTGTCCAGCATCGCGGGCTCCAGCGGATTCTGCCCTCCTTCGCCCACGAGCGACCGGCCGACAAAGGCGATCTCGGTCAGCCTGAGGTAAAGGCCCATCTCGCCGATCGTGTCGCCCAGCAGAATGTCGGTCTCCGGCGTAAGGGCCTCCGCATTGCTGCGCAGCGCGACCTTCAGTCCGCGCGCTTCGAACGCGGCCTTGAGGTCCGCGGCCCGTTCCGGATGGCGCGGCACGATGATGGTCAGCAGATCGGGATAGCGCCTGCGCAGCATGCAGTGCACGTCGGCGGCAATCTCCTCTTCGCCCGCATGGGTGGAGACCGCGGCCCAGGTCTTGCGTCCGCCAATTGCCCGTCGCATGGCCGCGAGCACCTGCTCATCGACCGGCGGCCGCAGCGTGTCCACCTTCAGATTGCCCGAAACGGTGACGGGCCTCGCTCCCAGCCGGCGGAACCGCTCTCCATCCACTTCGGATTGCGCGACCACATGGGCGAGGTTTTCAAACAACGCCTCGGCCAGCGAGGGGCGCTTGCTCCATCGCTCGAAGGAGCGGTCGGACATACGGCCGTTCACCAGAACCTGCGGCACGCGGCGCGCGCCAAGCTCCAGAATGGTCATGGGCCAGATCTCCGATTCAGCGATGATCGCAAGATCCGGCTTCCAGTGATTCAGAAAGCGGCTGATGGCGGGCTTCAGGTCGAGCGGAACATATTGATGGGTGACCCGGTCGCCCAACCTTTCGGCCGCCACGCGCGCCGACGTCACCGTACCTGTCGTAAGCACGACGTTGATGCCGCTTGAAAGAAAATGCTCTATCAGCCCGAGCACCGCCATCGTCTCGCCCACGCTGGCAGCGTGCATCCAGATCAGCGGTCCAGGTGGGCGCGGCGCCGCCGCATAGCCGTAGCGTTCGTGCCTGCGCGCGCGGTCTTCTTTGCCCTTGCTTACGCGCCAGACGATATAGCCGCCGATGACTGGGTAAAGCGCGGCACCCGCCCAGCGATATGCGGTAAGCATTGCCCGGGCCCAGCGTTCGCTCATCGCGCACCGTCGCTTGAAGGAGGCCGTCCGTCGACGAGCGCATAGGCCTCGCGAATGGTTCGGTTGAGCTCATCCGTGACTTGCCGGCGCTTTGCTTCCATCTCCTTTTCGCCGGCATCGGCCGACACATGGATCGGCTTGCCGATGATGATGGCGCTGCGGCCGAAAGGCAGGTGCAGGGTCGTCTTGTCCCAGGTCTGCTCCAGCACCTTCCGGCGGCTTGTTGCAATCGCAACGGGCAGCACGGGCCGGCCGGACAGGCGCGCGAGTGTGACGATGCCAAGCCCCGCCTCTCGCGGTTTGCCGTGGGGGATGTCGGCGATCATGGCCACGTTGCAGCCGGCGTCGATGGTGCGTTTAAGCTGGATGAGTGCGGAAGCTCCACCCTTCTCGACCCTTTGCGCTCCCGCGCGTCCGCCCGAGCCGCGGACGATCTCGAAACCGAGCTTTTCCGCCACCAGCGCGTTCAGCTCCGCGTCCGCGCTGCGGGAGACCAGGGCCACGATCCTGTGCCCGCGCGGATACATCACAGGCGCAAGAAGATGCTGGCCGTGCCACATGGCGACAATGGCGGGCGAATAAGCGGCGATCGCCTCTTCCACGTCGCTTGACCCGGGCACGCGCGGGTTTGTGCGCTCGACCAGGCGAAGCGCGGCGGCGATGATGGAGGCGAGCACATTCTTCGCCACGCGGGAGCGGGCGAGCGGTTGACGGATGCGCTGCCACAGCGCCTTCATGACCCTCCGGCGGCGCCGCGGCTTCACCGACGGGCGTGAGCGCGCGAGCGCCTCGTTATCCATGGTTCAACCCCGGCCGGCTTTGTCCGTGTCCGGGTCGAGGAGGCGATGGAGATGCACGATAAAATAGCGCATATGGGCGTTATCCACCGTCTCCTGCGCCTTTGCTCTCCAGGCGGCTTCGGCTGATTTGTAGTCGCCAAAGATGCCGACAATGTCGAGCGCTTGGAGATCGCGAAACTCCGTTCCTCCAAGCGCCGTCAATTCACCACCGAAGACGAGATGGAGAAGCTGCTTCTTTTGCTTATCCTCGGCCATGGCACTCATCTCTTACCCTTTTAGGGAGGTTTTGTGGCGGCATTCCGCGCCCGGCCGAACCGCCGCTTCACGCGAAGCACCCGCCTTCATCTAAATGAATTCCTGTAGTTAGCCAACCATTTACACCGCGGGTGGCAATTAACACGCTACTCCTGGAGGCGGGCGACCACATCCGCCATGACCTGGAGCAGCGGTCCATGGCCCGCGGCAAGTGCCTCACGGCGCGGATCGGGTCCGGCATAGTGTGGTCGCCGCATGGCGCTATCGACGATGCTCCCGCCGGCCTCGGCAAGGATGATGTCCGCGGCCGCCAGATCCCAGTCATGGGAGGCGGGCTTGATGAAGGTGGCGTCCAGCTCGCCACGGGCCACCATCGCCAGCCGGTAGGCGAGGGAAGGAACGTAAGGATGCGGCGTCACGCGGGCATAGATGTCAGGCGGCAGGCGCTTCACCATTTTTTCGGGCCCCGCCATCGCGAAGGTTTCGCCTGCCTGCCTGACGGCGATGGGCTCGCCGTTGAGGCGGGCTCCGCCGCCCGACCAGGCGGTGAAGACCTCGCCAGTTGCCGGGCAGTCGAGCACGCCGGCGATTGCCCTCCCGTTCTCCACCAGTGCGATGCTGACGCACCAGGTGGCCTTGCCGGCGATGAAGGCGCGGGTCCCGTCGATGGGATCGACCACGAATGTGCGCGGAGCTGAAAGCCGCTCGGTCGTATCGGTGGTTTCCTCAGAGAGCCAGCCGTAATCCGGCCGGGCACCGAGGAGCGCGCGCCGCAGGAACTGGTCCACCTCCAGATCGGCCTGGCTCACGGGGGAGTGGCCTTCCTTCCACCACACCTCCGGCTCCCGGCGGAAAAAGCGCATCGCTATCGCGCCCGCCTCGCGGGCCGCCTCCTCGATCAGACTCAGTTCGTCCGTGGGGTTGACGGGCTCATTCGCCAGCAACGGTCATTCCCTCGATAAGCAAGGTCGGGGCAGCCGTGCCGTAGTTGCGGTCGAGGTCGTTCGCCGGCGTCATCCGCAGAAACATCTCCTTGAGATTTGAGGCGATGGTGACCTCCGACACCGGATAGGCGATGGCGCCGTTCTCGATCCAGAAGCCTGACGCGCCGCGGCTGTATTCGCCGGTCACGAGGTTGACACCCTGGCCGAACACCTCCGTGACGTAGAAGCCGCTTTGGATGGAGGAGATTAGATCTTCCGGCGAGGTCTCGCCCGGTTCTATGGCGAAATTGGTCGAAGACGGATTGACTGAGGAGGAGGCGCGCACGCCGCGTCCGTTGGTCTCAAGGCCAAGCTCGCGCGCGGAGGAGGTGGACAGGAGCCAGGCCGTCAGCACGCCCTTTTCCACGGGCGTAAGGCGTTCGCCCGCCACCCCTTCGCCATCGAAGGGGCGCGATGACTGGCCTCTTTTGCGGAACGGATCGTCCGTAACCGTCACGGCCGCCGAGGCGATCTGTTTTCCCATCATGTCGCGCAGGAAGCTCGTCTTGCGCGCAACCGAGGCGCCATTGATGGCGGCGGCGATATGGCCGGCAATGCCGCGAGCCACGCGTGGGTCGTAGACCACGGGGAAGACGCCCGTTTTCACGCGGCGCGCGCCGAGCCGCCGGACGGCCCGCTCGCCGGCGGTGCGGCCGATCTTTTCCGGCGGGTCCAGATCGGCAAAATGGAGGCGGGAGGAATAGTCCCAGTCGCGCTCCATGGCTGTGCCTTCGCCGGCTATCACGCTGACGGACCGGGAGAAGCGCGTCGCGCGGTATTGGCCGACAAAGCCATGCGAGGTGGCAAGCACCAGGCCGCCCGAACCGGCCGATGCACCGGCGCCGGAGGAGTTGGTCACGCCCGGGACGGCAAGCGCGGCTTCTTCCGCGGCAAGCGCGTCTTCCTTCAGCCGCTCCGCCGTGACTTCCGTGTCGTCGATCAGATCGAGATCGGCGATCTCGCGCGCCAGACGGTCCGGATCAGCAAGACCCTGATAGGGGTCTTCCGGCGAGGCCTTGGCCATGGCGACGGCGCGCTCGGCAAGTGCCGCCGGGTCGGAGCCGACGGTTGCGGACACGCTTGCCACCCGCCTGCCGACGAAAACGCGCAACGACATGTCGTCGCTTTCCGAAGCGCCGGTGCCTTCCACCTTTCCGAATCGCACCGAGACGCTTGAAGAGCGGGCGCGCACCACCACCGCATCGGCAGCATCCGCTCCAGCGCGCTTTGCAGCCTCTACGAGGGCGCCGACGCGGTCGAGAAGGCTCTGGTCGTCATGGGAAGCATTCATGCTGGACCTTCAGGGTTGTGGCCGCCGGGCGGCGCAGTTGTGTGCCAATTTGGCGGAGAGGTGACACATTGCAAGACATGAGCGGCATTTATGGTCCGGCAGCCGTCGGTGCAATGGCGCTTGTGGCGCCGCATGCCTGCTTATGCCGCGCGCTTTTTCAGGATGGCCTCGACGCTGCGCTTCAATTCGTCCTTGATGGTGGCGGTCTCGGCCATGATCTCGTCCATCTTTAGGAAATCGAGGACGCGAAAGCCAGAGATTGCGGGCCGCAGCAGGATGTCCGGCCGCTTCTTCTCGAGCTTCATGGAAATGATGGACTGCATCATGAGCTGCGTGGTGCCGAACATCATCTCGATGGTGGAAGGCGTCTTGGGCGAGCGCACTGTGGGAGCGCCCACCACGTCCACGGCAATCAGGATATCCGCCGTTCCTTCAAGAAGGTCGAAGGGCACGGGATTGTAGATGCCGCCGTCAATCAGCGTCATGCCGTCGCGCAGGACCGGACGGAAAATGGATGGCAACGCGGCCGAGGCGGCAAGGGCCGAGCGCAGCTCTCCCCGCTCGAAAACCGCGAGGCGATGGCCGTAGTAATCCGTCGCGGTCACCTTGAGAGGTATGGCAAGCTTCTCGAACACGTCGGGAATTTGCGGCGGTAGGAACGCTTTCAGGATGCGTTCGGCGTTGAATTGCCCGAGACGCAGGCCCCCTTCCATCATCTCCGCAAATCTGGCCGGACGGGCGCGCCAGATGCGGGCGGCCACCTCGGCCCTGCTGGACAGTACCGAACTTGCATAGGCGCGGATCTCGGTGCCGCGCATGCCGGCCGCCATTCCCGCGCCCATGATGGCGCCGATGGACGAGCCGGATATGGCGGCGGGGCGGATGCCCATCTCGTCCAGCGCCTCGATGACGTGGATATGCGCCAGCCCCCGCGCTCCGCCTCCGCCGAAGGCCACGGCGAAGGTCGGATAGCCGTCGCCGCTTCGGCTGGCGGGTGTCTCAGGTTTACGTTCGGATGCCGCCTTTGTCTTCGTCACGTCTGCGAGCTCCTTGATGCGGATGCAGATCGGGTACCACGTTTCGCTCCGCTGGCGGAAGCGCCGCTCAGGCCAGACCGCAAATGGTGAGCGTGGTCGTGGCGTAGGTGCGCCGCTCGTGAAGCACGATCCCGGCAGGCGGCTCGAAGGGCGTTGCTTCGGCCTCCTCCACTACGATCAGCGCGTCCTTCCGCAGCCAATGGCCGGCAAGCGCGGAAGCGATCGCCTTTTCGCTCAGTCCATGGCCGTAGGGCGGGTCGGCAAAGACGAGGCTGAAGGGCTGCATGGTGCCCACCGGTCCGAGATGCGTCGCATCGCGGCGGAAGATGCGTGTGCGCCCGGCAAGCCCGAGGCTTTCTATGTTCTGCCGCACCAAAGCGCGTGCGCTTGCCGCCTGTTCCACGAAAAGGCAGAAGGCGGCGCCCCGGGACAGTGCCTCGATGCCCAACGCGCCGGTGCCTGCGAAGAGATCCAGTACGCGCGCGCCTTCGATCGTGCCGGGATAGGCATGCTCCAGAATATTGAACAGCGCCTCGCGGGCTCGGTCTGTGGTGGGGCGGATCGCATCCGAATGCGGTGCCGCAAGCCGCCGTCCGCGAAAGCTGCCGCCAACTACGCGCATTGTTTCCTACTTCCGTCTCGATCCCTTGCCCGATTTCGCTTTGGAGCCCGCCGTCGGCCGCGCGCCTGGAGCCATCCACACATGAGTGCCACGCGAACGCAATTCACGCGGCCCTGCAGCGGCGCTCTTTTGTGGCATCTTTGAGCTGCGCTTTCCGGGAGGCTTCGTCTGCAGGCGCTCGCGCAACGCTTCGCGACGGTCCTGGCGGGCCTTTCTGTGCAGTTTCGGTTTTTTCTCAGCCGTACCGCGTTCAGGCGCGGCGGGCTTATCCGCCGGTTTCTTCTTCGCCTGGATGGGCTTGTTCGGCAGGGGACGCGTAACCGGCGCGTCGAAATTGGCTCCGGCTTCCTTGATCAGGCGCGGGCCAAGCTGGTCGCGCAGGGTCCGGCCCCTGACTTCCTGCACCGCGCCTTCCGGCAGTTCGCCAAGCTGGAACGGCCCGTAGGAGACGCGGATGAGCCGCGTGACCTCGAGGCCAAGCGCCCCCATCACATTCTTGACCTCGCGATTCTTCCCTTCGCGCAGGCCGACGGTGAGCCAGGCGTTGGAACCCTGCTGCCGGTCAAGCGTGGCGGTGATCGCGCCGTAGAAGACGCCGTCCACTGCAATCCCATGCTCGAGCTCCGCGAGCTTGAGCGGATCGACCTTGCCGTGCACGCGCACGCGGTAGCGCCGCAGCCAGCCGGTCGAAGGTAGTTCGAGCACGCGGGCGAGGCCGCCGTCATTCGTCAGAAGCAGCAGTCCTTCCGTGTTGATGTCGAGCCGGCCGACCGTGATAAGCCTCGGCAGGCCCTCCGGCAGGATGTCGAAAACCGTCTTGCGGCCTTCCGGATCGCGTGTCGTCGTGACGACGCCCGCCGGCTTGTGGAACAGAAACAGCCGCGTGCGCTCCACCGCGGGAATGGGTTCCCCGTCCACCTCGATGCGGTCCGAAGGCAGCACGTTGATGGCGGGCGAGCTGAGCCGCCTGCCGTTCACCTTCACTCGGCCTGCGGCAATCATAGCCTCCGCTTCGCGGCGCGAGGCAATCCCGGCGCGCGCGAGCCGCCGCGCGATCCGCTCGTCGCCCGGGCGGGCGGAAGCTTCAGCGCGCTGCTTCCGCTTTTCCTGCGATCGGGCGTCCGGCTTCGCGCGCCCTGCCTTTTGTTTCTTTTCGTCCGTCATGGTGGCGTTTGCCTTTCAGCGCGGCTAGGTATCAATTCGTCCTGAGCGTTGCGAGCAAAAAAGATTGGCCGAACGTCGATCGCATCTCTATGCCAGCTTCATGGATACCGCGCTTGAAGAGGCGCGGGCTGCGGCCGCGCGCGGCGAGGTGCCGGTGGGGGCCGTGATCGTGCGCGACGGCAGAATCCTAGCGCGCGCGGGAAACCGCACCCGCGAACTTGCCGACCCTACCGCACATGCCGAAATGCTCGTCATCCGGCAAGCCTGCCGCGAAGAGGGCTCCGAACGGTTAACGGGCGCCGATCTCTATGTGACGCTGGAGCCCTGCGCCATGTGCGCGGCGGCCATTTCATTCGCGCGCATCCGCCGGGTCTACTTTGCCGCCGCCGACGAGAAGGCCGGCGGCGTCATCCATGGCGGACGTTTCTTCAGCCAGCCGACCTGCCATCATGCGCCGGAGGTTTACGGGGGACTGGCCGAAAGCGAAGCGGCAGCGCTGCTCAAGGATTTCTTCGTGCTGCGCCGCGAGGCGCAGAACGGAGACCTCTAGGCGGCGGCAGGCCTAATTCAGCCAGGGGATGAGCCGGCGCAAGCCGCCCGACCCGCCGGCACTCTTGGCCGCGCGCTCCTTCTTCCACTCGTCCTCGCCCAGATCGTCGACCGGCGCGGTGGATGCCGGCTGACGCAGATCGAGCGGCGGGTCGCTGAGATAACGGCGCGTGGTAGGGCTGCCTTGGTTGGCAATCTGCCTGCGGCGCAGGATTTCCGCGCGCTGCTCAGGCGATGTCGGTCCGATGACGCCGTCATTCGGGTCTTCCCAGGTTGTCGGCTGGCTGTCTCTGGGCAGGTCCCGAATGATGTTGGGCCGGTAACGCGGATTGTCCTGGTTGGCCGTCGCTTCCGCTCGGATTCGCGCCAGCCGCTCTTCGGGGGACTCGGGCCAGGCCGGATTGTTGGTCGAGGCGATGCTCTCCTGCGGCGGCGGCAGCACCTCCAAGGAAGGCGGTTTGACGAGCTCCGGACGTGGCTTGTAGTCGATCTGCGGCCCCCGCTTGGGAGCCAGCGACAGGACGCCCGTGACATCCTCCAGCAGCTGCTGTTCGGCCGTAACGCCGGTGCCGTAGGTGGGGCTGCCACAGCCGGCAAGCGCAACCGCCGAAAACACGAGCGCGACACCCGTCCATCCGGCCTTTGCGCGCATCTGTCCGCCGCGGATGCGTGCGCCGCAATCACAAAACTTCAACGTTAGTACTCCCCGGCGCCTTTGCTGACGTTCCGCCTCGCATTCGCCCAGAAATCAGACGAGATGATGGCGCTTGCTTATAGGCCTTTTATCGGACGAACCGCCGCGACGCAACGGCGGCCATCCGCGTAAACCGGTCGGGGAGGGCGGCGGATGCCGTCCTCACCCGAGCCTGCCGAGGGCCCGCAATTCGCGCAGCGCGGCCGCGTCCCGCGCCGAGACATCCGGAAAGTCGGGATCAGAGCCCACGTCCTCCGTGTAGCGCCAGGAGCGGGCGCATTTCTTGCCGCTTGCACGCCGGAATACGACGGCGACGCCCTTCACATCTTCCAGCGTAAAGGCATCGGCCGGGGGCGCATCGTCGCGGATTTCGATGCCGCTGGTGATGGCAACCTCGGCCATGTCGACATCGCGGATCGCTTCCTTGAGGTCGGGATCGGTGACATGAACTACGGGTGCGGCTTCCAGCGAGGAGCCGATGGTCTTCTCCTTGCGTTCGATCTCCAGCGCGCCGGTGATGACGCGGCGGACCTGGCGCACTTTGCGCCATTTCTCCGCCAGTGTCTCGTCGCGCCAGGCCGAAGGCACCTCCGGGAACTGCGCCAGATGCACCGACTCGGCCTGCGGATAGCGTTCAAGCCAGGCCTCCTCCATGGTGAAGGGCAGCATGGGCGCCATCCATGTCACCAGGCAGTCGAAGAGCTGGCGCACCACTCGAAGGGCCGCCTTGCGGCGGATGCTTGAGGGTGCGTCGCAGTAAAGGGCATCCTTGCGCACGTCGAAATAGAAGGCGGAAAGCTCCACCACCATGAAGTCGATGAGCGCGCGCATGATGCGCTTGAAGTCGAAATTGTCGTATCCCTTGCGCACCACCTGATCGAGCTCGACAAGCCGGTGCAGCATCAGCCGCTCCAGTTCCGGCATCTCGGCGAGCGGAACATTCTCGCCCTCGTCATGCGCTAGGGTGCCCAGCATCCAGCGGATCGTGTTCCTGAGCTTGCGATAGGCGTCGATATTGGTCTGCAGGATGTTCTGGCCGAGCCGCTGGTCCTCCCAGTAATCGGTGGTGACCACCCACAGGCGCAGGATATCGGCACCGGACTTGGCCATCACATCCTGAGGCACGACGGTGTTGCCGAGCGACTTCGACATCTTGCGGCCTTCCTCATCCATGGTGAAGCCATGGGTGATGACCGTGTCGTAAGGTGCGCGTCCGCGCGTGCCGCAGGATTCGAGCAGCGAGGAATGGAACCAGCCGCGATGCTGGTCGGAGCCTTCGAGATAGACGTCCGCCGGCCACTTGAGGTCCGGCCGGTCCTCGAGCGTGAAGGCATGCGTGGAGCCGGAATCGAACCAGACGTCGAGGATGTCCTTGACCTGCGTCCAGCGGTCTTGGTCGTCGCGGCCTTCCAGGAACCGCTCCTTGGCGCCTTCCGCAAACCAGGCATCAGCGCCTTCCTTCTCGAAGGCGTCAAGAATGCGGGCGTTGACCACCTCGTCCTTGAGAATTTCGCCATCCTCATCGACGAATACGCAGATGGGAACGCCCCAGGCACGCTGGCGCGAAAGCACCCAGTCGGGCCGCTCCTCAATCATGGCGCGAAGGCGCGTCTGGCCGGCGGCGGGCACGAAGCGGGTTTCGTCAATGGCCTTTAGCGCGCGTGAGCGCAGCGTGGTGCCATCGCCCAGTTCCTTGTCCATATGGACGAACCATTGTGGCGTGTTGCGGAAGATGACGGGCTTCTTCGAACGCCAGGAATGCGGGTACTGATGCTTCAGCCGCCCGCGCGCGAAGAGCATGTTCTTTTCAATAAGCGCGTCTATGACGGCCTTGTTTGCGTCGCCCTTCTTGCCCTTGTCGTCAATGACGCGGGCCGGGCCGCCGGGACGGTCCGGGCCGAAGCCGGGCGCGTCCTTGGTGAAGAAACCGGCATCATCCACGGTGAAGGGGATGGCGGTGTCGATGCGGCGTTCTTGAAGCTCGCGTGCGTTCTCCATCCAGACGTCGAAGTCCTCCCGACCGTGGCCGGGTGCCGTGTGCACGAAGCCCGTACCGGCATCGTCGGTGACGTGATCGCCGGGAAGGAGAGGCACGGGGAACTCGTAGCCGCCGCCGAGGCCCTTTAATGGATGAGAGCAGGTGAGCGGAAAAAGCTCCCCCGGTTCCAAATCGCGCAGCTTTCGGTACTGCAACTTTGCTTTTGCGAAAGACTCCTCAGCCAACACATCTGCAAAGATCAGCTTTTCGCCCGGCTGTGGGCCGAAATCGTTCTCAGCCGCTGTGACTTCATAGAGACCGTAGGTGATGCGTGGCGAATATGAGATCGCGCGGTTGCCAGGGATCGTCCAGGGCGTGGTCGTCCAGATGACCACATACGCATCCATAAGATCGTGCACGGATTTGTCGTCTGGATCATGGTGCGCGGATCGAACCGGAAACTTCACCCAGATCGTATCGCTCTCATAGTCGTGATACTCGACCTCGGCCTCGGCAAGCGCCGTCCGCTCCACCACCGACCACATCACCGGCTTCGAGCCGCGATAGAGCTGGCCGGACATGGCGAATTTCAGAAGCTCGCCGGCGATGCGGGCTTCCGCGTGATAGTCCATGGTGAGGTATGGGTTCTTGAAATCGCCCACCACGCCGAGGCGCTGGAATTCCTCCGCCTGAACCTTGATCCAGTGCTCGGCGAATTCGCGGCATTCCCTGCGGAACTCGTTGATCGGCACCTCGTCCTTGTTCTTGCCCTTGGCGCGATACTGTTCCTCGATCTTCCATTCGATGGGCAGGCCGTGGCAGTCCCAGCCGGGCACGTAGTTCGAGTCATAGCCGCGCATCTGGAAGGAGCGGGTGATGACGTCCTTCAGCACCTTGTTGAGCGCGTGGCCGATATGGATGTTGCCGTTTGCGTAGGGTGGGCCGTCATGCAGCACGAAGAGCGGCCGCCCCTTCGCGTCCTCGCGCAGCTTCCGGTAGAGGTCCATCTCCTGCCACCGCGCGACGATCTCCGGCTCCTTCTGCGGCAGCCCCGCGCGCATGGGAAAGTTGGTCTGCGGCAGATAGAGGGTCTTTGAATAATCCAGCTTTTCGGACGGTTCGCTCATTGTTTCGCCATGGAAAGCACGGGTAGCCAGATGGCCCCGTCGACAACAGTATCAAGAGGCGGATGGCGCATGACGGTGCGCGAGAAACCCCGGACCTTCCGCAGCGCTCAGGCTGTCCGGAAGGCCGGGCCGGTAATTCGTATCAGAAACGGCATAGGGCCAGTGTCCATGGCTGGCGCTTTTAGCCGAGGCGGCGGCAAGAATAAAGGGGAGGGGAGCGAATAGAGGAAAGTGGCGAATAGCGAAGTAGTGAATAGGGATGGTGTTGACATACGAACAAGCGCAGATCCAGTCGCACTGTCCCCTATTTCCCGCTCACTGCTCGCTACTCGCTATTTCGCTACTCACTAAAACTCATCCTCCCATCCAGCGCCGAAAGCGGCCGGACGCCTGAAAGCAGCGCCCGCGCCTCCGCCTCATCGCGCTTCATCTGCTCGATGAGCGCGTCGACCCCGTCGAACTTTTCCTCTCCGCGAAGGAAGCCGAAGAAGGATACCGCGCAGGTCTCGCTGTAAAGATCGCCGTCGAAATCGAACAGGAAGGTTTCAAGCAGGGCCGCGCCGTCCTCCGTCACGGTGGGGCGCCGGCCAAAGCTCGCGACGCCGTCATAAAGGCTGCCGTCGGCACGGCGGAAGCGCACGGCGTAGATGCCATGGGCGAGGGCCGTTTCCTCGGGAAGGGCCATATTGGCCGTGGGAAAGCCCAGCATGCGGCCAAGCTTCGCGCCGTCGCGCACCGTCGCCTCCACCGTGTAGCGGTAGCCGAGCAGCCCGGCCGCTTCCGCCACTCGACCTTGGGTAAGGAGCGCGCGGATGCGGCTGGAAGAGACGATTTCGCCGCTCTCGTCGGAAAAGGCCTCGACCAGGCATACGCCGAAGCCCAATCGCTTTCCCGCCTCCTGAAGCGTTTCGGGCGTTCCGCCCCGGTCCCTGCCGAAGTGGAAATCGAACCCGGTCACCACATGGCTGACATCAAGGCCGCTCAGCAGCACGTCCGTGATGAAGCGTTCGGCGGGAAGCTGCGAGAAGTCGCGGTCGAAGGGCTGCTCCACCACGGCCTGAAAACCGAGCGCCTCGATGAGGCGCGCCTTCATGGGCGCCGGCGTCAGCCGGTAGAGGGGAATGTCCGGCCGGAAGACCTGGCGCGGATGGGGTTCGAAGGTGAGCACCACGGCCGGCGCCTGATTGGCCTCCGCGAGCTCCAGCGTGCGCGAGAGCACAGCCTGATGGCCGCGATGCACCCCGTCGAAATTGCCGATCGCCACTACGCCTTTGCGCAGGTGCGGGGGAAAGCTTTCGATGCCGGAAATGCGTGAGAATGCCACCACGGCCGTTCTCTACACCAATCGGTCGATGACCGCCACAGGCTGATGGCCATGCTTTTCGAGAAAGGCGGAGAGGAGGGCCGGATCCAGCCTGCCATCCTTTTGATACTCGGCGATGTGAATTCCGCTTGCCACATAAAGCACGTCGATACCCATGCCGGCCGCGCCCTTCAGGTCGGTGAGCGCGCCGTCGCCTATGGCAAGGGTGTCGTCCGGCCCGACGGTGCGGCCCAGCACTTCGCTCGCCGCCTCGAATGCCGCCTCGTAGATCGGCCGGAAGGGCTTGCCGGCAATCAGGGTACGCCCACCAAGAAGCCCGTATTCGCGCGCGAGCGCGCCGGCGCAGTAGATGAGCCGGTCGCCCCGCTCCACCACAATGTCCGGATTGGCGCAGATGAAGGGCAGGTTACGCGCGCGCAGCCGGGCCAGAAGCTCGGCATAGTCCTCCGGGGTTTCCGTCTCGTCGTCGAAGGGCCCAGTGCACACCACGGCGTCCGCCTCGAACTCCTCCACCAGCTCGACATCGATGCCTTCATAGATCGTCAGATCCCGGTCCGGCCCGATATGAAAGATTTTGCGCGGCGCCTCGCGTATGAGGTTTCGCGTCACGTCGCCGGAGGTCACCACACGGTCCCAGCTTTCGTCGGGCACGCCCAGGAGCCTCAACTGCTCTTCCACGTGCTCGTGCGGCCGCGGTGCATTGGTGATCAGCACCACCGCCTTGCCCTGCGCGCGCATACGGCTTAACGCTGCGGTGGCCTGCGGGAAGGCTCGCACGCCATTGTGGACCACGCCCCAGACGTCGGACAGGATCGTCTGATAGGGTGCGGCGACAGCATCAAGGCTTTCGATCATGGCCGGCGGTTGCGGCATGGGGGCTCCTCAATCATCCAGGCCGGAGATGCCGGCCGGCAAACGCGCGAGGGATTAGCGCATGGAAGGCAGGCTGTCACCCGCTTTGACAGGCGGGACAGCGCCCTTGCCGCTCAACCCCTTATCGGATAGGACAGCCGCGCCCGGCTTGCGGGGCGCGTTCATGGATCGCAGAAGACGGATATTCGGCATGGCTGACAAGGCGGACAGGGTGAAGGCACGGCTCCCGCGCGGGCTTGTCGACCGACATCCCGCCGACATCCGTGCCGTGGACGAGATGGTGGCGAAAATCCGCGCCGTCTACGAGCTCTACGGCTTTGAGCCGGTGGAAACGCCCATCATCGAATACACCGACGCGCTGGGCAAATTCCTGCCGGACCAGGACCGGCCGAACGAGGGCGTCTTCTCCTTCCAGGACGATGACGAGCAGTGGCTGTCGCTGCGCTATGACCTGACCGCGCCGCTCGCCCGCTTCGTGGCGGAGAATTTCGAGCGCCTCCCGAAACCCTATCGCAGCTATCGCGCCGGCTGGGTCTTCCGCAACGAGAAGCCGGGGCCGGGGCGCTTCCGCCAGTTCATGCAGGTGGACGCCGATACGGTCGGCGCGCCTTCCGTCGCGGCCGACGCCGAGATGTGCATGATGATGGCCGACGTGATGGAGGCGCTGGGCATCAAGCGCGGCGACTACGTGATCCGCGTGAACAACCGCAAGGTGCTCGACGGCGTGCTGGAGGCGATCGGCCTCGGCGGCGAGGAGAATGCCGGGCGCAGGCTGACCGTGCTAAGGGCGATCGACAAGCTGGATAGGCTCGGTATCGAAGGTGTGAAGCTGCTTCTCGGGCCCGGGCGCTGGGACGGCGGCAAAGAGGGTGAAGGCGATTTCACGAAGGGTGCCGAGCTCAATGAGGAGCAAATTGACCGTGTCATTTCGTTCGTTAGCGCCTCTAAGTTAACCGACCTGAGTCATATAGCCGATCCGACAGCCGCTGAACTGGTCGATATGGAGATCAGTGTGATCGGAGGCGACCACTTTGTTCTTCGTAATCAGGATCAAACTCGGTATCTGCGAAACAAGTTTGGCGACAGCCCTCTAGCCGTCGAAGGACTCGACGAGCTAGATCAAAT
>ERZ777010.371-NODE-371-length-49941-cov-222.003127_pt1 | contig 49941 bp, 42 predicted proteins | sample MGYA00374963_ERZ777010 | MGnify/ENA primary metagenome ERZ777010 (study PRJEB29309, sample SAMN06268256) | bioreactor metagenome | isolation source: Joint BioEnergy Institute, California, USA | place: USA:Joint BioEnergy Institute, California, USA | collected...
ATTCAAGGAAGATTATTCAAAGTCCTCGAAAATGCATTCGCATTTTCTTCGTGCGGTGTCTATTCGAGGAAGCAAATCTGTTCTCATTGCGGGGCGCTCCAGTTTGTACGTCGCTAAGCGGGCGCTCTGCGCTTTTCTTATTGCAATGTTGGTGGATCTGAAAGGGAAGTTTGAACGATTTTAAACTTGAACAAAATTGTTTATTGGAATGTCTAGGAGTCTGACCGACGCAATACCACAACTCGTATAGCTGCTGTATGGCATGTTTAAACCGTAAAATTAGCGATAGATTTCATATTATGCTCCAAAAGTCATCGGACAGACTCCTAGACTCCTAGGCAGAGAAAACAACTCTATACGTTGAATAGCTTTTTCATTCGTTAGTGTAAATGTAAAACGTGAATTTTCCGCAAAAACCATTAATATCTTGACGAGAAGCGACATATTTCTTGGGAAATAAACGGATTTTTTGTCGGAAATCAAAAAAATTCTGTTGAGAAAAAGAAAATATTGTCTTTATCCCACATTTAAGTCCAGTCAAAGGCCTCCACTTTAAATTTCAAGTGAATAAGGAAAATAGGGGAGCCGGGGGGTCGCATGCTTCCGGAAGTGCTCGATATCGGTCACACAAGCATTGGCACACGTATTTAACTTGTGTTCCATTTATAATCAATAAAGGGTAACCACCATTAATTGAACTTATGTATCAGAACCGGGAAAGTCTTTATTTCATTAAGCTTTTTTGGAGGCTCAAATCGAATACGGGGGCGAATATTTTTAACAGGAAAGTTCCGCCAACTGTAAGGCCAACCGGCTCATACATATTCAACTGGTAAAAAGCAAATATTGACCAACGCTTTAAAATGAAAAAAATGCTTTAGAACTTGTCCTTATTGCTTTTTTTGTGCATATTCTAGTCCTTATAATAATAAACTGTTACAAAATTTAAGAAATTATAGGGCACTTTGGTTCCGCCTCATTGACAAGCGAAACCAAATTCCCTTCCCATTACTTAAAGTAAAATCATTTCAAAAGAGAGTGTTTGAGGTGAGGAATCGTATTTAAGCAGCTTAGATGGGGTTAGAGACATAACGAAAAATGAATCCGCAGAAAGTATCTACTTTCTGCCGCATAAAGTTTTAAAAAAATAATACATAAATGATGCTAAAAGTACGTTATAACCAATCAAGTTCTAAACGAACCGTTCTTTATGCGGAGGAAGCAGTAATTCGATGGAGCAAGCGCGTGTCTCATTTCACACTTCTCACATCCAAATCAAGGAGGCGAGTGGTGTGCACGATTACATCAAAGAAAGGACGATCAAGATTGGGAAATATATCGTGGAGACGAGAAAAACGGTTCGCGTTATAGCGAAGGAGTTTGGCGTATCCAAAAGTACCGTTCATAAAGACTTAACAGAAAGATTGCCAGAAATAAACCCTGAATTAGCGAATGAAGTGAAAGAAATATTAGACTATCATAAGTCAATTCGTCACTTACGGGGAGGAGAAGCAACAAAAATGAAATATAAAAAAGGAACCTCTGAAGAGCCGGTTTTAGAAAAATAATTTCGTTTTTCACTCGATGGATCCATTTCTCTTTAGAAGACCATGATATATAAAGATAGGTCTCCAACTTGGATCCTTATTTCAAATTGAAGCAGTCAACCTGTTAAGGAACACTCATTACCAGTGGATACCCGGGTAAAGAGGATGACTAATAAAGTCATCTTTTCCTAGTTTTTTTACAAATTGATAAAAAAAACGACAAAAAGTAAAAAAAAATGACATAGGTCCTCCATATTTCAACTTATTTATGGTAGAATATGCAATTAGAAAGCGTTTTGAACGGGAAAATTAAGGAGGATATTTTATGTTGGCCAGAGATATTGGAATCGATTTAGGAACAGCTAATGTACTTATCTATGTAAAAGGAAAAGGGATTGTACTGAATGAACCGTCAGTTGTCGCCATTGATTTGAATACGAACAAAGTATTAGCTGTTGGTGAAGAAGCAAGAAGAATGGTTGGGAGAACACCCGGTAATATTGTTGCAATTCGTCCGTTAAAAGATGGTGTAATTGCAGATTTTGCCGTCACTGAACAAATGTTAAAATACTTTATCAACAAGTTGAATGTAAAAGGATTTTTATCAAAACCACGAATTTTAATTTGTTGTCCAACGAATATTACAAGTGTTGAGCAAAAGGCGATTAGCGAAGTTGCCGAAAAAAGTGGCGGAAAAAAAGTTTATTTGGAAGAAGAACCAAAAGTGGCAGCAATTGGGGCCGGTATGGACATTTTCCAACCAAGCGGGAATATGGTAATCGATATCGGTGGAGGTACATCGGACATTGCTGTTCTTTCTATGGGTGATATTGTCACATCCGCCTCAATTAAAACGGCGGGGGATAAATTTGATTTTGAAATTCTTCAGTATATTAAAAAGAAATATAAATTGTTAATTGGTGAACGAACAGCAGAAAGTATTAAAATCAACGTGGGTACAGTGTTTGAAAATTCACGCAATGAAGAAATGGACATTCGTGGCCGTGATCTTGTTTCAGGCTTGCCGCGAACAATAACGATAAATTCGGCTGAAATCGAATCTGCTTTAAGGGAATCGGTTGCAGTTATTGTTCAAACGGCAAAAAGTGTACTTGAAAAAACACCTCCTGAACTATCAGCAGACATTATTGACCGCGGGGTTATTTTAACCGGTGGAGGAGCCCTACTTCATGGAATTGATACGTTATTGGCAGAAGAATTAAAAGTACCGGTATTTATTGCCGATAACCCGATGGATTGTGTTGCAGTCGGTACGGGCATTATGCTGGACAATATTGATAAAATTGATCGCCGCAGTTTGATTTAAAAAAAGGCCCGAATAGCGCCAAATCTGGGCAATAAAATAAAAACGGGAACATATCCAATGATTAGCACTCAAAAAGATTTTACGCAAAATTAGTATTAACTATATTTAATACGTGACATTTAAGCGTAAATTTTTTAGAAAATAGGCTTTTGGTGTGCTAGCCGTTCTATGGGTTTGTTCCGTTTTTTATTATCCGAAACTGTTCATAACATAAATGTATAGCTCTTTAGGACCTGTTAAAAAATGTCAAGTGTTATTGAAAAATAATAATGTCCAAAGTGGGAAAATCGTTTATAATAAGAAAAGCAAGGATTTTTATTTTGTTTAGCTAAACTGCTTTTTCAATATAAATGGAGCGCTAACACTATTTATTCATATATTTCTTAAAAATGGTAAGAGGAGTGGGGGACTTGTTTAGAGGCTTTTACACGGTTGCTTCCGGAATGCTGGCACAACAAAGAAGAACCGAGATGTTGACCAATAACATGGCGAATATAAATACGCCCGGATACAAGGCGGATCAATCATCTGTCCGTGCTTTCCCTGATATGTTAATCCAAAAAATGGAGTCACCTGATGTTCCAGGCAACTCAGTAGCAACGACTATGACGCCTGTCGGTCGGTTAAATACCGGTGTTTACATACAAGACATTACACCAAATTTTAAACAAGGTGACTTGACCCAAACGAGCTTGAACACGGATTTGGCCTTATATCATATAACGATGCCGCTGAATCAAAATGGGGTTCAAGGCAGTGTCTTTTTTACCGTGCAAAATCCCGATGGTGGTGTCCAATATACGCGGAACGGAAATTTTACGATTGACGGTGCTGGATTTTTAACAGCGGCAACCGGACAATATGTACTGGATACATTCGGTAATCCCATTGCCTTGGTTAATGATTCCTTTACTGTAACAGAAGATGGCTGGGTTCAACAAAATGGACAAAATGTTGCTCGCTTAGGAATAGCTTATGCTGAAAATCCCAATCTGTTAACGAAAACGAGTACCGGTTTATATCAAATGGACGGTGGGGCACTTCCATCTGCCTATGCAAATAATCAAGTCGCATTTTCGGTTAAACAAGGTTATATTGAACGATCCAATGTGGATGCGGCAGAAACAATGACTAACATGTTAACGGCTTACCGATCTTTTGAGGCTAATCAAAAAGTATTGCAAGCTTATGATCGCAGCATGGACAAAGCCGTCAATGAAATCGGAAAATTATAAGAAACTGGCGGTCAAAATCATGCCGTCCATGTTTGTTTTATCGGCTATACGATTAAGTTAAACAATATTTTCCATAGAAATATATATGACAACTTCCCAACTTAACCCCTTTAAATCAGAGAAAAATGAGGTGAAATCATTGAATCGGATTTCAATTACGGCAAGCAACACCATGAACCAATTGCAAAAACAAATGGATACGATTGCCAATAATATTGCAAATTCACAAACGACGGGTTACAAAAAACAAAGAGCGACATTCGGTGAACTCATGTACCAGCAATATAATAACCAGCGAAATCTGGAAGAGGAAGTAAATCGGTTGACGCCGAACGGTATTCGGATTGGAACAGGTGCACGTGTTGCCCAAGTACAAACTGTTTTGACTTTGGGTTCAATCGTGCAAACTGGTCGCGCCTTAGACTTTGCTTTAACTGAACCAAATCAATTTTTTAAAGTGTTGGCTCCAAAAGGGAACGAAACGGCCGTCCATTATACCAGAGACGGATCGTTTTATTTGTCCCCGGTGAATGCAAATGAAGTCGGGCTTGTCACCAGTGAAGGTTATCAAGTACTTGATGAAAACAACAATCCAATTATTTTTAACAATAATTTACAAAATGTGAATTTGAATCCAAATGGAAAGATTGTTTTTTCTGACGAGGCTGGTAATAATGTGACTTTTAATCTGGGAATTGCTCAAATACATAAACCGCAAACGATGGCTCGGGTTGGTGATAACTTGATGACTTTGCCGGATAATATGGCGGAATTAGGTATAACAGAAGCTGATTTGTTGGAAAATCTTGCAGGAAATCTCCGCGGGCAAATTGGGTTAAAAAATCAGGCACTTGAACAATCTAATGTTGACATCGGTGAAGAAATGACGAATTTGCTACAGACACAAAGGGCTTATCAATTACAAGGAAGAGCGATCACGATTGCCGATCAAATGCAGGGATTGATTAATGGAATTCGGTAGATTTAAGATGATCATGTCTTGCCCAAAAACGGTTAAATGAAGAAATTTAATCGCTGGATTCGGTAAGCGTGTAGATTAAATAAAAAGATTAATCAATGGGATCCGGTAAGTTTGAGTGCTAAGTGCCCACATGTTTCGTTAGGTTCGGATTACATCAATGGGATTCGGGAAGACAAGGCTGTCGGATTGAATGAATTAATCACCCTATCTGTCAGAGTGAATTCTTTTATCGAGGGGATTGGACAGTTGTGGAAAATTTAGATGATCATAGAGAGACGCGAGAAGGACGAATTAAAAATCGTATAAGTGGAAAGAAAACCAAAAAAGACAATGAAGAAGAAAAGGCGGAAAAAAAGGAAAAGCGGCTCCGGACTCGGCTTATCCCGATATGGCTTCGACTCATCATTGTCCTGTTTTTAATATTGCTCCTTTTCTTTATTGGCGCCATGATTGGCTATGGGGTAATCGGTGATGGCAAGCCGACAGATGTGTTTAAGAAATCGACATGGACCCATATTCTCGAAATTGTTAATGATGGTACAGGTTCAAAATGAATGAATTAACGGGGTTTTTTTCATGTAATGGAAATATATGGAATTGGGAGTGTTATTATGCTTGATATTAATGAAATCAAAAAAATTATTCCTCACCGCTATCCATTTTTATTGGTCGATCAGATTGTTGAACTGGAAGAGGAGAAGCGGGCAGTCGGTATTAAAAATGTAACGATCAATGAACCGTTTTTCCAAGGTCATTTTCCGGACTACCCGGTCATGCCCGGTGTCTTAATTGTGGAAGCATTAGCTCAAGTTGGCGGAGTGGCGATGTTAAAAAAAGAAGAAAATCAAGGAAAACTGGGGTTGTTTGCCGGAATCGACAAATGCCGGTTTAAAAGGCAAGTTAAGCCGGGGGACCAATTGCGTTTGGAAGTGGAAATTTTGCGGTCACGGGGGCCAATCGTCAAGGGAAAGGGAATTGCTACAGTAAACGGTGAGGTTGCATGTGAAACTGAAATGATGTTTGCCATCCAATAAAAACGTTGGTGTAGAAAAAGAAGATAGAGAAAACCCGTAAAGGTCCGATAATATCGATTCCCCTCACTGATTAAAATTTCAGCTTATTACAAGCAATGAAAAGGTTCAAACACACAAACGCCTTCTTTTACCTTTGGATGAAATTGCCTAATTGTTATGCAAATTTTTTTGATTTGGGCAACCTAACATCAGACCTGATTTTAGGTCAAAATTATCTAAAGGTAGAAAGGAGAAAAGAAATGGATCGTTTCTTGAAAATAATTGGTAGTACATTGCTTGCATCGGTCCTTTTAATGGGATGTGCTAATAATGATGATGATAACGACCCTGCACCGCCGGATAATGATGGAACGGACAGAAATGACAATAACAATGGAACGGATAATAATGACGCAAATGATGATAACAATGTAATTGATGAAGATAACAATGACACAGGTAATGGTGGTAACTTAGACGGCGATAACAACGGTAATAATGGGGCCAACAATAACGGGACAAATAACACCCGAACAGATAATAACAATAATAACAATGATACCGAAGATTTATTAGAAGATAGAAAAGATATCCAAGATAACGATACAAAAGATGAGTAAGTAGAATAAATAAGACAGGGGCAAATATGTCATCCCTGTCTTATGTTTATTTTTTTGAGGGTCTGCCTACCTTGTTTTTCTTTGTTCTTATTTCTTCTTTAAAAGCAAGTAATAGTTCATTGCCACTTAGTCCTTTATCTAAAAGGAGACCCAATAATTGTTCAGCATAGCCTCTTGAGCGGCTTAAAGTTCCCTCCAACAAAATGCTTACATATTCATCAACTACTTTTGAATTAATCACATTGACAAGAAAAGTTGCGGGATCATTTTCGGCTTTTGTAATGATTACATTGACCGGAAATTTGTCCTGTGGTTGGTAATTCTCAAAAACGGAAAAATAGGTTCGCTCAATAAAAAGTTCAATTAGCCATGTATTCTTTTCATTTTCTTTGTTTATAATCAAAGCATCAATGAAAGGAATTTGGATCGTCTCATCGTTTTTATCTACCAGTTGAAAAGAAATCAACTTAAATGTCTTCAAAAACATCAGCCTCCCCGCAAAATTCTGTTATTCACATTTTACCATGATAAATATTGAAGTACTAGTCAGAATAAGGAGTAAAATTTTACTAATTATATAAGTAAAAAATTAACTTGCAGAAAGAGCTATAAATACCATTTTTCCACTTATAGACACCATTTTTATAAAAATAAAGCCCATTTTTCAAGTAAAACATAGTAAAAAATAGGTAAAAAGCACCTATAACTGGCAAATCAAAATTTTACAACATAATAAAATTGTCCTATGATTATAGTAACAAATTGATTGGAGGTGAAAAGTTGATTAACCAGGTAACATTGGTAGGAAGACTGACGAGGGACCCGGAATTGAAATTAACGCAAGAAGGGGTTGCCTTAACAAATATTACGCTGGCAGTGAATCGAAATTATCGGTCCACGAGCGGCAGTATTGAAACAGATTTTGTTCAGTGCACACTCTGGCGGCGAGCAGCAGAGAACACCGTACAATATTGCCAAAAGGGTTCGATCATTGGAATTATTGGCCGAATCCAGACGCGAAATTACGAAAATAGTGAAGGGAAAAGGGTTTATGTTACGGAAGTTGTTGCTGATAGTGTCCGCTTTTTGGGAGGCAGGCCGGCAGAGGACAAGGAAATCGCCGCAACAAATGCATAAGCTCGTTTACATTCCATTAAGGAGGTGATTGCTGAAAAAAGGAAAAGGAATCATAGACGAAAGGGATCTAATTGCTTTCAAAATGCAATTACAGAACGAAAATGAATATGTAGAATCAAGAGAGAAGGATTATGTAAAGCGAGAGATTTTGGAAGTAAAAGACAAATAGACCGATGTGTTGCTTGAAGGATTTATGATGAAAACCTATGAAAACTTATGATTTTCGTCAAGGCCATGATATTGGAGTCGATTTGTTGGAGAAAGTTGTATCTTACAAAACTATAGACTAAATGGATAGTATGATACTGTCTTAAAAAGGGAGATATTCGTAGCAGTTTGAATTTTATAGTGTAAAGAAAATTGACAGGGCAGAATCTTTAACAGTATTGTGAACAATTCTGTGGAGGTGACTATGTCAACAAGATTTGAGAATTATTTTCAGCTGGAGGAGATGATTCAGCTTCTGATTCGAATTGTAGGAAAATCGAATGAAAAGATTATGAATTTAGAAGAAAAATTAAAACAACTGGAAGATATCGTAATCGAATCAGGAGAGGGAAACATACAAAATAAGTAAGGAATAAGGTTAAAAAAGCGGATGTAAGCAAAAACGATATGGATGACAAACTAAAAAGTGATATGGATTGTTAAAAGGTATCATCACTTCTTGAATAATAAATCTTTTTGGGGATGGTAAAGATTTATTATCGACAATGTTGCATGGAAAAGAAAACAGCAAGGAAATTCTTCATTCGGTCACTACTCTGACCAAATGAAGCCCCTTGCCGCTCAAAAGAAGGAAACTTAGAGTTAAAACTATCATACCACAGGTATAAATCAAAGAAAAGCAAATACTTATCGCTACAAAAAGCCACATACAATCCTTTTTCAAAAAACCGGTTTTGGGTAAAACCGGTTTTTTCTTACAGAATAAGAAAGTATAAAAATAAAAGTGAATAACTTGGGATTAGTTTTATCGTCTAGCTACGAGCGCCAGCGACTGAGAAACCAGCTCCGCTTTCATGTGCTCCTGTGCCATAGTAGACTATTCGAGGAAGCAACTCTGTTCTCATTGCGGGAGGTCGGGCCACAGGACGTGGTCTGACATGCGTTGCAAAAGGACGTTGCGCTTTTTGCCGGCCAGTTTGTACGTCGCAAATAGGGCGCGACTCTCGCTTTTCCTTATTCCAACTTCAAAATATCATACAAATCTTCATCGGACATATCGGCGAGCCATTGATCACTTTGGATAATCTGGTCGTTTAACGTTTGCTTTTTCTCCAGCATGGCGTCAATTTTTTCCTCAAGCGTTCCGGTCGTAATAAATTTATGGACATGAACAAATTTTGTCTGCCCAATGCGGTAGGCTCGGTCGGTTGCCTGATTTTCAACAGCAGGGTTCCACCAGCGATCATAGTGAATTACATGGTTTGCCGCCGTTAAGTTCAGTCCAGTGCCGCCAGCCTTTAATGATAGCAACAAAATCGGAAATTCACCCTTTTGAAAGTTGTTTATTAACGTGTCCCGCTGCTGTTTGCTCGTTGAACCGTTCAAAAACGGCACCTTTAATCCGTAACGGGCTTCCAAAACAGATTGAATCATTTCCCCCATACTAATATATTGCGTGAAAATCAGGCCGCTTTCGTTTTGATCCATGACCGTGTCGAACAGTTCAACTAATTTTTCCAGCTTCGTTGAACGTTCGATTAATTCTTCGCCACGTGCCTGGTGTTCTTTTAAAAAGAGGGCAGGATGATTACAGAGCTGCTTCAGCATACTAAGCAATTTCAGCACATAGCCTTTCCGTTCAAAACCGGACAGGGTAGCTAGACGGTCAAACGTATCTTTGACGATTTGCTCATATAGGCTTGCTTGTTCAACAGTAAGTGGGCAATATTCCTTTTGCTCAATTTTATCAGGCAAATTGAGCGCCACTTCTTCATCATTTTTCGTACGTCGCAACAGAAACGGTCGGATGAGCTTTTGCAACTCCTGAATTTTTTCCTTATTATCTTGTCGTTCAATCGGCAGAACAAAACGTTGTTGGAAGCGGGTGAGACTGCCAAGATAACCTTTATTGATAAAATCAAAAATCGACCAAAGCTCAGTTAAACGGTTTTCCATCGGTGTGCCGGTTAAAGCAATATGATGGTTGCCCTTCAATTTGCGAATGGCGCGCGATTGCTTGGTTGCGGCATTTTTTATATTTTGTGCTTCATCTAAAATGATCGCTTCCCATTTTAGTGAAGAAAGTTCTTCAAAATCCAAGTGTGACAAGCCATAAGTTGTCAAAACCACATCATATGAGTGCTCACCGGTTAATGTTTCGGTAAATTGTTCAGCTTTTAACCGACTTGCTCCGTAATGTAAGTATACATGAAGATCTGGTGAAAATCGTTCCAGCTCTTTTTGCCAGTTACCAAGCACCGAGGTCGGACATATGATTAAGCTTGGACCGGACGCCGGATTGTTCTCCTTTACAAGCAACAAATAGGCAATCAACTGAATCGTCTTACCAAGCCCCATATCATCGGCTAAACAGGCCCCGAAACCATATTGCCGTAAAAAATAAAGCCAGTTCATCCCTTTTTTCTGATACGGACGGAGCTCACCTTGGAAGCTCGTCGGCACTTCCAAATTCGGAATATCGGTTAAATCGGTTAAGGAGTGAACAAAATTCCTTAATTTCGGGTGCAATTCAATTTGAATACGGGAAAAAATTCGCTGATCATTGTCCTCATCAAGCGAGTCCGGCTCTTCATTGTCGCCGCCATACAACAATTGCTGCTCAATAAAATCTTGAACCCGCATACCTTCTTTTTCTGCCTTTTCCATAATTGCTTGCATTTTTTTAATAAAAGCAGGGTCAAGCTTCATCCATTGTCCGCCAACATTAATCAGGCGGCGATTTTCCTCAACCAGTTTGCGGAATTCAGCTTCTGACAGATCGACCCCGGCCATAGAAACCCGCCATTCATAATCAAGTAAAGCATTCAAGCCAACAAAGGACGGCCCGCCGGAACTCGATTTTACCCTGGCCTTTAAGCGCATATTGGCATTTTTTAACGCTTCCCACCAAGACGGCAAAAGAATATCAATACCGAGAAGCAATAGTTTTTCACTGGCATTGGTCAAAAACGCCCAAGCCTCATCCTCCGTCAGTTCTTCCTTGATAATTGGGGGAGCTGAAAGATTAGCATCGTTCATTTTCTCATACTCGCCGGCTGCTTTATCTTCATTTGCCAGCCATGGAATCAGCCTTGCTATCCGCTTTTGTTCGGCAACAACTTCCTCAAAATACGGTTCCCACTTTTTCGGCGGTCGTTTTTTGCCTCGTTTTGCCGGGTTGAAGACAACGACTGTTTCCGGCTTCTTTATATCTCGCAATACCGTTGTCAGCTGCCACATTTCTCCATCTTCATGCGGTTCCTCAAGTCGAAGCCCGATTGTAAACGGTAAATCTGTCTCACTGGCGCCGATCCATTGTAAAAATTTTTTTTCATCAAAAAATGAGGCGACATCGAGCCCGTCGGCAATAGCATTTTGCAACAATTCTTTCCGCTTGTGCCACTGCTTTCCTAATTTCGGCAGCCGTGATAAATACGATTCCACCCCATTATGGAATAAATGTTGTACAAACTCCTTCATCCGTATCGGTTCTCCACCAACATCTTCCTCACGATCAACAAAAAGCTCAGTCATCGGTGTTTCCCAAAATTCCGGCAAAAACTCGTACCAAACTTGATCCGGAACTTCCCAGCGAAACTCCCCGTTTTTCCAGCTTTCAAAGTCCGGTTTAAAGCGTTTTTCCACAATCGTTTCATAAATAACTGGAGAAATGGCTAAAAGCGAGTTGGCAAGCTCATCAAACTCCCATTGAATAAACTGGTTAAATGGTTCGGTTCCGAATAACTCAAGCGTTTCAAAAGGATCCAACAACACACCATCAATGGCAATGGTTCGGTTTCCAATTTGAAAGTGCACGGTCGTCGCGTTTAATTTCGAACCGTAAAAACTGCTTTCATGCCATTGAAACAGCGGAAAAGTCCAGGCAGGAAGCGGTACACCGGGTTCGCCGTTTTCAAAAGCGTACAGAAAGAAATTTCCTTCTTTCAATTGAATACAATGAATTTCAAACTGTTTCGTTTTCAACATTAATTAACTTACCCCTTTGACACTCTTCTTGAAATGCTCGAAGTCGCTTTGTTTTTTGCAAAAGTTGTTCAAAGTAGACTTCCCATTTTTCTTCTTTTTTTAGCTTCTTATAGATTGTGCGCAGCTTTTTTAAATAGCGTACAGCCTCTTTATAGTTTTGTCGGTTTTTTTGTTGAATCGCCATCTCAATTTTTCGATGATAGTAAGGAAGAAGATATTGCGGTTCCTCCTTTTGAATCGTTCGTAAAATATCATTGCTTAAATAACTGAAGTTGGAAAGTTGAACAAACTCGATCAATTTTCTGTACTCTTTCCGTTCAAAATAAAAGGATGATAATTCTCTGGTTGTAAAAGGATACATAGCAATTAACAGTTGCTCATATAAATCGTATCTGCCCGTTTCTTTAGCAAATTGATGAAACTCTTCATCAATGGAGTAGAAAAATGTTTTCTTAGTCGAATAACTAATGGTATCTAAATAATCTTTGAGATGCTCAATCAGAAATTGTGCTAATTTTGTAAAGCCATTCCAATTTTCCTTGGCAAAATAATGATCCATGAATAGGAGGATATAAGATATCGAATGGTTACCGATATTTTTTAATAACGCTAACGATTCTTCTACCCGACCGGCTAAAAATAATTGGAACATATAAGCAAATTGCCAAGAAGAATCCATTGTGCCTTTTTTCGCCGTCTTTTCCGCAAAATCTAGTTCCTCATTTCGCAACTTTGGGCGGGTAAACAGATAATTCCATAAATTCCAGTATATTTGCAAGATATCATGTTTAAAGGCACCTTCTAAAAACAGCAATTCCCTTACATCCAACCGAAGTTTTTCGCAAATCGGGTCATAGGAAAAAGGCATCGGACTCGGTAAATGTTTCAATGCGTTTTGAATATCGGCGTAAATAATTTCGAACAGCTGCCTGCAAGTATCTTCAATCTCCTGGTAGCTGTAGCGGCTCGACTCAAACCAATTCTGTAAATTTTGCAGAAGACGGACATTCACGACAATTTTATACAGGCTGTGTTGTTCTCTCCTTACTTTATACAGATCATCCCGATTCAATTTTTTTAAAATCATCAATCCGTATAAATTTACTAAGTATGGTGGTAATGATTTCTTTTTCAATATGTCATTTTTAAAAAGTTCATCTGTATATTCAACCCAACGATGATAATGATCACTCATTAAAAATACTCCTTTCCCAGATGGAATTTTCACTCCATTGTCCGGGGGTTTTTCACAATCAAACACAATCCATATTCTTTTATTATAGCAATTTAGGGTGAAGGAAAGAAGGGGGGACTGAATTGTTTAGTCATGATAGGAGTAGAACTCGGTAAATTGTATCTGATTTGACTAAGGGGGATTATGTCAAGAGTTGGATATAATGCCTAATTCCGGTAAGTTTTTAAAGTCTTCGCCGGAAAGCAAACCTCTCCGGCGAATAGTTGAAGTTTCCACGTCTTTTTTAAAAAATTAAACGAGCATGCCGGGAAGACTCATCTTTGGCGCCCATTCTTATTTTCAAAAATTAAACGAGCATACCAAGAAAAATAGGGGTAATAAATGCTTCCACGATCGCCGCAATGACCAGCAATGGAACGCAAACAAACACAAAGGTCTTTATACTATTCGTGGCACAACTTTTAAATGAAAATCGTGCATCATTAATTTTTCGGAAAATCCCGATTGATAGATAAAAAGCAAGGGTTCCGGCGAGGATGATGGCAGGGATTTCAAAGATTCCATGTGGGATGATCCCGGCGAACAACATAGGCAAAATTGCTTGTCCGGTCAATGTCATATAAGCAAACATAATTCCCATAATGGCACTGTTCATCACAATAATGCCGATGGCCGGTAAAAAAATGGGCAGAAACCCGCTTACAAACAATAGTAAGCAAGCCATTGTATTATTTTTAAACAAACCGATGGCCAATTCAATTGCAGATGTATCCGGATCAATTAAGTCTTTTTCCTCAAACATTTTTGACACTTGCTTCATGAGCGTTGTTACTAGTGCCTCATTTTTCAACATAAAGAAATATACCGCAACACTGCTTAAGATAAACAAAATGAGAAGCCCGACAAATAATTTCCAATAAGATTGTTTAAAAAGATTCCATTGCTCAAGATAAACTTTTTTCAAAAAATAACCTCCTTACAACACTACTTTTCATTATACTTGAAATCGGCCAAAATCATCCTTTTTGTGCACACATTTTAAAAATTTTTTAGGTTGTTGTTAACAAAGTTTTATGAGGGAGGGAATCGTGAAGAGTTATTCGTCAAACTTTAAAAGGCTGAGTCTGTCTAAGTAAAAAATATTGTCAAAAACGGCCTCTACCCGGACTTTTTATAAGCAAAAAAAAGCGGGGTTGTCTATGTCCCTGCTCAAAAAATCAATGATCCATTTCCATTTGATTTAATAAGTCCTTCATAAATGCAATTACTTCATCATGCAAGTCCTCATGCTTTAAAGCAAATTCAATGGTTGTTTTGACAAAGCCGATTTTTTCCCCGACATCGTACCGTTTTCCTTCAAACTGGTAGGCAAAAACACGTTGAATTTTGTTTAACTGCTGAATCGCATCCGTTAATTGAATTTCTCCGCCAGCACCAACCTCTTGCTTATCTAAAAAGATAAAAATTTCCGGAGTTAAAATATAACGTCCGATAATGGCAAGATTGGAAGGAGCGGTACCGGGTGCCGGCTTTTCAACAAAGTTTTTCACTTGATACAATCTTCCCTCATGAGTTAACGGATCGATAATCCCGTATCTATGCGTTTCACTCTCCGGTACTTCTTGTACCCCGATGATTGACGACAATGTTTCATCATATTGATTGATTAATTGTTTTAAGCAAGGGACATCGTTTTGAACAATATCGTCACCAAGCAAAACAGCAAACGGTTCATCACCGATAAAATTCCGGGCACACCAAACCGCATGTCCTAACCCTTTTGGTTCTTTTTGCCGGATATAATGAATATTAGCCAATTCAGATGAATATTGCACTTTTTCCAACATCTCAAATTTACCCTTATCGGCAAGATTTTTCTCCAGCTCCGGAACGCGGTCAAAATGATCCTCAATGGCCCGTTTCCCTTTCCCGGTAACAATGATAATATCCTCAATGCCGGATTCGACAGCTTCCTCAATAATATATTCAATAGTTGGCCGGTCCACAATCGGGAGCATTTCTTTTGGCATTGCCTTCGTTGCCGGTAAAAAACGTGTTCCAAGACCTGCTGCAGGGATAATAGCTTTTCTGACTTTTTTCATGATCGTTCCTCCAAAAAACTTTTTTCAATGATTGTGTAACCCTTAGAATTTTCATTCGTCTAATTATCGGAATCAAAAGTTGTACGTGGTTAACCCCTAAAAATTTCGAAACATCATTCCGCATAACGAGCATACGGAAAAAATGTTAGCCTGAATTCCCCAACACGAGTGAAATAAATCAAAAATTATTGATTGTGTTGCAAACAAGCTCCTTATCTTCAAATGCGGAATATAGGGTTCTAAAAAACCTACGTACAAAGTAAAATATTTTGTATCGTACCCATAGTCTCATGCACATCTTGAGGTTCATTTTCCGTAAAACCTTTTTGATGCTAAACAGTGTGTAATTTATACTTTATATTATACATAATAAATTGAATGATTGCACATTGGCTCCGGCAAAAATGTTTAATTCACAGATAACTTTAGAGGAAAAAAGTCAATTCATAAACCTACCAAATTATAGAGTTCGCCAATTTTAACAAGATTCTAAAAAAAGTCATATAATCGTACTTTTAATTTAGCTTGATTTTTTATATAAAATCAATTATGATGATGTAGATTGGAAAATATAGAAAAAATTATATTAAATTTTAAACGGAAAGTAACTCTACCTGTAATATTAAACTATGATAACTGGAATCTATTAGGAGGACAATTGCATATGGTGTTCTTTATTGTACCAGTGATTACATGCTTTATTATTTCACTCCTATTAACACCGTTAGTAAAAAAACTAGCAATTAAAATTGGCGCTACTGACCAACCAAATGAAAGAAAAGTTCATACGAGAATTATGCCCCGTTTAGGCGGATTGGCAATATTTATTGGTTTTTTAATAGGATGTTACTTGTTTGTACCAAATGATCTTCAAATTTGGCCGATTATTGCAGGCGGAGTAGTAATTGCCTTAATCGGGATTTTGGATGATGTTTATGGGCTATCAGCAAAAATTAAATTTGTTGGGCAAATTTTTGCAGCGGCTATCCCAGTTTTGGGCGGAGTACAAATTGACTTTTTTGCAGTTCCAAATGGAGAATTTATTTACTTCGGTTGGTTTGCTATTCCACTTACTATTTTTTGGATCGTTGCAATCACAAATTCTATTAATCTCATAGATGGCTTGGATGGACTTGCGGCAGGGGTATCATCCATTGCAATCTTTACAATTAGTGCAATTTCCTTTATGGTGGGTAATCCACTGGCACCGATTTTAGGGGTTGTATTATTGGGAAGCACATTAGGATTTCTAGTATTCAATTTCTATCCTGCGAAAATTTTCATGGGTGATACTGGCTCATTATTTTTAGGATATATGATCAGTATTTTGTCTGTCATTGGTCTTACAAAGAGTGCAGCATTTTTCTCGTTGATTATCCCGATGATTATTCTTGCTGTGCCGCTGATCGATACAGCGTTTGCGATTATTCGTCGCTTTGTACAGAAGAAACCATTGATGGCACCGGATAAGTTCCATTTGCATCATAATATGCTTCGTTTAGGATTTACTCACCGTCAATCGGTAGTTTTAATCTATTTGTTAAGTGGAATTTTTAGTTTAGCGGCGATTTTATTTACAAGGGCAACGATATGGGGTGCATCGTTTCTCATTGTCTTGTTATTAGTCTTTATCGAATTAATTGTAGAAGTGACAGGTTTAATCAGTGTGAAGTATCGCCCGTTACTAAACTTTATCGGTGGAAAAAAGGCTAATCATCATCAAAAGTAATAATAATTCTATTTATATAAAGCTGTTCCTGAATATGGGGAACAGCTTTTTTTGTTGGCACAAATAACTATTACATATAGCAAAGATTCTTAAAATCCATCATGTACAATTCGTTAGCATGATAACCGTTGCATTTTAAACCCACCTCAATCTTTGTATTTTACGCAGTCGATAAATTCTAAATAACATTTCACATGAACAAAGCAAAAGAATGTTTAAATTTGTTTAATTAGAATCAAAATAAAAGTAAAATCATATTGTGATGAGGTTTACTATGTATGTATTTCATGATCCGATTTTACTGAAAAAATTAATTATAGCTTTCCTTATTTCATTTCTTACAACGTTCTTACTCATATATCCAATCATTAAGTTAGCGATTCGATTTAATATTATGGATATCCCGAATAAGAGAAAAGTAAATAAGGTGCCGATTCCACGTATGGGTGGTCTAGGGATTGTATTGGGAACGACTTTGGGATTGCTTTATTTACGACCGTTTCAAGAGCATCTGCTGGAAATTGCAATCGGAGCGTTCATTATTGTTATAACGGGATTACTGGATGACAAATTTTCCCTACCTCCACTCATAAAACTGGTCGGCCAATTAATTCCTGCCGTTATTTTAATTTTTGCCGGCATTGATATTGAGCGGATATCCCTACCATTTTTTGGAGTTGTAGAATTAAGTGTTCCTCTGCGTTTTGTTATTACTGCTATTTGGATTATCGGAATAACAAATGCGATTAATTTGATTGATGGACTGGATGGGTTGGCTTCCGGTGTATCGACCATTGCCTTGGCGAGCATTATGGTAATGGCTTTCTTGGATGGTCGATTATTTGTTATTTCCCTTTGTATTACGCTGATTGGAAGTAATCTCGGCTTTTTAATTCATAATTTCCATCCGGCGAAAGTTTATATGGGGGACACCGGATCGTTGTTTTTAGGTTACTCTATTGCGGTAATCTCCATCCTAGGTTTGTTTAAGAAAGTAACTTTATTAGGTTTTATCATTCCGGTAATTGTTTTGGCACTGCCGATTTTTGATACATTATTTGCGATTATCAGGAGAGCGAAAAACGGTGAAAAAATAATGAATCCGGATAAAAAGCATATCCATCATCAACTGCTTTCGATTGGGCTAAGTCATCGCCAAACGGTTCTCATGATGTATGGAATCAGTCTCATTTTTGGGATTTTAGGAATTGTTTTTTCGAGGGCATCGATGGGGTTATTACTGTTTGTAGCTTTTCTGTTATTTATCATAGTGTACATCTTAGCTGAATTGGTCGGTCTTGTGGGAAAAGGGAGGAAACCGATATTACACTTTTTTAATAAACTATTCTCCAAATTCAGGTTGAATAATACATCATAGTAACATCGCTCTATGGGACAAAATGGAGAGGAAAATGCTAAAAACTGTCTCATTGACCGGCGCTATGAGACAAAATGCAGGGCAAGAGAGTGAAAACTGTCCCATAGGAGAGGCCAGATTGGATTCTATGAGACAAAAGAGCAAGAAAAAAGCGAAAAACTGTCTCATAGAACAACGCTATGGGACAAAATGCAGGGCAAGAGAGTGAAAACTGTCCCATAGGAGAGGCCAGATTGGATTCTATGAGACAGAATGCACTTTATGAAAGGAAAAAATGTCTCAGAGAAGAAGTCCTCATAATACCAAATTATCCCTTTACTGTATACTTGTACATTAATCCAAAAAAAGCTGCTCGCTTTTTCAATTGTGGTTCCTTAAACCAACACAATTACAGCGAAACAGCTTAAAATGTCATTAAATTAAATTTCCTCAATTTCTTTTAAATACGCATGTAAAGCTTCTTTCCAATCAGGAAGTGGGGTAAAACCTTGTTTTTCTAATTCAGCCTTGCTTAAAACAGAATATTTCGGGCGTTTTGCAGGTGTTGGATATTGTTCCGTTGTTAGCGGGTTCACCTTAACCGACAAACCTGCTTGTTTAAAAATCTCCACTGCAAATTCATACCACGAGCAAACACCACTATTGGTTGCATGGTAGGTGCCGTATTTTTCCGTTTGAATCAGTTCAATGATAAATTTTGCTAAATCCATCGTGTAAGTAGGGGAGCCAACCTGGTCAGCAACAACGCCTACTTCTCCACGTTCTTTTCCCAGTCGAAGCATCGTTTTTACAAAGTTTTTCCCGTTTTTGCCGAAGACCCAGGCGGTCCGGACAATATAAAACCGATCCAAAATTTCCTTCAAAAAATTTTCTCCGGCAAGTTTTGTCCGACCATAAGCGCCAATCGGATTAGTTGGATGGTCGACCTCATACGGCTCACTGGCATTTCCTTCAAACACATAGTCCGTGCTGACAAAGAGCATTTTGGCACCAATCTCCTTCGCTGCCTGTGCCAAATATTTCGTTCCTAATGCATTCACCTGATAAGCCGCCTCTTCATCATTTTCAGCACCATCAACGTTTGTATAGGCCGCACAATGAACAATCACATCCGGCTTGACCTCTCTAATTTTCCCCTTTACAGCCTCTTCATTGGTAATATCCATTTCTTTCCGGTCGACACCGGTTACGATATGTTCCTTTGAATCTAATAATTTGACCACATCATGACCAAGTTGCCCGTTAACTCCGGTTACTAAAATATTCATAATTACTCAACCTCTAATCTATCACCATACTGTTGTTTAAAGTATTGTTGATATTCACCGGAAATAATATTTTCCCACCAGTCTTTGTTTTCCAAATACCAATCAATCGTTTCTTTAATACCAGTTTCAAAGGTATGTTTCGGTTCCCAGCCAAGTTCCGTACGAATTTTCGTTGCATCGATTGCATAACGACGATCATGGCCCGGACGATCTTTAACAAATTTAATAAGGGACTCCGGTTTTCCTAAATGTTTTAAAATCGTTTTTACAATTTCAATATTCGTATGCTCATTATTTCCGCCAATATTGTATACCTCACCGACAACCCCTTTATGAAGTACGGTATCAATAGCTTCACAATGATCTTCCACATATAACCAATCACGAACATTTAACCCGTCACCATAAACCGGTAAATCTTTATCATGCAAAGCGTTGATAATCATTAACGGAATTAATTTTTCCGGAAAATGGAATGGACCGTAATTGTTTGAACAACGAGTGATGTTCACAGGCATTCCGTATGTTTCATGATAAGCGCGAACGAGCAAGTCAGCGCCGGCTTTACTTGCACTGTACGGACTGTTTGGTGCGAGCGGAGTTTCCTCGGTAAAATAACCGGTCTCACCAAGCGTACCATATACTTCATCGGTGGAAACTTGCAAATACTTCTTCACACCGATATTTTTTGCAGCATCTAACAGAACTTGAGTCCCCTGAACATTGGTGCGAACAAAAATTCCGGGTTCAGTAATGCTTCTGTCTACGTGTGATTCTGCGGCAAAATTGATGACATAGTCAAATTTTTCTTCTGCAAAAAACCCGTTAATAAACTCATGGTCAGCAATATCACCCTTGACAAACTTGTAATTCGGTTTATTTTCTACCTCTTTTAAATTTTCAAGGTTGCCTGCATATGTTAAAAGGTCCAGGTTAACAATTTGATATTCAGGATATTTCTTCACCATGTAGCGAACAAAATTACTGCCAATAAATCCTGCTCCACCTGTTACTAATACTTTCATCATGTACCTCCTATTTTTATAAACAAAGTTCAACGTTGCTAAATGTTTGCCTTAGAAAGAATGAATCTTACGCATTTCAGTATGCTTTTACGTATTCATGCTATCTGTTTGAACTTGAAAGTGACCTATTTTCGCTAACAAGTTTCAAAGTTGCTACTACATGTCTCCGTTATTTATTTGCTCCTGAAAAACTCATTTTCACAATAAAGTCTGCAATTACGCATGAATGATTTTTTTTATCTTGATAGACATTTATTTTTCATAAACAAAGTTCAAATCTGCTTCAGCAAGGGTCGGGTGTTTCGTATCTTTATCTGATAAAATTGGTGCAGATGTCGGCCAATCAATGCCCAATGCCGGGTCATTCCATAAAATACCGCCATCATGTTCCGGTGAATAAAATTCGTCAACTTTATAAGCAACAATACAATCAGGTACCAATGTACAAAATCCGTGGGCAAACCCTTTTGGTACCAATAATTGACGATTATTATACTCGCTTAAAATAACGCCTGTCCATTTTCCGTATGTAGGAGAACCTTTACGAATATCGACAACAACATCATAAATCGCTCCTCTTACTGCACGCACCAATTTCAGCTGGGCTTTCGGATTTAATTGGAAATGCAGACCACGGATTACCCCAACTTCACGCGACAGCGATTGGTTATCCTGCACAAAATGATAATCAAGTCCAAGTTCAGCAAAAAGTTTTTTGTTATAACTTTCCATAAAATATCCACGGTGGTCACCAAATACTTTTGGTTCAAGAATTTTAACGTCAGGGATACTTGTATCAATTATGTTCATTGAAAATTACCTCGATTCTTTATCAAAAATCCAATATTTTACTGAAAAAATTCGACATTAAGCAGGTAAGAAATTATCCTTGGTTGGCAATCTTAATCAAATATTGTCCATATTGATTTTTCTTTAACGGTTCCGCTAACTCCAACAATTTCTCTTTATTAATATACCCCATTTTGTAGGCAATTTCTTCAAGACAAGCAATTTTTAATGTTTGTCGTTTCTCAATCGTTTCAATAAATTGCGATGCCTCAAGCAACGATTCATGGGTACCGGTATCAAGCCATGCAAAGCCACGGCCAAGCAATTCAACATTCAGCTCGCCCATTTCTAAGTATGCTTTATTTACATCTGTAATTTCAAGCTCACCGCGGGCAGATGGTTTAATATTTTTCGCAATATCAATGACACGATTATCGTAAAAATATAGGCCGGTAACTGCATAATTTGATTTCGGTTGTGCCGGTTTTTCTTCAATCGATACAGCTTTTCCGTTTTCATCAAATTCAACGACACCGAAACGTTCAGGATCATTTACATAATAGCCGAAAACCGTAGCTCCTTTTTCACGGGAGGCAGCATTTTTCAATAAATTTGTAAAACCATGTCCATAGAATATATTGTCGCCTAGCACTAAAGCAACATGATCATCACCAATAAATTGTTCACCAATCAAAAAAGCCTGAGCTAAGCCGCCCGGTTCCGGTTGCACTTCATAAGTAATGTGGACACCCAGATCCGAGCCGTTTCCAAAAATTTGCTCAAACCGACCGATATCCTGCGGCGTAGAAATAATAAGAATCTCTTTAATTCCTGCCAGCAATAAAACGGACATCGGGTAGTAAATCATCGGCTTATCATAGACAGGTAATAACTGTTTAGAAACAACTTTTGTCAGCGGGTAAAGTCTTGTTCCACTTCCCCCGGCTAAAATGATACCTTTCATTCGAATCCTCTCCTTTAATCGTCTTGATAATAGAAAGAAATTTTATAAAGAAATATATACGTTATTAACACCAATATCTATAATAAAAGAAAAGAACAGAAATGGCACTATTCTTTAAAAAAAGATACAAAAACTTAATGTTTTTTCTTGTGTGATAGGATTGCTTGGATTGTTCCAATTCTTCCTTTTAATTGAGTGGTCAAAGATCGCCTTTTGATAGCCGTCACATTTCCGCCATGCCGAACATATTTCATCAGCGGTTCACTAATATGAACGATTTTTTTCCGCTCTATCATACAAACAAGAGCGATCCATTGATCATGCATTTCAATAGAATCCGGAAATGGTAGAATCAACGGTTTCAGCTCTTTACGAAAAGCCATCATACAGCCGGTATAAGCATTTTTAATGATGTTTCCAAATAAACCCTGTTCGATATCATTGTTATTAAATGTATTCCATGAGAGTTCGATTATTTTTAGATTGCCATCCACAACATAAGCATCATGGGTAACCAGCATAACATCCGGGTCTTGAAAGGCATTTTGTACTTTTGCGACTTTGTCGTTTTCCCAAATATCATCTTGATCAGATAGGAAAATAAAGTCTCCTATGGCAAGTGAAATGGCTTTTTCAAAACTTTTTATCGGACCTGAATTAGTTTCATTGATATGGATTTCAACCCGGTCACCATAATGCTCCCGAATCAATTTCACAGTATTATCAGTTGATCTGTCATCAACAATTAAAATTTGATCATTCGTATCCAATTGCTTTATGATCGATTCCAATTGTCTGATTACAACATCTTGACCATTATAGGTAGCCATACAAACAGATATCATTTTCATCAACCTCCTTTCAATGATAGGAGCATACGTAACGTATAAAGGGCGATTTTTTTATTTTTGACAGTTATAATCTGTTTAAGAAGTCGTTTAAAAAGTTGTTTTCGGTATTCGGGAAATAATTCACGTTTATATTTTTTATAAAAAGTGAACTCGGAATGCAAGATACTTTTGTAGCGGGTAAGTGAAATAGAATTATAATCCATAACCGATAAATCATGATGTAAATAAATATCGAGTACAAAAGTTTTATAATTTTTTGCGTAAATCTCATAAAATAACCAGTGATCTAAGTAATCCAATGGAAATTCCTCGTTAAAGCCCCCGATCTCTTTAAGGAATGCCACTCTTATTACTGCTCCGGAATTAATTGCCATTACCGGTACGGATTGGACGCCTGGTGAAGGCTGTTGTCCAGATAACGGCCGCAAACTAGAACTGTAAACAGGAGAGACCCACTGATTACCTGTTGTTATTTGTGGAACAATTGCTACTACCTTTGAGTCTACTTTGGGTAAATGAAAAATCTGGTCAACATACTCTTCTGTTACCTCTGTATCATGGTCAAACAAAATTAACCATTCACTGTTGCATTTTTTTGCTTTTTGTAAGGCATAATTATAAGCAGTTGCAATACCAGAGTTTCGTTTGTCGTGTACATAGTGAATAGATACTTGCGAGTACTTTGCCGGATCAAAATGTTGACTTTCAGGACTATTGTCGTACAAAATAAGTTCTATTATAGGAGACTCGATATCTTGTTTAGATGCAATAAAATTAATAAAAGAACGAAATGTTTTACTCGTTTCAATTTTTTGCTTATAAAAAACAATAACAGCAGTAAATTTCATTTGCAGGACCTCTTATACAGGTAATGTCTTTACTTCATCTTTTCTAATTTGGGAATAAATTAATACAATTAACATAAATCCCATTCCAATTGGGTTATTTATGAACGGATTGATATTAGTCAACAACAATACTCCCAAAAATATTGACATAAAAGAGATATCTGTTGTATTAAGAGTCTTTTGACGTTTATAAACGATATAAAAATTAATATAGACAATCATGAAAAGAAATCCCCATATACATAAACCAATTAATCCTTGTTCGACTAGGATATCAAGAAAACTCATTTCGATTCCGCTGATTCTCCCATCTATTTCCGTCCCATATCCAGTCCCAAAAATAAAGTTAACCGGATTGCTTAATAAAATATCTTTAGATGCTAATATAAAACTCATCCTTGTATTCACACTGACATCATTTACTTCTACTCTTTCTTTAGTTTGACCTTTACTTCCCTTAGAACCAAGTATCAGCTTTTCTTCCAAGCCATATTTGAGGCCTGAATTGTCTACCTGTTCATCAGCAGTATCAATTTGGAAACGTGAAAGGGTCATGGTCTGGTATAATATAGGTACAGATATGAACACAATTAATAAAATGGCTGACTTTTTCAAGAAAAATTTCGAGTTACCTAGTAATCGGATTTTTTCCTTCAAACCTTTAACCGGGTCTGTAATGATTTTAGTATCAATTAAAAGGATGGCAAGAATACTAACCATAAACGCTAATAAAAATCCTCGTGTTTCAGACCAAATAATTGATAAAGTACATAAAAATATATTAAATAGATCCACCTTAGAATGTTTTTTAGTTAATGCTGCGTTAAGTGATAAGATCAGACCAATCAATACATAAAAATGGCTTTTGTAAAAAACACTGTTACTTGGTCTGAAAAACAAATCGTCGTTCATGATTGTATTCAAAAAATTATAGTAATTATTAAAATTATTAATGAATATAGTTTTTCCTAGTAAGGTTATTGTAATTGTGAAAATTGCAACTGTAAGAGCGGAGTATTTAATAATTTTTATAATATGAGTAATCGAAAAACGGGAATTATTAATATAATAGGCCAAAGGGAAATAAATGGCTATATAGGAAACTCTTAACAAGTCAGTTATAACCGCAGAGAGCGGATGGTCGTAAATCCAACCGATAACTGCACTAATGAAACACCAACCAATCAATATATAAACACCAATTGTTACTGGTGTAAATCGAATAAATGTGTTTACTTTCTTGTTAAAAAAAGATTTTGTTTTAATTAATCGGAAAATGAAAGTGCAGAACAATAAAATATATAAAACTTGTCGGATGGATAAGATTCCAAAATCGATAAGCCTCCCGCCGCCTCCGATAAACAATTCAATAAATAGTACGTTTAATAAAATTTTTTCAAATCTAGACATAAAAATGTACTCCCCCAATATGATGCTGGATTCTAATGATTTGTTTAGATTAAACCCACTTCCATCCCCATTTATTAAAGAATTTTACCATGGATTTAACAAATATTTTAAATAGCTTCCAATTTTTATGGGAACCTCTTTCATAAAAATGAACAACAAACGAAAAGGGTGTATAAACTACCCTTCTATTCCTCTTTTTAAGCATCAGGCATAAATCCGTATCTTCAAAATACATAAAATACCGCTCATCAAATCCATTAATTTCCTTATATATGTCTCCTCGAATAAGCATAAAGCATCCAGAACCCATATTAATGTCTACAAACCTGTCTTGAGGAATATCTCTACATTCATAAGTAGCCAATCGCTTAGCAAATAATTTTTTGACAAAGTCAAACGGGATGAACCGCAATGCATAGTCAAAGACCGTTACGCGTCTACGCATGAGATGCTGAATCGATCCATCTTCATTTAAAACTTTAGGAACGAGTAATGCAATGGATTCATCATTCTCCATAACGGTTACCATATTATATAAATTTTCTTTTGTTACAATAATATCAGGGTTGAAGATCAAAAAGTATTTTTCATCAGCATTGAGTAAGTTATAATTATGACCAAAACCAAATCCGTTATTTTCATGATAAAACGTTATATTAGCAAAGTCACTATATTGTTTTAATTGGTTTCTAAATTCGTTTGAAGAATTGTTGTCGAAAACAGCGACACGAATATTAGGCTCGTTACCAATTTCTTTTTTTAGATTATCTAATACATCAAAAATATGCTTACTATTATATGTGACAATGCTGATTACCATTGTTGGATGTTCCAAATTTCCCACACTCTCTTATTTTTTATATCATTTCTGTAAAAACAATTTCATCTATGGTTGCAAACGAATGGTCGTAACTGTTTTTTAAAAGGAAGTTAATAAATCTTCAATCAGGATAAAGTCCTTATAATTTTACCCTATATGTTAAAAAAACACAAAACGCATTTTTTGTTTTAACTAATTTTACTGGATAGTCAAAAGTTCTTGTCGAAAAATTGTTGATTGAGGGCTATTTCATGTTTAATAGTTGTATCGCCATAGGCGTATTACAACTAATTGCTGTATGTTATTCGTCTCAAATGCATAGGCTGTTTGTTCGTTACGCCTCCAAGACCATCGTTTCCGAAGCGATATTTATGATTTATTTGCGCAATTCTATTTTTCGTATGCTTGCCCGTAATCCGCTTTTATCTATAAACAAAATAATTTAAACCAAGCTATTCAACTGATTACGACGGTATTCACTGGCTTCTCCAAGCTGAAAACTTTTGACTGTCAAGTAATTTTGGAGCCAAATTAAAAAACACACATTGTTAGTAAACCCACAATTGGTAAAGTCATTAAGGGTTTACTTCTCTATAACTATATATAAATTAACTTCAATATGGTATAATTTCAAGGGTAAATTACTAACAATCCTTGATATGTATAAAATTAAAAAGGGTGTTTATTGTGAGTCAAAATGAATTAGTTAGTGTTATTATCCCAACTTATAACCGTGCAAATTTAATTCTGCAAGCTGTGAAAAGTGTTTTAAATCAAACTTATAAGAACTTCGAAATCATTATTGTCGATGATGGGTCGAGTGATAATACGGAAGATGTTATCAACGTAATACACGATAATCGAATCCGTTATATTAAACATGCGATAAATAAAGGAGCATCAGCTGCCAGGAACACAGGAATTAGAGAGGCTAAGGGAAAATATATCGCTTTTCAGGACAGTGACGATCATTGGCTTCCTGATAAATTAGAAAAACAGGTAAAGCGTATTGAAAATACCCCGGATCATGTCGGTGCGGTTTTTGGGGGTTATTGGATTATCGGAAAAGGAAATGAAAAAAGATATTTTCCTGAGCAAGTAATTAAAGATGGTAATATTTTTCATACATTATTAAAAGGAAATGTTGTCGGAATGCCGGTGGTTATGATTAAAAAGATTTGTTTTGATAAAGTAGGATATTTTAATGAAACACTTCCGGCATTAGAAGATTGGGAGCTCTTATTAAGAATATCGAGGGACTATGAATTCTTGTATATCAATGAACCTCTTGTAACAGTATATGAAACTGAAAACAGCATCTCCATGCATATGGAAAATACTGTCAAAGCTTGGAAGTACATATTTGATAAATATCTGGACATAATTTCTGCAGACCATACAACTTTAGCCCTTCACTATTATACGTTAGGGAAATATTTAATTCGAAGTGGTAATTTTTCCGGAGGAAGGAAATTAATTTTTAAGGCTGTAAAGACTAATCCACGAAATTACAAATACTTAATTGAGTCTTCAATGTTAATGTTGGGAAGGAGAGTTTATTTTAGCCAATTTTTATGGAAAGAGATTAATAAAATCAATAGATGGAGAAAAAGCAAATCTTAAATTATATATTAAATATTGGGAATTAATAGGTATACGGACTATATTTAAAAAGAATGAGTTTCCTGTTACTAATTCTTTTTGTAATAAAAAATGAACTTTTTAAACAAAAAAGTTTAGCAAGAAGAGCAATATAACTAGGTAATTATCGAAAGGGAAGAAGTAAACACGGATTTAAAAGAAAGCAGATTAATATATCAAATATATAATTCTTTATATGTTTTATATTCCCTGCATTTGACGTTAACGCTTATGGGAGACGATTTCTTTTTTGCAGAAGTATCTGATAAGTAAAAAACTCTGACCAAAAGATATTTACTTTAATTACTATATTTGCTTCCTTCTGTACGCTAATAATTATGTTTTTCTCAACAACAATATACGCTTCAGGTAACAAGGTTTTTTCCGTTTTTGCAATAATCATTTCTTTAAATATGCTAAATATTATTTATGAAAATAAACTTATAATAAATAAATTTCTAATTTTTCTATATTCTTGTATGCCGATGATAAATCTTTTTAAAGTGATATTTATTTGGATAAATGTTGGCTTTCGCTTTTTATAGAAATGTGTACTTGACAAAGGCTATCTGGGTAATTAACAATAATTTTAGTTAATAATGAATATGAGCTTCCGGAGATGAAAAAATGTTAGCTTTCGTAATACTAAATTACAATACGTGGGAAGAAACGTTAAAATGTGTTGGTTCCATATTTGAAACATGTAAGCAAGAATATAAAATCTATATTGTTGATAATGGATCAAAGAATAAATCATACCAGAGGCTTAAAGAACAATATGAAAATAATGGGAAGGTTAAGTTGATACAATCGGAAAATTATGGTTATGCCATTGGAAACAATATCGGTATACGCGAGGCAATAAGGGATGGATTCGACATCGTCACGATTGTTAACAATGATGTAATATTTTTGGATGATAGTATCAATAATATGTATTCGTTTCTTGTCAATAATCCGGATGCTGCAGTTGCTGCTCCGTATATATTATCGCCAAACGGGGAATTTCAAAACGTACCGACATTAAAACCGATGAGTAAGAAAAATTACTTTTTGTACAATACTCGAATTCAATTATTAACTTCGAAAAACAGTAGATTGAAATTTCGAAGGAAACTTTATTTATCAGGTGAATCCATAAAGGAAGAGCCAATTTTAATCCATAAATTTTCCGGCTGCTGTTTTATGGCAAAAAGTAAGATGTTGGAACAGGTTGGTCTGTTTGATGAAAATACTTTTTTGTATTATGAAGAAGACATTCTCTGTTTTAAAATGAAAAGTCATGGTTATAAAGTGTACTTTTTACCGAATGCAAAAATAGTTCATTACCATGGCCTAACTACCGGAAAAGTAAACCTATTTGTAGATACAGAAATGTTGAAAAGTGAAATGTATTTATTGGTGAAATATTATAAAATGAATATTTTTGGTCTGTTTTTTATTTATTTTGATCGGGCAATAACACCATTAATCAGTAAACTTAAACATAAATACGACATACCTTTAAGTGAATATACTCGTTTTTTAAGTGAAACATATAAGCATTTTATGAAGTGGTACAGAACTGAAAGAAAAACATAAGAGTCATTATAGATCAAATAGAAAAAACGGTCAGAGATAAATTCTTTGAGGTTCATCGCACTTATCAATGGGTTTATAGGTTTTGGGGCTTTATATGGAGTAGCGGGTATGGTAGCCTTGTTTGGCGGTGCCGATGTTGTGACATCTGGCTTCTCGGCAGGAGAACCATACCCGCCGAGGCTCCATGTCAAGCCCCCTTCTAATAAACTATCTATGTTATACCACCACACAAAAGTGCGAATACCCTTCTTTGACCGTTTTCACTACAAAGAATAATTTATAATACGAACAGATATACGCGACTCATCGCAGATTATTTACTTCGCCGCATCTGCCTTTGTTTTAAAACGGTAAATACTTTCATTATAAATGAATCTTTTATTAATACTAGTCCGATAAAATATACAGCAGCACCAATAAGTAATTGTACAAAAGTTAATAGCACAGCGGGAAAATTAAAAATTTTACCTGAAACCCAAACAGAAAGGAATAAAATAACTGCTAATAATCCGTACTTGAATATCATTTTAAAGAATTTCCTAAAACTAAAATAATTTCTTGTAAAATAGAGCTGTAATAGTGCTCCGGTTGCCTCGGCAGTCAACAATGCGATTGCAGTGGCTGTGCTCGCAAGTGAACCGATCAAAAGAACGTTTACGATTAGTGCTATTACCGCACCTGTTGTAACTGCAATGGTATATTTATTTTGTTGATTTGTTCCGATTAATATTTGAATCCCAAATACATTTGCTAAACCGACAAAAAAGATAACCGGACTCATAATGGTTAATAGTTGGACGACTGGATAAAAACCTTCACCTAAAAACCAAGACACAAAATTCGGTGCAATGCCCATCATCCCAAGGGTCATCGGTAATGTAATCAATAAAACAAACTGTAAAGAAAAATCCACATACTTTTCCATTTCCTCTTTATTCCCTCGGGAAAATTCTGAAGCCATCCTCGGCAACATGACAGAACCTAGTGATGAAATAACACCTAAAGCGAGCGCGATAATTTTATAGGCTTGATTAAAAAAGCCAACCTCAACTTCTCCAGATATATTTCCAAGGATAATTTTGTTCACCAACGAATAAACTTGGATCATGATTTGTGGTAAAAACAGGACCAAAATAGGTTTGGTGTGATGTACAACGTCTTTGAAAGTTATTTTAACCAAAGATATCTCTCTGAACAATGGAATCCACATAACAAGTTGTCCCAGAAATAGGGTTCCTGCATTGATGGCAATATACATATTCAAATCATCATAATCCTTTACAAACGAAAAAATAAGGATGATACCTGCGATTTTTACAAGCATATTACGAATAGAAACTCTTTTAATTTGTTCTTTGCCGAAAAAATACCAAGAAATATCAATACTGTAAGCTAATAATGTAAAAATGTGTATGAAAAATAAAGCTTTATACTGTGCATATAAGCCAGTGAATCCTAGATAAACAATTATGTTCAAAGCAGACATGAAAAGTTGAAAAGAAAAAATCGACCAAAATTCTTTTGAAACTTGTGTTTGATTTTGTTTAGAAGCGATTTGTCTGCTGCCGTATAATGGTAAATTCAATGTAATAAAAACAGTAAATAATTGAACCATTGATGTTACATAAGCATCAATTCCAATTCCTTCCGGTTTAAGGATTCGTGAGACATATGGTGTTGTTATAAAAGGTGTAATCAATAATAGTAACTGGTACATAACTGTAAATAAGTAATTGGATAATAATTTTTTCATATTGTATTTTCATACCTTCTTTAAATGTATTTGATTTAATTTTGAAATTGGATTTAAACTTTATATTTTATGTAGATTGGTTATATAGATGTACTTTTATATTGTACAAACATTTCTTTACTTATAAAAGCAATAAATAAAATTATTTCATACACAAACATATGCTAAATGCTAAAATAAATTTGTTAAAATTTTTTTGATGTTTAGGGTGATGAAATTGTCACAAGATATGGAAGGAAGAATAAGAGTCCGAAAAAAAAGAAAAAGAAGGCGGCTGAGAAAATGGGTCAAAATAACATTGACGCTCCTTTTTTTAATAACAGCAGCTACAATAACTTATATATTTTCGATTTACAACCATGCTAAAACAACAGTCACTGAAGAAATGAATATAAATCTTAATTCAATCGATGACAAAAAAACAAAATCAAAGATTGAAAATAAAGAAATAATTAATGTACTGCTCCTCGGTGTGGACGAACGTCAAGAGGTTGAAGGTTCACGCTCTGATACAATTATATTGATGTCTTTAGATCCTAAAAAGGAAAAACTGACAATGGTCAGTATCCCTCGTGATACAAGGACAGTTATGGCAAAAAAGGGAAAAAAAGATAAAATAAACGCTGCATTTTCGTATGGTGGGCCGGATATGGCTATTGAAACTGTGGAAAACTTTTTGGATATTGATTTAGATTATTATGTCCAAATCAATATGGAGGGGTTAGCTGATCTAGTTGATGCTATTGGAGGTATTAGCGTTAATAATGAAATCGAATGGTATGATGAGGGATTTTATAAACAAGGGTATCATTTCAAAAAGGGGAAAATTCAATTAGATGGAGCTAAGACCATTGGTTATGTGCGAATGAGACATCTTGATCCAACTGGTGATTTTGGCCGAACTGAAAGACAACGAAAAGTTATACGTGCAATTATTGACAAAGGCACAAGTTTTGCAACAGTGACAAAAATTAATGGACTAATTGATGTTCTAGGGAAAAACATGATAACAAATATTAAATTTAATGAGATAAAAAAGTTAATTGTTAACTATAAAAATGTAGTAAATAATATCAATGGTTACATGGTTCAGGGTGAAGATGATACTATTAATGGAGTATATTATTACATTGTTTCTGATGAAGAAGTAAGTAAAGTTCAGGATATGGTAACCGGTGGTAGAAGTAAAAAATCTTAATCAAAAGAATGGGTATAAATAGATTATGAGAAAATAAGCATTTTGGACTAGGAAATTGTAATGGTTTTTATGTGTCCAATATTACCAAATATGGTAAAATAGCATTATCATAAATGAAAGATAGATTAGTAATTTAGTCTATCTCTCATGACCATTTATATTAAGGGGGGATATAGAAAGATTGGTTAAACTAAAAAAAATCTTAATATTATTTAGTGCACTGCTTATGTGCCTTTCCTTTGTTTCGAATGGGATCATCGCTAATGCTGTTGAAAATGCTGGTCCCACAAGCACGGGAGATTCGCCAAGTTACTACGACATCTATTATAATGGTGAAGAACAGAAAGTTATCATTAATGAGTATGTAACTTTGACACTGTTAGGTTGGGCGGATGAATCCAAAACAACTGTGAGTGGAGAAGTTGATATTCATTCCAATTCTATTCATCAAAAAGAAGAGATTATCTTGGAAGTAACTGGTGAATTGAAGGAGATTTCTATTCCAGGCCAAGATGGATTTTTTTACAAATTATCACCGGAAGATTTCTTGAAAGTTAACAAAGTCACAACTGTCGCTAAAAACGAAAATGGAACTTTCATTGAGAAAGTTGAGACTATTGGTGAAAATGGCACTATTACTGGAGAATCTCAATTAACCTACTATTCAACGGATGAACAGAATCAAAAGGTTGCTATAACAAAAGATGAATATGATTCTATAAATACAATCGAATCACCCGATAATAGTAGTACAGTTGAAAAATCTCCAACAGCTAAACAACAATCGAGTGCATTAACCACTTTTAGTGCAACAGCAGTGACGCCAACTTTAAAATATGCTACTCATGTCCAAGATATTGGTTGGCAAGAACCTGTTTCCAGTGGAATTGCAGGTACCGTGGGAAAAGCAAAACAAGTTGAAGCCGTTACAATCTCTTTAGAAAATGCTACCGGCGGAATTAAGTACAAGTCTCATGTTCAAGATATAGGCTGGCAAGATTATGTTTCTGATGGAAAAATCAGTGGTACGACAGGTAAAAATAAACAAATTGAATCTGTTCAAATTGAATTGACCGGTGATATTGCTAATCAATACGATATTTATTATCGAGTTCACGTTCAGGACTATGGCTGGTTAGATTGGGCGAAAAATGGTGAAGCTGCTGGGACGCAAGGTCTAGCTAAACAAGTGGAAGCAATTGAGATGAAACTTGTAAAAAAAGGTGAGGCACCTCCTGGATCAACAACAAGACCGTTCATAAATAATTTGGCCGTTACCTACTCCACCCATGTACAAGACTATGGCTGGATGAATTCTGTCTCGAATGGTGTAACCAGTGGAAAGATTGGGAAACAGATCGAAGCGATTAAAATCTCATTAAAAAATTCTCCGTACTCAGGTGGAATCTCTTATAAGTCCCACGTTCAAGATATAGGTTGGCAAGACTTTGTTTCAAATGGTACCGTAAGTGGGACAACTGGAAAGAACAAACAAGTAGAAGCCGTTCAAATCAAGCTGATGGATGAAATGGCAAACCGTTTCGATATTTATTATCGTGTTTATTCTGAATCATACGGTTGGTTAGGTTGGGCAAAGAATGGTGAAGCTGCCGGTACACAAGGAATGAATAAACAAGTAGAAGCGATTGAAGTTGTCCTTGTGAATAAAGGTGGAGCAGCACCGGGTTCTACAGAAAAGCCGTTCCTAACAAAACCATCGATTACCTATTCCACCCATGTACAAGATTATGGCTGGATGAATGAAGTGAAAGATGGTGCCATGAGCGGAACCCAAGGAAAAGCGAAGCAAGTAGAAGCTATAAAGATTTCGCTGAAAAACACAGCTTATGCAGGTGGTGTCTCCTATAAGACATTTGTGCAAGATATAGGCTGGCAAAATTTAGTTGCTGATGGAAATATAAGTGGAACAACCGGTCAAAATAAACAAGTAGAGGCTATTCAAATTAGCTTAACCGGTGAAATGGCTCAGAAATACGATGTTTATTATCGTGTACATGCCGAAACGTTTGGTTGGTTAGGTTGGGCAAAAAATGGTGCGCCTGCTGGTACTGAAGGTCTTGGCAAACAAGTGGAAGCTATTGAGATTGTTTTAGTAGAAAAAGGAAAGGCAGCACCAGGCTCAACAGAAAAACCATTCCTTGCACAGCCTTCGGTCTCTTATTCCACATATGTGGAAAGTAACGGGTGGATGAAACCTGTATCAAATGGTGCAACTAGTGGAACACAGGGACAAAATAAACAAGTAGAAGCCATAAAAATTAGTTTGCAAAACTCCCCTTTTAGCGGAAATATTGTCTATTCAGCACATTTGCAAGATTACGGCTGGTTAAATAATGTTTTAAACGGTGCCGAATCAGGAAATGCTGGAAAAGGTAAGCAGATGGAAGCTATAAAAATTCAATTATCCGGTGAAATAGCAAACTACTACGATGTTTATTACCGTGTCCACGTCCAAGATTATGGCTGGTTAGGCTGGGCAAAAAATGGAATGAAGGCTGGCACCAGTGGACTTTCAAAACAAGTAGAAGCTGTTGAAATTAAGTTAGTAACAAAAGGAACTGGTGAACCTGTTAGCGAATCAGAATCATTTAAATCGAAAAATATTTCCCATACTAGTTATAATCTAACACTGAACAATGCAATTAACGTGCAAATGAAAGTTAATCCACAAACGGATAAACAATATGCATACGTTGATAAAACCTATATAAAAGATAATAAAGTAATCAATATTGAGCCTAATTCCCACCTGAATGTTCGTTCAGGTCCTGGAGTTTCTTATGCTGCAATAGGAAAATTGAAAAATGGTGACTCTGTTAAAATTATTGCAGAAGTAAATGGGTGGTATGCGATTGAGTTTAAACATCTTACTTGGGTCACTGCAACCCCAGCAGATGTTGGGTACTATTTAAATCCGAGCAACTTTGCTGAAGGAACAACTGAATACTTTCAATTTCTCAAACTATCAAATACTGCGAACTTGGATGCTAATGAAATAAATACAAAAATATTAAATGGAAAAGGAATTTTAAGTGGTAGAGCTGATGCGTTTATTACAGCTGGAAAAAAATATAATGTAAATGAAGTCTACTTAATATCCCATGCATTGTTAGAAACAGGGCAAGGAAATTCTAATTTGTCCAATGGTAGTATTGAAGTTGGCCAACTCTATTATGATTCGAAAACAGGTGCTGGAAAATGGGTATCATTCCAACCTTCAAAGACTTATATAGCAGAATATAAGGATTTTGATGGTAATGGAACGATGGAATGGAAATATACAGAAGTTACTAATTTTGATAGAAGTCAAGCAACAAGTATTAAGAAAATCTATAATATTTATGGAATTGGTGCAGTGGATTCAGCACCGGATACAAGAGGTTCAATAAAAGCTTATCAAGAAGGCTGGTTTGACCCTAACACTGCAATCATAGAAGGTGCAAATTTTATTGCAGCTAGCTATATTCACGCAGGTCAAGATACTCTATATGAGATGAGATGGAACCCGCAAGCTATGGCAGCAAATAATTATCCATCACATCAATATGCTACAGATATAGGCTGGGCTGTAAAACAAACTTATCGAATAAAACAAATTTATGATCAACTAGTTAATTTTACACTCGTATTCGATGTTCCAAAATATAAATAATATAATCATTATTAAGTAGTACAACCAAAATGGTCTGTACTACTTTTTTATTTTAAACAATGAATGCCAGTTTGTTTCAGACGGAATAGATACACCTAATTAATAGGTCTATTTTACTAGGAAATTTATAGTGCCTATAGTAGTTTATTATGATAAAATTTAAGTTGAAATACATAGCTTTGAATCAAGTTTCTATGTATTAATAAAAATTAAAATTAAAAAAGGGGGTTATAATAGAGTTCATGAGGGTGAAGAAAATTTACTTTTTACTTGTATGTGCACTATTAATGACTTTTGTCATCCACCCAACAAGACATGTTGCCTATGCAATTGATAGTTCAACAGTAGGAGGCCTTAAGACCGGATCAACTTATTATTTGATTCATTATAATGGTGAACAAAAGGAATTCACTATTAATGAATCCATAAAATTAACATTAACTGGTTGGACAGATGAATCAGAAACATCCGCAAATGGTATGATTAAAATTAATAAAGATTCATTAAGTCAAACGAAAAATATCATACTTAATATAAAAGATGAATTTTTAAAAGTTCCCGTTTCTGATACAGAATATATTTATTTTCTTCTAAAACCATCTGACTCACTAAAGGTTGAAAAAGGAACTATTATAGCAGTAAACCAAAATGGATCATCCATTGAAAAAGTAGAAACGATTAATGAAAACGGTATAGTGGTGAAAGATCAAGGGCTTTACTACTACAAGATGGATACAAACGGCAATAGAGTCAAAATTACAAAAGAAGAATATGATTCTTTAAATTCGGATGAAAGTTCGGAACAAGAAGGTGCTAATTTATTTAAAACACAAGCTGTATCCGTATCTCAGAAACCATCTGTTTCTTATGTAACACATGTTCAGGATGTTGGTTGGTTACCGAAAAGAGCGAAAAATGGAGAAACCTCGGGAACTGTTGGTAGCGGGAAACAAGTCGAAGCAATCCAGATTTTCCTAGAGGATTCACCATATCCTAATAGTGGGATTTCCTATAAGACACATGTTCAAGATTTTGGATGGATGGAATCAAAATCCAATGGTGAGACAAGTGGTACTACTGGGAAAAATAAGAAAGTCGAAGCGATATCAATAAGTTTAACTGGAGAAATTGCAAATCATTATGATATCTATTACCGGGTATATGCTGAAAAATCTGGATGGTTAGGTTGGGCAAAAAATGGTGAAAATGCAGGAACTGAAGGTTTTGTAAGGCAAGTCGAAGGAATCGATATTGTCTTGGTTGAAAAAGGTGGACCTGCTCCTGTTTCAGATACGAAACCGTTCCTTTCTAAGCCAACTATTGTTTATCAATCCCACGTCCAAGACTACGGCTGGTTAAATGTTGCTTCAAATGGACAAATGAGTGGAACGATGGGCAAAGCTAAACAAATGGAGGCAATTTCTATCAATTTAAAAAATACCACGACATTTCCAGGTGGAATAATATACTCAACCCACGTTCAAGATTTGGGCTGGTTAACTAACGTAACTGGTGGAAACATATCTGGTACGGTTGGCCAAGGAAAACAAATGGAAGCCATTAAAATTAATTTAACTGGTGAGATTGCTAACTATTTTGACATTTACTACCGTGTCCATGTAGAAGATATCGGTTGGATGGATTGGGCGAAAAATGGTCAAACAGCAGGAACAGAAGGACTTGTCAAACAAATAGAGGCAATTGAGGTTAAATTGGTTGAAAAGGGTGGAAATGCACCAGGTTCCACTTCGAAACCATTTTTGTTAAAACCAACAATTGTGTACCAATCCCATGTTCAAGATTACGGCTGGATGAAAGTTGCCTCCAATGGTCATACAAGTGGAACTACTGGGCAAAACAAGCGTATGGAAGCAATTGCTATAAATTTAGAAGGTAGCAGTTCCATTGGTGGCTCCATCACTTATTCAACTTATATTCAGGATATGGGGTGGGTAAGCTGGGTAACCAATGGTCAAATTTCCGGTACTGTTGGATTAGCAAAACGAATGGAAGCAATTAAAATTAATATAAACGGGGAAGTAGCTAATTATTTTGATGTATATTATCGTACACATATCCAAGATTATGGTTGGCTAGGTTGGGCAAAAAATGGCATGGTTTCCGGTTCGGTAGGAATTGGGAAAAAGGTTGAAGCTATTGAAATTAAATTAGTTCCAAAAGGTCGAGGGGATGCAGTCAATCCAAACACTGCAGGGATTAAATCAAAGACTGTATTTTTAGACCCCGGACACGGTGGAACAGATCCCGGTGCTGTCTATGGAGGCTACCAAGAAAAAGCTATTAATTTGTCAGTTGCTAGAAAGGTTAAATCCATATTGGAAAGTCGCGGATATACTGTGTATATGTCACGGGAAACGGATGTATTTATTCCTTTACTTGAGCGGTCCCAAATGGCAAATAATGTAGATCCGGATATTTTTGTGAGTATACACACCAATTCCACCGGAAGTGGTGCAAACTCAAAAAATGGAATTGAAGCCTATTACTATCAATATGATCCGGCTTATCCGTCAAAAATCAATGAACTCTTTCACAATGATCCACAACGGATAGCCAAAAGTATTGAACTTGCAAAAATAATTCAACAAACGATGGTATCTTATACAGGTGCACGTAATAATGGAATTGCTGGGCAAACATTTTCGGTAGTCCGGGAAACAGAAGTTCCGGCAACTTTACTGGAAATCGGTTATATTAATAATGATAAAGAACGTCAAAAATTAATTAATGACGGTTATCAAAACACATTGGCAAGAGCTATAGCTGATGGAATTGATAAGTACTTTGCAGCAAATTAGTTTAGTTTAAATGACAATAATTAATAAAAAGAACCGAGGAGATTCAAATAACTCGGTTCTTTTTACTATGGAAAATGATAATTTCCTCATATTGATCGTAAGCCCGAAATAAAAAAATAAACGTACCTTCACGGTACGTTTATTTTTTTATTTCGGGCTTACACAAGACAAGCAAATAATCCTACAAATAGGAATTTTAACTTCTTTTTCCTCCGCTATTGCATTTCTCCAATAATAGCCATGCCTATGTAGATTGCCCGAAGCCACACAGTTACAATTTGGACACTTGTCAAAAGTTGGAAATTTATTCTTTTTTCCATTTATGGCATATTCCTCAAGACTGATGCCAAAATCATGTAAAATAATCATAAAAATACTCCCCCGTTCCAATATGCCAAAAATTTAGCACATTTTATGGGTAGAGTATATATCTAAATCTGGAGGAATTTGAAAATTTCACTAAGATTTCGGACGATATATCATGGAAATTTACATTAATTGCGCTGGTAAATCGATATACCAGATAGATTCTTTACCAAAGGGGGTTATTTTTAATATAATAAAAACCATTAATAAAATAGTAATTGGTAACAGAAACAATATAGTATAATTACATATTCCCTTAAATTTTCCCATTAATAAAATAACCTCTCTTTTCTAGTATACTAATGACAATAAAAAGGCAAACCTTTCTTAAAAATGTCTATATCCTGTTAAAAATCGGTATAGTAATGTATATTTATCATTATTTATGCAGTTTAGTGCGATTGCCGGAAAAAATTGACACATACTACTATCGAGGTAATTGCGATGTTCGTTATTCCTTGATTCCCAAAGGATAGAGAATACGTTGAAAAATATTTTCCCCACAGGAATAACGGAAAAATGCGGGCTTAAAGGTCTTTGGGTTACGAAAAATTCAATTTTACTCCCATAAAAAACAACAAAAAATGGACCCCTTGGTGTAAAATTAAGTTAACAAACAAATCAACTTAACGAACCAAAGGAGGATCCATTTATGGCTATTATACCACAACTTAGTCTCTTTGCGTGGGAAGAAATTGAAGAATTAGGAGATTTAGAACGGCTTCGTCTTGTCATAGAGTACATGCCGGATGAACAGCTCATGAGGGTGCTTGAAAAAGAACGTGGGAAGGGTCGTGATGATTATCCGATTCGAGCCATGTGGAATGCCTTATTGGCTGGGATTGTATTCCAACATGATAGTGATGCAAAACTCCTAAGAGAATTAGCCAGAAATGGGCAATTGCGTTCCCTTTGCGGATTTAATGGAAAAGTGCCTACGCCTTGGGCATTCAGCCGATTTTTACATAAAGTGTTGATGCACCAAGCAGAGGTAGAAGAGATGTTTGACGATTTAGTCAGAGAGCTCAAAAAGATAGTACCGGATTTTGGGAAACGCTTGGCTATAGATAGTAAGGCCATTAAATCCTATGCAGCAAAGAAAAATAAAAACGAAAAAGAGGATGGTCGTCGGGACCTAGATGCAGATTATGGAAAAAAAGTATATCGCGGAACAAGGGAAGATGGTACACGATGGGAGAAAATTGTAAAATGGTTTGGGTATAAACTTCATCTCATCGTTGATGCCAGCTATGAGTTACCGATTACGTTCTCGGTAACAAAAGCAAATGTGCCGGATATAAACGAAGCACATCATCTACTCGAAAAAATGGAAGAACGCCAACCTGAAATACTGAAAAAAGCTGAAATACTAACGGGAGATCGAGGATATGATGATTCGAAGCTAATCATCAACTGTTGGGATCAGCATGCCATTAAACCGGTTATTGATATTCGGAACATGTGGAAAGATGGAGAAAGTACCCGTTTGTTAAATAACAAACAAAATGTAACCTATAATTATAAAGGGAATGTATTTTGTCATTGTCCATCAACAGGAATCGAACGAGAAATGGCATGTGGTGGATTTGATAAAGATCGAAATACCATAAGGAAACTTTGTCCCGCCAAACAATATGGCATGAATTGTGAGGGGATGGAAAAGTGTCCGGTGGTAAATGGCATTCGAATCCCGCTTTCAGAAGACCGGAGAATATTTACGCCAATTGACCGTGCCAGCTACAAATGGAAAAGAGAATACAACAAAAGAACAGCAGTTGAACGAGTAAATAGCCGCATTGATCAGGTGTTTGGTTTTGAAAATCACACGATACGAGGGATAAAGAAAATGACCGTACGATGCGGATTAGCTCTTTGTGTGATGTTAGCCATGGCGCTAGGCAGAATAAAAGAAAAACAAGCACAAAATATGAGGAGTCTTGTTTGTGCTGTATAAAAAAATTATCCACATGTGAATAAGTAAAAGTAAAAAAGATATCCACAAGCAAAAAATGTGGATAAGACAATAGGATTCGTATGCCCTTTTTTGTAAAAAAATAGACACACAAACCATTAAAGGCAGGAAAAGCATAGAAAATCATACCTAAAAATGAAAATGTGGTAAATTTTTAGAGTAAATTTTTTTAATCTAATCTAGAAAATCAGTACATCGCAAAAAGCTCCTATCGAGAAAAACTTGACACATACTATATTTTAGCATGGTATGGTCAATCGTACCGAAATACGGTAAACTAGAAACGTAATCCAATCTGCGTTCTAATCCCCTTTCTGGTGTTGGAACCTTTAGGATATCATATGATAGCTTGATTGGGTTATTTTTCCATTTAATTATTCAACTCAACAATTTTTCGACAAGAACTTTTGACTATACAGTATAGATAATAATATGTTATTAATTTGTTTGTAAATATGTTAAATAGAATTTCCATACATAAGTCGGTAAAGAAAAGAGATTAGATGATTTGGTAGGTGGAATCATGAAAGAATTTATAGGTAATGAAAAAAAATTAATTGCGTCGTTTTTGAAAAACTCAAAAATCGTTGTTCTTATTATAGTTTTTTTTATTTTATTAACGTATGGTATTAAAATTTTTTATTATGGTTTTTCAATAGATACTGAAGTCATTATAAACAATTATGACCTGCAAATGAACGCTTGGCAGTCAATAGGAAGAATTGGTCTTGTATTTACAAAAGATCTATTTTTTAATGGTACTTTCAACCCGTATATTGCAAATTTTCTAACTTATATTACACTTGGAGTTGCTTGTGTTTCGATATGTTATTTAACCGAAAGAATATTAGGAAATCAATCCTCAAAAAGTTTGTCAATTATTGTTATACCTATATTATTTTTAACTCATCCAATTTTTGCAGAACAGTTTAATTTTATTTTACAAAGCTTTGAGGTATCATTAGCGATCTTATTTGTAATATTAGCTGCTTTATTTTCATACTTTTACATAGAATCAGGTTATAAAACATTCTCTATTCCTGCAATCATACTTTATACTTGGGCAATTGTAACATATCAATCATTAATTATGTTTTATATATCAATAGCTATTGCCAGTTTCCTGTTAATAGTATATGTCGATGAAAGAAATGGAAATAATCGCAAATTTAAGGACTATCTTTGGATAAGTATAAAATATTTTTCAATTTTCTTAGTATCATTAATTTTATCACAAGTACTTGTTAAATTAATTCTAAAGGTAAAAGGTATCCAAAGTACATCCTACCTTACAGACCAAATTATCTGGGGGAAGGTGCCACTTAATGAAGTTATTTCAAATATAAAAACAGCGGTTTATAATGTTATCTTTGCAAATAGCATTTTTTATAATTATGCTTTTTTGTTTGGAATTATAATGATTATTTGCTTATTTATTTATAAAATTTTTAACAGAAATAAATCTTTATTATTAGAAATACCGGCCTATTTCCTTTTATTAGTCTCACCGTTTTTACTAACCTTTTTAATGGGACACTCTGAAGTCTTCCGAGCACAAATGCCGGCAATGCAATTTGTTATTGGATTTAATTTTTATTATATCTATTTGTATTTAAAACCAAATTTTATAAAACAACTTTTAGTGTTGGTAACATTTATTATTGCTTTTAGTCAAAGTAATACTACAGCAAATCTACTCTTTTCTGAACATGTCAAATTTGAAGAAGATGTTATGTTTGCAAATCGAATAAATGAACAACTGGATCAAATGGGAATTGGGGACAGAAGTAACTATTCATTAGTATTACTTGGACAACATAATCCATCCTCTGTTGCCATTTTACAAGGAGAAACTCTAGGCCACTCCTTCTTTGCATGGGATATTGGAACTAAGCAAGGAACTACTAATCGTGCAATAGGATTTATGAGAATATTGGGGTATTTATATAATTATCCTACAGAAGAAGAGTTGGATTATGCTCATTCAATTGAAAATGAACTTGGTGTATGGCCTGAAGCAAATAGTATAAGGGTAAAAGATCATTTAATCATAATTAAGTTATCTGAGTGAGAAAAAATTTATGTACTAAAGACCATACATCATTTTACTTAAATGAGGGTGTTAAATGTGAAAAAACTAACCATACTCGTCCCGGCATACAATGAAGAAGAAGTGTTGGATCAACTTTATGATCGATTGAAGGGTGTAATGAATGGTCTTCCGGACTACCAGTTTGAAATCTTATTTGTCAATGACGGCAGTAAGGACCAAACTTTATCGATCATAAAAAACTTAAGGGCAAAAGATACCCGTATTTCCTATGTGAATTTATCCAGAAATTTTGGGAAAGAAATTGCAATGATTGCCGGGCTCGACTATGCAACAGGTGATGCTGTGATTATCATTGATGCCGACCTGCAAGACCCGCCGGAGTTAATTCCGGAAATGATTAAATATTGGGAAATGGGTTATGATGACGTTTTTGCAAAAAGACGATCGAGAGCGGGAGAGACGTGGCTGAAGAAATGGACTTCTGCTACATACTATAAAATTTTGCAAAAAATGACGAGGATTCCAATTCAGGAAAACACCGGTGATTTTCGGTTGTTGGATCGTCGTTGTGTCGAAGCATTAAAACAGTTAAGGGAAACTCAAAGATATACAAAAGGGATGTTCAGCTGGATCGGTTATAATAAAAAAGAAATCCTTTTTGACCGGGATCCGAGAGCAGCAGGCGAAACAAAATGGAACTATGCAAAATTAGTAGATCTGGCTATTGAAGGAATTACCTCCTTCACAACAGCTCCTCTGCGTTGGTCAGCGTTTTTTGGTATTATAATATCAGCCTTTGCTTTTGCGTTTATGATTTGGATTATAATCAAAACACTTCTCTTTGGAGAACCGGTTGCCGGATATCCATCACTAATGACAGTTATTTTATTTTTAGGCGGAATACAATTGTTATCACTTGGTATTATCGGTGAGTATTTAGGAAGAATTTTTAACGAATCAAAGCACCGACCACTTTATTTTGTTGATGAGTATAATGAAGAAAAGGAATTGAACCAGAAGCCAAAAGATCAAGAAAAAACATACATTCATCAGTAAGTAGGGAAAAATCATGAAGTTAAATAAGGAGATAATTAGCTATCTTATCTTTGGAGTTTTGACAACACTTGTAAACATCGTTACTTTTTGGTTGTTTGATGACATTCTTGAAATGGACTACAAACTTGCTACTACAATTGCATGGATCGTATCAGTTTTGTTTGCCTTCATAACCAATAAATTATATGTTTTCAACAGTAAAGACATGCAGATCCAAGCGGTCCTCAAGGAATTAGCAACATTTATGTTTTTTAGATTTCTTTCGTATCTTTTAGATTTGGCGACGATGATTGTATGTGTTGAACTCTTAAAAATAGACAATCTTTTGGCGAAAATTCTCGCCAATGTGTTGGTTGTTATTTTTAATTATTTCGCAAGTAAGTTTGTTATTTTTAAAAAGGCAAAAGAAGAAGGAAACTAAAGAAGCTTTTCATTTGACAATGAAAAAGATAATCTCAAGAATGCTGTCATCATGTCATTCTTGGGGTTTTTTAATAGAGTGATTATGACACACGTCTTTTTTACAACTTTATTAATATTATATTACAAATATTTCTCTTGGGATTTTAATGGGAATATGGGATAATAAATTGTAAATAGAGTAAATGTATTATGAACAAGCTATTTACGGAGTCTAAAAAAGATTACGGAAGAATAAATTTTTTTAAAAAAATAAAGCCTTTTCATTAAAATTATTCGCCGTATTTTACCAACTGATCACGAATCGTTGGTAATTACAGAATATGACTTACAGGTAGGTGGAAATGGTGAGTTTTAATGAAATTATGTCACTGGTTATGCCTTCTCTCGTTGCATTACTGTTTTATTCGAAATTATCCGGAAAAACTTTGAATTTGTTTGAAGCGGTTACCCATTTTGCATTATTTTCCCTTATTACCAATTGTGTAATGTATGGAATATTGATTTATTTTTTCAACACTGATTCCTTTATTTATACAAGTTTATTTACATTTAAATATACTTTGATGGCTTTGGTTATTTCCCTTTTACTTGTTGTCTCTTACCGATTTATTGAATTAAATGTGAAGCTGAAATTGCAAGTGGAGCGGGAAAATGGATAATAAACGTCATTTGAAAAAGGGAATATTAGCCATAGTCATCATTGTAATCGCTTCAGTTATATTATCTTTTTCCTTGTATATTAGAAATTATTTTTCTGATCAAACGGTAGATGAAATGGTATTTTATCTTTTTAATGGGGTGGGAGGTACATCAAAAGATGTAATATTAACAGGCATAAAAAAAAGCTTGTTCCCGTTTTTCATGATTTTATTGGCTTTACTACTTCCAATATGTCGGTTCAAAGATCGAATCAACATGATAGAAATGAATGTTAACCGTAAAAAGTTATATTTTTCAATTTTTCCAAATAAAACTCTATATAAATATCGTTTTTCCTATTCGGTTATTGTTTTGGTATTATCCCTGTTTGCCGGTTATCACTTAATTGGTGTCAAACAATATGTTGCTAGTTTAACAGATTACTCGACATTTATAGAAGAAAACTATGCAGGTGGGGCAGATGTCAACTTAACTTTTCCTGAACAAAAGAGAAATTTGATCATTTTATATATGGAATCGATGGAAAACTCATTTATATCAAAAGAAAATGGTGGCGGTTGGGAGTACTCAGTTGTTCCGGAATTAGAAAATTTAGCCTTGAAACATATTAACTTTTCGAACACCGAGAAAATAGGTGGAGCCTATCAAGTAGAAGGGACCGGGTGGACAGTAGCCGGAATTGTTTCGACGACTACCGGACTGCCTTTAAAAATTCCCATTAATGGAAATGAATATACATCCTCAGATCAATTCTTGGCCGGGGCGTATGCATTAGGTGATGTGCTGAAAGAGGCCGGGTATAATTTGGAGTTTATGGCAGGATCCGATGCAAATTTTGGCGGTCGAAGCAATTATTTTAAAAAACATGGGGACTATAAAATTTTTGATGTAAATACGGCCATCGAACAAGGGAAGATGGATGAAAGTGACCGCGTTTGGTGGGGATTTGACGACACACATCTATTTACTTGGGCAAAAGAGGAAATTATCGAATTGGCAGAGCAAGGTGAACCTTTCAATTTTACTTTTTTGACGGCAAATACGCATTTTCAGGACGGATATTTAGAAGAAGGGGCAGAAGAAATATACGGAACGCAATATGAAAATGTGTATGCTTATTCATCCAAACAAGTAGCCGAATTTATCGAGTGGTTACAACAACAGCCGTTTTATGATAATACCACTTTAGTCATATTAGGTGACCATTTAAGTATGCAAGATCCGAAATTTTTTGAGGAACATTTATCGGATGAATATGAACGGACTATCTATAATGTGTTCATTAATTCTGTGGCCACTCCTCTTCAAGAAAAAAATAGAACATTTACTTCTCTTGATGTGTATCCGACGATTTTAGCAAGTATCGGTGTGCAAATTGAAGGTGAACGGCTGGGTTTAGGAACCAATCTATTTTCCGGAGAAAAAACATTGACAGAAGAACATAAATTTAATTTTGTAAATGAGGAGCTGGCAAAAAATTCCAATTTTTATAACGGTAATATATTAAGGGATGATTATTTGTATTTGTTAGAACAAACTGAGGAGACTAACCAAGAGAGCTAAATATCGCAAGCTTCATGGTTAAATATAAAATGGGAATCCAAATGTCGTGTTTTCGACTTCAGGATTCCCAAAAATTTTGCCGCCAATTTTAATTTTGATCGGAACTAATATTGTCATTACTGTCATCATTAATCACTGTTTTACTGTTTTCCAATTCCAAATGATTAACCAGCAGCTGTTTCGTCTCTTCTAAAGATTCCTCGTCCAATTTGTAATAATATGTTTTTCCAGGTTTATAGTCGGATCCTTTTAATGTCAGTGATTCAATCGCTAAATTTTTATCATTAAGTCCATAGGAAGCTAAACCACGCATTTCCCCAAAGGTCATATTAGTTTTCATATTATTTCCAACTGCTTCGATGACATCATCATATTTAGTAATTGAACCTACAGAAACAGCCTTTTTAATGATAGCCTTAATAATTTCCTGCTGACGTTTCCCTCTTTCGATATCGTTGTCCAATTTCCTGGTTCGAGCGAGAGCAAGTGCCTCTTCACCATTTAATTTTTGAACACCGGGTTTAAGAAAAATTAATGATTTTTCTTTGGAATCGAGTTCGGCAAATTCATACGGAACATCAACCGTTATACCACCTAATGCGTCGACAATTTCGATGAATGCCTCGAAATTGATACTAACGTAATAGTCAATCGGTACTTCTAATAAATTTTCTACCGTTTCGATTGTTGCTTTGGCTCCACCCTTTGAATGGGCGTGGTTAATTTTTGTTTTTTCACCAATTGCAGGCACATAAACATAGGTATCCCTTGGAATACTTAATAACTTTACACTATTTTCATGCTTGTTTAATGTTGCCAACATTAGTGTGTCAGATAAATTATTCCCTCTCTCTTTTCTTGCCTCACTTGAGTCTACACCGATAATAAGAATAGAAATATTATCTTTTGTTGGATCGACAATTTTTTCCCGTAAATTAGATTTATTTCTACCAATATCCTCAAAGGAGTCGGAAATAGCCGAATGTGCTTTCCAGTATAAAAAACCCCCGTATGATAATATTGATATAAGTATGATTAGGAAAGGCAATAAAATAACTAGTCGCTTTCGTTTTTTTCTTTTTGTTTTTTGGTATAGCCGTGTATTTCCTTTATTATCCATATAAATTCCCCTTATTTTAAACAATATTAAATTCTATTTTAAGACTTACTTCATATTTTACCAAAAACCATAAAAAAGAAAACGCTTATTTGTAAGGGAATATGGAATTTAACTGAAAAAGTCGAAATTACAACTCTGCCAGATTTGGAAAAAATAAATGCTTAAAATTTTTGGCGAAAAAGTGTATAATTAATCGTAAATTGTCAAAAAAATAGTATCCAATCCAACCAAATTTTGATAAATTAATAATAGCTTAACAGATGAATTGTCAAAATATTTTTTTGCCTTATTAAAAGAAGATAGCCGGATTGAAGAATATAAGTGCTTTCGGGGTATTCTCAATTTTGTGTGGTAGTATAACATAGATAGTTTATTTAAGGGGGCTTGACATGGAGCCTCGGCGGGTGTGGTTCTCCTGCCGAGAAGCCAGATGTCACAACATCGGCACCGCCAAACAAGGCTACCATACCCGCTACTCCATATAAAGCCCCAAAACCTATAAACCCATTGATAAGTGCGATGAACCAGCTTTCGTAGATAAACTGTAAAAAAGGATGATGATAAATGGTACAAGAAACTAGAGTGAAAACAAAAAAGCATAAAAGAAAATTACGGAAATGGCCTAAAGTAGTAGGTACTCTACTGTTAATAATGATTATAAGTGTAGTAGGTTATGTATACAGTATTTATGGACATGCAAAGGAAACGGTCGATAAAAAGATGTCAAAGAATATTGAATCGATTGATACATCTGAAGTAAAGGAAAAACTGGATAGTAATGAATTGTTAAATATTTTATTGCTTGGTGTTGATGAACGTGAGGAAGACGGCGGGCGTTCTGATTCCATCATGGTCCTTTCATTAAATCCGAAGCAAGAGAAAACTACAATTGTAAGTATTCCCCGGGATACATTAGCTAAGATTGCCGGAAAAGGGATCGAAACGAAAATTAACCACGCTTATGCATATGGTGGAGTAGATATGTCTGTGGCGACAGTTGAAAACCTTCTTGATATCGATCTTGACTATTATGTTGAAATAAATATGGAAGGGTTGGCCGACTTAATCGATGCGATTGGCGGTGTTACTGTAAATAATGAACTAGAATGGGTGGACGAAGGTTTTTATAAACCGGGATACCACTGGAAAGAAGGGGAGATTAAACTGGACGGAGCTAAGGCACTCGGTTACGTCCGAATGCGGCATCTTGATCCACAAGGTGACTTTGGTCGGACAGAGCGTCAACGGAAAGTTATTAATGCCATCATTGATAAAGGGAAAAGTATGGGAACTGTAACCAAATTAAATGATGTGATTGATGTTCTGGGTGATAATTTGCAAACCAACATGAGTTTTAACGATATGAAATCACTTTTATTGGGCTATATGGATGTAACGAAAAATATAGAAAGCTATATGCTCAAAGGAGAAAACGCAACAATCAAAGGTGTTTATTATTATGAAATACCAGATAAAGAATTAGAAAAAGTTCATGATATGTTGCTTGGTGTTGATACGGCAGATACTGCCTCGGCAACGGATGGGAAAAGTGAGGATGCAGAATAAAGCTATGATAAGTTGCCTGGAGTTGGGAATAAAACCAATATGCTTCAGCAACGGATGGGAAAAGTGAGGATGCAGAATAAAGCTATGATAAGTTGCCTGGAG
>ERZ777010.373-NODE-373-length-49759-cov-7.859327_pt1 | contig 49759 bp, 45 predicted proteins | sample MGYA00374963_ERZ777010 | MGnify/ENA primary metagenome ERZ777010 (study PRJEB29309, sample SAMN06268256) | bioreactor metagenome | isolation source: Joint BioEnergy Institute, California, USA | place: USA:Joint BioEnergy Institute, California, USA | collected...
AATGTTTTTCTCCGCCTGCTTGATTTTTAGGGGACTTATCGGACAGCCCCTTTTGTTCACCTATAGCTCACATCCGATAATGGTGAAGCAATGATTCGGCGAGTTCCGCAAGGCATGTTTTAAGTTCAGGCGGTTGAAGAATCTGGATTTTGCTTCCGTAGGACAACAAATAATGAGGCGCTTGCGCAAAGAGGAAACGCTCATCCAGTTGAAACACCGCGCGAGACGGCGTCCGTTCGACGAGCGCGTGGCCAAACAACCAATGTGCGCATAAATCGTCCAACGCTTGGGGCGACCCGGAAATATGCACCAAAACTTGCTGGTCGTCCGCTTCGGCAGGAGATTCCGGCAACAGGTTGCCAAGCAAAAATTCCCTGGCGGAAAAGTGCGCAGGTCGTTGAAACGGAATGTCGGTGCGGCGGATGCGGCCAATGCGGTCGACGCGGAAACTGCGGATTTCGCCGCGCATATTGATTGCCCGGTTTAGTGCTTCCATTTGCGGATATCCGGATTCGCGAACAAACTGCGCGGCATGGAGAAGCGCTTTGTGTTCTTCGGCATCAAAAAACAGCGGATCCAGCTTCACGTTTTCCCGTATGAAATACCCTCCGTTCCGCCCCGTTTCCGAAACGATCGGAACACCGCTGGCGCAAAGCGCGTCAATGCACCGATAGACCGTCCGGATGTGAATTTCCAACTCTTCCGCCAACTGACTGGCCGTCATTTTGTTTCTTGCCCGAAGCAACATGAGAATGGCGAGCATGTTGTCCGCCTTGGCCATCTTGTCACCTCGATCCTTGTCGCGCCATGAACGGGAATTTCACCATAAGAAATCGTCCACTCCCGCAACCATGCCGCCCTTCGAACTTGTCACCGCCCGTCAAACCCGTCCGTATAAATCGAGTCAGCATGCGGCAAAGTAAAGCGAAAGAACGCCGACTCCCATACTTTCCACAGTGAAAGGAAGTTTTTTATATGAGGTTTTTGGTCAAATTTGTTTTCAACGCGATCATTCTGATCCCGTTTCTGTACTGGTTTGCCGAAGTCAGCATGCTGACCAGTGCGATTGCCGCTTTGGGACTGACCGTAATTGCCTACCTGGGCGACAGGCTGATTTTGCGTGCTTCCAACAATACCGTGGCTACCCTGTCGGACATGTTGCTTTGCTTTGTCTATCTGTGGGCGATCAGTGCATGGCTGAACTGGCCCCTGTCCTGGGGAGAAAACCTGTTCACCTCGGTGGTGATCGGAATCACGGAGATGTTTTACCACCGGTTTTTGGGAAAAGTGGACAAGGACACGAAACTGCAAAAATCGTGAAAAGATGAGCGATCAATACCCCGCCTGCCGGTTCACCAGGCCGAGCAAGGGCTCTCCTCTGTGATAGCGGTTGAGATTTTCCAGAATGTACTTTCCGATTCTTTCTTGCGTGCTCGGTCCCGACATGTGCGGGGTTATGTAAACGTTGGGAAGTTCCCAAAGGGGATTTGTCTTCGGCAGCGGTTCCTCCTGAAACACATCCAGGATGGCTGCGCGCAAATGTCCGGACTCCAGCACTTCGATCAGCTCATCTTCGGCGATCAAATGTCCTCTGCCGATATTGACGAGGCAGGCATCCGGTTTCATTGCCTGCAGGACTTCGCGGTTGACCACATGCCGGGTTTGCTCCGTCAGCGGCAGAATCAGCACCAGAATGTCCAACCCCTTGACAAACGGAATCCATTCGTCCGGCCCAAAGTGGCGGTCCACCAGATGCGCGGCTTTCCCGGAGTAACTTAAACCATGCACGGTCATGTCAAACGCGCGGGCTTTGCGGATGACCTCCTTGCCGATAGAGCCAAGTCCGGCAACGCCAATGGTCTTCCCCTGCAACAGGTCGCTGACAAAAGGATCCCAGCGCTTTTGCCGTTGAGCTGCGCGGATTCTCGCCGCATCCTGATAAAGGTAAAGCAGTTGGCCAAAGACGTACTCCGACATGGCGGGACCAAAATGATCCACGATTCGGGTGATCACCACCTCGTCGCCAATCGAGTCGGAATGCACCAGATCATCGACGCCCGCTCCCAGTGACTGAATCCACTTCACACGCTTTGCTTCCGGACGCTCCAGCAGCCGGAGGGGAAATTTCCAGGCAATAATGATTTCTGTTCCGTCCAGTTTTGACTGTGCCTCTTCCGGCGTTGAGGCAAAGCGGACAGACGTGTACCCTGCCCTTTCAATCAATGCCGCATACGTTTCCGGTTTGTCCTGCGTATACACCAGTATCTTGGTATCCAAAGCCATCTTCACATCCCCCATTCATTGGTATTCCTTCTATTATAAAGGGGAATGTCCGCTTCGGTCATCAGCGAAAAAAGCAAAACGTTGAGCGCCGTGTTGCCGAAAGGAACTGCCGGAATCAGGCATGAAGCTTTGCATCCGTTCCTCTCTTTTTCGCCGGGCGGTTGACGAAGTAAATGCTGAAGACAATCAGGAACAGACCCAGACACAGCGAATAGGTAAACGGTTCATGGAGAAATACCGTACCGATCAGCACGGCAATCAACGGCACGAGAAAGGTAATGGAAGCCACTTTGCTGGCCTCGCCTTGATTGACCAGTTTATAGTAGATAAGAAAAGCCGCGGGTACGCCCAACACTCCGCCGTAGATGAGTCCGAACAGGTACGGTCCGTTCCAGACGATGCTCGTGATCTCCTCCATCCCCATGCCAAGAAGCATCAGGAAAAAACCGCCAATTCCGCACTGCATGGCGACGAGCCAGAGGGAATCCACCTTGTTCCCCACTTTTTTTACGTAGACCACGCCCAACGCCCAGGAAATGGCGGAAAGCAGTGCAATCACCACGCCAAGCAGGGAAACATCTCCCTGAAAACTGTTAGCGCTGATCGCCACTACGCCGAGAAATCCAATCAGCAGCCCGCCCATTTTGTTCGCGGTCATCCTCTCCCCCAGCCACATCCAGCTGAACAAACCGAGCAGCACGGGCTGAAAGTAGACCAGAACCGAGAACATCCCGCCGGGCATGAACACCAGACCGATCGTCTGCAGGCCGTAAAACAAGAAGGTGTTGAAAAAAGCGGAAATGGAATAAATTTTCCAGTTATCACGCCACTGAATCTTTTGCCACTGTTTCAACACCACCAGGGCAAGCAAAACGCCGCCCAGAAAAGTGCGCATACCCGCAAACAAAATGGGCGGAGTGTACGACAAGGATACCTTGTAAATCGGCCAGCATAATCCCCAGATGAGAACAAGGCTGGCAATGAGGATCATGTTCTTCATGCTGATCCTGTTCATTACGAGACACTCCTTGCGTCAGATTTTTTCCTCTGTGGCAACTTTCGGTAAAATCGGCCTCGTTTTCCAGAAAGTTGTTCCTTCTGCATCCGGAAGGCAATCTCCTGTCGGCTTGCCCGCTTTTTACAGGCAAACAAGAGAAAGGACTGCATGCGCGATGCAGTCCGCTTCTTCCTGTCAGATCATGATGGCTTCACATGCGTGATTCAGGTCAGTTTGAACCCCTGCTCCTCTACAAACGCTTTCATATGGCTTCTGCGCGGTTTGTCCAAAAAATCCGCCATCTGCTTGGTCCAGCCATCCTTTACCTTTCCTTGCGTGCGCCGCGTATAGTAGTCGGCGGAAATTTGTTCGTATTCCTTCAACGCCTCCGGCAGCACTTCCGCATGATAGCGTTCTTCGTGAATCGCCGCACGTTTTGGCAGGCGCGGTTTTTGCTCCACCTGCTGATTGGGAAACCCAAGGCACATTCCCATGATCGGAATGGTGAGCGGCGGCAATCCGAGAACTTCCGCCACATCTCGGGGATTGTTGCGGATTCCTCCGATCATCACGCCTCCCAGCCCGTACGAACGGGCGGCCAGCAGGACGTTTTCCGCAGCCAGTGCGGTGTCTACCGCAGCGACCAGCAAATTTTCCACGCCTTCCGGAACAATTTGGCGGCCGTTCATCTCGCAGGCGTGTTTCAGTTTGTACAGATCGGCGCAAAAGACGAGAAACACCGGGCATTCTTCCACCCATTTCTGGTTGCCGGTCAAGACAGCCAACTGGCGTTTTGTTTCCGCAGAACGCACCACAATCACACTGTACGCCTGCACATTGTGGGATGAGGGCGCCCATTGCGCACATGCAAGGATGTCATCCAGCACTTCTTGCGGAATCGGCTCGTCCGTGTATTTGCGTATGGAGCGATGAGACTGGATCAGACGGGTAACTTCTGTGGACATGGCAAGCCTCCTATGTACAAGATCTGAATCGCAATGCAGGTACAGTTTACCATGAAAACACCCGGACCGTCTCCTCACCAGGCAGTCGAGTTCTTGCGACAGGCTTCTTTTTCTCGCTGCACCGGGCGCCCTTCGTTTCTCTGCTTATTCCTTTTTCTGATTCTTGTTTTGATTCCACTCTTTGATCTGCTCGATCATTTCCTTGATGCGCCTGCGGGCTTCGGCATGCTCAGGCACGCTCGCCCAGTGCTGCGCCAGCGGCGGCATGGTCTTCGACACATGCGTAAACAAGATCCAGGTTTTCACCATTTCCACCCGTTCCGGTGTCGCTTCTCCTGTCAACAGTTCCGTATATTTGAACAAAAGCTGCTCCAGTTCGGGGATCCCGGTTTCCGGTTTGTTTTCCATCAGGCAAGACCTCGCTTTCGGCATTGTACCCATTACCAGTTCATTTTACGCAAAACGCGGTGGAATGAAAAGCTTCGCGCTGTAATGCAGAAACGCGCAAAAACAAAGACCAGGAACAAGCGGAACGGCGTTGTTCCGGCATGTTCCTGGATGATCGAATCGGTAAGTTATTCAAAAATTCCGCAAAATCACTCTACGCCGACTCGCTTTGGCTAGCCTCTTGACTTGTTCTGGGAATAAGCAAGGACAAAATGATGGCCAATGCGGCAGAAATCACCACGCCCCAGAGGATTCCCAGCGTAAGCGAACAAATCGAGCCGGCAATCAGTCCGATTCTGGCTGCCCAGGGTGACAAAACGCTGTTTTGCAGGCCCATTTTAAACGGTACGCCTTTTTGCCTTTTCCAGAGCAGGCCAACCAGCATCACTGGTACGACCGCTCCGCCCGCCATGGTGTAGGCCATCGAGAACAAGCCGATAATGGAATCGGCCCAGATCGCCGCCGCGACGGAAAAGACCCCCACCAGAACCACAAGCCAGCGGGCGTAATTCACCAGCTCCCTCTCTTGCTTCTGCGGTGCAAAGGGACGAATCAGGTCATTGACGATGATGACAGAAGCGGAATGGAGAATGGAAGCGGCACTGGAAATGGCGGCGAGAAACACCAGGGTAAACATAAGCAAAACCGTGAACGCTGACATCTCGTTCAAAATCATCCACGGCATTGCCTGGCTTGCTTGCAGGTCGGGATTTACCACTTTTGCCACCATGCCGACCAGCGTCGTCATACACGTAAAGACAACAGCCACAATGCCCGAGTACAGCATGCCGCGGCTCGCCGTGCGGCCGTCCTTGGCAGCGAAACAGCGTTGCCAGTACACCTGTCCAGCCAAAATGCCAAAGCAACCGGTGATAAACAGGGTCAGCACTTCCGTGAAAGAAAGGTTCCATTGCGCCAAATGGCCCGCGCCAACTTCGTTCAGTCTCATCTCCAGTTCGCTGATGCTGAAATGGACTTTGCCAAAAACCTGGTAGTAATAGTACAAGCCGATGGCGAGCAGGATTCCGCCTTGAATAAGTTCCGTCCAGACGACGGAGTAAATCCCGCCAATACATGTGTAGAGGATAAAGACCAGCGAAAAGAAAATCATCATCGGCACCGGATCCGTTCCGGCAAATACGGCGAACACGTCTCCCAATCCCTTTATCTGGCCGCCGACCCAGGCAATCATGATGCACGCGGTAAAGACGCCGATGATCGCACGCGACACCCGGTCCCGCACCAACAGGTCATCCATCATTTCCGCTACCGTAATGTAGGTGAAACGTCCGGCAAATCCGGCAAACAGGAGGGCAAAGATGATTTTTGATCCTTGCTCGCCGATGACAAAGGGAATGTTGGCATACCCGATCTCATATCCCTTGGCAGCGTGGCCGACAAAATTCCCCACACCCAAAACTGTGGCGACATCGGTAAAGAGGATCAGCATAAACGGCAGTGTTCCGCCGGCAATGGCAAAATGCAGAAAGCTGTTTCCCGCCTGTTCCCGCATTTTGATCGACATACCCACAAAAAGAACACACAAGAGAATGGTAATCAACCATGTCCAAGCAGCCAATGACATCGGACTACCCCCCCTAGCTTAGTGTTGATGAGTCAAAGCAAACCGCGAAAGCCCAAGATGTTTCAGGATACGGCCAAACTGCTTCTTTCCTTCCAGCAGATCGGCCACCAACAAACCCGTGATCGGCGCCAGGGCAATTCCGTCTCCCTCGTGGCCTGCCGCAATGATAAAGCCTTTTGGTTCTGGCGCCTCATCGATGATCGGGAGCCCGTCTACCGTATAGGGACGGAAGCCGATCATTGTCCGGATGATCCGCATCCTGGCCAGTGCCGGAATAATGCGCACCGCGTGGCGGGCGATGGCGCTTGTCAGCTTCGGATCAGGTGTGGAATCAAAGCCCACGAATTCACGGCTGCCCCCGATCAGGAGATTGCCGGTTTCCGTCTGTCCCAGGGAAAGGCCGACCCCGTACGGGTTGGGCATCTTCTTTGACCGGTCGTCTCCCTGTGGACGGTGTTTGGCCAAAATGTATTGGGAACAAAGAAGAACGCCATTGACAAACGGGGGTACCCTTTCCGAGATGAGGATCATTCCCCTTCGCGGTTTGATGGGGATCGATACGCCTGCCATTTCTCCAATCGCCGAAGCAAAGGGTCCGGCGGCATTTACCACGATCTCGGTAGAGATTGGTCCTTTCGTCGTCAGCACTTCCGACACTTTTCCCTGGCTGCACCTGATACCCAGGACTTCCGTATGCGTCCACAACTGCGCACCTGCTCTCGCCGCTGCCGCAGCAAACGCCTGGGACAGAAGCAGCGGATTGACTTCCGCATCCTGGCTGCACCAGGTCGCCCCGACAACATGCCGGGAGAGAATCGGTTGCCGTTCAAAAGTTTCCTTACGATCCAGCAGATGGACGGGAACTCCCCCCTTGCGTTGGTTCTCGACAAATTCAAGCATCCGTTCCCTTTGTTCCTCCGTTTCAATCACAATCATTCCGCCGGAGGGGTTGAATTCAACCGAAGTTCCCAGTTCCTCTTCCAAATGTTCATAGACTTGCCGGCTGGCCATGGCCAGTTCCAAGTGGATTCCCGGCTTTTTGGACTGCAAAAAGACTGCCTTGTCACAGGAAGCGGAGGTTTGTGCTCCAATCTCCCCCTTTTCCAGGAGAACGGTTCTCCTCCCTTGCAAGGCCAACCGATAGGCGATGGATGTGCCTATGACACCGCCGCCGATCACGACTGCATCGGCTGTCTGCATCCGTGCCTTCACCCTCCTTTCCTGTCCAATTCATACTCCTTCAGTTTCTTGTACAGCGTTGCCAGCGAGATTCCCAGCACGCTCGCAGCCTGTTTTTTTCCCTCTACCGTCGTGCCGAACCTTTCCATTGCCCGGATCAGCGCCCTTTTCTCGAGTGTGCGCAGATTGAGGATCGGTTCATTTTCCGCCTTGTCCGCTTGCTTGCAGGGGTTCGCCTGTCCCGCAACCAGTTTTTTCATCTGCCTGACGACCGCTTCGGCGGAAATCGTCTCATGCGGACATTCATGCACCAATCGCTCCAACACGCTCTCCAACTCACGGATGTTGCCCGGCCAGTGGTAATCGGTGAACAGGGCAAGCGCCTTGTTGGAGATGGCTTTTTCCGGAATCTGAAGCCGTTTGCAGATCTTGCCCAACAGATGTCTGGCGATGGCCGGGATGTCGGACAGCCTGCTGCGCAACGGGGGAAGTTCCAGCCGCAGCACGTTGAGCCGGTAGTACAGGTCTTGCCGGAACCGGTTTTGCCGTACCATTTGTTCCAGGTCGCAGTTGGTCGCCGCAATAATCCGCACCTGCACTTCCACCGGTTTGGTGCCTCCTACTCGTTCAAACTGCTTTGTCTGCAAAAAACGCAACAGTTTTGCCTGGAGCTGGTAACTCATGTCGCCAATCTCGTCCAGAAACAAGGTTCCCCCATGGGCCAGCTCCATCTTCCCCGGTTTTTTCTGCGAAGCATGGGTAAATGCCCCCTTCTCATACCCAAACAGCTCACTTTCCAGCAATGATTCGGGAATCGCCGCACAATTGACGGCAACAAACGGCTGGTCCGGGCGGCTTGCCGAATGAATGGCCTGAGCGAACAGTTCTTTTCCCGTTCCGCTTTCGCCCGTGATGAGAAGGGTAGAGCTGCTGGACGCCACCGACTTGGCCAATTCGATAGTTTCCCGCAGGACAGAACTTTCCCCGATGATGTCGGCAAAGGTGTGACGCGTCGCATACCCGTTTAATACCGCAGGAGAAACAGGGCTTTCCTTTTTGAGGAACTTGACTTTGTCCGGCTTCTCCGCTTTCTCTGCGACTTCCCGAAAAGTGGTGACCGCGCCGGCCAGATTGCCGTCCACATAGATGGGAAAGGCGTTGGAGATCACTTCCACCTGCGTGTCCAATACCGTGTTTCTCCAGCCCAGGACTGGCTTGCCGGTTTCCAGCGTTTTGGCCAAGGCCCCTTGCGGCGAAACCTCAAAGATGTTGCTGCCGATGCGGCATTCCGCCTCAACACCGGTAATTCGCGTAAAGGCGGGATTCACGTAGCGAACCACTCCGGCCGCATCCACCACTTGCACTCCTTCATAGGCACTGGAGAGGATGGCGTGCATTTCTTGAACTTTTGCCCTCTGCTCCATCAGCATCTCCAATACCCAAAAGGTATCCGGCTGCAATACCAGGGTTCTGTCTGCCTTGCGCAACTGCAGAAACTCCCACAGCGCCGGGGAAGTTTCCGCCAGAAACAAAATGTCGATTCTCTCCATGTTGATTTGCCTCATCCAGGTGTCCCACTCATCCGGGTAAGGAGAGGTCCAGACAGCGGATAAGGTGAGAAATCCCTGATCGTTCCAGCGTTCGATCTGATCGAGGTATGGGCGGGAATTTCCCAAAACGAGAACAGTCAGCGGGGCGAGGTCGAGCATGCGCCTGTTCCTCCCATTCAAGAGATTTACATGTTGGAATATTCAGATTATAACAACGATAAGATGCGTGCCGCCAGATTCCCTTTTCCTCTCCTGTATCTGGCTGTGCCCTGCTTTTCATTCTTTTTCCCGCCTCTTCTGCTCAACACCGGAAGAGCCTATGTTTTCCTGCTTCCACTCCTTTCAACTGCCGCCAGTGTTCGTGCCGCGCGATCCGTCACTTCTCGGACAAGGCCTCGGTTGCCAAATCGACAAGCAGCGTTGGCCGGATCGGTGCCCGGTAGGACCAGGCCGGTACCGTCCGTGCGGGAAACATGTCGCGCAGCAATTGTTCGATGAGCGGACGGCACGTTCTCCCCTGACAGTTTCCCATTCCTGCGCGGGTGGCAAGCTTGATTCCTTTAAACGTACAAGCGCCGTCCTGCATCCGCTTTAAAATGGTTTCCAGCGTCACCTCTTCACATCGGCAAATTGTGGTGTTATGCAAACAAAATTCACCTCCTGCCTGGTTTACAAGCAAGAGTCGTACCAACAGAAGAACCATGTAATTTGCGGGCTGGTCTTTCTCGCCTTTTTCTAATTTCCAGAAATATTTGCTGCAAATGCACTCCTCCTTCCAAGCAAATTCTAGAGTTTTCATGTTTCTATAAACAATAAATTTCTGTTTTTTGAAACTCAAGTCCAAAACAGAAAAAAGCTCAACCGTACCTTTCGCTTGCCAAAGGCACACGGTCAAGCTTTCTTCAAGCAAACCAACATGTTCCTTTTCACGCAGTTGCGCCGTCCGGCCCTGTGCGGCAGAGCATCTGTTCATGCTCCGCTCGCTTGAAAGGCTTGACGCGCTTTCTCCGCACGCTGGTCCAGCAGCCAGCAGGATGCCAGGTGATCTTCGCCGACAGGCGCCTGGCGCGGCGAGCAGTGATGGCATACCTTCATGACACAGGTGCAACGCGGCGCGAAGGCACATCCCGTGCCCAGTCTGCTCAAGTCGGGCGGCGAACCGGGAATCGGCACCAACGGCTCGTTTCGTTTTACGTCCAGCCGCGGCATCGAGCGCAACAGCCCCTTCGTATACGGGTGTTGCGGATTGGCGAAGATTTCGTCCGTCGGTCCGATCTCTACAATCTCTCCGGCGTACATCACCGCGACTCGCTGCGCCATGTTGGCCACGACACCCAGATCATGCGTGATCAAGATGATGCTCATGCCCGTCTTTTCCTGCACGCTTTTCATCAGTTCAAGAATTTGCGCCTGAATCGTCACATCCAGAGCGGTCGTCGGTTCATCGGCAATCAGGATCTTGGGACGGCAGGCCAGGGCGATGGCGATCACCACCCGCTGCCGCATACCGCCGGAAAATTGGTGCGGATACGCTTCCATCCGTTGTTCCGCGTGAGGGATGCCCACCAGTTTGAGGATTTCCAAAGCTTTTTCACGCGCTTCCGCCTTCGTCAGCGACTGGTGCTGCAACAGCCCCTCCATGATCTGCTGGCCGATTTTCATGGTGGGATTCAGCGACGTCATGGGATCCTGGAACACCATGGAGATTTCCTTACCCCGCAAGTCTTCCACTTCCCGTTTGGAATACTTCAGAATATCCTTGCCCTGGTAGAGAATTCGCCCTTCCCTGATTTCCGTGGTGTGCTCCGGGAGCAGCCGCATCAAGCATCTGGACGTAACGGACTTTCCCGATCCCGATTCCCCGACGATGGCCAACGTTTCCCCCTTTTTCAGCGAAAAGGAGACGCCGCGAACGGCCTGGATCAACCGATCCTTACGGCGAAACGAAATGCGCAAGTTTTCTACCGACAAAATGGTTTCGCTCATTGGCTTCCTCTCCCTGTGCTATTTTTTCATGCGAGGGTCAAGCGCGTCACGCAGGCCATCTGCCAACAGATTGAAACAGATCATCAAGATGCTGATGACAATTCCCGGGAATACCAGTTTGTAGGCGAAAAAGCGCATGCCCACATAACCGTCCTGGATCAGGGTGCCGAGCGAAGCGAGCGGCGGCTGCAAGCCCAGCCCGATAAAGCTCAGGAATGCTTCAAAAAAGATGGCACTGGGAATGGTGAACATCATCGTGACGAGGATGGGACCGACCGCATTGGGCAGCAAGTGACGGACGATCAGGCGAAAGTTGGAGGCACCCAGCGCTTTGGATGCGAGCACAAATTCCTGCGCCTTGATCTGGAAAATTTGTCCGCGCACCACGCGGGCCATGTTTACCCATCCGGTCACAATCATCGCCATGACGATGGAAGAGATTCCCGGTTCGAGAATCAGGATAAACAGGATGATCACAACCAGGTTGGGAATGCCCATCAGCACCTCAATAATGCGCTGCATGAAATCATCCACTTTGCCGCCGTAGAACGCGGATATTCCGCCGTAGGCAACCCCGATGAGCAGATCGAGCAAGGCCGCCAACAGCGCGATCAGCAGGGAGATTTGTGTCCCTTTCCAGACGCGCGTCCACAAATCCCGGCCAAATTCATCGGTTCCGAACCAAAAGTTCTCGGTGATGCCCCTCTTTTCGTACTGGTCGACCCCGTTGACGTCGACGCCGTTGAACCCCAACCATTCCAATCCCGGGATTTTCGGCGGCAGGTTGGAATGGAGAAGGTTCTGCTCGTCATACGTGCGGCCGGACATGTACGGCCCAACCAGCGCCAGAAACACGATCAGCAAAATCATGAACAAGGAAACGACCGCCCCCCTGTTTTTGACCAGCCGCTGCATGGCATCCTTCCACACGGAGGTCATGGGTCCGCTGATTTGCTCCTGCAACCTGGGATCGACCGGTTCCGGCACGAACCAATCGGCAGGGATTTCATCCAGAGGAGGAAGCGTTTGGTTGGCAATGGGAAGGGATGGATTTGTCTTGCTTCTTTCCAGTTCCATGTTCATCCTTTTTGCTTTCCTCCTCGCAGGTTGATTCGCGGATCAAGAAGACCGTACAAGAGATCGACGAGAAATACCATGAAGATAAAAAGGCAGCTGTAGAACAGGGTAATTCCCATAATCACGCTGTAGTCATTCACCAGGACGGAAAGGGAAAATTGTTCGCCCAGTCCAGGGACGGAAAAGATTTTTTCAATCACCAGCGTTCCCGTCATGATGTTGACCGCAAGCGGCCCCAGCATGGTGACCACGGGAATCAGGGCATTGCGCAGAACGTGGCGGATGATGACCTTGGACCTGCTCAACCCTTTGGCACTGGCTGTCAACACGTAATCCTGGTTGATGACGTCCAGCATTTCCGTGCGGATAAAACGGGCAACTGTCGCGATTACCGTTACAGAGAGGGCAAGCGTGGGCAGAATGGTATACTCGTACCCTTTCCACAATGCGGGCGGGAGCAGGCCCCATTTCAAGCCGACGTAGTATTGCAGAAGCGCCGCAAAGACAAAGGAAGGAACGGACATGCCCAGAACCGCTAGCGTTACCGCCGTATAATCCAGCAGGCTGTTGTGTTTCAAGGCTGATACCACGCCCAGAACCAGGCCGATCAAGGTTCCCAGCACCAGCGCCTGAAAACCGATCAACGCCGAGGGGCCGATCCGCTCGCCAATGACTTCTGTAACGCTTCTGCCCACGTATTTGTACGATTCACCCAGATCGCCTTGAGCCAAATTGGCCATGTAACGCAAGTATTGGATCGCCACCGGCTTGTCCAATCCGTATTTTTCGTTCATGACGGCCAATTGCTGGTCCGAAAGCCGTTCGTTGTTAAAGGGGGTTCCGGGAAGCATTTTCATCAAAAAAAATGTAGCGGTTGCGATTACCCACAGTGTGACCAGCATGTATCCCAACCGCCTCAGCAGATATGCTCCCAAATCGTTCACCTCTCTTGATTTCAGGCTCGTTGATGCACTTGCCCAACAGGAGCAAAGAGGATGCGCCAGGCATCCTCTTTGCGTTCGCCGGCTCCTAGTTTGCGATATCGATCCAGAGGAAGTTGTAGGAAGGAGCAGTTGGCAGGTAAACGAAATCTTTTACGTTTTCACGCAACAGAACGGCCAGCCCCTCTTGATAGACGGGAGCAATCGCTACATCTTCTTCGACCAGCATTTTTTCCAGTTGCACCATGGTTTGGAAGCGTCTTTCCATATCGAGGTCGGTTTTCGCCTGTTGTACCAGCTCGTCGTATTTCGGGTTGGAGTACTTCATCCGGTTGGCCGATCCGCCGGTCACCCACATGTCGATGAACGTCATCGGGTCCGCGTAGTCAGGTGACCATGTTCCAAAGGAGAGGTCGTACTGAACGGCTTTTTCGATTTCCAGACGCTGCCCGGAAGGAACGTTTTTCAGCTCAAGCGTCATGCCCGGCAGGTTTTTCTCCAGCTGATCCTTCAGGTACTCCCCGATTTTCTTGAACCGGTCGGTGTCGGAAATGTTCACGCCAAGGGTTACGGAAGTTACGCCAACTTCCTTCAGTCCCTGCTCCCAAAGTTTCTTTGCTTCTTCCAGCGTGCCTTGCTGCATGTCGCCGTTGTAATCGCGGAAGTCTTTGCCAGATGCGTCATAGGCAAATTTCTTCGGAATCAGACCGTTTAACGGCGTCGATCCGTCGTTGAGGATGACGTCTGTCAATCCCTGTTTGTCCCATGCCAGGCTGATCGCCTTGCGGATGTTTTTGTTCTTCAGCACGGGGTGCTCATGGTTGAAGCGCAGGAAGTAGATGGTCGGGGTTTCTATTACCTTGAACCGCGGGTCATTCCGGTACTGGTCCACGTACGAGGAGTTCAGCTCCACGAAATCCAACTGGCCGGATTCAAACAGGGTAAGCATCGTCGATACGTCTTTCACCACGTACTGCTCTACCGCATCCAGTTTAATGTTGGCAGCGTCCCAATAATGCGGGTTTTTGCTAAAGGTCCATCCCTGGTCGTGCTTCCAGTCGGTCAACATGAACGGACCGTTGTACAGCGTCGTGTCGTATTCCAGTCCGTATTTGTCTCCCACTTTCTCCACAAATTCCTGTTTTTGCGGGAAGAAGGTCGGGAAGGAAAGCAAGGCGTTCAACAACGGGTTGGGGTACTCCAGAGTGACTTGCAACGTGCGGTCGTCCAGCGCTTTTACGCCCAGTTCATCCGGTTGTTTTTCGCCATTGATGATGGCTGTTGCATTTTTGACCGCAGCCGTTTCAAACATGAACATGTAGTGACCCGCATCGCGGAACACCTTTTTCCAGGCGAACTCGAAATCGTGGGCGGTTACCGGCGAGCCATCGCTCCATTTTCCGTTTTCCCGGAGGGTAAAGGTATGTACCAAACCATCCTCGCTTACTTCATGCTTCTCCGCAGCCGCCAGATAGGGTTGACTGTTTTTGTCACGGCGATAAAGCCCTTCCATCGTGTTGTTCAGGACAGTGAAACCTGCCGTTTCGTGAGACTGCGCCGAATCCAGCGTAGGAATTTCATCTGTGTAGAAAGTTCGGAATACTTTTTTGCCGTCGTTTCCTGTTTGTTGCACATTGGACGAACCGCTGTCGGGTGATTGCGCCTGATTGCCGCTTCCGGAGTCACTGCTAAAGTTACAGCCACCCAAAGCAAGCGCCGTTGCCAAGGTAAAAGACAGCAGACCTTTTCCTTTTTTCATAACTTGCCCCCTACCAACTGAAATTGTTTATAGTAAAATAAAAGGTAAATCTACTAATAACTTACAATTATTCTGAACGTTCAGTCAAGTTTATATATTTCGGAGCATTCGATTTTGATAAAATTTAGCGAAAGGTTTTTGTTATGAGTATCATTTCATGGATTGTTCTGCTTCTGTGCCCTTTGGTGGGCATGTCGCTTTACGCCCTCTCAATGCCCAATCCCGCCTCCGCCGTTCATTGGATTGACGGCCTCGCCTACAGTTCCCTCCTTCTCTTCATGCTTGGCGGTGTGCTGCTCATCCGCAACGGCAACTTTTTCCGCGCTTTTTGGGAAAGCTGCAGCAGGTTTTATGCCGCATTGCGCAAAAGGGAAGCGTACCTGCGCGAACTGGAAGGAAGGGGCAAACGGGCCCGGTATGCGCGAAAAGAAATCCCACATCTTCCGGTTCTGCTCGTCGCGGCCGGCGGGTTTCTCTTGAGCCTGGTCCTGTCCGTCCTGTCGCTTCCGTGACAGCCGGCCCGCTCAGATTGAACCGTTGAACAGAATGAACCGCTGAACATTCCAGAAAAACTTGCACCGCGCCTTCTCCGGCAGAACGGCCAGGCTATGCTTTCGCCAAGGGCCGTTTCTTTTTTACAGGTTTTACAGGAAAAAAGCCAGCCGGTTCGCAACGTAACCGGGCTGGCACGATGCAATGGTTAGCGCCAGTTGTCCTTTACCGGACTCACGGTGATGCCCGCTTCGCGAAAAGCGGCGTGAATTGCCTTGGCCAATTCGACCGCTCCCGGCGTATCGCCGTGGATGCAGACCGTATCAGCCTTTACTTCCGCTTCCTTGCCGTCGTGCGTAAGCACCTTTCCTTCCCGCACCATCCGCACCACTCGTTGTGCCATCGCCTGGTAATCCTGAATCACAGGTCCGGTTCTGGTCAGAACGATGGAACCGCTCTCCGTGTGTTCGCGGTCGGCGTACACTTCACACGCGACGGGAATTCCCATTTTCCTGCCCACTTCCAACACCGCGGAGTTGTTCAAGGCGTAGACGATCAGGTTATCGGAGATCATCGCCAATCCTTCCAGAATCGCACGCGCCAATTTTTCATCTTCCATTGCCATCATGAACAGGGCGCCATGCGGCTTGCAATGGGCCAGCTCCAACTTGTACGCGCGGGCGAACTCGCGCAAAGCTCCCGTTTGATAAATGACGTAGTCGCGCACTTCCTCCGGCGTGCAGGTCATGTACCTGCGGCCAAACCCCAATAAGTCGGGAAAGCCGGGATGCGCGCCGATGGAGACGCCGTGCTTCTTGGCCAACTCCACCGTGCGGCGCATGACAGTCGGATCACCTGCGTGAAAGCCGCATGCAATATTGGCCGATGAGATCAGCGCCATCATTTCTTCGTCGCTGCCCAGCCGGAAAAGGCCGAAGCTCTCCCCCATATCGCAGTTCAAATCAACCTTCATTGCGACTGTCCCTCACTTTTTCAGTTTGACCAGTTCCTGGCCGGCTTCGACCAGTTCTTCGTTGTTCACCACGAATTTCTCAATGATGCCGGCTTCTTCCGCCTTGACTTCATAAAAGTTTTTCATGACCTCAATCAGTCCGATGACATCCCCGGGCTTGACCTGATCCCCTTCTTTTACGTATTCCGGTTGTTCCGGGCTCGGCTTGCGGTAAAAGATGCCGGGCAGCGGGGAGAGAATCGAAGTGTATTCCGTCATGTGCAATTCCTCCTTCAAAATTTAGGATTAGATGCTTTCCTTGATCTGATTCAACTTTTGCTGCACTTCCCTGCGGGCTGCCAAGGCGTCCTGGAGAGAGACGGAAACAAACCGCACCTTGTCATTCGTCTTTACCTGCGCCATTTTATCCAGATCGGCGCTGATGACCGTGGCGATGGTCGCGTAACCCCCGCCGGTCACGGCGTCGTGCATCAGCACAATCGGTTCCACGCCGTCCGGGACCTGGATGGAGCCGATGGGATACCCCAAGTCCGTTACGTTGGAAGGGTTGCTTCCTGCTCCAAACGGCTGCTCCCGCTCGACAAATGTGAGCCGTTCTCCCTTGTGCCGGTACCCTGTCCGGTTTGCCTCCGGCGTGACTGTCCATTCCGTTTTCAAAAAGGTTTCCTTGCTCTCTTCCGTCAGCCGATAACTGCACAGGCCCATCACGACGCGAATTTCATGGTGCTTGCTGTAGACAGGTATCAGTTGGGGATCAATGCTTGTCCCAAGCGGCACCTGTTTTTCGCTCATGTCTGCCGTGTGCAGGACGTCTCCTTCCTTCAGGGCCCTGCCCTCAAATCCGCCGATGCCGATCAGCGTATAGGTGGAGCGGGAACCCATCACCAGCGGTACGTCAATGCCCCCTTCCACGGCCAGGTAAACTCTTGCGCCGCTTTTGACGAAATCAAAAGAGAGTTGGTCCCCTTCCTGCACTTCAAGCGTCGTCCACATGGCAACAGGCTGGCCGTTGATGCGCGGCGGAATCTCTCCGCCTGTCAGGCTGATTTTCATCTTCCGGCCAAATTCCAAGACCGGCCCCAAATACGTGATTTCCAGCACCGCCGCATTGGGGTTGTTCCCCACCAGCAAGTTGGCCACGCGAAAGGCAAATTTGTCCATCGCACCGGAAGGCGGCATGCCGATTTCGTAGTAACCGATTCTGCCCTCATCCTGGACGGTCGTCTGCAAACCAGGTTTGATCACCTTAATCATGGTACAACCTCCTCAATGCCTCCTCGGCAAACCCTTCCAAGTCAGCCAGCACCTCTCCCGGCGTAAATTGGATCTCTTTTTTGCGGTAGACAAACGTGCCGTTTTCCACTTGTTCGCGGATCGCCTGGTATTCGTCCGCATCAATGCTGCGGTAGCGGAAGATGTCCCCCTGCCGCGGAAACACGATCGAATCCTTGAAGTCCGCCAACGTCTGTTCCTTTTGATAGATGGGGGCAGGCGCTATGCCGAACAGCTGATACCCCCCTGCTCCCTGAACGGGATAGATGACGGCAAAGGCTCCGCCAAAACCAAATGCCCGCTCCGGCGTGAACGTGCGCGGCCGGACATATTTTGGAACTTCAATCTGTTTTTCGCGCGGCACCATTTGGAAGCACCAGGGAAGGCCCGGAACGAACCCGATCATGGAAACGATAAACGGCGCCTCCGTAATGGCCTGGATAAACGCTTCCTTGCTGGAGTAACCGTTGATCCGGGCGGAATACTCCAGATCGGTGGAATTGGGGTCCTGGTGCCGGTCGCGGAAGCGCATCAACGCTTCGTGGGTCCACGGGTCTTCAAAGTACACCGGCACATCCACCAGACGCGAGGTGATCACGATGTCGTCCAGATTCTTCACTTCGTTTTCCAGTTGCTTCAGCTCTGCGACCAGTTTCTCCGGTTCGATCACATCCGGATCGTAACGCACCAAGTAGGAAGCGTTGGAAGGACAAATGTCGAGAATGCCTTCCCAGTTTTTCTCTTTCAGTTTCCGCGTAATGGCCATTCCCTTGAAGTTGGCCTCCAGGCTCATTGCTTCGGACAACTGCACGAAAACAAATTCGTCACCACCGTATTCGTAACGGGTTTGCATCGGACTTGTCTCTTTCAACTTTCTCACCTCCATCAATTTCCACGAAAAAACTGCTGCCATCTTTCAACGGAGACACTGCCAAGGGAGCGGCGGCGTGAAGGGACAAGGAGGAGCCCCCAAAATGCGGGGCTCTCCTTCAGGTTGAGGTTATTGTGAAAGCAATATGCGCCGCAGGGCCTTTTCCGTGTACACCTGGCTGAGTTGACGGCGATATTCGGCCGAAGCGAAGAGATCGCTTCCCATTTCACCGTCTTCGGCAGCCAGGCTCGCGGCCTCTGCGATCAACGCGGGCGTCGGATGTTGACCGAGCAGCTTTTCCTCCACACGGCGGGCCCGGTAGGCCATATCCCCCACCCCGTTGATGCCGATTCGCGCGTAGGAAATCCGACCATCAGAATCCTGGGCTGCCAGCGCGCATACCCCGACAACCGCGTAACCGGATGCCGGATGGGCGAATTTCAAATAGGTGCCTTTTGTCCCGGGCGGCGGCAGCAAAAAGGAAACCGATGTCAGCAGACTGTTCTCCGGCAATGCGGTCACAAGCGGCCCGAGAAAGAAGTTCTCCGCCTCCACCAGCTCTGACCCGCTCTCTCCCTGAATTTCCAGCAGGGCTTCGAGGGCCAGCGCGACTCCCGGCAAATCTGCCGACGGGTCGGCATGAGCGAGGTTTCCGCCGATCGTGCCGCGGTTGCGCACCTGGATGTCGCCGATCTGGCGCACCGCTTCGGCCAGCACCGGAAGATGCTCTTTCACCAGCGGATCGGTGCAAACCTGCCGGTACGTGGTCAAAGCGCCGATGACCAGCCGATTTTCTTCCTTCCTCACTCCGCGCAGCTCCTGCAGATTGCCGATGTCAATCAGCTTGCCGGGAGTGGAGAGGCGAAACTTGAGCAAGGGGATCAAACTGTGTCCGCCGGCGAGAATCTTCCCCTCTCCGTTGCTTTCTTGCAAAAGGCGAATCGCCTCGGCGACCGAATTCGCCTGCACATAGGAAAACGTGCTTGGAATCATTGCTTATCCCTCCCGCTGCGAATGGCTCGCCATACTTTTTCGGGCGTAAGCGGCATATCCAGATGCTTGACGCCGAACGGCTTCAAGGCGTCCATCACGGCATTGACCACAGCCGGCGGCGCCGCGGTTGCCCCCGTCTCTCCCACTCCCTTGGCTCCCAGCGGATTGACGGGAGAAAGCGTCTCGGTGAAGGCCGACTCAATCACGGGGAAGAAGCGCGCCTTGGGCATTGCGTAGTCCATAAAGGTGCCGGTCAACAATTGGCCGGATTCGCTGTAGACCACGCCTTCCCACAACGCCTGCCCCACGCCCTGGGCAATGCCGCCGTGCACCTGCCCTTCCGCAAGCAGCGGATTGATGACGCGGCCCACGTCGTCGACGGCAATGTAGCGTTTGATGGTGATGTTTCCGGTGGCTTCCTCCACTTCGACGACACAGATGTGCGTACCGAAGGGATAGACGAAGTTGGACGGGTCGTAGAAGGATTGGCCTTCCAGCGAAGGTTCGACGCCAGGCGGCAGGTTCCAGGCGAAATTGGCGGACTTTGCGATTTCCTGGAACGTCCTGTACCGCGTGATGTCCCCTTTCACGAAGAAGCGGCCCTTGAGAAAATCAATCTGGTCTTCGCTGACTTCCAGCTCGTGCGCGGCAATTTTTTTCCCTTTTTCAATGACGCGGTCCACGGCGATGGAAACGGCGGATCCTCCGACCGCAGTAGCGCGGGAACCGTACGTGCCCCAGCCCATGGAGATCGCCTGCGTGTCGCTGTGGACAAGCTCCACATCTTCCAGCGGAATCCCCAGCTTATCCGCGACGATCTGGCAGAAAGTCGTCGCAGTTCCCTGCCCGTGCGGAGAAGTGCCGGTAAACACGGTCACTTTTCCCGAGGCATGCACGCGGACCGTGCTGTTTTCCCAGACTCCTCCTTGGAAGCCAATTGCCCCTGCGACCGCGGACGGGCCAAAACCGCACAGCTCGACGTAACTGGAGAAGCCGATCCCGATGTATTTGCCCTGTTTGCGCAGCTCTTCCTGTTCCTTGCGCAGCGCAACGTAATCAAGCATTTCCAGGGCTTTGTCCAGCGTCAGCTGATAGTTGCCGCTGTCGTAGGTGACGCCCATAGCGTTGTTGTACGGGAACTTATCGCTGGAGACGAAATTGATCCTGCGCACCTCCACCGGATCCATCCCGATTTCGTTTGCGAACAGGTCGATCATCCGCTCGATCTGGTAGGTGGCCTCAGGCTTGCCCGCTCCGCGGTATGCGTCGGTCGGCGTGGTGTTGGTGTAAACGCCGTACGTCGTCACAGCCGCTTTGGGAATGTTGTACGCGCCCGTGACCATCAGGCCGAAGTCGATGGTCGGGCAACCGGCGCCAAAGGTGGAGAGGTAGGCGCCCAGGTTGGCGGTATTGGTCACCCGCAGCGCGGTGATGCGGCCGTCTTTGGTGCCGGCAAGCTCCACAAACAGCACTTCATCCCGTCCATGGCTGGTGGCGGTAAAATGCTCCCGGCGCTCCTCGATCCACTTGACCGGCTTCTTCAATTCCCGCGCCAGGCAAGCGACGACAGCCTCTTCCGTGTAGGTGGCGATTTTCGATCCGAAGCCTCCCCCCACATCCGGCGCGATGATCCGCAGCTTGTGCTCGGGGATGCCCAGCACATCGGAGTAGATGAGACGGTGAATATGCGGGTTTTGCGAGGTGCACCAGATGGTCATCTCGCCGTTTCCGGGATTGTACTGGGCCACGGCGCCTCTCGTCTCCATCGGGTTGGGGATGACCCGCTGGTTGTACATCCGCTGTCTGACGACCACTTCCGCCTGCTCAAACACCTCGTCCGGAACCTCTCCCGCCTTCCACACCAGGGCCAGGTTCTTCGGCACATCGTCAAAGAGAAGCGGCGCTCCGTCCTGCATGGCCTCTTCCTGCTGCACCGCCGCAGGCAGCACGTCGTACTCCACCTCGATCAAATCCAGCGCGTCGCGGGCGACGTACCGATCCTGGGCGACGACGACTGCCACCGCTTCTCCCGCGTAGCGCACCTTGTCCGTGGCCAGATACGGGCGGGATTTCGGTTTCAGATCACAACCCGGAAGCAGCCACATCGGCGGCACGTCCTTGATTTTTCCAGCCAGATCCTGGCCGGTGAACACCGCTGTCACCCCGGGAAGCGCGGCCGCTCTAGACGTATCGATCCGCCGGATGACGGCGTGCGCATGCGGACTGCGCAAAAAAGCGGCGTACAACATTCCCGGCAGCTTGATATCGTCGGTAAAACAAGCGTTTCCCGTAATCAAGCGGGGGTCTTCCTTGCGCTTGACCGGAGTTCCGATCAGACTCGGCATCGTTACCGCACCTCCCCGATTTGCAGGTTGTCAGCCACCGCCACTTTTTCTTCCGCCGGCTGGGCCATCAGTTGTGCCGCATGCTTGACAGCCTCGACGATGAATTGGTAACCCGTGCAACGGCAGATTACGCCATCCAGCGCTTCGCGGATCTCCTCGTCGCTGGGAGCGGGATTTTCCTTCAACAAGGCCAGGGAAGCCATCATTACGCCCGGCGTGCAATAACCGCATTGCAAGCCATGCTTTTCCCAGAATCCCTGCTGGATCGGATGCAGGTTCTCTGTCTCTCCCAACCCCTCAACGGTGATTACCTCACAGCCGTTAGCCTGCACCGCCAGCATCGTGCAGGACTTTACCGCCTCTCCGTTTACCAGAACGGTACAAGCTCCGCACTGGCTGGTGTCGCAACCGATGTGTGTCCCCGTCAACTGCAGCTCTTCGCGAAGAAAATGGACCAACAGCATACGCGGCTCAATTGTCGCCGTCTTTTGTGTGCCGTTTACCTTCATCGACACAGTTACCTGATTTGCCATCGTCACACCTCCCATTAGTCAAGAGAGCCTACACCTGAGACGTCAATTTTTTCATCTCGTCTTCCGCCGCCTTAAAGAATTGTCCGAGCACCAATTTGGCCACTCCTCCCATCACTCTCTGCCCGAGCGATGCGAGCACGCCTGTCAGCATCACCTCCATTTGGCAGTTCAGGACAGCTTTCTGACCTACCTCTTCTTCAATATGCATATGGGCGGTTGCGTCGATTTCGCCAGGCAGTCCCTTCCCCTTGACCAACAATTGGTAGTAACGGGGTTCCTCGCGGTTGGCAATTTGCACCTGTCCGGTAAACACCCCTTTTACCGGACCGACGCTTAGCCCCATCTCCACTTCGTAAGAGCCGTCTTCCTTCTGTGAAAAAGACTTGCATCCCGGGATCGCGTGCTGCAGGACGCGCTCATCCTGAAGCAATTCCCAGACGACGGCACGGGGGTAGGAAAACACGTGCGAGTAGCTAAGCTGCACAAGTTTCGCTCCTTTCGACGAATAATTATTTAATTCCAAATGTTCCGACAATATAGATTGTAAAGATATGACCAAATTCACGTATTTCCTTTAAATATAGCACAGGTGTAACCCTCGTACAATAAATCTTTTTAATTTTCAGTTTTCTCTAACAAATAGGGAAATTGGCGTCAGGAAGAACCTGCAACAGTTTGGGGCGAATTTGTTTTTTTGGGTCCAGTTTGCGAAACCCCGGAATTTTGATGCTCACCCCCGGAAGTTTATTTAATTTCACCAATGCTTCAAATGAACATATTCGAAAGCCAATTTCCACAACGCACGGTTTAATGGTGACATGTTCTCCCGCTTCCTGGTTTTCATTTGTTGGGAAAATAATTTTTTTATCATAAAAAAAGAACCTGACAACCAGTGTCAGGTTCTGCCCTGCCGGGACTTACGCCTGTTTGGCGGCTTCAATTTCAAGCGAGACCTTGACCTCGTCCCCGATCAAGACTCCGCCTGTCTCCAGCGCTGCGTTGTAGGTCAGACCGTAATCGCTTCGCTTGATTGTGCCTGCAGCGCTGAAACCTACTTTTTCATTTCCCCAGGGATCCTTGCCTGCTCCTTCAAACACCACCGTAAACGTTTCAGAACGGGTGACGCCATGCAGATTGAGGTCACCGGTAACCTTGTATTCTCCCTCACCCGTTTTCACGATGGAAGTGGATTGGAACGTCATGTAGGGATATTTTTCCACGTCGAAAAAGTCAGGGGAACGCAGATGGTTGTCACGGTCCTCGTTGCGCGTGTCGATGCTGTTCAGCGCGACGCGGAAGAAAACATTGGCAGTGGTCAAATCGTTCGGGTCGGCTTCGATGTCGGCTTCAAATTGATGAAAGGTTCCCTTTACCTTGGCAATCATCATGTGACGGATGGAAAAATCGATACTGCTGTGGGATGCGTCAACTGCCCACTTGCTTTTCGCCATAGGAAACACTCCTTTATTACTTACATTTTTAAATTTAATTACTTAACCTCATGTGTTTATCATTTTAAATCAATCATTCTCCCCTTGTCAATTGCCTTAAATTTAAGATATTTAAATTTTTACGAGCATAGTTCATAATTGTTTGGCAATTGTGGTAACATAATAGACAATAATACTCTAATACTTTCCAGAAAAGGAGACATGTAACATGACAAAAGCGGACGGTTCCTTTCCCGTTGAAGCCGTGCGTCAGCAATTTCCCGCCCTGAAAAGAACGTATCGCGGCAAGCAGGCGGTTTACCTCGATGGTCCTGGCGGCTCCCAGGTCGTCAAGAGCTCAATGGACGCGATTTATTCCTACATGGCAAACGGCGGCGCCAATCTGCACGGCTCCTTTCCCACAAGCCGCGAAACCGAAGCGATGATTGCCGGCGCGCGGGAAGCAGTGGCGGATCTCTTGGGGGCGTTGCCGCAGGAAGTGGCGTTCGGAGCCAACATGACCACACTGGCGTTTTCCCTCGCGCGGTCGCTGGGACGAGACTGGCAGCCGGGAGACGAACTGGTCGTCTCTGAACTGGATCACCGCGCCAATGTGGATCCGTGGCTTGCCGTTGCCAAGGAACGCGGCATGACCGTCCGCTGGATCAAGGTTAACCCTGAAAAGTTTACGCTTGAACTGGACGAACTGGACGACCTCCTCACCGAAAAGACAAAGCTGGTGGCCGTGGGACTTGCCTCCAATGCAGTGGGGACGATCAACGACATTCCGCGCATCTCCCGCAAGGCAAAAGAAGTCGGCGCCTTGCTCGCCGTCGATGCCGTGCACGCTGTCCCCCACCTGTTTGTCGACCGGGATCAGCTTGGGGCGGACATTCTGCTCTGCTCCGCTTACAAGTTTTTCGGTCCGCATGTGGGAATTGGCGTGATCCGTCAACCGCTATTTGAAGCCCTCCAACCCTACAAGCTGCAACCTGCGCCTTCGTACATTCCCGACAAGCTGGAAACGGGGACGCAGAATCACGAAGGGCTCGCCGGAATCGCACCCGCCATCGACTTTATCGCCAGCCTGGGGAGCGGTGATACCCGGCGCGAGCGAATCCGCTTTGCCTATGAAGCGATCGAGGCTCACGAAAATCGGCTGGCAGAAAAGATCAGAAGCGCTTTGGGGCAATTGGAAGGCGTGACACTCTTCCAGGCGGGCGGGGAAGCGGCCAAAACGCCGACCATCGCCTTCCGCGTGGCCGGTTGGCATCCGCAGAAAGTGTGCGAGAGGATGGCGGAAGAATACGCCATCTTTGTCGCGGACGGCGACTTTTACGCTTCGACATTGGCCGAAAAACTGGGGATTCGTGAAGATGGCGGCTGGGTGCGGGCAGGACTGGCCCCCTACAATACCGAGGAAGAGATTGATCTATTCATTGCCGGAATCCGCAAACTGACCGAAGAAAAATAGGCAAATCCGCAACGCGCGGTTAGCGAAGGACGCCTTCTGACACTGAAGGCGTCCTTTCCATTACACCTCAAGCTTGTAGACGTCCAAAAAGTTGGTGGCAAAGCGGCCCGAAACAAAAGCCGGATGTTCGAGCAACCTGGCGTGAAAGGGGATCGTCGTGTCCACCCCTTCAATCGCAAATTCACCCAGTGCCCGTTTCATCCGGGCAATCGCTTCCTCGCGATCCTTGCCCCAGGCGATCAGCTTGGCCACCATCGAATCGTAAAACGGGGTGATGGTATACCCCGGGTATACCGCGCTGTCAATCCGAATCCCATAGCCGCCCGGCGGCAGATAGCGGACCACCTTTCCGGGCGAAGGCATGAAGTTTTTCGCCGGATTTTCCGCATTGATCCGGCACTCGATGGCCCACCCATTGATTTTCACGTCCTCTTGCGAAAAGGACAGCAACTCGCCGGCCGCGACGCGGATTTGCTCCTTGATCAGGTCGATGCCGGTCACCATTTCCGTCACCGGGTGTTCCACCTGAATCCGCGTGTTCATTTCCATAAAGTAAAAGTTCCCGTTTTTGTCCAGGAGAAATTCCACCGTGCCTGCACCGTGATACTTGACCGCTCTGGCGGCGGCAACGGCTGCCTCTCCCATTTTTTTGCGCAACTTTTCGTCCAGGGCTGGCGAGGGCGCTTCCTCCACCAGTTTCTGGTGACGCCGCTGGATGGAGCAGTCCCGTTCGCCCAAATGGACGATATTGCCGTGTTTGTCAGCCATGATCTGAATTTCCACATGGCGCGGTTCTTCCACGAATTTCTCCAGATAGACGCCGGCATTGCCAAATGCGCTCTCCGCCTCCTTTTGCGCCTGGCGGATTGCCGCTGTCAGTTCCTGCGCATCATTGGCGACGCGCATGCCGCGCCCGCCCCCGCCTGCAGTGGCCTTGACGATGACGGGGTAGCCAATTTCCCCGGCGACGGCGAGCGCTTCGTCGATGTCTTCGATCAACCCTTCCGTTCCGGGCACAAGCGGAACGCCTGCCTCGCGCATGGTGGCCTTGGCTGCTGCCTTGTCGCCCATCTTTTGGATCGCCTCGGCATCAGGTCCGATAAACGTGACGGAGCAATCCTTGCACAGCTGCGCAAAAGAAGCGTTCTCCGCCAAGAACCCGTAGCCCGGGTGAATGGCATCCGCCCCTGTCAGCAGGGCGACGCTGATGATCCGCGACATGTTCAGGTAGCTTTCCCTGGATGCGGCCGGCCCGATGCAGTACGCCTCGTCGGCCATTTGGACGTGCAGGGCTTCCCGGTCCGCCTCGGAGTAAACGGCTACCGTGGCAATGCCCAGTTCACGGCAGGCGCGAATGATGCGGACGGCGATCTCGCCGCGGTTTGCAACAAGGATTTTGGTAAACATGAAACCGTCCCCCCTACTTCGGTTGAATGATGGCCAAGGGCCGTCCGTAATCCGCCAACTCTCCGTCGGCAATCAGGATCTCCGTCACGATGCCGTCCGCCGTGGAACGGACCTCCTCTGTCAACTGCAAGGCTTCCACGGTGCAGACTCCCAGCAGCGTTCCCGCCTTGACTTCCTGTCCCGTTCGCACGGATGCGTAAAACGTGCCGACGGTCGGACTGGTGATTGTCTGCGCAGATGGCCTGCCGTTTTCTGCTTGCTTTGGCTGCGCATCGGCACTGCCGGGGACTTCCGTGGCCGCGGCCGCTTCCTGACTGCTGTTGACCATGCCGGCCACCGGCTGCTCCGCAACAGCGGGCGCTTCCGCCTGAACGGGAAGCGGAGCCGCCTTTTTGATGGCGATTCGCGTCCCCTCCCGTTCCCATTCCAACTCTTCGAGCGAAGTTTGATGCACCAGCTTGATCATTTCGCGGATGTCGTGCAGCTTCATGAAAAAAATCACTCCTATAGCGGGATGTTCCCGTGCTTTTTGTAAGGACGGCTTTCCTGCTTGTCACGCAGCATCTCCAGCGCTTGCGCCACCTTGGCCCTCGTCTCGCGCGGGTCGATCACGTCGTCCACCATGCCGAGGCTGGCGGCGACGTACGGGTTGGCAAACTTCTCGCGGTACTCGGCGATTTTTTCTGCTCGCGTCGCCTGCGGGTCTGCGCTCTGCTCGATTTCCTTGGCAAAAATCACGTTGGCCGCCCCTTCCGGCCCCATCACGGCAATTTCCGCATTGGGCCAGGCGTACACCACATCGGCGCCGATGGATTTGGAATTGAGCGCCACATAGGCGCCTCCGTACGCCTTGCGCAAAATCACCGTAATTTTGGGAACTGTCGCTTCCGAGTAGGCGTACAGGATTTTCGCCCCGTGCCGGATGATCCCGCCGTGTTCCTGGTTGACCCCGGGGAAAAACCCGGAAACGTCCACAAACGTGACCAGCGGGATGTTGAAGCAGTCACAGAAGCGGATGAAGCGCGCCAGCTTGTCGGAGGAATGGATGTCCAACCCGCCTGCCATCACTTTCGGCTGGTTGGCGATCATCCCGACGCTGTGCCCCTCGATCCGTGCGAAACCGACGACGACGTTTCGCGCAAAATGCGGCTGCACTTCCATAAAATCGCCGTTGTCCACCACGGCCTCAATCACCTTGCGGACGTCGTACACCTTGGTGCTTTCCACCGGGACCAGATCCAGCATTTCATCCTGCATGCGACGTTCGGGGGCAGCCGGCAGCACGGGAGGTTTCTCCCGGTTGTTCTGCGGCAAAAAGCTGAGCAGCCGGCGCACCTGCTCCAGCACTTCCGGCTCGGTTGCCGCCGTGAAATGGGCATTGCCGCTGACCGTGGAATGGACGCGTGCGCCGCCCAGATCTTCAGCGGAAATTTTTTCCCCTGTCACAGTCTCGATTACCTTGGGGCCGGTAATAAACATCTGGCTGGTCTTTTCCACCATGAAAACGAAGTCGGTGATCGCCGGAGAATACACCGCTCCGCCGGCACAGGGGCCAAGGATGACGGAAATTTGCGGAATGACACCGGAGTATATTGCATTCCGGTAAAAAATTGTGCCGTACCCATCCAGCGAGCTGACGCCCTCCTGGATGCGCGCTCCCCCGGAGTCGTTCAGCCCGATCACCGGCGCTCCATTCTTGGCCGCCAGATCCATGATCCGGGCGATTTTCAGCGCGTGCATCTCCCCCAGCGCCCCTCCGAACACGGTGAAATCCTGGGCGAACACGTAAACCGGCCTGCCGTGTATTTTGCCGTAACCGGTCACCACCCCTTCGCCCGGCGCCTCAATCCGGTCCATGCCAAAATGGGTGGCCCGGTGCTTGACGAACGGATTCAATTCCACAAAGCTGTCCGGGTCCAAAAGCAGATCCAGCCTCTCCCGCGCCGTTAATTTGCCACGGTTGTGCTGGGCGTCAATCCGCTCATCGCCGCCGCCCAACTGGATGGCAAACTTCTTTTCCATCAATTCATCAATTTTTTCAAGCATCTTGCTCATAAGCCGCTGTCTCACCCCGTTCCAATCTTCCCAGTGCCCCTTCATAGGCCGCGATCAACTCCTGTACGGCTGCCGTCGGCGAAAGCTCTCCCCTCAGCACGGCGGCTTCCGCGACGGACAGCGCTCCGGCGACGGCCGGATGGCCGAAAAAATGCGAACGCGCGTACTCTTCCGCCATGCTGTACATCCAGTCGCGCAACTGTTGCTGGCGGCGGGCTTTCAGTCTGCCGCTCCGGCTCATTTCGTCGCGGAAGGATTCCACCACCGACCAGATCTCCGCGATGCCTTCCCCGGTCAGCGCCGAACAGGCATAGGCCCTCGTCTGCCAGCCCGCCGTGGCAGGTTGCAGGTAATGAAGCACCTGGTTGTATTCCTCGGCGGCAAGCTGTGCCCGCTGCCGGTTTTCGCCGTCGGCCTTGTTGACCAGGATCGCATCGGCGATTTCCATCACGCCCTTTTTGATGCCCTGCAGTTCGTCTCCCGCGCCGGTCAGCACCAACAACAGGAAAAAGTCAACCATGGAGCGCACGGTCGTTTCGCTTTGTCCGACGCCCACCGTCTCCACCAGAATCACGTCAAACCCGGCTGCTTCACACAAAAGGATGGTTTCCCGCGTCTTGCGGTTGACGCCCCCCAGAGTCCCGCCGCTGGCAGAAGGGCGGATAAACGCATTCGGGTTGCGCGACAGCTTCTCCATGCGCGTCTTGTCGCCCAGGATGCTGCCGCGCGTCACCGGACTGGTGGGATCGACCGCGAGCACGGCGATGCGATGGCCGCGCTCGCACAACATGCTCCCCAGCGCTTCGATGAAGGTGCTCTTGCCCGCTCCCGGCACACCGGTGATTCCGACGCGAATCGACCTGCCCGTATGCGGCAAAAGCTTTTTCAACACTTCCTGGGCCATTGCCAGATGAACGGGAGCGTTGCTCTCCACCAGGGTGATCGCTTGAGCGAGGACGGCGCGGTTGTTTTCCAGCACGCCCTGCACGAACTGCTCCACGGAAAGTCTGGGCTTTCGAACGGACGTGGAAAACAGCAGCGAATCCTGCTGCTGGAGGGAATTGCTCATACGCCATGCGCCTCCAGTCGCTTCACGATTTCCTGAAGCACCTGTTGCGCCGCGACAGGGATGACCGTACCCGGTCCAAAGATGGCCGCTGCTCCGTGTTCCTTGAGGAAGGCGTAATCCTGCGGCGGAATCACCCCGCCGACAACCACGACGATATCCTCGCGCTGCCGCTTCTTCAGTTCCGCCACCAACTGCGGCAGGAGCGTCTTGTGGCCGCCGGCAAGCGAACTGAATCCGATCGCGTGCACGTCGTTTTCCACCGCCTGCTGGGCCGTTTCTTCCGGCGTTTGGAACAGCGGTCCGACATCGACGTCGAAGCCGAGGTCGGCAAAAGCCGTGGCAATCACTTTCGCGCCCCGGTCGTGTCCGTCCTGTCCCATCTTGGCGATCATGATGCGCGGACGCCTGCCTTCCCAGCGTTCAAATTCATCCGCCATCCGGCGGACGCGCGCCACTTCTTCTTCATCGCCAAATTCCGCGCTGTACACCCCGCTGACGGAGCGGATCACCGCCCTGTGGCGGCCCACCACTTTTTCAATGGCGTAGGAGATTTCTCCCAATGAGGCTCTCGCTCTCGCTGCTTCCACGGCCAGTTCCAGCAAGTTGCCTTCGCCCGTTTCCGCACAGCGGGTAATCGCATCAAGTGCTGACTGCACCCGGGCTTCATCGCGCTCGGCGCGCAACTGCTGCAGCCGCCTGATCTGCGCTTCGCGGACGGCCGTGTTGTCCACTTCCAGGATGTCCAGCGGATCTTCCTTCTCCAGCCGGTACTTGTTCACGCCGATGACGACCTCCTTGCCCGAGTCGATATGGGCCTGCCTTCTGGCAGCGGCTTCCTCGATTTTCAATTTTGGCAGGCCGGTTTCAATCGCCTTCGCCATTCCGCCCAGCGCCTCCACTTCCTCGATGTGCATCCAGGCCCGTTCTGCCAGTTGGGCCGTCAGCGCTTCCACGTAGTACGAACCGGCCCAGGGATCGGCCACCTTGCAAATTCCCGTTTCGTCCTGCAGGTAGAGTTGGGTGTTGCGGGCGATCCGCGCGGAGAAGTCGGTGGGCAAGGCAATCGCTTCATCCAGCGCGTTGGTGTGCAGCGATTGGGTGTGCCCCAGCGCCGCCGCCATCGCCTCCAGATTGGTGCGGATCACGTTGTTGAACGGGTCTTGCTCGGTCAGGCTCCAGCCCGATGTCTGCGAGTGGGTGCGCAGCGCCAGCGACTTTTCGTTTTTCGGATGAAACTGTTTGATCAGCGACGCCCAAATCATCCGCGCTGCCCGCAATTTGGCGATCTCCATGAAGTAGTTCATGCCGATTCCCCAGAAAAAGGAGAGCCTTGGCGCAAAAGCGTCGATGTCGATTCCCGCTTTTAGCCCGGTGCGCACGTACTCCAGTCCGTCCGCCAGGGTGTAGGCCAATTCGATGTCTGCCGGCGCCCCCGCCTCCTGCATATGGTAGCCGGAGATGCTGATGCTGTTGAATTTGGGCATGTTTTTGGCGGTGTAGGCGAAGATGTCGGCGATGATTCGCATGGAGGCTTCCGGGGGATAAATGTAGGTGTTGCGCACCATGTACTCTTTCAAAATGTCGTTCTGAATTGTCCCCGACAGCTTGGATTTGTCCACGCCCTGCTCCTCTGCGGCGACGATGTAGAACGCCATGATCGGCAAAACCGCCCCGTTCATCGTCATGGAGACCGACATCTGATCCAGCGGAATGCCGTCAAAAAGGATTTTCATGTCGAGAATCGAGTCGACCGCCACTCCCGCCTTTCCCACGTCGCCAATGACGCGGGGATGGTCGGAATCGTAGCCGCGATGGGTGGCCAGATCAAACGCGATGGAAAGCCCTTTTTGTCCCGCCGCCAGGTTGCGACGGTAGAACGCGTTGCTCTCCTCCGCCGTGGAAAAGCCGGCGTACTGCCGGATGGTCCAGGGCCTGGTCACGTACATGGTGGGATATGGTCCGCGAAGAAAAGGGGGTAGACCCGGCAGGTAATCCAGATGTTTCAGTTCCGCCGTATCTTCCCGGGTGTACACCGGTTTGACGGGAATCTGTTCGTGCGTCTGCCACAGCAGCTCATCCAGCGAGACTCCCGCTTCCCGCTCCGCCTTCTGTTTCCACTCGGCAAACGCGGGATTGCTTCTGCGCGAACGAAAATCGACATGGCGAAAATCAGGGTGCTTGCTCATGCGATCACTCCTGTGCGTTTTTGCAGGTCGTAAAGCAGCTGCCAGCAATTCCCCCGCAGGTGGACATACTCTTCCACGCCTGCTGCCCGGTAGGCTTCAGCCTGGTCTGGCGCGGGAAAGCCGGCCAGCAAAACAATCACGTCCGATCGCTTTTCCTTCAAAGCGCGAGCCAGTGGTTCCACAATTTCCGGATAACGCTCGTCTTCGGCACAGATCACCACGATGCGCGCTCCGGATGAAAGTGCCCGGGCCGCCGCTTCTTCCGCACTCGCCGCCGGCTGTTCCAAGCCAAGCACCGCAAAGCCGCCGACGGCAAAAAATTCCGTGCAAAAGTCGGCGCGCGCCTTGTAGCGGGATAGCGGACCCACTGCAGCCAGATACACCTGCGGCTCTTGCCCGCTGCGCTGGCGATACTCCTCTGCTTGTTTGCGCAGGGCTTCAAACGCTTCGGCGGCGCGCTGGAATGGAATCGGCTGCACTGCGATGGACTGCTCCTGTCCGATGGCCCTTGCCAGATCGCCGAGCGTGGCTCCTGTTCGCACAGCTTCCAGCGCTTTGTACAACAAACCATCGGAACCTTTCCGCAATTCAGTCAATTTCTCCGCCAGAATGTCCTGCTTGAAGCGGCTCCGATACGCCTGCAGCCGTTTCCAATGCGCTTCGCGTTTGCCGTCCGCCTGTTTTTCTGCCGGTATGGACTCGGCGCTGTTCGGATACATGTTCACCCCGACAATCCGCTCTTTTCTTCGCGCGATGTTCTCCCTTTTTTCCGCCGCCGTCTGCGCGACCAACTGCTGGACAAACCCATCCTGCAGCGCTTTGGCCATGCCGCCGTGCTCTTCCACCTGCTGGAACAGCATCCACGCTTTTTCCGCAACGGCATCTGTCAGCCATTCGACGTACCAAGAACCGCCTGCCGGGTCCGCCACCCTGTCAAGATGGGCTTCATCCTTGAGAATCAATTGGGTATTGCGGGCGATTCTGCGGGAAAATTCATCGGCAGGACCGATTGCTTCGTCAAACGGGGAGACGTGCAAGCTGTCCGCACCCCCGACAATTGCCGAAAACGCTTCCGTCGAGGCGCGCAAAAGATTGGTGTAGGGGTCCAGTACGGTTTTGTTCCACGCCGAAGTCCGGGCGTGAATCTGCATTTTTTGCGCTTCAAGCGATCCCCCGAACGCTTCCACGACCGTTGCCCAGAGCAGCCTTGCCGCGCGCAGCCGGGCGATTTCCAGAAACACTTGGCTGCCAATAGAAAAGGAGAACTGTACTTTTGCGGCGATCTGATCAATGGTCAGACCTCTCTCCAGCAGGGCGCGCACGTATTCGACCGCAGTTGCAAGCGAAAATGCCAGATCCTGCACCACGTTCGCCCCGCCGTTGTGATAGGGATGGGAGCGCACGTGAATGCTGCGCAAGTTTGGCGCAAACCGGACCGCCCATTTTGTCGCCTCCGCCATATCCTGATACGCCCGATCCAGCGTACAGGGCAGTCTGCCTGTCTCGGCCAGGGTTCCCAACGGATCGGCGCCAACCAGCCCGCGCAGTTTTCCCGGGTCCTCTCCCTTCTGTTCCAGGTGCCGGATGATGAGCGACAACATCGGCACGGTCAAGCCGCCCGTATGCAGAAAAACAGGAACCGTTTCCAGGCTGATGCCTTCGAGAGCCTGCTCCATATCCGCCGGGGTAAAAATGCCCACCCCCGTACCAACTCCTGTCTGAGCGCTTTCCTGTGGGGGAGCCGCATCCGGTGCGGCCTCTGCAACCGGCTGAGGGTCCTGCCCTGCCAGCGCGTCCGGGTCAAGCACCACGTTCAGCATCGTCTGTCCGCGCTTCAGAGCGTCGGCGGCTGTTTGCCGAAACGCTTCCGGCGAAGGATCGGCAATCTCCTGACTTACCTCCCAGCCGCGTGTGACATGCCCCAACGCCTGCGTTCCCCGCACATACGGGGCCAGGCCGGGCAGTCCGGTCAAATGGGGAAGCCCTTCAACATCTTCCCTGCGATAAACCGGCATCAGCGTGATGCCTTCATAAGTGGGAGACAGCAGTTTCGCCTCAAAGGACGCTCCCTTCAGCGACTTTTCCGCCGCTGCCCGCCATTCTTCATAGGATGGAACGGGAAACTCCCGCAACAAATCCGCAACCTTCATCTGCATGCCTCCTTCGCCCGCTGTTTTCCGCTACTCCTCTTTTTTCACCAGAAAGAGCGCCTGGCCAGGTTCCACCAGCTGTCCGTTTTCCACCAGCACCTCGACAATTTCGCCGCGCACTTCGGCTTCAATTTCGTTGAACAGCTTCATCGCCTCCACGATGCAGACAACCGTGGATTCTTCCACCCGGTCATGCACTTGCACGTAGGGAGGGGCCCCCTCGGCAGGCGCGCGGTAAAACGTGCCGACCATCGGCGAAACAATTTTGTGCAAATTTTCTGTCATCAAATGGGACGAAGAAGCGGATTTCGCTTCCGGTTTCGCCTGGACAGGCTTGATCCCTTTTTCCTCCCGGACAGGATTGGCCGCAGGTTTGACCGGTAGGGGCGCAATCGCGGCGGCAGTTTCCTCCCGTGACGACATTCCCTGCTGCGGCACGCCGGATGCCTGAGCGAAAGCGGTTTCAGCCGGCGCCGTTATCCGCCTTTTGATGGACAACAGGGACTTGCCGGTCTTCACTTCCACGGATTCCACATCCGTTTGTTCCAGAAGTTTGACAAGCTCTCGGATTTCATACAGGGTCAGCAAGTTCATTCCTCCTCTTCCTGCAAGACCGACTAGTTGGTCTGTATGGTTTATCTTAGCAGAAATGTTATTTCGTGTACATAGGAACCAGACGATCGATCCTCTCCGACTGAATATTCGCAATTTCCTGACTTAAATCTTTGAAAAAAGCTCCGCAAAAGCAGCCAGTCCGGTGCCGGCAGCGAAGCTCTCTTTGCCAGATGCGGCAGGCAGATTGTCTACACGTTTTGGTTCTGCAGAAAAAAGCGGGCGTAATGGGGATTTCTCATCGCGTCCGGCTGCAGAATGGCGTGCAGGATCATGTCCGCGTAAATATCCGCAATTTGTTCAATCGTGCACGCCCCTGTTTTTTGATACCATTTGTAAATCCAGTTTACCATTCCGAATATTGCCATGGAAACGATCGGAACGGGCAGTTCCGGACGAAAATCGCCGGACTCGATGCCCTCCTGAATCACGTTGAACATCATTTGCTTGTACTGGTCCCGCTTTCGCTCGATCTCGGCAAAATACTCCGGAGACAAAAACAGGCTTTCCTGATAAAAAATCGTCACCTCTGAGCGGTACAGGTCGATCATCTTCACAAATGACTTGACGATCGCCTGCAACCGTTCAGGCGGCGTCTCCCACTGCTGGCAGGCTTCCTGTGCCTTCTCCAGCACATAGGAGATAAACTTGTCATGGATGATGTACAAAAGTTCATCCTTGGATTTGAAGTTGTGGTAAAACCCCCCTTTGGAGGTTCCCGACTCCTTGACGATCTGATCCACCGTGACCCGGTGGTAGCCATATGCTTCAAAGAGGCGCATGGCGGTCTCGATAATGCGCTCCCGAATGGATTTTTCGTTCATTCTCTTCACCCGTGTCCATTATAGCACAAGCTGGAAATCTGCCATCCGCCAATTCCCATTCGCCACTCTTTTTCCCGCCTGCACGCGTTTACCCTTGCGATTCGACCGGGACAGCGCCGAAGTATTCTTCCATCGTAAGCCCGTTGCGGGTGATTTCGCGGGCAAGCTCCAGTCCCACGTAGCGCAGGTGCCAGGGCTCATACATGTAGCCGGTAATATCCTCCTTGCCAAGCGGATAACGAATGATAAAACCGTACTCGGCGGCGTGCTGCGCCAGCCATTCCGCTTCCCTGCTTCCGGCGAAACAGCTCTCTGCCGCACACTTTCCGTCAATTCCGGAAACGTCAATGGCCAGCCCGGTCTCATGCTCGCTGGTGCCGGGATACGCGCTGTAGGTCAGCGCTTTCTTCAGACCGTCCTTCTCTACGTAACGGGCAAACAGCTTTTTTTGGTAGTCGTGCGGACGGTAGGCGGAAACTCCCGCCAATTTCACGCCATCCGCCTTTGCCGCGGCAAACATCTCTTTCAGGGCGCGGGCCGCTTCCGCGCGCATTTTGCGCCTCTCGCTGTTTTCGGGAAGCAAAAACGGAACCTGGGGAAATACCAGGTCAGGCGGTTGATAATTTTCCGGCAGTTTGCGCTTTTTGTTGACCAAAACGGCAATGCTGGCCGGTTCCGCCACCACTTCCAGGGCGAGGTCCAGCTCAATGGGCTGTGCGGACTTGCCTTGCGCCTCGTTTTCTGACGTCTCATTCGGCGAGGCGGGAGCAGGCGCGGGCGCGGCGTCCTTTTGTTCCTCTGTTTTTTCTTTCGCTTGTTTCACCGGTTCTTCCTGATTCAGATGTTCACTCGAAGGCTTTACTGCCGCTTCGGCTGCCGGCTTCTCCCCGCTTCCCTGCGTGACGGGGGCGTGACTGCATGCTTGCAGAAGCAGGACGGCAGCCGCGATCAGGACAGGCGCCCTCCCCTGATTCCACATTCTTTTCATCTGTTCGTTCCTTTCATTGGCTGCAGTTTTTGTTGTCACTTACGGTCAGCGCCTCATCACTTTTCGAACAAGCGCAGGTATTCGCCGTATCCCTCTTTCTCCAACTGATCCTTGGGGATGAAGCGAAGCGCTGCCGAATTGATGCAGTAGCGCAGACCGGTAGGCGCGGGGCCGTCTTCAAAAACGTGGCCCAAATGGGAATCCGCAATCTTGCTGCGCACTTCGGTGCGAATCATGTTATGGCTTAAGTCGAGGTGTTCCGTCACGCAATCCTCGTGGATCGGCCTGGTAAAGGAAGGCCAGCCGCAATGGGAGTCAAATTTGTCGAGCGAACTGAACAGCGGTTCGCCGGAGACAATGTCCACGTAGATGCCTTCTTCAAAGTGGTTCCAGTATTCGTTGAAAAACGGCCGTTCGGTCCCGTTGTTCTGGGTCACCTCAAACTGAATGGGGGTCAGCCGCTTGCGCAATTCTTCCCGTTTCTCCCTGTCCTGCCAGGCATCCCGGAGAAATTTTGCCCTGCCCGAAGCGGCGTGGTAATACTTGTAGCGCAGCGGATTCTTTTTGTAGTAGCCCTGGTGGTACTCTTCCGCCGGATAAAACGGAGCGGCCGGCAGGATGGCGGTCACGATCGGCTTGTCAAAACGGCCGCTTCGCTCCAGTTCTTCCTTCGACTGCAGGGCCAATTGCCGCTGCTCCTCATCGTGATAGAAAATGGCCGGCGCATAGGATGGCCCGCGGTCGGCAAACTGCCCGCCTGCATCCGTCGGGTCATGCTGACGCCAGAAAATTTGCAGCAGTTCTTCATACGAGATCAGAGCCGGATCGAAAGTAATCTGCACCGCTTCATAATGACCGGTCGTGCCGCTGCACACCTGTTCGTAGGTGGGGTTTTCCACCGTCCCGCCGGTATAACCGGAGACGACGCGAATGACGCCCGGCAGTTTGTCAAACGGGCTCACCATGCACCAGAAACAACCCCCGGCAAACGTAGCCAGCTTGTATTGCGAATTGCTGCTCACCAGCTTGTTCCTCCCTTGCTCTGACAGTTTATGTGCGTCTGACTCAAATTGTACATGGAAACGCCGGCAATGGCCACTTGGACTCAACCATGTGCGAAATGCGTGCAGCGCGTCAGGCCGCGCACGGCCGGCCATGCAAAAACGCCCTGCTGAAAAGGAGGCGGACCGGATCAGCCCCTTTGTGTCAGTGGGCGTTTTTTAAAGCCTGGTCTCTTTTAAATGTGGTAGGTAAACAGGTAACTTAAAAAGCCAATCGCCGAAACTGCCGCACCGGCCATGTACAAGTATCCGCTCCGTTTTCGCTGTTGCGCGAAGCGAATGAACCCGATGCTGAACAGCGTACCGGTAATCATGAAATACCCGACGCCGATCCAGAACAACTCCCAGGTCAGGTTGCTGAGATCCACATTTCCCACCGATCAACACCGTCCCATCTGCTAGTGAGAACCATTTCAGGTCATTTTGTGTTATTATACCAGATCCCCGTTTTTTTCCCAACTATTCATCCTACTCTTCGATGTGCGCGGAAATTTCCAGAGCAAGCGGAATGTTTCAGGTCGAGCGGATGGGACGGGTTTTGTCACTTCTTCCTTTTCTTCCTGCGGGCCTTGTACTCTCTGGCCAGTCGCTTGATCTTGCGGAAGTATTTTTTGTCCTTGAGCCGCAGGAAAAGCGCATGAGACGGATAGTCATAATTCACTTCAATCAGGTAGATTTGCCCGGAACGGTCCACCCCGAAATCGAGGCCAATTTGCCAGGAACGCTTGTATCGGTCGAAACGGCGGACAATCCGGTAACTGAGCCGTTTCAGCTTTTTCTTGACTTCTTTTCGTCTCTTTTTCGAAAGGAACTGCTTGAGCGCCGTCCCCACCTTCACCGCGTATCCTCCGCCGCGTCTGACATTGGTGATGATGCTGCCCTTTCCCGCCACCTTTGCCAGCATTCCTGCGTATTCCCATCTCCCTGAACCGTTGCGCATCATCATGACGCGAATGTCAAAGCGTCTCCCGTTCACCTTTGCCAGGGGGATGGCCTTCTGAACGATATGCCGCACGCCTCCGTTCTTCTTTTGGATGTAACGGTATACCGCGTCGGTCGTGCGTTTGATGACAACTTTCCCCTTTACCCTGACCAGACAGTACCGCCCGCCGGATCGCCAGACGCGAATCACCCCGCGCCCCATGTGCTCGCGGTCTGGTTTTACATAGACTGTCCCGTAGCGCGCGAGATACGTTTTCAGGTTTTTGCGCGACAGGATGGCCGTTGGCGGAAGGTAGCGCCGCAAACTGGAAGAGCGGGAGTAAAACTTGTGAAGCGACCATTTGGATGAGCGAAATGGCATCTTCATTCCCCTTTCTCCTGCGCACTGTGGACCGTCAATGCCACACTTCAATATATCCAAAGCACACAGGAGCGGAACGGCGGGTATCACGCGGCTGCCGGGGTCTTGCTTATTTCATTTCTGCAATAAACTGATCAGGATTCTTGATTGGTCAATAAAAAACCTCGATGTTAGAATTGTTTATATATACCAACTTGTTTTACGCTCGTAAAGGTTGTGAATATTACGTGAATTTATCTTGGAAACGAAATTTGCTTGTCCTTTGGGTTGGCGTCTTCTTCTGCAGCACGGCCTTTGGAATCGCCATTCCCTTTCTGCCGCTGTTCCTGCACACAACGCTCGGCGTAAATGAGCATCTGGAAGCCTGGGCGGGCATCTCCTTTGGCATCACATTTCTGGCAAGCGCCCTGATTGCCCCCTACTGGGGGTCGCTAGCCGACAAATACGGACGAAAGCCGATGCTGATGCGCTCGGGCTACAGTCTGGCGTTCCTCTACTTTCTGACCTATTTTGTCACCGACCCCTACCTGTTTGTCCTGCTGCGCATTTTCCAGGGCCTCCTGGCCGGTTACGTGCCGGCAGCGATCACACTGGTTGCCACCAATACCCCCGAAAAACACGTGAGCTACGCGCTCGGCGTGATGGCGACAGCAAGTGCCACGGGCGGCATTCTGGGTCCGCTCGCGGGCGGTGTTGTCAGCCATGCTTGGGGAAATGCGGAGGCCTTTCTTGCAGCCGGCAGCATCGTGCTGATCAGCGCCCTGATCGCCACGCTGTTCGTAAAGGAAACCAGAATCGAGAAAACCAAGACCCGTTCGCGTGTACGGGATGATTTGCGCGCTGCCTGGGCAAACCGGCCGCTCGTGGCGCTGTTGGGCGTCAGCATGATGGTTTCGCTGTCCGTTATGCTTTTGGAGCCGTTGATTACCATCTACGTCATGCAGATTGACTCCTCCGCGCAAACGGCCTCGCTCAGCGCCGGCATCATATTTTCTTCCGTCGGAATTGCCACGGCGATCGCTTCCCCGATCTGGGGGAAGCTGGGAGCCAAACACGACGTCGGCAAAATCCTCCTGATCGGTCTGATCGGCGGTGCTGCCGGCAATCTGCTGCAGTTCCTTTTTACCAACCTGTACGCCTTTGGCGCACTGCGGTTCGGCTACGGCCTGTTTTTCGCGGCGGTTTACCCGGCCATCAACGCCTTGATCGTGCAAGCGACGGATTCGGAGTTCCGCGGCAGGGCATTTGGCCTCAACCAATCCGCCAACCAGCTGGGTCAGATGATTGGCCCGATCCTTGGGGGAATCCTCGGCGGGGTGATTCCGATCCGCGCCGTCTTCATCGTCAACGGGCTGGCACTGCTGCTTGTGGCTCTCCTGGTCTTCCGCAAAAAGCTGGGAAGAACGCATATGCAGCAAAAAAAGACCGCCGGGGAAGCAAGGCTGGCAACGAAATGAACACGGCTGGCAAGCTTTTCCCGCCGTGTTCGCTCATTTGCAAACGGTCTTTCATATTGCGCAGACAAAACAAGACCTGCAGCCGGACGACTGTCCGTTTGCAGGTCTTCTTCTTTCTGCTTAATCCATTTCAATCCTTTTTCAACCCTTCGCCCAAACCTTTCAGCAGGTTGATGCCAAAACCGATGGCGCGGTTGATATCGGGATCGTTCAGCGCCCGGTACAGGTCCAGAAGGCCCACCTTCTCGCCTTTTTGCAGTCCCTCTTCCGCTTTTTTCAAACCGTTGCCCAGGCTTGCCACGAGCTTTTTGGTCATCTCCGGATTCACATCACTGGCGGCTTCCGCCAAGGCCATGGCGTTGTTGATCGCATTGGTGACGGGCGGCCGCAACAGTTGATTGACCGCGATCTTGGCCACTTTTTCCTTCGCTTCCAGCAGCGCGGAAATCGCATCCAGAATGCCGCTGTTATGGAGTTCCTGCAACAGCTTAATCGCGTCGACAATCCCTTGCGCGTTGACCGCTGCTTCCGTCTTGATCCGCTCCAGATTTTGCGCGTTTCTTTCCTCTTCACTCTGAACCGGTTTGACAATGTTTACGATCGGCTTTGCCATACTTGCGGACCTCCTGACTCATTTACGCTGGCAATGGGCTTGTAGTCTTTGCGCGCCCACTTGCGTTCCACCTGAACGCCGAGCTGCGGATTCCGTTTGGCGTAACGTGGATTGTACATCGGAAGCGGATTGTAACCGTCCGTCTCCAGCACTTCCATCCGCACTCTTGTCTGCTTGTAGGCAGGCGTGTTGGTGCGCACATCCACCGCGTTGCCCGTCAAAACGTTGATCGCACTCTCGTGGCTGACGGAGTTCATCGGCAGGAAGAGCTCCTTGCCTTGCACGCGGTCCGTAACGACGGCGCGCACCTTGACAGAACCGTACGGCGACACCAGCCGAACGAGCGATCCGTCCTTGACGCCGCGCTCTTTTGCCAGAGCCGTCGGCACCTCGACAAATACCTCCGGCACCTTGTACTGGATTCCTTTCGATTTGTTGGTCATGTTTCCTTCGTGGAAGTGTTCCAGCAAGCGGCCGTTGTTGACCACCAGATCAAATTCCGGCGCGTACTTGACGGGCGGCACATATTCCACCAGCGAGAAGCGGGCGCGTCCGTCCGGGAAGACAAAGCGCTCCGTGTACAAGAGCGGCTCATCCGTGCCATCCGGTTTCACCGGCCATACCAGGCTCTTCCAGCCTTCCAGCCGTTCGTAGTTGACACCGGCAAAGTACGGCGTAAGGCTTGCAATTTCGTCCATGATCTCGCTCGGATGCGAATAGTTCCAGTTTGCGCCCATGCGGTTGGCGATCGCTTGGATGATCTGCCAGTCCGGCTTGGAGTCGCCAAGCGGCTCCCACACCTTGTACAGACGTTGGATTCGCCGCTCTGTATTGGTAAACGTGCCGTCCTTTTCAAGCGACGGCGCAGCGGGCAGGATCACATCGGCAAATTGGGCGGTCTTGGAGAAAAAGATCTCCTGCACGACGAAAAATTCAAGATTGCTCAGCACTTCTTGCACGTGGTTGGAGTTGGAATCCACCCAGGCCATGTCCTCGCCGAACAGGTACATCGCCTTCAATTCGCCGCGTTCCGCCGCCTCCAGCATCTTGATGCTGTTCAAGCCCGGCGTTGCCGGAATTTGCGCGCCGTATGCCTTTTCAAACTTCTTGCGCGCCACGTCGTCGGAGACGCTTTGATAGCCGGGGAAGAAATTGGGCAGCGCTCCCATGTCACAAGCGCCCTGTACGTTGTTGTGACCGCGCAACGGGTACGCTCCCGCTCCAGGACGGCCAAAGTTGCCGGTTGCCAAAAGCAGGTTGGAAATTGCTGCCGAGGTATGGGAACCGCCCACGTTTTGCGTTACCCCCATGCCCCACAGGATGCAGGTTCCGTCCGCTTCGTGAATCATTTTCGCCACTTCGATCAGCTGCTCTTTGGAAATGCCCGTGACTTCCTCCGCGTATTCCAGCGTGTACTTCTCCAGAAGCTGGCGGTATTCATCAAAGAAGTTGACGCGGTCCTGGATGAACTTTTCGTCGTGCCAGCCCTGGTCAATGATGTACTTGGTCACGGCTGTCAGCCAGACGAAGTCCGTCCCCTGGTTCGGGTGCAGGTAAATGTCGGCCCGCTCGGCCATTTCATTCTTGCGCAGGTCGGACACGATCAGCTTCTGGCCGCGCAGTTTCTTCGCCCGTTTCACGCGCGTGGCCAGCACCGGATGCGCCTCCGCCGGGTTCGCCCCAATGATGATCACCAGTCCCGCCGAAGCGATATCCTTGATGGTGCCAGAGTCGCCGCCGATGCCCACCGTGTTCATCAAGGCGTCAGATGCCGGCGTTTGGCAGTAGCGCGCGCAGTTGTCCACGTTGTTGGTGCCGAACACCTGGCGGGCCAGTTTCTGCATCAGGTAAGCCTCTTCGTTGGTCGTCTTGGACGAACTGATGAAACCAAAGGCGTTTCCGCCGTATTTTTCCTTGATTTCGGTAAATTTCGCGGCGATCAGGTCCAGCGCTTCATCCCAGGTTGCCGGAACAAACTGGTCCCCCTTGCGAATCAGCGGTGTGGTCAAGCGCTGGTCGCTGTTGACGAAATCCCAGCCGAACTTGCCCTTCACACAAGTGGAGATGCTGTTGACCGGCGCGTCTTCTGTCGGCTCCACCTTGAGGATTTTGCGCCCTTTCGTCCAAACTTCGAATGTGCAGCCGACGCCGCAGAACGTGCAAACCGTTTTGGTCTTCTTGATGCGGGTGCTGCGCATCGCCGACTCGATTTCGGAAACAGCCATGATGCTGCTGTAGCCCGGTTCCACCGCTTTGACCAGATCGATCATCGGGGTCATCAGGTCTTTGTCCATGCCGGTCATAAAACCAGCTTCCCCGAGCATCGATTTTTCCATCAGGGCGTTGCACGGGCAGACGGTCACGCACTGGCCGCAAGAGACGCAGGAAGACTCGTTGATCAACTTGCCGTCATCCCACAGAACGCGCGGCTGCTCGCGCTCCCAGTCAATCGTCAGGGTTTCGTTCACCTGCAAATCCTGGCATACTTCCACGCAGCGTCCGCACAGGATGCACTGGTTAGGATCATACCGGTAAAACGGATGGGACATGTCCACCTCGTATCCCTTTTCGCGGAAAGGACGCGTCTGGTGGTCGATGTGCAGCATCTCCGTCGTGTTGTGAACGCGGCAATTGCCGTTGTTGTTGTCGCAAACGGTGCAGTAGAGCATGTGGTTTTCCAGGATGCGGTCCATCGCTTCGACCTGTGCCGCGCGCGCCCGTTCGGAAGCTGTCCAAATGTTCATGCCATCCTGGACAACCGTCGAGCAAGCTCTCATGATGGAGCCGTCAATTTCGCACATACAGGTGTCACAGGATTGAATGGGCCCCAAGACGGGCGAATAGCAGATATGCGGATGTTCAATTCCTTTTTCCAACAAATAGTCGAGAAGGCGCGTGCCCTCCTCCATCTGATGGACTTCCCCGTTTAACCGGGCGGTAATTGTCTTTTTTCCCATGCCGTTCCTCCTTCAAAATCAGTAAAACGCTGCAATAACAACAAACCCACCATAAAACAACCTCGCAACAGGACATGTTGGCAGAGCTGTTTTATGGTGGGTTAACACTTAGCATTTGCGTACCAGTTATCAATCCCGCCATTTCTCAAGAGCGGAAGCCAGGACGAGCAAGGACAATGTTGCCCTTTCTCCATCTATGTACTTCCATTCATTATTATAGTGAAATGGCGAAAAAAAGCAAGGGTTCTGCTGAAATCGCTTTCACCAAAAAAGGACTGCTCCACCCGCACGGCGAAGTTCTATTCCATACTACTCTTTTCAAAGGAAGTGGATACAGGATGGATTGTATTTTCTGCAAGATCGTGAACGGGGAAATCCCCGCGAAAAAAGTGTATGAAGACGAGCATGTGCTCGCCTTCCACGACATCAACCCGATTGCCCCCGTTCACGTGCTGATGATCCCCAAAAAGCACATTTCCTCGCTGATGGCGATCGGACCGGAAGACAAGGAACTGATCGGCCACCTTCACCTCTCCCTGCAAAAAGTGGCGGAGACCCTGAACGTCGCCGAATCCGGCTTCCGCGTGGTGACCAACATTGGTCCGCATGGCCAGCAAACCGTCTTCCATCTACACTACCACCTCATCGGGGGCAGGCAGCTCGAATGGAAGATGTAGGTTGCGCGCTTCAGGATTGGCTGGTGATGTGGCGGGCGATCAGCTCGCCATGAAACCGTCCGTTTTCGATAAAAATGGCATTGGCGTGATTTCCGGCAGCGACGACCCCGGCAATATACAACCCTGGCACGTTGGTTTCCATCGTCTCCGGGTTGTGCCGGGGCACGCCTGTTTCGGGATCGGTTTCCACCCCGAGCGCATGCAGGAAGGTGCGATCCGGACGGAAGCCGATCAGCGAGAGGACAAAGTCGTTTTCCAGCTCAACCGTGCCCTCGGGTGTGCGAATCCGGATGCAACGCTCTTCGATGGCTTCCACGGTGGACTGGAAATAAACCTTGATGCGCCCTTTTTTCACCATGCTTTCAAACACAGGACGCGTCCATGCCTTGACCTTGTCGGACAGCTCCGCGCGGCGGATAATCACGGTCACATCGGCTCCGGCCCGCGCCAGTTCCATTGACGCGTCAACAGCCGAGTTGTTGCCGCCGATCACGGCGACCTTCATGCCCGTGTACGGATGTGCTTCCTTGTAAAAGGATGATACTTTGGGAAGGTCCTCGCCCGGCACCTGCAGGCGGTTGGGATGGTCAAAGTAACCGGTGGCGATGACCAGATACCGGCTTTCGTAGTGATGTTCGTCGCCAAAGCGGTCGACGCTGGTCACGGCAAAGCCTTCCGCGGTTTTCTTCGCTTCCGTCACCTTTTCGTAGCAGTTTACCGGCAGTTCCTCGCGCATGGCCACCATGCGGTAGTACGCAAGCGCCTCCTGCCGCGTGGGTTTTTCGTTCGCTGTAGTGAACGGGATGTTCCCGATCTCCAACAACTCCGGCGTGCTGTGAAAAATCATGTAGGTCGGATAACGGTAGATGGAATGCACCAGCGATCCTTTTTCGATCACCAGGACATCGAGCCCCGCCCGCTTGCAGGCGATGGCCGCAGCCAGCCCGCAGGGTCCGGCTCCAATAATGAGCACGTCTTTCATGATCAGTTCAACCTCATTTCTCGTCTCAAATCTCGCGCGTTGTCTCCGCCTTTATCATACCACAGCCCACTCCCCTCTCTGCTACCCGGATCAACATCCGTCTTGTTGCAAATTGGCAAAAGTTCTCCAATGAAAAGATTCGAACCACTCTCTATAATTGTCAGTATGATGAAAAAACAAACCATACATAAATGGTTCCTCTCCCTCTTTGTCTTCGTTTCCGCTCTGGGACCGGTTTCTGCCGTCTCCGGCTCGTCAGCTAACGGCTACGTGTTGCGCGACATTTCCGGCAGCTACGCGGCGGAACAAATCTCCGCCCTGTACGAAGCGGGCATCGTAGCAGGCGATGAAAACGGTTATTTCCATCCCGCCCGCTCCGTCACCCGCGCGGAGTTCGTCGCGATGCTGAACCGCACCCTGGGGATCAGTCCGTTGCCGGACAGCATTACGGCCTATTCCGACGTACCGCCCAGCTCCTGGGCATACGGTGACATTCAAGCTGCCAGCGCTCTCGGCCTGGTAAACGGGACGAGTTCAGGCGCGTTTTCACCCAAGCGATCCATATCGCGTGAAGAAGCGGCAACGATTCTGGTGCGTGCCCTTGCTGACGGAATCCCGGCCGCCCGCGGCACTCTTTCCCTGCGGGATGCCGGCCGCATTTCCAGCTGGGCCCGTTCTTCCGTCAGCTACGCCGTGCAAAAAGGATGGATGACGGGTTATCAAGGGTATTTTCGCCCGGGCGATCGCTTGACCCGAGAGGAAACAGCCGTATTGTTCCAACGGATTTACACTTCTCTCAAGGAACGGAAAGTTTCGGCAAAACAGTTGGTTTCCCTGGGCTGGCAGTATCAATCAAGCACCGCGGAATACATCGAACAGGTAAAAAAATCCGGTGTAAACACGCTTTCGCCCCGCTGGTACTTCCTTGAGGCAGATGGAAGTGTGAGCAACAACACCGACAGTTCGCTCGTCAAGTGGGCCCACGACAACGGGAAGGAAGTCTGGCCCATGTTCGGGAACCGGTTTGACGCCAAAACAACCCATGCCGTGCTTGCCGATTCCGAGAAGAGGAAAGAAATCGTAAAAACGATCGCCCGCTTCGTGGACAGGTATGAACTGGATGGAATCAACATCGATTTTGAAGCGATTTCCGCAAGTGACCGGGATGCCTTCACCCAATTCATCCGGGAACTGAACGAGGCCCTGGACAGGTACGGAGCGGTCGTCTCTGTCGATGTTCCGCCGGATACCGGCACGGACTGGAGCGAGCCGTATGACTACGAGGCTCTGGCGGATTCCGCCGATTACCTGATCGTGATGGCCTATGACCAGCACTGGTCAGGCGGACCCAAAGCCGGCTCCGTCTCTTCCCTTTCCTGGATGACGGGCGTCGTCGACGATTTGCTGCAAGATGTTCCCGCGCGCAAACTGGTAGTCGGCCTGCCGTTGTACACCCGTGAATGGTACAGCGCCAACGGCCAGCTGAAATCCAATGACCTCAACCTGCCAGCAGCCCGGGGAATTGTCGCCCGCTACAAGGGCAGCCTGTGGTGGGACCAATCGCTCGGACAGTACGTTTCCACTTACTACAAAAAAGGAGTGAAATACAGCGTTTGGCTGGAAGACGGCCGCTCACTGGGCTTGAAAACAAGGACAAGCCTGGAACGGAACGTTGCCGGGTTTGCCTACTGGTATCTCGGTTCGGAATCATCCGATGTCTGGACAGCGATCGACAATGCCATCACGTTGAAGCAAGCAAGAGAACATTTTTGAGCTTCCTTTAAGCAAGACAAAGCCTCCGTCCGCCCTGACGGAGGCTTTTGTGCGGGCATTTGCCCGGAAACACTTTGCTGTCCAAGGCGGATTTGCAGCTCCCTGCTCCGTTTGCACGATGGAATTGGGCAGATGTGAAGCCCTTCTTCAATACCACAAAAATTGGCACCGCCAAGCCGCGAAACTGCGGCCGTTTTTTTGCGTCAAATGATATGGGAAAAACCGCTTCAACTCTATTCAATGTAAAAAAAGAAAAAGCTCTCATGCCCATGCACGAGAGCGTAAAGATTCGAAAATCCCATTCGAAAATGCTTTCAGATGACGCGTTTGATTTTGACCACGCGCTTTTCCCAGTTGGTGCCGAAGAATTTGGAATAGGTGACGCCTGGCTTGCCGTAAGTGTGCAGAATCTTGCCGTCGCCGGCGTAGATCGCCACGTGCGTAATCCGGTCGGACGAGCTGTTGACGGACGCTTTCATGAAGATCAGGTCACCTTTTCGCAAGTCAGACTTGGAGACGGTTTTTCCCACCGTGGATTGTTGACGGGAGTCCCGCGGCAACGTGATTCCCGCCTCTTTAAACACGCGTTGCACAAACGAGGAGCAGTCGAATGTCTTGGTCGTGTTCTGGCTGGAACCGTACTTGTACGGTGTGCCGAGATATTTTTCGCCAATCTTGATAATTTTGTCAGCGAGTTTGACGGAAGAATCCGCGTTTTTGGAAGAATCGGTTTTGTCGGAAGAACTCTTCTTCCCGGAATTGTCGCTCACCTTTTCTTCCACGATGCGGCGGGCGCCAAGAAACTTCTTTTCATAGCTGGAGAATTTTTTGCGCACAACCTTGTCTTCACTTTGCGAGGAATAGACGAACTCGCCATTCCCTATGTAAATTCCCATGAAGGTCGGATTGCCTTTACCAGTGGATGAGAAAAACAGAAGGTCTCCCGCCTGCAAATTGCTCTTGCTGACGGCTTTTCCTGTCTTGTACAAGGCAGCGATCGTGTTGCCGATCTTGACGCCAACCTGCTTGTAGGCGTATGTGGCCAGATTGGCGGAACCGAAAGAATTCGGACCGTTCGCCTGATACTTGTAATCCTTTCCGATCAGTCCCTCGGCAACCTTGGCTGCCTTTTCAGCCGTTGATTGCGCATTGGCCGCAGCGAGCCCAACTTGTCCACTCATAACCAGGGTCGTACTCAGTATGACTGCTACAGTAGACTTCATCACCCAATCTCGTTTCGTCACTTTCCTTTTCCTCCTTGTGTCATGTTGTGGATCCCGCAGCGGGGTACAAGGACAGGTTACCGCAAAAGGAAAGGGGAGGATAAGCCCGTAATTTTTTCCAATATCGGATTTGGTAAAATGGCACCATGCAAAAAATGGTTTTCAGCGCAGGAAAGACAAGGATTATAGTTCTTTCGGACTATTCGGCGGATTCTGCAGAAAATCAAAGCGGAAAGGAAAAAAATTACCCAGCATTTGCCTGAAAACAGGCAAATACTGGGTTGTTCTTTTGGCGTGTGTTTCCAGATTCCTTGCGTTTTAGCGCAGCTGGACTGTAAAAGAACCCCAATTCTCCTCTCCCCAGCGCAGCTCAAAACGGTCATTGTCGCGAGCCGGTCCCACCCCTGCAGGTGTTCCGGTGTAGACGATATCCCCCGCCTTCAGTCCAAAATTCTCGGAAATGAACGAAAGAATCGTCATCGCGTCAAAAATGGCCTCGCTCAACTTGCCGCTTTGCACGGTTTCGCCGTTTTTCAGGAGGGAAAAAGGCGTTTGTTCCAATGCCTCCACCCCCGGGAACGGGCGAAATGGAGTCACGACCGCGGAGTTGGGAAAGCCCTTGGCCAACAGCCAGGGATGTCCTTTTTTCTTCAGGTTGCTTTGCACATCCCGCAGGGTCCAGTCGATCCCCAATGCGATCTTGTCCACCATTTGCTCCAGGGTGACCCCGGGCTCAAAAGGGCGAGCGATGTGCAGCACCAGTTCCGCTTCAAAGTGGACCTCTCCCTTTGTTCCCGGCAATGGGATCACTTGTCCAGCCGCTTCCACCAGCGAATGGGTCGGCTTGGAAAAAATCATCGGTGATGTTGGAACATCATTTCCCAATTCGGCGGCGTGCAGGCGATAATTGCGGCCCACACAGAAAATATTTTGAATCTGCATCACGTTTTTCCTCTCCTTTACTGCTTGTACCTGACAAAGTTCCATTTCACTATATCATGGCAGCAGGTGTCTGCGACAGAGCTTCCTTTCCGTGAACATGCAATGGATTTTTTCCCAATTTGTCCTTTGCCAGTCGAATCGCTGCCGCACGTAAGCCCCACAAACTTCGACAACAAAAAAGCCCAGTTCACAAACTGAGCCATTCAGTCACAAAATGTGATGCATATGGTCTGCTTCTTTGCCATTCAATATGGCGGAGCTGACGGGACTCGAACCCGCGGCCTCCGGTGTGACAGACCGGCGTGAACTCCAGCTTCACCACAGCTCC
>ERZ777010.377-NODE-377-length-48611-cov-8.018288_pt1 | contig 48611 bp, 43 predicted proteins | sample MGYA00374963_ERZ777010 | MGnify/ENA primary metagenome ERZ777010 (study PRJEB29309, sample SAMN06268256) | bioreactor metagenome | isolation source: Joint BioEnergy Institute, California, USA | place: USA:Joint BioEnergy Institute, California, USA | collected...
ACCGGATTGTGGCTCCGGCATTCGTGGGTTCGAGTCCCATCGATCGCCCCATTTTTCTCTTTATTTCAATTTTTATCAAGGGAGTATAGCCAAGCGGTAAGGCACGGGTCTGCAAAACCCTCACCCCCGGTTCGAATCCGGGTACTCCCTCCAAATGCGTCCCAGTAGCTCAGTTGGATAGAGCAACCGCCTTCTAAGCGGTCGGTCGGGAGTTCGAATCTCTCCTGGGACGCCATCCTCGAAGCGCCAAAGTTGCCTGGTTTCAGGCGGCTTTGGCGCTTTCCGCTCTCAGCGGCGGTTTGCCCTGGGGCCTGTTTCGATTTGCAAAAGGGGCAGCGGGGGTGACATGGCAAAAAGACTGTCTCCCTGGTATAATGACAGGACAGATTCTATTGTCAAAACCCGATTGCAATCGAGGGAGACATACCCATGTGTGGCGGGACGACCAAAAGGAAATCCCCAATCTGCCACAAGGAGGAAGTAAAGACGATGAAAATGGCTACCGACGCTTGCGCCAATGATACCCCGCTGATGTGGGGAGACAAGCGCTATCATACATGGAATTACCACCTGCGGCAGACGTTTCAGGAAAAAATCTTCAAGGTGCCGCTGGACGGCGGGTTTACCTGCCCCAACCGGGACGGCACGGTGGCGACCGGCGGCTGCACGTTTTGCAGCGCCCGCGGTTCGGGAGACTTTGCCGGAGACCGGCGGATGGACTTGGTGCGCCAGTTTCACGAGGTCAAGAACCGCATGCATGCGAAGTGGCCGCAAGCCAAGTACCTGGGCTTTTTTCAGGCGTATACCAACACGTATGCCCCTGTCGAGAAACTGCGCGAGATGTACGAGGTCGTGCTGCAGCAGGAAGGAGTGGTCGGTCTCTCCATTGCCACTCGGCCGGACTGCCTGCCGGATGATGTGGTGGAGTACCTTGCCGAGCTGAACGAGCGCACCTATCTCTGGGTGGAACTGGGGCTGCAGACGATCCACGAGCATACGGCCCAGCTGATCAACCGCGCCCATGACTACCAGTGCTATCTGGATGCTGTGGAGAAGCTGCGCAAGCACAACATTCGCATTTGTTCCCATATCATTTTTGGCTTGCCGGGGGAGACGCATGAAGAGATGATGCAGACGGCGGACGCAGTCGCCCATTTGGACGTGCAGGGGATCAAGATCCATTTGCTGCATTTGCTGCGCAAAACGCCGATGGTGAAGCAGTATGAAGCGGGACTGCTCCAATTTCTGACCAAGGAGGAGTACGTCAAACTGGTGGTGGATACGCTGGAAATTCTCCCGCCGGAAATGATCGTGCACCGCGTGACCGGGGACGGACCGCCTGATTTGCTGATCGGGCCGATGTGGAGCCGCAAAAAGTGGGAAGTGCTCAACGCCATCGACGACGAACTGAAACGGCGCAATTCCTGGCAGGGAAAATACTACGTGGCGAAATAACCTTTGACAAGACAAATTCCATAGACGAGAGGGGAGTCTGGATGACGCAGGCTCCCCTTTTTGGTCAGGAAAGGCTTTGGAGGATTTTGCGGGCGCGTCCGGGGAAATTGGTGATGATCCCGTCCACCCCCGCCTGTGCAACCGAGCGAATCTCCCGCTCGCTGTTTACCGTCCAGCTGATGACGGCAAGCCCGCGGTTTTGGATCTCGCGGACCAATACAGGATTGATCTGGTCCAGGGGAACGTGCAGCTGATTCGCCTGGTAGCGGGCCGCCACTTCCCAGGGAGCAGGCAGCGAGCCTACGTATAACAGTCCCGTCGTCTGCTGCGGGTCCAGCTCCCTGATGCGCAGCAGGCTTTCGTAATTGAAGGAGGAGATGACCGTTCGCTCCGTCAATTGATAACGGCGGATCAGCGAGATCACCTTTTCTTCCAGCCCGGGCTGGGGGATCAGCAGGTTTTTCAGTTCGATGATAAAATGCAATCCGGTTGGAGCAAACTGTTCGAACACTTCGCGCAGGGACGGAATGCGGGCCTGGGGAAAACGTCTGGCGGCGTTGCGGTCGGCGCGCAGCTGCCGAAGCTCGTTCCAGTCATGCCGGCGAACCCATCCGCTGCCGTTGGTCGTGCGCTCCAGCTGATGATCGTGGATGACGACCAGTTTCTCGTCGGCGCTGAGCTGCACATCCATTTCCAGCCCGTATGCCCGTTTTTTTTCTGCAGCCCGAAAGGCGATCATCGTGTTTTCCGGATACTGACCGGAGGCGCCGCGATGAGCGTAGATCAGAGGGGGCATTCGAGGCGAACCTCCCTTCACCAGCAAATTCCAGGGATATGCGCGTATGTAAAAAGCCCCTCCTTACACCATACGCGAGGGACCGTGGAAAAAGTATTCAGGAAACGGCGCAGAGCACAATCACCAGAAGCACAAACAGGACCAGAACAAGGATAAAATCGCTGCGGTCGCGCAAGCTCATCGAACCCCTCCTTTTCCTTCTTCTCATTTCTTGCTCATTTTATGTGTGAGACGTGCGTTTGGCACACGCCGAACGCCTATCCAGGGAAAGGGACGCGCGTCTCGCCGCTTTCGATTTGTACAAAGTGCATGATGACGATTTCGAAAGAGTCCATACAATGATAGAAAAGAAGGACGAAAAGAGGGGGGTCATGCGATGATCGATTCCAAGAGCTTGTTCGATGCCGGCGATCTTGTGCTGGATTCGCAAAACAAACGGGTTAAGCTGCATCAGTATCCGGCCGGACAGTTCGATGAGCTGGACGAGCTGATGAAGAAGCAAGCGGAAGCAATCGACGCCAGCAAGATCATTATTTATGCCAAAAAGGCGGACGTGACGCAGTGGCAGTCGCGCGGGTATGTGCTGGAGGGCAGGATTGACGGTTTTTTTCGCGGCGAGAACGCCTACCTGCTGTCGCTCTTTCTCACGCCGGAAAGGGGAACTTCTGCCGCTCCGGAGCTTGCCGAAGAAAACCTGAAACTCAGCCTGGCCAAGGCGGGAACCGAAGCAAAGAAGACGCTGCCGCCCGGGTACAGCATGCGCGAGGCGGGTGAAGCCGATGCCGAAGCATTGGCGAAACTGTACGGGCTGGTTTTTGCCACCTATCCCACTCCGATGGACGATCCGGCTTACATTGTAAAGGCAATGCGGGGAGGAACCCGCTTCATCGTCGCGGAACAGGACGGGGAAATTGCCTGTGCCGCTTCGGCGGAAGTGACGGAGCGTTTTGGCTCGGCGGAAATGACGGACTGCGCCACCCATCCCGCGCACGCCGGAAAAGGGCTGTTGCAGCCGATCTTTCTTGCGCTGGAGAAGAAAATGGAGGAGGCAGGCATTTACTTCCTCTACTCGTTGACGCGCGCCCAGTCTGCCAGCATGAATATTACCGCCGCCAAGATGGGGTATGAATACCGCGGCAGGCTGATCAACAACTGCACGATTTTTTCCGGCTTCGAGGACATGAACATCTGGGTGAAGCCGCTCCGCCCGGTCTGGGAATGATCACATCCCGCCCGAAATTATTGCAGGGATGCGGGGTAGAGGTGTTGTTGAAGGCGGAAAGCCATCAGGGCCAGTTGAAGCTGCCAGCGCTGATGCGCGTCTTCCAGCGAACAGCCCGTTTTTTCTTCAATTTGATCCAGCCGGTATTTCAAGGTGTGACGGTGGATATACAGCGCCTGCGAGGTTCGCAGGCCGTTTCCGTTATGCGCGAGATACGCCTCCAGCGTTTCCAGAAGCTGCTGGTTGTGCCTCTTGTCGTAGCGGATCAGCGGACTGAGCAGAGGCTCCCACAGAGAGGCGAGACTCTCCTTGCTGCGGTGATACGGGTAGAGAAACTGGTAGCCGCGCATTTCCGAAAAGCGCAGCAAGGACGGCGGCCTGGCCAAAAACGGATAAGCCTGCAAGGCATACAAGGCTTCCTCGGCTGCTTCCCTCAGCTGGCCCAGCGCGCGCGGGTTGCTCACGCCCAGATGCAGCATCTCGTCAGGATGAAGCTTTTGCCAGCGCTCGGCGAACTGTTGGAGGATCTTCAGGCTGGCGGTATCGTCGGGCATCACGAACAATACGGACAGCGAACGCTCCCTAAGCAGGTAGGAGCGTTTTTGTCTTTCGCAGAGGCGGCGCATCAGGGTGATCGCGCTTTGATGAAGCAAAGGGGCGCGCTGTTCATCCGCACTGGCCCTGCCGGCGATGACCAGATGATTTCCCTGCATCGGATAGCCGAGCGTGCGGCAGCGGCTTTCCAATTCCTCCTGCCTCAATTGGCGGCCGTTCAGCAGTTCTTCCACGAAATCCCCTTTCAAGCGCCACTCTGTCTCCGAAACGGCGCGTTCCTTTACATATTCCAGCGCACACAGCGTGGCGGCATGCTGAAGCGCCACCTCGTCCAGTTCCCGCCACTGCGCCCGGGGTTTGTGCAGGGTCAGGGTTCCGAAAAGCTCCCGGCCGGCGCGAATGGAAACCGTATGGGATACGTCATCCGCCTCCTGCATGGCGTTTCCCGCATCTGTCTTCACGCCGTCCTGCACGACCTGGAAGCCGAGTTCGTCCACGAGGGTGACCGCCCCGCCCGTGAGCGAAGCAAGCTCGGATACCACGGCGCGCAGTCCCCCTTTTGCCAGGGCCGCTTCAATCATTTGATTGTGAATGGCCTGGGAGTAGGCCAATGTCTCAAACTGCTTGTTGATCAACGGCTGCAGGATTGCCTTGGTGATGGTGGAAAAATTGACTTCCACCGGAATTTCAATCAGCGGCAGCCGATATTCGTCCGCCATTGCAACAAATTCCGGCGGGATGTCGCGCAGGTAAAACCCCGTATGAATGGCAACCCCGCTCAGTTTCTGCCGGGCGAGCGTCGGGATGAAGGAAGCGATCCGCTCCTTGTCGCCGTCCAGGCCGAAACCGGTTGTGATGAGAAACTCTCCTTCCTGCAGCCGGCTCGCATCCTCCAGGACTTCCACAATGGTCACCCAGCGGATCGGGTTGTCCAGGCCGCTCGCTCCGGCAACCAGCCGCGTTTGCACCATATCGGGAAGCTGCAGCGCTTCTCGGATGGTGATGGACATAAAATTCCCTCCCGAATGCTCTTTATACAAAATGTACAAAAGATTTTGCTTATTTTCTACTTTTTTTTTGCCACCCGGTCGGATGGCTGAACGGAGCGGGTGTAATAGGATGGAAGAAGAAAGAGGTGGAACTTATGCAAATGAGAAGCTATGTAATCAAACCTGTATTGGGAAAAAACTACCCTGTAATCGACTACGGAAAAGGCATTTACCTGTACGACAAATCGGGGAAACGGTACATTGACGGCTGCGGCGGTGCCGTGACCGTCAGCATCGGCCACGGTGTGGAAGAAGTGGCGGAAGCGATGCTGGCCCAGGCCAGGAAAGTCTCCTTTGCCTACCGTTCCCATTTCAGCAGCGAAGCGGTGGAAGCGTTGGGGGCCAAGCTGGCGCAATGGGCTCCCGGATCCCTGAACTGGAGCTTTTTTGTCAGCAGCGGATCGGAAGCGACGGAGACGGCGCAGAAAATTGCGATTCAGTACTGGCAGGAAAAAGGAAAGCCCACGAAAAACCGGATTATCTCCCGCTGGATGAGCTACCACGGGATCACCATCGGCGCGCTCTCCATGTCGGGCCACGTCCTGCGGCGCAAGCGGTTCGTGCCGTTGCTGGAGGATTACCCGACAATTTCCCCTCCCTATCCGTACCGCAAGCCGGAAAACCTCACAATGGAAGAGTACGCTTTGCAATGCGCCAACGAGCTGGAGACCGCGATCTTGCGGATCGGACCGGAGCGGGTGGCAGCCTTTATCGCCGAGCCGGTCATCGGCGCATCAGGCGGTGCCGTCGTGCCTCCGGACGGGTATTTCCAGAGAATTCGCGAGATTTGCACAAAATACGAAGTGTTGTTTATCGCCGACGAAGTGATGACAGGAGTTGGCCGCACCGGGAAGGCTTTCGGGGTTGACCACTGGGGCGTCGAGCCGGATCTGATGACGCTCGGCAAGGGGATGAGCTCCGGCTATACCCCGATGGCGGCGACGATCGTGTCGGAGGAAATCATTGCGACGATCGAAAAAGGCAGCGGGGAGATCATGGCCGGCCATACCTACAGCGCCAATCCGCAGTCTGCCGCCGTATCACTGGCCGTTTTGCAGTACGTGGAAAAGCACGGCTTGATTGAGAAGTCTGCGGAACAGGGAGCGTACCTGTTGTCCCGCCTGAAACAGCTCGAGGAGGAAATGCCGCTGGTCGGCGAAGCGCGCGGACTCGGCCTGATGTGCGGGCTGGAATTTGTCAAGGACAAGCGGACCAAGGAAGCGTTCCCGCTGTCGGCAGGGGTGGGGCCGCGCGTCATTGCCAAGGCGATGGAAAAAGGGTTGATCATCTACCCGGCAATGGGCGGGCTGAACGGCGTGGCTGGTGATGCGGTCATTATCGCGCCTCCGTTTGTCATCACCCGCGAAGAAATCGACGAACTGATGGCGATTCTGAAGGAAGCCATTGCGGATGTGCAGGAGGAGCTCAAGCAACAGGGATTGCTTCGATAGGAGGGAGATACAGAGATGACTAAGCGTTTTGACAAAGTCATATCCATGGAGGAAGCGGCCGCCTATTTCCATGACGGTATGACGCTGATGGCCGGGGGATTTGGCGGGATCGGGAATCCCCCTGGTCTCGTCCAGCTGATTCTGGACAAGGGCGTGCGCGACATAACCATGATCAGCAACGACACGGCGTTCCCCTGGATCGGCATCGGCAAGCTCATCACCGAGAAACGGGTGAAGAAGGTGATCGCGTCCCACATCGGCTCCAATCCCAATGCGGGGGCGCAAATGACCGCGGGCGAACTGGAAGTGGAATTTTGTCCGCAGGGGATTTTGGCGGAACGGATCCGGGCTGGAGGCGTCGGACTGGGCGGCATTCTTTCCGACGTGGGCATCGGTACGATTGCGGAAAAAGGAAAGCAAAAAATTACCCTGAACGGCAAGGAGTACCTGCTGGAGACGCCCCTGACCGCGGAAGTGGCCATCCTTCACGCCAAAAAGGCAGATCGCTTCGGCAACCTGGTGTACGACACGAGTGCGCGCAACTTCAGCCCGCTGGTGGCCATGGCGGGAGACATCACCATTGTGGAGGCGGATGAAATCGTCGAGGTGGGGGAACTTTCGCCGGAGGAAATCGTAACACCAGGCGTTTTTGTCAATTTTATCGTGCAGAGCAAGGGGGTAAACTGGCGATGGGCATGGGAGAAGTAAAAACGGAAGGATACCGCGAGCGAATTGCCCGGCGCGCAGCCAGGGAAGTGGAAGACGGCATGATTATCAATCTCGGAATTGGCATTCCCACCCTGGTCGCCGATTACATCCCGCCTGACAAGCGCGTCATGTTCCACGCTGAAAATGGCATACTGGGCACGGGCCCCAGTCCGGCCAAAGGGGAGGAAAACCCCATGCTTTGCAACGCCGGCGGTTTTCCCGTAACCCTGGTGCCTGGCGCCTCTTTTTTCGACAGCGCCACCGCTTTTGCCATCATTCGCAGAGGACTTTTGGACATGACGATTCTCGGAGTGCTGGAAGTCAGCCAATCCGGCGACATCGCCAACTGGATCGTTCCCGGCAAACGCGTGCCGGGAATGGGAGGGGCGATGGAACTGGCGCAAAAAGCCAAGAAAGTGCTGGTGGTCACCGCACATCTGGACAAAAACGGGCGATCCAAAATCGTCCGCGAGTGCTCCTTGCCGCTGACGGCCAAAAAAGCGGCGGACCTGATTGTCACGGACATGGCCGTGATGGAAGTTTTGCCGGACGGGCTGTACCTGCGTGAAGTGATGCATCCCTACACCGTGTCGGACGTGATTGGCGCGACCGAAGCGGAATTGAAGATAGAGGGAGAAGTAAAGGTCTTCCGCTGACGGAAGAGGAGAAAAGCGACCGCTGAACAGGAGGGGAAAAAATGGCAAGCTGGCAAACCAGGATTCGTGAACAGTTGCAAAAAGAGCGGGAGGAAGCGATCTTACTCTTGCAGGAGTGGGTTCGCCACCCGAGCGAGCCGGACAAGGAGCGCTCGATTCAGGAAAGCATTGCCAAACGGCTGGCGGCGATGGGCCTAGAAGTGGATCTCTGGGTGATGGGCGGAGACGAGCTGCTCAAGCATCCCTATTTCGTGTCCACGCGAAATACCTTTGAAAACAGCCCAAACGTGGTAGGCGTCTGGAAGGGGACGGGCGGCGGCCGCTCCATCATTTTGAACGGCCACGTGGACGTCGTTCCGCCCGGCGATGAAACACAGTGGACATATCCGCCGTTCAGCGGAGAGATCGTGGACGGCAAGCTGTACGGCAGGGGCGCCACGGACATGAAGGGAGGAAACCTTTCGGCCCTGCTGGCGATCCAGGTGCTGCAGGCGCTTGGCGTGAAACTGAAGGGAGATGTCATCTTCCAGAGCGTTGTGGAGGAAGAAAGCGGCGGCGCCGGGACACTGGCCACGATCCTGCGCGGGTACAAGGCGGACGCAGCCTTGATTCCGGAGCCGACGAACATGAGAATCTTCCCGAAACAGCAGGGCTCGAAATGGTTCAGGCTGACCGTAAAGGGACGCTCCGCCCACGGCGGCACCCGCTACGAAGGGGTTAGCGCGATTGAGAAGAGCATGAAGGTGGTGGAGGCCGTCCGGCGCCTGGAAGAGGAACGCAACAAGCGAATCACCGATCCCCTGTACGAAAAGGTGCCGATTCCCATTCCTATCAACATCGGCGTCATTGAAGGCGGAAAATGGCCGTCTTCCGTATGCGACCTGGTCAAGCTGGAGGGCAGAATGGGAGTGTCCCCGTGGGAGACAGTTTCCGAAGCCCGGGCAGAGATGGAGGAGGCGATGAAACGGCTGGCGGATGAAGATCCCTGGTTTGCTGAACACCCGGTGGAGGTGGAATGGTTTGGCGCGCAATGGGTTCCCGGTTCGGTGGAAATGGATCACCCGCTGATGGAAATCCTGCAAAGGCAATTTGTCGCCGTTACCGGCAAACCCGCAGTGGTCGAAGCGTCTCCTTGGGGAACGGACGGCGGCCTGCTGACGCTGTTGGCCGACACCCCGGCGATTGTCGTCGGACCGGGCGTTACGTCCGTGGCCCATTATCCCGACGAGTACATCGTGCTGGAAGACGTGTTCCGCTGTGCGGAAATCTACGCGCTGACACTGATTGAATGGTGCGGGCTTGCCGAGGAATAGGGCCTGCCCTGTTCGGCAACAGAAAACCGCGATGCCTGGCGAAGCAATTCGCCAGGCCTTTTTACGTCCGGCTCAACCGGCCTGTCCCGCTTCCCGTTCCATCCAATTTTCCCTGTTCATCCGGGAGAATCGCCCTGCGGCGCTATTGAAAAAATGGGGATAGGCTTGTCTGGAAGAACCAGCCCGCATGCTGCGAGAGGGGATTGCAAAAAAACGGACGGCTGTGCTATAGTAACTTCTGTAAAAAATGGATGGAGGGATACCGAAGTGGTCATAACGGGGCGGTCTTGAAAACCGTTAGGGCGCAAGCCCACGGGGGTTCGAATCCCTCTCCCTCCGCCATCAGGTCACACTTCATTTAACAATTTTCAAGGTTTGAGGATGAAGGCAGATCGGAGAGAACGATCACGGTTGCGCCGGACTCTGACAATACGGACAAATTAAGGGCGGGGCAGCGCGTGCTGCATGGCCGTTTTCCTGAATTCCCCTCAAAAACCAAAAGAATTGATGTCGATGCTTTGCCCAAGATACGTTATGCTTGTCCTAAGGACTTGTTCTTGGGGCCTGCGACAGCTCAAAATCTTGCAGAGTGAGCTGTCGCTTTTTTTTGCATGAAATTATCAGAATATACATAAAAATAGTGACAAATGATAGAGGGAAGAGCAAACAGGGGAGGCGAGCCAATGAAGGAAGTGCAGCGAGCCAGGAGGAATACGTTGGGAGACATTCTGCGCCGCAGCGCGGGCCGTAATCCTGACAAGATTGCGTTGCGGTTTGAAGAGGAAGCGCTTACCTACCGTGAGCTGGACATGATCGTCAACCAAACGGCAAACGCGCTGATCCGCAAAGGGCTGAAAAAGGGCGACAGGGCGGCGGTTCTTTCCCGCAACTCGATGGATTTTGTCATCCTCAACTTTGCCCTGGCCAAGGCGGGCGTGATCATGGTGCCGATCAACTACATGCTGAATGCGGAAGATGCCGCTTATCTGCTTTCCCACGCGGAAGTGGCGGCCTGTTTTGTGTCGCCGGAATTTCTCCCTTTGGCTGAGGACGCGCGGAAACGCTCGGGAATAAAACCGGTGTTGTGCTCCCTGATCTCCCGGCCATCTCCGCCGCAGGGGGAATGGGTGCCGTTTCGGCAGTGGATCGCCGGAGAAGAGACGAGCGAACCGGAAGTGGAACTGGACGACGAGGACGTTGCCCACATCTTGTACACGAGCGGCACGGAGTCCAGGCCAAAAGGCGTCATGCTCACGCACCGGAATCTGATCAACGAGTACGTCAGCACCATCGTGGACGGCGAAATGAGTGCCGACGATGTGGCCATCCACGCGCTTCCCCTGTATCACAGCGCGCAGCTTCACTGTTTCCTCGGCCCGTACGTGTATTTGGGAGGAAGCGGCATCATCCTGGAGCAGGCTTCTCCTTCGCTGATTCTGGAAACGGTGGAAAGGTACGGGGCGACACAGTTGTTTTGTCCTCCTACCGTCTGGATCGCCCTGCTTCGTTCACCGGAATTTTCCAGCCGCAATCTGGGGTCGCTGAGAAAATGCTACTACGGCGCGGCCATCATGCCGGTGGAAGTGTTGAAGGAACTGGGGGAGAGATTGCCCGGGGCGCGTTTTTTCAACTTTTACGGGCAAACGGAGGTGGCGCCTCTGGCGACGGTGCTCAAGCCGTCCGAGCAGATTCGCAAGGCGGGCTCGGCGGGCAAACCTGCGCTCAACGTCGAAACCAAAATCGTCGACGAGGATGGAAACGAAGTGCCGCGCGGCAGTGTGGGAGAAATCGTGCACCGCACCAGCCACGCCATGCTGGGCTATTACCGCGATCCGGACAAGACGCGTGAAGCGTTTCGCGGCGGATGGTTCCACAGCGGAGACCTGGGCGTCATGGACGAAGAGGGATACATCACCGTGGTCGACCGGAAAAAGGACATGATAAAATCCGGAGGGGAAAACGTGGCCAGCCGGGAAGTGGAGGAAGTGATCTACCAGCATCCCAAGGTGTCAGAGGTGGCCGTGATCGGCATCCCCCACCCCTACTGGATTGAGGCGGTTACCGCGGTCATTGTCCCCAAGGCAGGAGAAAGCATTTCCCGCGAAGAAATGCTCGGCTTTTGCCGGGAGAGGCTCTCTGCCTTTAAGGCACCCAAGTACCTGGTATTTACCGACAACCTGCCGCGAAATCCGAGCGGCAAGATTTTAAAGCGGGAGCTTCGCCAGCGTTATGAATCGCTCGCTTCCTCCGATGCCAGATGACAAATGCAAGACAGCCCGTATCCCGATTTTGCCGGGGGACGGGCTGTCTTTTTGCCGTTGTCGCTATTTCACCGTGGCAACCGTGGGAATGTCCGGCTGGATGGCGGCAAAGCGGTACCCTTTTTCCCGCAGGAATTGTATGACCGCCGCCAACGACTCGGCCGTCGGCTTCTTCGGTGCGGAATCGTGCATCAGCACGACAATTTCCTTCTGTTCCTTCACCTGCTGCTTGATCCGGGAAAGCGCCTCTTCTGCCGTGTACTTGCTGGTGCTGCCGTCTCCGTTGGTCACGTTCCAGTCAATGAAGACGTATCCTTTTTGCCGTGCTTCTTCCTTGATGGCGTCCATGACGCTGTGTTCCCGGTTGTAAAGGGCAGGGTCCTGATACTTGCGGCTGACGGTGTTGGTGCTGCCTCCGGGGTAGCGAAAAACCTTGGGGGCGACGCCGGTCGCCTGTTCAATCATTTCCTTGCCTTTTTCCAGGTCGGCAAAAAAGGCGGCCGAATTGCGGTACAGAAGCGCGTAATCGTGCGAATACGAGTGGCCCCCCAGGGTGTGTCCTTCGGCAAGGATGCGTTTCAGGATCTGTTCGTTGCCGGCAACGTTGCGGCCGACGACAAAAAAGGTGGCTTTCACGTCATGGGCCTTCAAGGTGTCCAAAATCTGCAACGTGATCGGCGATGGACCGTCATCAAAGGTAAGGTAGGCGATCTTCTCCGCTTTTGCCTGCGCATGTTGGGCGGCGTCCGGCTGGTTGGGATTGGCGGCAGGAGGAACAGCCGTCACTTTTGCCTGCTCCGCGGGATTCGCCGCCGCTTCCGCTTTGGACGCCGGCGGCACGGGGGCGGATGGGGTCACTTTTGGCGGAGAGGGCGCTGTTGCCAATGCGGCAGCCTCGGTCGGCGTGCTTGGCGGAGCCTCGCTGTCTGCCTTCGCCGCGCCGGCATCGTCTGCCTGGCGGTTCGCCCGTGTTTTGCCCCTTTTGCTGGCAAGGGGCTGGGACGGAGCATACGGTTCCTTCTCGTCGTAGATCAAGAAAGGTTTGCGCGACCATAGAAAGGATTCCAGCCAGGGCGCAAGGGCTTGCTCCAGCTCCTGCGCACTTTTCCCTTCTGCCAGCCATTCGCGGATCAACCCGCTGCCCATGGCCTGGTCAAAGGCGGCCTGATGCTCGGGAGTGGCAGGCAGAATCTGGCCGTTGCTCAGCCGGGCGGCGCTGGCCAGCACGTACAACCCCGTTTTGGCCGGCTGGAAGATGCGCGGGTCGATGATTTTCAGCGCAACTCCGCCGGCCCCGTTCCGCTCCTCCGGAAAGAAGACGACGCCGGGGAGCAGGCTACCGTTGAGGGAGTCCGCAAACTGCGCGGAGTTGATCCCTGCCGCGCCGACCCAACTGAAGTCTTCGGCGTGCTGCAGGCTGGTGCCCGGCGCAAGTCCGGTCGCCAGATACCCCAACACGGCGGCCATACCGGAAAAGGAAGGGGAAGGGGGAGTCCAGACAAGACCGGTGTCGGCAAATGTCATGCTGCGCGTGTAGCCCGCCATCGGGATCACCGTCAGATCACTGCCAATTTCCCGGTTGAAGAAGCGGGCCAATTCGCCAATCGTCATTCCGTGCGCGAGCGGTAGCCCCGCCCATCCGGCCCGGCTCTCGAACGGAGCTTCGGCAGTTGGGCCGTCGACTTCGCCAGCTCCCAGAGGATTGGGACGGTCCAGCACCACGACGGGTTTCCCGAACTGACGGGATGCCGTCATCAGCGCATACAGGCTGTTCAGGGAACCGTCGTGGCGTGAGCCGGTGTCCTGGACATCGACGAGCAGCAGGTCAACTCCCTCCAGCATCCGGGCCGTAACCTGAGGAGAGAGACTGCTCAGCTGGTAGACGGGTATCCCGTACACCGGATGCGTATACATGCTGTTTGGTTCCTGGCCGTTTCCCCTTCCATCCAGTCCGGTTTCAGGAGTGAACAATGCCGCGAGCGTGACGGTGCGATCCCGCCGAATCATGTCAATGGTGCTGACGCCATTGCTGTTGATTCCCGTCGAATTGGTCAGCAGACCGACTTTTTTGCCTTCGATCACTTCGTGGAATTGCGAGAAGAGTACGTCACTTCCCAACTGAATGGCAGAGGTGCTGGCGGAACTTCCGCCAGGAGGGAGCAGAGTAAGGATGAGTGCCAATATGAGGAATGGAAGTGCTGTTCTCATGGGTTTGCGCCTCTTTCGGGATGAAGGTGTCCTTGTTGTTATATGTCTATTGTAACGGTTTTTTGGGGAAAAATGGCTTTAATTTTACGACAAATAGAAAATGAGTCCAACGAACGAGGAGGGAAGGCTGATTTTCAGGAGTTCGCACAGCGGAAGCAAGGAATTTCCTTGAAACGCCCGAATGCCTGTAGTAGATTAGGAGACGGGCACAAGCCCTTTCCGAAAGAAGCGGGTTACATAGGTTTTAAAAGGCGACAGATCAAGTTTGAGAAACGAGGTGTACGTCGTGAAATTGAAAAGAACATCTGGTGTGCTCCTGGCGATGGCCTTGTTTGCGGCAGCCGTTTCCCCTGCGTTTGCATTGGGACAAAAAATAAACGTGGAATACAACAGCCGTGCCATATCGTTCCCCGATCAAGAGCCGATTCTGCAGAACAACCGCACGCTGGTTCCCATCCGTCCGATTGCGGAGAGCCTGGGTTTTGATGTCGAGTGGAACCCGGAACTTCGGACTGTCCTGATTCGGAAGGGAAATGACCAGGTGCGCCTGGTGATTTCACAAAAGATCGCCAGAAAGAACGCAGAAACGATTACGCTCGATGCCCCTGCGCAAATTATCAACAACCGGACAATGGTACCCCTCCGTTTCATCGCTGAAGCCTTGAATTATCAGGTGGACTGGGATCAGAACAGGCAAACGGTGCTGATTACCGATGTTGCCGCCGCGGACAAGGTTGCCCGACCGGTGGAACAATCCGCGGCCGAACCGCAAACGCAGCCGCAGGAGAAAAACGGTCAAACTGCGGAACAGGTTGAACTTGTAGATCCCGACTCCATTATCGCGAGAAATTTAAACCTGATGGGACTGGGCATCTACTCCATTAAGGGAAAGATTGACCCGGACGCGGAACTGACCGTCAAACTGGACGACTACACCTATGAGGTGGAAGTAAAGGAAGACGGCACGTTCCTGTTTGAGCTGCTGGACGCCTTCTTCGTCAGCGACTACGAGTTGACCGCGGTCAAGAATGGCGCAAAACAGGTTATCACCGGCCAGTTTGAGGAAAAGAAGCAGTAATGAAAAAATGGAAACGATCGGCTGAGTAGCATCGCCTCCTGCACGACAGACTAAGTGCAGGAGGTGTTTTTTCGTGAAACGATGGACAGCCGGTCTGTGCACATGCCTCGTGCTTATCGGATTGCTGTCGGCCTGTTCGCCGAACAAGGAAATGGGAACGGAAGACAGAAACGGTAACCAGGCGAAGTTCGAAGCGTATGGAATCAATCTGCGAAACGACAACCAGGGAACGGATAAAGGACCTGCCGGCATGATCGCGCAAAAAGTTGTCCACAACCGTGAGCCGGAACTGATCGCCAGGCTGGAATCTGCTGCGGAAAGAATTCCCGGAGTGGTGGATCTCAAAATCCTGGCGTACAAGGACAATCTGCTGGTCGGCGTATTGACCGCCGATACGCCCCGGTCGGATGAAATCAACAAGTCCCTTACGATTCCGCACAGGCCGGACAAGATCGTCCGCGTGGACAACGGACATACAGACGATTTGCAAAGACGGGTAACAGGCAGACTGCTTCCCTTGCTGCAGGCGCAGTCGCGTTTCAACATTATGTACGTATGCACCAACCGGGCGCTTTACGACAGGATTGCCGATATCCACGCCCGCATCCGGCGCGGCGAACCGGTGAGCGACGGTGAGTTTCAGGAACTGCTCAACGATATTGGCTACACCGTAAAAGGGTTCAACCTGGTCGATTGAATGCGTTTTGAATGCGTTGGCTGTACGCGACGCAGCTCAGGCTTGCGAACGGCCCGCAGGCGCATTTTCGATGCGATTGCGCGGGGAAACAAGGTTCACCGAATTCGCCTCGTCCCTTCGGAAAAGAGCCTGATGATTTGGACAAGGTTGTTGCGGCGATTGATGATTTGAAGCAGTTGGCCGCAGCATGAAACGAACTGAACATGAACTTTAAACTGGAAAGCTGAGCATACTGGCTCGGCTTTTTTGCCGGCTGGCTGTGACGTTTGAAAGATGTGCAAAAAACCTGTCCGGCAGCCAGGATTGTTCGCGGCTCAGCCTCCATGTTATCATTCAGCTTGTGCATTGGAACAGACAAATTGAATGTTGGAAGGTTACCGTATGAGAATTATTCGATTGGAAGACGATAACAATCCGATCTTCGAGAAGATTTGTGAATGGAATTACAACTGGTGGGGCATCCGGGATGGAGCCAGTTATGAAGAAGTGAGGTGCAACCTGGCACATTCCCTGAACAAGGAGCGGCTGCCGCAAACCTTTGTCGCCCTGATTGGGGAAGAACCTGCCGGCATGTACCAATTGGCCATGATGGATGATTTGACGAGCAGACCAGACATTTATCCATGGCTTATTAACGTTTATGTGGACGAAAAATTTCGGGGCAGAAACGTTTGCCGGGAACTGATGAAGACGGTCAATGACAATGCGAAAAAGGCCAATTTGCGGGAATTGTACCTGTATACCAAACATGTGGGGTTATATGAAAAATTTGGTTGGCAGTTTGTGGAGGAAGTAAAAACGTTTCGAGACGATTCTCCCCTCGAAAGACTGTATCGTTTGGAAATCAGGTAGCGCACTGCACATTTCAGGCAAACGGCGGGAAATCACTTGAGCCGCTTCCACGGCAGGCAGGGGATGGAAAGTTTTGTTGGAAACGGAAGGAATTTGGGAACAGGCAGGGAAGTACATCTGGTAACGAGTGATCTGAACGTCGAGAGGTGCAGCAGATGTACGCATCACAGGTTTCTCCGGCGAAAATCACGCCGCCCCTGCCGAAAACCCATGTTCTGCGCCGTCCCGCTTTGGCGAAAAAGCTTCGTTTTCTTCACCACGTCGGCTTTTGTCTCGTGCACGCGGAAATGGGGTACGGAAAAACGACGAGCGTGTCCACTTTTTTGGCCGATGCCGGCATGGCCGCCTGCTGGTATTTTATCAGCGAGGAAGATCAGGAGCTTCTGGTGTTTGTCCATCACCTCAGGGAAAGCATACGCCGCGTCGATCCGGAGTTTGGCGCTTCGCTATTGGAAGAGACGGAACGGATGCTTTCCAACGGGGCAGAGAGGACGGCGGAAGCGGCAGGCGAGCTGTTTGTCCGCGCCATGTTTTCGCAGGAGCGGGAATACGTGCTGGTGCTGGATCAATACCAGCACGTCCGCCCCGGCGGTGAAGTGGACCGCTTCGTGCAAAGCCTGGCAAAAGCTTTGCCCCCTCTGGTGAAACTGGTGCTGATCAGCCGCACGCGTCCCGGCTGGCCGGAGTTGGATTTGAAGGCGGCCCGCGGAGAATGCCTGGAGCTGTCCACGGAAGATCTCGTTTTTACCCGTGAAGAGAGCGAGATTTTTTACCTTGACGAGTACGATGTGACGCTAAGCCCGGAGGAGTGGAATCGGGTGGAACAGGTTTCCCGCGGCTGGATTCTGGCGTTGCGCATCTTTGGAGAACATGTGGCGCGCGGCCTTTCCGTGACCGACAGCCTGCGGGAACTTTCCCGCCTGATGTATTTGCTGGAAGCGGAGGTTTGGAGCAGGCTGGACGGCGCCATGCAGGATTTTTTGCTCCGCGCGTCGGTGTTTGAAACGTTTGATGAAACCGATTGCCGCCAGGTGCTTGGGGAAGAAAGTCTCCCCTTGCTGCTGGAAGCGCATCGGCGCCACCTCTTTCTCACCGCCAACCGGGAAGGGGTATACTCCTTTCATCCGCTCTTTCGCCGGCTTCTGGCCGGCAAACTGTCCACTGACCCCCGGCATGACCAGATCTACCGGGAAACGGCCGCCTGGTACCGCAGCAAGGGAGAATCGGAAAAGGCGTACGAAGCGCTCCGGCTCCTGGAAGAGTGGGAGCTGTTGGCGGCCTGGCTGTGCGAAGATGCCGAGCGGCTGTTGACAGGTGGAAAGCTGGAACTGCTGTACCAGTGGACCAGCACGTTGCCTGAATGGACAAAGAGGCGCGAATACTGGCTCTGTTTTTACCAGGGGGAAGTGGAGAGGTACCGCTGTTTTTACCAAAAGGCATTCGCCTCGTACAATCTGTTTTTGGAGTTGTGCGAGCAGAAGCAGGACCGTCTGGGACTTTGCCGCGGCCTGGAAGGGCTGGCGCGCGTCCACCTGGACAGCGTGCAGAGCGTGAAAGCGGAAGAACTGTTGAAGCGGGCTGTTCAGTTGTTGCCTGCCCACGAGCAGGAACAGCAGATCGCGGCGCGTCTGTACCGGCTGTTGGCGGAGATTTACACCAATCGCGGCGATGCCCGCCAAGCTTCCGATTGGTACCGGCGCAGCCAGGAGCTGGAGCAGCAAATTGAAGTGGAACTGGAATCCCGCCTGCTCTTTCGGACGGGACGCCTGCAGGCTGCCATTTCCCTGCTTGAGCGGAAATGGGAAGCGGAACGAACCAAACACCCCGTGCTGACCCGTTCCTATCGGGAAACCTCCCTTTTGCTTGCTTTCGTCTACGGATTAAACGGAGAGTGGGAGAAGGGATTAGCGGCAGCGGATACGGCGATCGAACTGGGACGGGCGGCGCAATCGCCGTTTGTGGAAGCCAACGGTTACGTGCGCAAGGCGACAGCCGCATGCATCGGGCAAGCCCTCCCCTTTGAGGAGATCCGCAAGCTGTACGAAAAAGGATTGCGAATGATGGAGGAATTGCAGTCGACGCGGGGGAAATCCGAAACTTATCTGGGACTGACGCTCTTGTACGCCAGGGAAAAGGCTCTTGACCAGGCGCTCCGTTACGGACAACGGGGGCTGAAGGAGACGGAGGCGATGCGCGATGACTGGCTGAACAGCCTGGTTCGCCTGGCCATCGGCATCGCCTACGCGACAAGCGGGCAGGAAGCGGAGGCGATCAGGGTCTTTCTCGATTGCGTCGAGCGGCTGAGCCGCTGCGGCGACAGTCTGAGCGTGGCCGTGTGCCAGTTGTGGATCAGCGTCCTGGCGTACCGCACCAAGCAGTGGGAGTTGTTTGTGCCGGCTGTGACCCAGGCGTTGGCGCTTATGCAATCGGGAGAATACGACTTTTTGCTGCAGCGCCCCACCTGGCTGGCTCCTGCCGACGTCCAGCAGCTGATGCCCGTATTGCTCGAGGCGAAAAGGCGCCAGGTGTCCCCGGATTACGTCTCCCACCTGCTGAACGATCTCGGCCTGCAAAACGTGGATTTTCATCCGGGGTTTACGCTGCGCATTCAAACCCTGGGGCAGTTTCGCGTCTGGCTGGGGGAGCAGGAACTGTCTGGCAAGGCGTGGCAAAGAGGAAAAGCCAAGCGCTTGTTTCAGCTGCTCCTAACGCACCGCCACCGCCTGCTGGCGCGGGAGGAGATCATTGCCCAGCTTTGGCAGGAACAGGAAGAAGAGGCGGCCATCCGCGACTTCAAGGTGGCCTTGAGCGCCTTGCACAAGGCGTTGGAACCCAACCGTACGTCGCGCAGGGATGCCTTTTTCGTGCAGCGCCACGGAAATTCGTATGGCTTCAATCTGGCGTCCGGCTACCAACTGGACAGCGAAGTATTTGAAAAGCTGGTGCGGCTCGGACTGGATGAGCAGGATCCCCGCCAGGCCGTCATCCTGTTGGAAAAGGGACTGGCTTATTACCAGGGGGACTACTTGCCGGAGTGCCGTTACGAAGATTGGTGTGAAAGCGAGCGTGAACGTTTGCGGATGCTGTTTTTGCAGGGGGCGGAACGGGCGGCGGCGATCAGCCTGGAGTTGGCCGATTGGGAGAAGACGGTTCACTGGTGCGAGGCGATCCTGCGTGTGGATGACTGCTGGGAAGAAGCGTACCGCTTGCTGATGACGGCAAGCTATCGGCAGAACAACCGGACGCTGGCCATTCGCTGGTTTGAAAAATGCGAACGGAAGCTGAAGGAACAGCTTGGGGTTCCGCCCATGCCAAGGACGTTGGAGACGTACAGGCAAATCATCGGCGAGTGAACAACTGAAAAGTGGCCGGAACTGCGCGAAAGCTCTTTCCGGGAAACAGGGATCCGCGTTTTCCTGGTGTCCGGGGGAGCTTTTTTGTGCTGCCCAAAAATTCGCTTCGAAGCTTTCCGCTGGCAGCGGACGCCATGTTTGAATGAAGTTCGAATACTGCCGGCAGCGCTTGACGAACCTGGAAAGAAGGAGTAAGCTTTTTTTGAACTGGCTGGTCAGTACAAAATCCCGGAGGTGGAAGTGGTGTCCCTATCCAAAAAAGACCTGATTGCGCAAGGCGCGTTGCGCTCTTTTGCCCGGTACGGGTACAGCGAGACCACGATGGATGGGATTGCGGAAGAGACACAGGTGGCCAAAGGCACGCTTTACTACCATTTCAAAACAAAGGAAGACCTGTTCCTGTATGTGATCGAAAAAGGCGTGAAGATGCTGATCGACTCGGTCGAGAAGGTCATGGCTGACACAGGGCTCAGCATGGAAGACCGCATGTATGGGGTGCTGGATGAGCATCTTCGCTTCTTTTCCGACAACCGCGAACTTTGCTACTTGCTGCTTAGCGTTTTTTCCGGCGACAAAAACAGGGACCGGCAGGTGGCTGGGTACCTGACCGAGTACTTCGTTGCGATGGAAAGGCATATTTCCCAACTTCAAAAACAGGGTTTCATCCGTGCAGACATCGACGTGCAGACACTTGCTTCCGCCCTTTTCGGGATGGTCGGTTTTACGGTTTTGCGCAAGCAGTTTCGCCAGGAACCGCTGGATGAAGCGGCGGGAAAGGCAACCTTGCGCAGTTTGCTGGAAGGCATTGTGCCGCGGAGATAAAGCAAGACGAGGGGAAGACGAGGGAGAGAGAAAGATGGACAAACGTGCGTGGATCGCAACAACCGTTTTTGCTGTCGTCATTTTGGCGTTGGGCGTAGTGCTGTTTTCTCCGGAGGAGCAGGCGGAAGGCCAGCGGTCACGGGCAACCAGCGCGGTGATCGAGGGGACGGAAGTGGATCTGTCCTTCAAGATGGGTGGCTCCATCGAAATGATCGCCGTCGAGGAAGGGGATGAAGTAAAGGCAGGTCAGTTGCTGGCCACGCTGAACAGCGAAGAACTGCTGACCAAAAAAGCGCAGGCAGAGGCCGCCTACCATCTGGCCCAGGTGAAGCTGGAGCAGGCGAAACAGGGAGTTGCGTTGACGGACAGCTCCAGCAGCGCGCAGGTGGAGCAGGCGCAGGCGGTTGTTGAGGCGGCCAAGGCACAGCTCGCGGCAAACGAAAAAGGGGCCAGGGAAGAGGAGATTGCCCAGCTTACGGCCAAGCAGCAGGCCGCGAAAACGGCAATGGAAATTGCGCAGGTGAACCTGGAGCGGATGCAAAAGTTGTTTGCGGAAGGGGCAGTCTCCAAGGCGAGCCTGGAAGAGGCGCAAATCAAGTTTGAACAGGCCCAGGCGGAGTTCAAGGCGGTGGACGAGCAGTTGAAGATGGCGAAGTCCGGCTCCCGTCAGGAGGAGATCGATGCCGCCCGGGCGCAACTGGAGCAAGCGCAGGCTGCTTATGAACAGGCTGTGGCAGGTCGCGACCAGGTCGCCCTGAAACAATTGGACGTGCAGTCTGCGGAAGCTGCCGTCCGGCAGGCCAAAGGAGCCCTGGATGAAGTGCTGGCCTATCTGGACAACACCCGGTTGACAGCGCCGGTTGACGGTATCGTCAAATCGGTCAACGTGCACAAGGGAGAGCTGGTGTCCCAGGGCTTTACCGTGCTTACGCTGCAGGCGAAAACGGAAAACTACGCCAAGTTTTACGTGGACGAATTTGCCTTGGGCGATTTGCAGACCGGAGAAAGCGTAAAGCTGTTCGTCCCGGCCCTCGGCAAGGAAGTGGAAGGAAAAGTGGCCAGCATCGCGCCTTCTGCTGACTTTGCCGTGAAAAAGGCGACCCAGCAATTGGGCGAGCGCGACATACGTTCCTTTGCGGTCAAGGTGACGGTTTCCGATCCCGCCCTTCGCCCGGGGTTAACCGTGGAATGGAGGCTGGAGGGAGCTGACGCACAATGAGCCGGTTTTCCCGCCTCTTTTTGACAGAATGGAAAAGATTATTTTACGACAAAACGATACGAAACATCGTCTTTCTCGTGCCGATCCTCTACATGACACTGTTTGGGTTTCTCTACATTGAAAAAAAGGTGACCGAGATCTCCACGGTCCTGGTTGATGCGGATCAGTCCGAACTGAGCCGCGAGCTGTCCCGCGCATTTGACGCCGATGAGACGTTCGCGGTGACCGCGATCGCGGCGACGGAAGCGGAAGCGATGAAGCTGGTGGAAGAGGGAGAGGCCCGTGTTGCCCTGATTATTCCCGCCGGGTTGGAGAAAAACGTAAAGACCGGGCGGGAAGCGGAAGTGCTAACGGTGATCGACGGCAGCAACATGTTGATTTCCAACGCAGCTGTCAGGGCCGCCAACTCTGTGATCAAAACCGTTTCTGCAGGCGCTACCCTGAAAAAACTGGAGGCAAGCGGCATCTGGGGCGAAGAAGGGAAGACGCTGTACACGGGGATTGATTTCCGTTACCGGGTGCTGTACAACCCGACGTTCAGCTACCTCACCTTCATGGTGTTTGGACTTGCGGGAACCGTACTGCAGCAGGTCCTTTTCCTGGGCGTTGCGCTTTCGGTGTCACAGGAGAAGGAACAGGGCACCTGGGCCAGGACGATCTCCAGCAACAGCTTTTTCCTGATTACGGCTTGCAAGCTGCTCCCGTATCTGCTGGCCGGAACCTTCAACATGTTCCTTGGCTTTGCCCTGCTGCTGAAAGGATTTGGCATTCCGTACTACGGTAGCGTTGCAGATCTGATGCTGGTCGCCACCTTGTTTAACCTTGCAGTGGCAACCATCGGCTACATGATCTCCTACCTGTTCCGCGATCAACTGCAGTCGACGCAGATTGCCATGCTGATTGCCGTGCCCTCTTTCATGCTGTCGGGCTACACGTGGCCTTTGGAGTCCATGCCGGCGGCCGTGGAGGCGATCGGAAAATCATTGCCGCTCACATATTTTTTGGATGGCGTCAGGGAAATCCTGACCAAGGGACACGGGCTTTCCGCCGTGAAGCAGGACTTGCTGGTTCTTGCCTTCATGTCGGCTCTCAGCCTGTTTGTCGCTTATTTGATCTACCAGTTCCAGAAAAGGAAAGCATTGAAATTGAATCCAGAATCTGATGCTGTCTAGGGGGGACATTTCCCCAAAGAAAAACCTTGTGCTTCAAAGAATAGTTCCTTATACTTATTTCCAAAAGGCAGATTCTTCAAAAGCAAGGGGGACCCTATGTCAGCAACTCATCTGAAACAATTGTGCGAAGATACGTATACGAGGCTGAAAAAGGTAAGCATGGATCTGGAACGCTACTTGAACCAGGTCACCTTGGCCAGCCTTGTCGCGCAGTCTGGTGATCCGGAAGAGTACGAAGACTATTACCGATGTTTCTTATCTGACCTTCGGCGCCTGCTGGTTTACTGTGAAAATGCGTACGAGAGACTGGGGGTGGCCCTTCGCCGGGCGCGTTTTAACGAGGAATTTGCGGAAGAAGTATTGTATCAGGTGTACCACACCTGTATCAACAACTTCTACTATCCCAAGGGGGAAGTATACGAAGAAGACGGACGTTATGCCTACACCAGTTATGATGCAATCATCTTCCGGAAAAAAGTGGCTCCTGAGCTGGAACGCCTGACGCTCTCATTATCCAAGGTTTTTGAGCAAATGCGTGATGATCTGCAATACTACGAGACGGATTATATTACCAAAAAACGGATGCAAAACGCACAGGTCTAACCGACCTGCGCGTTTTTTGCTTTATTGGCATGCTAGCGGGGAAGCGGATTGAACAGGCGGGACAGGAAGCGGTTGAACCATTCCTGGAACGTCGGCGGCTGATGCCGTTTTTCCATCGTCTGTTTGGGCGGGGAAAGCTGTTTGATCGTCTTTTCCGCGTCAATCATCCCGTAACCGTAGAGCGGATCGCGTCCCGGAGCTCCAAGGTCGACGGCTGACTTGCGGATGAGCTCCATCACTTCCGTGTTCTTCATGTCCGGCTGTGCGGAGCGGATCAGCGCAGCCAGAGCCGCCACGTGCGGACAAGCCATGGACGTGCCGGACAAGGCGGCGTAATCGCTGTAGATATACGTGCTGGGAATGTCGACCCCCGGTGCGGCGACGTCGACGTAATCGCCGTAGTTGGAAAAATCGGCCCGTTCCCGGCGATGGTCAACGGCAGCGACGCACAGCACTTCATCGTAGGCGGCTGGATAGCTTGGCTGGTCCGTGTTGTCATTGCCGGAGGCGGCGACGAGCACGACGTTGTGTTCAAAAGCGTAGCGGCATGCCTCTTTCAGCGCGGCGGAAGAGGTGTAGTTGCCGACGCTGAGGTTGATGACGTCCGCGCCGTGGTCGGTGGCCCAGTAGATTCCTTCGGCAATGTCGACGGCGGAACCGGAACCGTCCGCACCGATTGCTTTGATCGGCATCAGTTTGCTGTTCCAGCTCATGCCGGCGATGCCATCGCTGTTGTTCGTCTTCGCCGCAATAATCCCGGCCACATGTGTTCCGTGGCCGTTGTCGTCTTCCGGGAGGTTCGAACCGTCCAGGACGTTGTAGCCTTCCGTTACCTTTCCGGCGAATTCGGGATGTTCCAGATCGAGTCCCGTATCGACGATGGCCACCACGACGTCGCTGCTCCCCCGGTTGACCTCCCAGGTTTGTTCCATGCCGATCAGCGAAAGGTTCCACTGGTAATCCGGGTAGAGCGTATCGTTGGGCAGGCGGTTCGGGAGCAGGAGGTAATTGGGTTCGGCATAGACGGAATCAGGATGCTCCGCCAGCTTTTTCATCATCTCGCGCGTGGTCAAACTGTTGGATTTCAGAATCAGGAACTTGTCGTGATCGCGCTTGATTTTCGCATCCAGGGATCTGAGCATCTGCTGAATCGCGGCATCGTCGGGGCGCGGGTGGAAGCGGACCACCACCTCGTGTTCCACGTAGTGGCTTCTGTCTCTCGCGTTGTGGCGCAGGGTCTGGATGTGGCTCTTCTTCTCAAGCGAGCGCCGGATGTCCTTCACCTGCTCAATGAAGTTGATGCGGGGAATGCTCGCTTCCGTGGATGTGACCCGCGGATGGGGCATTCTCGCCTCCGGTTGCACATCCTGGCTGCGCCAGGGCACCAAGGCCAGGGCGAGCACGGCGATCACGACGGCAAGCGTGGGCAGGATTCGCAAAAAAATACACTCCCTCCATGCTGTCTGCTCATAGCGTGTGCACGAAGAGAGCGTTTATGAAGGAAAAAGCTGACAAGCGGCATGGGATGATCCGTGGCGGCGGCAGGACGAAAGGAGCAAGTCAAATCAACTGCAGGGTCTTTAAGCCGTGGTAGATGCCGTTGTCGTCGACGTGGCGGGTGACCAGCTTGGCAAGCGCCTTTACGCGGTCATGCGCGTTTCCCATCGCTACGCCCATTCCGACGTAGGACAGCATTTCCCGGTCGTTCAAACCGTCTCCGAAGGCTACCGCTTCTTCCGCCCGCAATCCGAGGCGGCGCAACAAGACTTCGATGCCTCGCGCCTTCGAGCCGTTCCGCGGTAGGACATCGATCACCTTGGGATGCCAGCGCACATAGGATACCTCCCGGAAATGTTCGGTGTACAAATGTTCCTCCTGTTCGAGGCAGTAGAGAAACACCTGATAGATGGCCTTTTCCTGCCAGTAGTTCGGGCGGTAACCGGGTTGGGGCATGCGCAGGGCGAGAAAGGACTCCTGCACGTGCGGATGGTTGCTGGCGTTGGCGTAGCAGTTTTCGGCGCTGAGGAAAACCATGGGATGGGCGTTGGCGCTGGCCAACGTTTCCAGCCTGTTCAGCGTCTCGCTGGCCAATGGCGTATGAAGGATCAGCTCTCCCCGGCAAACGTTGTAGGAACCGTTGAAACTGACGAAGGTGTCAATGCCAAGCTGCTCTGCAATCGGCTGCAGATGAAACGGTGAGCGTCCGGTGGCAATGGCTACCTCCACCCCGTTTTTTCTCACCTGGTGAATGGCTTCGAGCGTGGAGGCCGGGATGGTGTGGTCGGAATTGAGCAGTGTGCCGTCAATGTCAAAAAATACGATTTTGTAGGACATTTGTTTTCTCTCCACTCTTTTTTATCAATTCAAAATGGAAGGAAAGGGCAAAAGAAACAGGAATGTCGAAAAAGTGACATTCCTGTTTCCTCTCATTTCAGCTTACCGGAAGATGCGGACCGCTGTCAAATGCATGCCGCGAGTTCAACATGAACGCGTTTTTCGCCTGCATGGCAGGCAGAGGCGTTTTAAAAAACACGGTCATTGCTGGAGGCAAGCGTGGCCGCCGCTTCGCGGAATCCGTCCGCTTCCTTCCCGGCGTGCGGGGAAAGCGTGTGCACGGTAATTTCCGGACGGGAGCGCAGCCGAATGTTCAGTCCGGTTTGGCCCAACCCCTCGCTGATGTAAAACGGCCGGTCGTGGACGCGGTGAAGTCCTTTCACCATGTTCAGCTGCGGCAGTTTTCCCATTTTGACCAGGTGGTAGGGGCGCGGCCAATGGATCTGCCCGCCGTGAAAATGGCCGGAGAGCAGGTAATCGTAGTGGTATTTGCCCATGTGCAGCACCAGGTTGGGATCATGGGTCAGCACAAGCCGCACGCCTTTTTCCGGGACGCCTTGAAAGGCGCGGGCCAAATTGCTGTGCCGCGAGCTGAAATCGTCCACTCCGATGACGTGCACCGGATGACCGCGGTGCTCAAGCGTCACGTGCTGGTTTACCAGGACAAAGCAGCCGCGTCTTTCCAGCTCGCTGCGAAGCTCGTCAAGTTTTGGCGGCGGCAACAGGTAATCGTGGTTGCCGAAAACCACATACGTGCCATAGCGCGGTTTGAGCTGCATCAGCGTTTCAACGTACGCCACCGCCTTGGGAATGTTCTTCTGCCGATCCAGCAGGTCTCCCGTGATGGCGATCAGATCGGGACAAAGACCCAAAAAATCGTTCACGACCCGTTCTGCCTTCACCGAGAGATTTTCCATGTGCAGATCGGACAGGTGAAGGATTGAAAGCGGCGGAAAGTCGTCGGGAGACGGCACGTGCGCGGAAGGCTGGATGTCGACAGCCACATGGCGGATGTGCACGTCAAAGGTATTGCGGTAGGCGCGGATTAGGACCAGTGAGAATGCCAGCAAGATCAGGAGAAACAGTGTCACGATTTCCGCTACCTCCAGTTTTCAAAAATTCAATACCAAACATTATACGGGAATTTCTTTCTTGCCGAAGAAGTAGGTTTTGCCAGGAGGAATTTTGCGAGAAATGGAGAAATAGTATGAATCTTGCCTATAAAAAGACGCTTTGGTTAAAAGGAGAGTGTGTTCCCATGAAAGTGGAAAAGATTCCGGTAACGCCAGGTTCGTTCAACTTGACTAATTACGATGAAGCATATGCTACCTTTGATTGGGCCGAGGTGGAAAAAGAGTTTACCTGGTACGAAACAGGTAAGGTGAACATGGCGTATGAAGCCATCGACCGCCATCTTCTGACAGAGCGCAAAGACAAGATTGCGTTGCTTTACACCGATGCGACAAGGGAAGAAAGCTACACTTTTGCCCAGTTGAGTGAATTGTCAAACAAGTTTGGCAACGTGCTGCGCAACCTGGGCATTGTCAAGGGAGATCGTGTTTTTGTCTTTATGCCTCGCTCTCCGGAACTTTATGTAAGCGTTTTAGGGATTATAAAAATTGGGGCCATCGTCGGACCGCTGTTTGAAGCGTTCATGGAAGGCGCTGTCCGCGACCGCCTGGAAGACAGCGAGGCGGTGGCCATCGTCACCACTCCGGCCCTTCTGCCGCGCGTGCCGGTGAAGGATTTGCCCGCGCTCAAACACGTCATTCTCGTCGGCAAGGAGGACGGAGATCTGGAGCCGGGGCAAATCAGCTACGAGGCTGCCATGGCGGAGGCTTCCACCGATCTGGAAATTGAATGGGTGGATCGGGAAGACGGGCTGATTTTGCACTACACTTCCGGCTCCACCGGCAAGCCGAAAGGGGTTTTGCACGTCCACAACGCGATGATCCAGCACAAGCAGACGGGCAAGTGGATTCTGGACTTCCAGGAAGACGACATCTACTGGTGCACGGCCGACCCTGGCTGGGTGACAGGAACGTCGTACGGGATTTTCTCCCCCTGGCTGAACGGCGTCACCAACGTAGTGCGCGGCGGCCGCTTCAACCCGGACAGCTGGTATGAGACGATCCAAAAATACAAGGTGACCATCTGGTACAGTGCGCCCACCTCTTTCCGCATGCTGATGGGCGCTGGCGACGAAGTGCTGAAAAAGTACGACCTTTCCAGTTTGCGCCATGTGTTGAGCGTAGGGGAACCGTTGAATCCGGAAGTGGTGCACTGGGGACTGAAGGCGTACAACCAGCGCATCCACGACAACTGGTGGATGACCGAAACGGGCGGCCAGCTGATCTCCAACTACAAGTGCATGCCGATCAAACCGGGTTCGATGGGCAAACCGTTCCCCGGCATCAAGGCAGCCATCCTTGACGACAACGGAAACGAACTGCCGCCCAACCGCATGGGCAATCTGGCCATCAAGGTCGGCTGGCCGTCGATGATGCGGCAGATCTGGAAGAACCCGGCGAAGTACCAGGAGTACTTCCGCTTCCCCGGATGGTACGTCTCCGGCGATTCGGCGTACATGGACGAAGAAGGCTACTTCTGGTTCCAAGGCCGCGTCGACGATGTCATCAACACCTCCGGCGAGCGCGTCGGTCCGTTCGAAGTGGAGAGCAAGCTGGTCGAGCACCCGGCAGTGGCGGAAGCTGGCGTAATCGGCAAACCGGACCCTGTGCGGGGAGAGATCATCAAGGCGTTCATTTCCCTGCGGGCAGGCTACGAGCCAAGCGAAGAACTGATGGAAGACATCCGCAAGTTTGTGAAGGAGGGGCTCGCCGCCCATGCCGCTCCGCGGGAAATCGAGTTCCGCGACAAACTGCCCAAGACCCGCTCCGGCAAAATCATGCGCCGCGTCCTGAAAGCGTGGGAACTGGGACTGCCGACGGGTGACCTGTCCACGATGGAAGATTGAGCAATTGCCGCAAAGCCATCTTTGGCGCATGCCGGGATGGCTTTGCTCCCTGTTTTCAGACAGGCAGGGAAAGGGAACCTCTCCGAACAGCAAAGCTGCCTCACCATTTTATTCAGCAGTGAATTAATAATTCGAAAATGAATCAAATGAACGGGGCGTTTTATTCAAATATGAATTAAAACGGATGGCACATCGCTGGCGAAATCCCCGTTTCCTCCTGTTTTAAATTTGGCACGCTATTTGCATATACTAATGGCGTGTTCAACATTCTTCTGTAAAGGAGATAAAAACCTATGTCGAAAACTCGTAAATTTGTGAATGTTTCTGCTGGCGTTCCTGGTCCCAAAGCTGCCGAGTTGCTTGCGCGCAGATCCAAAGCGGTTCCGCGAGGCATCAGCGCCCTCACCGAGGTTGTCATCGAAAAAGCCTCCGGCGCACTTCTGACTGACGTCGACGGCAATACCCTGCTGGATTTCGCGGGCGCAATCGGCACGCTGAACGCCGGGCACTGTCCGCCCGAAGTCGTAGCCGCCCTGAAAGAGCAGATCGACAAGTACATTCACCCCTGCTTCAACGTGGCGACCTATGATCCTTACGTCAGACTGGCGGAGAAACTGGCAGAGATCACGCCCGGAAACTTTGCCAAGAAAACCATGTTTGCCAACAGCGGCGCGGAAGCAGTGGAAAACGCCGTAAAGATCGCCCGCAAGTACACCGGACGTCCGGGGATCGTTTCCTTTACCCGCGCGTTCCACGGCCGCACCCTGTTGGGGATGTCCCTGACCAGCAAGGTAAAACCCTACAAGTTCCAAATGGGTCCTTTTGCTCCGGCCACCTACAAGGCGCAGTTCCCCTATCCGCTGAACAAGCCGGAAGGAATGACGTACGAAGAGTACGGCCAATATCTGGTCAAGCAGTTTGAAGATTTCCTGCTGACGGAAGTGGCACCGGAAGAACTGGCTGCCGTCATCATGGAGCCGGTGCAGGGCGAAGGCGGATTCGTTGTGCCCCCGGTGTCTTTCGTGCAAGGCATCTACAACATCTGCAAAAAGCACAACATCCTGTTCATCGCCGATGAAGTGCAAACCGGTTTCTGCCGTACCGGCGAAATGTTTGCCTCCACTCACTTCGGCATTGAACCCGACCTCATCACCATGTCCAAGTCGATTGCAGCCGGTCTGCCGATCAGTGCCGTTACGGGCCGCGCCGAAATCATGGACGCGCCCAATCCGGGAGAAATCGGCGGAACCTACGGCGGCAGCCCGCTTGGTTGCGTAGCTGCTCTTGCTGTTATTGAAAAAATGGAACGGGAAAACCTGGCAGCCCGCTCGCGGGAGATCGGCGAACAGATCAAGGCGCATTTTACCGCCCTGCAAAAAGAATTCCCCGTCATCGCCAATGTGCGCGGACTGGGTGCCATGTGCGCGGTGGAATTCGCCAACCCGCAAACCGGGGAGCCGGAAAAGGAACTGGTCTCCAAACTGGCCAAAGGGTGCTATCAGAACGGCGTGATTCTTTTGACCGCCGGCGTACACGGCAACATTATCCGCTTCCTGACTCCGCTGGTGATTACCGACGAACAGCTGCAGGAAGGTCTGGACATCATCACCGACGTGTTGAAAGGCATTTATGTAACCCAATCCTAAACGTTAGGAGCTGCTTGGCATGAAGAAACATCTGTTTATCAACGGAAAATGGAAAGAAGCCAAGGAATACGCGCCGCTCTACTCTCCGTATTCCGGAGAGCTGATTGCGGAAATCGGGCAAGCTGATGAGCAGGATGTGGAGGAAGCGATCGAAGCGGCGAAGGCTGCCGCCAAGGTGATGGCCAAAATGCCGTCCAGCAAGCGCGCCGCGATTCTGGAGAAGGTGGCTGCCGCCATTGAAGCGCGCCGGGAAGAGATGGCCCGTATTCTGGCAATGGAAGCGGCCAAACCGCTTCGCACCGGACGCACGGAAATTGACCGGACGATTCAAACCTACAAGTTTGCCGCCGAGGAAGCAAAGCGGATTTACGGGGAAACCCTGCCGCTCGACGCGGCGCCGGGCGGCGAAAATCGCCTGGCCTACACTGTGCGCAAACCGATCGGGATCGTGGGCGCAATCACGCCGTTCAACTTCCCGTTCAACCTGGTGGCGCACAAGCTGGGGCCTGCCTTCGCAGCGGGCAACACCGTCGTGCTGAAGCCGGCCAGCCAAACGCCGCTCTCTGCGCTTGTCCTGGCCGAAATCTTCACCGAAGCGGGTCTGCCGGCAGGCGCCTTGAACATCCTCCCCGGCAAGGGGGCTGTCGTGGGCGAAAAACTGGTTCGCGACAACCGGATCGCCGCCATTACCTTCACCGGCAGCCCGGAAGTCGGCATCGCCATGAAGAACAAGGCAGGATTGAAACGGGTGACGCTGGAGCTGGGCTCCAACTCCGCGGTGATTATCGACGATACCGTCGAGATCAATCAGGCTCTGATCGACCGCTGTGTGACAGGGGCTTTCTCCTTCAGCGGCCAGGTTTGCATCTCGCTGCAGCGCGTGTACGTGCATGAAAGCAAATACGAAGAATTCCTGGAAAAATTCAAGGCAGCAACGGAAAAACTGGTGCTGGGCGATCCATTGGATGAAGCGACGGACGTCTCGTCGGTCATTTCACCGAAAGATCACCAGCGCATGCAGGAATGGGTGGATGAAGCTGTCGCCGAGGGAGCAACCGTGGTGACAGGCGGCAAGGCGGTCACGGACCGTTTGTTTGCGCCCACCATCCTGACCAACGTGAAGAACAGCGTGAAATGTTCCTGCCAGGAAGTATTTGGCCCGATCGTGGTTGTCTCGCCGTACCAAAACTTTGAAGACGCGATCGAGCTGGTGAATGACTCCCGCTACGGCCTGCAGGCAGGCATCTTCACCCGTGACATCTATCGGGCGATGAAAGCCGCAGACGAGTTGGAAGTGGGAGGCGTGATGATCAACGACATCCCGACGTTCCGCGTCGACCACATGCCGTACGGCGGGGTAAAGGAAAGCGGCTTTGGACGCGAAGGCATCAAGTACGCCGTGGAAGAAATGACCGAGCTGAAGCTGGTGACGATCAAACTGTAATCCATTTTGAACCGGCTCAAGAAAAGAGCGAGTCTCTGAATCAGAGGCTCGCTTTTTCTTGCTGGAAACGAAAGCCAAGACGGGCATTCTCCAGCCGGCTGGCACCCATGACTTCGCTAATTTTTCATCACCAAATGGTGGCGAACCGCATATGCCGCCAATTGGACGCGGTTGGCAAGCTGCAGTTTGTCCAGGATGTTCTTCAGGTGGTTTTTGACCGTGTTCTCGGAAATCGTCAAGGCCTCGCTGATTTCCCTGTTGGTTTTGCCCGCTCCCACGTACATGACGATTTCCCGTTCCCGCGGCGTCAAAACATGCGGGGGCGGTCCGTCGCTGGACTCACTGTGGTGGAAAGGGTGAAACATCCGGCTGGCCATTTCCCGCGACGGCTGGCTGTCTTCGCCGAGCAGCGCATGCAGGTATTGAATCCAGTCTTCCGGTTCCAGGTTCTTGAGCAAATACCCCTGTGCGCCAAACTGGATTGCCGTCATCAAGTCGCCCACATCGTCGGAAACGCTGAGGATGACCACCTTGATGTGCGGGTAGGCCTTTTTCACTTCCTTGGTCGCTTCCAGTCCCGACCACTTGGGCATGTTGATGTCCATCAAAATCAGGTCGGGCTGCAATTGGCCGGCAAGCCGGAAAGCCTGCTCACCGTCTTCCGCCTCTCCGATTACTTCAAAGAAAGGGTCGGCATTAAGCAAACTGCGGATCGCCATGCGGGCCATCGGATGGTCATCGGCGATCAGTACGCGGCAAACGTCCACGATCCCATTCCTCCTGCGTCACATTTTCATTCTCCTCTGAAGTGAGACGGATGATGGTGCCTCCCGCGGCGCTCTTGTCAATGTGAAGCACCGCCTGCAATTGTTTGGCCCGGTCGCGCATCATCGACAACCCGTACTTCTTGCTGTCGGAAGAAGTGTCGGAAATTCCCACGCCGTCGTCCTGGATGGTCAGCTGCCAATGCGGACGTTTCAGGGCAGTCAGCACAAGCCGGGCGTGCCGGGCCTGCGCGTGTTTGCGAATGTTGGCAAACGCCTCCTGGATGATGCCGAAGAGATGGACCTCTTCCGCCGGGGAAAAGAAATTTTCCGCCAACCGGATGTGGTGGGTCACTTCCACTCCGGACAGCGCGCTCCATTCGGCAAGCCATTTTTCCAGCCGCTGTTGCAAGCTGCCTTCTTCCGGACGGGAGCGCAAGTTGAAGATCGCCTGTCTCAGGTGGTTGTCGATGGCGGAAACGGCGACGCGGGCTTCCTCCAGGTTTCCCTGCTTCAATTTGACGTTGAGGTAAAACAGCGATTGGGCAATTCCGTCGTGCAGTTCGCGGGCCAACCGTTCCCGCTCTTCGTAGACGGCGCGGCGAGCCTGTTCTTCGATAATCCGGGCGTTCATCCGTTCGATGGTGCGGAACATCCAGGTGGCAAACAGACACGAGAGCAACAGGGTGAGCAGCGTAATATACAAATTTCCCGCTTCCATGGAGATGTAGGGAAGCAAAAAGTCGTGACGGACGTATTCAAATCCGCCGATCAGAATGGCGGGGAGCAGCGCTGTCAGCCAGTACAGCATGCGGTACGTCATGTGACAGATCCCTTCCTTTTCAAGCTGCAATCAATGCTAGTATACCGAAGAAATCTTCCAGATGATATACTGATAGCAATGGGTGAGAATACGGAGGAAGGCATATGACACGGATTGCAAAAGCATTGACCATCGCCGGCTCGGACAGCGGGGGCGGAGCTGGCATTCAGGCAGACCTGAAGACGTTCCATCAGTTGGAGGTATACGGAACAAGCGCCATCACGGCTGTTACGGCGCAAAATACATTGGGCGTTGCCGGCGTCTACCCGTTGCCGCCGGAAGCAGTGGCACAGCAGATCCGCGAGGTGCTTCGCGACATCGGAACCGATGCGGCCAAGACCGGGATGCTGTTTGACGCAGCGATTATTGAAACGGTCGCCGCCGAATTGAAATCATTTCAGGTGAAGAAACTGGTGGTCGATCCGGTCATGGTGGCCAAGGGAGGCGCGCGGCTGCTTCTGGACGAGGCGATCTCCGCCCTGAAGGAGTATCTGCTGCCGCTCGCCGAGGTGGTGACGCCCAATCTGCCGGAAGCGGAATGCCTGACCGGACTTTCCGTCAGGACACCAAAACAGATGCGGGAGGCAGCGCGGGCGATTCACGACCTGGGAGTCCGCTACGTCATGATGAAAGGCGGTCATCTGGAGGGCGGGGAAGTGGTGGACATGCTGTTTGACGGTGAAGCGTTTTACGAAATGCGGCACGAGCGCATCCACACGCGTCACACGCACGGCACCGGCTGCACCTTCTCTGCCGCGCTGACCGCAGAACTTGCCAAAGGAACGCCGATTGTCCAGGCAGTGGAGCGGGCCAACCGCTTTATCTTCCAGGCGATCAAGACCGCGCCCCAAATCGGGGGAGGCCACGGACCGACCAATCACTGGGCAAAAGTGGAATAAGGCGCAACAGGCCCGGCAATGTCCGGGCCTTTTTCCATTTATCCCGCATTCCGGAGACGGAAGTCATGCACGCATGGCGGAACAAAACGGCCCACGGCTGCTTATGCTGTAACAAGAGCAAGGAAAAGAGGGCAGGGCATGTGGGTCAAATGGGTCACCATCCATGAATCGTTCGGCCTTCCGCGCGCAGCGCAGGAACTTCGCTGTTTTCTGGAGCTTGAAGGAATCCGGGTGAGACTGGTTTCGAGGCGGACGAAACGGGCCGGGCATGTTTACGCGTTGCAAGTGCCCAGGGCCCAACGGAAAAAGGCGGAACAAATCCTGTGCGATTTCAGGAAGCGTTTGGGCGATCCCGTTTAAGAACCATCCTTCCATCTTCCTCCTTTTACGGGTTGCGCTGCTTCCGGCCATACTAGGTAGCACAGGAGGAGAAAACGATGACGACGACGCTTTGGAAACCGCCGAAAAAAACAGGAGAAGAGGAAGAGCATCTGTTTGTCCCTGACTACGTTTTTGTCGAACCCGATGCGCTTTCGTACCCTTTGGGGGAAGCGTTGTACCAGCGCTATCGGAAAATGGGGGTGCCCATCCGGATGACGACCGGTCACAATCAGGTGCGCGGCATCCCCGGCCAGAACGAACTGGAAAAGTACCGTAACGCCAAGCGGACGCTGGTCATCGGGGTTCGCAAGACGCTGAAATTCGAGCCGTCCAGGCCGAGCGCGGAGTACGCCCTCCCGCTGGCTACGGGCTGTGTGGGACACTGCCACTACTGTTATCTCAACACCAACGTCGGGCGAAAGCCGTACATTCGCGTCTACGTCAATATCGACGAAATCCTTGCTCAGGCGGAGAAGTACATTCGCGAGCGGCCCGGTCAAATCACCCGCTTTGAAGCGGCTTGCGCGTCGGATCCGGTCAGCATTGAGCACATCACCGGCAGCCTCAGGCGGGCGATCGAGTTCATGGGGCGCCAGGAGCACGGCAGGCTGCGCTTCGTTACCAAATTCCACCACGTCGACCCGCTGCTCGATGCTGAACACAACCGGCATACGCGCTTCCGCTTCAGCCTGAACGCCGATTACGTGATCCGCCATTTCGAGCCGGGGACATCCAGCTTTCAGCAGCGGATCGAGGCAGCCGGAAAGGTGGCGCGGGCCGGATACCCGCTTGGCTTCATTCTCGCGCCGCTGTACTGGTTCAAGGGTTGGGAAGCGGGGTATACGGAGATGCTGGAAGAACTGCGGCGGCAGCTCGTTCCGGAAGCGATGGAGGAGTTGACTTTTGAACTGATTCAGCATCGCTTTACCAAGGTTGCCAAAAAGCTGATTCTGGAGCGGTACCCCAAGACCAAACTGGAGATGGATGAAGAGAAGCGCAAGATCAAATGGGGAAAATACGGCAAAGCCAAGTACGTCTATCCGGACGAACAGGCGCATGCGCTGCGCCTTCATCTGGAAGCGGAAATTGCCCGGCTGTTTCCCCGGGCGCGAGTCGAGTATTTTACCTAAGCAATCGCCAGGAAGCGCCTTTGGACGGAATTTGTTTACAAAACTCCTTGTGGAAATCAAAAGGGCGTGTCTGTTTAAAAACATGGCATGCCCTTTTGCGCCTGAATCGGAAAGCCCATACGCACCGGCTGAAAAGTATCGGAAAGGCTGTCGGGTTTGGCCATACCGCAGGCCTGAAGCTGGTTCGAAATGCCGCTTTTGCCTGCCTGTGGGAAGGCGTGCCATTTGCCGCCTGTAAACGGCACTTTGCCGCCATTTCAAGCTCAACGGACTTTTGCCCCTGTGATATAATGGGAACATCTTGGAAAGGAAAAAAGGAGCTCAGACATGGCACAAGAATGGTTTGAACGCAGCTTTGGCGAAGACTACGTGCTGGTTTACCAGCATCGGGACGAAAAGGCGGCAGATGAGGAAATCGCCAATTTGCTTGCGCGGCTTCCGATCAAAAAGAGCGGAAAAGTGCTGGACCTTTGCTGCGGCAACGGACGGCATTCGCGGGCGCTGGCCCGACGGGGGTACGAAGTGGTCGGGGTTGATTTGTCCGCGGTGCTGTTGAAACTGGCTGAGGAACAAAATCACTACCCGAATCTGCGCTTTGTTCGTTGCGACATGCGCGATCTTCCTTTTCAGGAGGAATTTGATATTGTGGTCAATCTCTTCACCAGCTTTGGGTATTTTGCCTCCGACGAGGAGAATGAAAAAGTCGTGGGCAACATGGCCAAAGCGCTGAAAACGGGAGGGGAACTGGCCATTGACTACCTGAATCCCGCTTATGTAAGGAAAAACCTTGTTCCTCATTCGACGAAACAGATAAAGGGCTTGACGATCGAAGAAAAACGCTGGATTGAGGACGATTTTGTCAATAAACGAATCATCATCCGCACCAGGGACGGGGAACAGCGCGAATACCTGGAAAGGGTTCGCCTGTTTCAAGTGGAGCAGATGGTCGCCATGCTGGAAGAGAAGGGATTTGGACAGATTGAAGTCTTTGGCGATTACCAGTTCCAGCCGTATCGGGATGCAGATTCGCCGCGCATGATTTTTTATGCGGTCAAGCAAAAATAAGCACGCGCCAGAGTGACTAAGGGAACAGTTTCCTGAATAGGATAGTCTTACAAACATTCCTCGGGTGTTAGGGGGGATTCGGTGAGTAAGCTATCGTTGAAACAGGTGAAACTTTATCTGGACAAAGTGCCTGGATGGAAGCTGGACGAAGCGCAAATGGCGTTGTCCCGCACGTATTGCTGTCAGGATTTTGCCGCAGCCATCCAGTTGGTGAACCGCGTCGCCGAAATGTTGGGACAGGAAAGTCAACAGGTGGAGATACATCTGAAGGACAGTACCGTCACTTTTACGCTGACCACCCGTGAACCTGGAGGACTGACCGGAAAAGAGTTTGCTCTGGCGCAGGCGATCAGCAAGGTGAGTTGACCGGCATTTCGGCGGAAAATTTGGTGGACCGCTTTCCATGAAGCGGTTTTCTCTTGTTTCCCGGCCGTTTTTGCTATACTTATCGACAAGACAACGAAGCTGCGATGGCTGCACGATGCAGGCACAGCGATGGAGGAAAGGGATCATGGAGATTCAACAGCATCAGCAGTTGATTCGGGTGTTGCAGGAGGATTTCCTGGACAAGCCGGCTGGTGTTCATTTCACGCAATGGGATACCGATGATGAGGATGAGGAAGTTACGCAGTTTTGCGGTGAGTTGAAAGAGTTGCGGCTTACTGACAACGAATTTGGCGAAAAGGACTTGCTGCTTCTGTTTTCGCTGGAAGAAGGGGAAAGCGTGGAAATTCTGATGGAAATTCCCAAGGAAGAAGAGGATCTGGCAGCGTACGCGGATGGCAGGCTGTCCATCTTTGGCACGGAAGCGGAGCTTGTGTTGGAACGATGAGCAAGCAGCCGCTGTTTCGTTACGCGGGAACGCCGGACCCGATGACGCGGGAAGAGAGCGAACGCTGCAAAAAATACCTGAAACGGCATGAGGCTGAACTGGTGAAGGCGGGCCGGTTTCTGGTGGATGTCTCCGCCTTGCTGACGCCGTTTCATCTGGACTGCGCAAACTGCCGCACCGTCCACAGCGAAACCTGCTGTGAAGGCGGACAGCCCTATGCCCTGGAGAGCTGGCAGACGTCCCGGCTGTGCCGGGAACTGCCCGCAATCACCCGCCATTTCTTCGGCGAGCGGGGGACGTCGGGGTGGACGGAGGAAAACATCTGGGATCAACGCAAGCTTCCCGGCACGCTGCGGCTGACGAATGGCCGCTGCGTGTTTTTCCGGGAGATTGACGGAATTTACGGATGTGCCCTGCATGCGTACGCGGAGCAAACCAACGCGGAGTTGCATGCGCTCAAGCCGTTCAGCTGCCAGTTGTACCCGCTCGACCTGATTGACACGGGAAAAAGCATTTTGCTGACGGCGCTCACCGCGGAGACGGCCTCCTTTTCCCGCTGGGGAAGCGACTATCTGGAGCAGTTTTACTGCGCCAATCGAAAGCGCAGGAGGGAGGCGTCCCACCTCGACGAGAACCGCTTCAGCCTCGCAGGCTATCGGCCGGCGTATGAATGGAACCTGCCCCTGCTGCGCTATTTGCTGAAGGAGGAATCGGTCCGAGTGGAAGCGATTCTGCAGAAGACCCGGTTGACGCAGTTGGAGAGTGTCATACAACCGCCAAAATAAAAAGATAACGAAAAGGAAAAGAGGAGTACGGCTATGAAGGGAAAAACACCAAGAGAATCACGAACGGTCAAGGCTGCCCTGATTCAGCCCTCGGACACGAACTACTACGGCACGATGTTTGGGGGATCCATGATGGCGTTCATTGACGAGGTCGCGGCGATCACGGCCATGCGCCATTCCCGCCGTCCCTGTGTCACAGCTTCCATTGATTCCATTGATTTTCTGGCACCGGTCAAAATGGGCAACTCCATCTGTGTGGAAGCTGTCGTCTCTTCCACGGGAAGGACCTCGATGGAGATTTTTGTAAAAGTCGTTTCGGAAGACCTGCGAACCGGGGAGAGGACGCTGACCGCCACCTCTTTTCTGACGTTTGTCGCGGTTGATGAAAACGGAAGGCCCGTGGAAGTGCCTCCCCTGATTCCCGAGACGGAAGAGGAGAAGTACCTCATGGCTTCAGCAGGCGAAAGGAAAAGAATGCGTGCGGAGCGAAAAAAGAAATCACAGGAATTTATCAGTCAGCTGTCCATCGGCAAGGACATTTAGGGGAACAGGAAAACAGGGGAGTGAGTCGGCATGAAGTACCGCAGATTGGGGAAAACGGACCTGATCGTATCCGTGGTCGGAGTCGGCACCTGGCAGTTCGGCGGCGAGTGGGGCGTGGACTTCACGCAGCAGGAAGTGAACCGGATTCTGGGAACGGCGAAAGAGTTGGGCATCAATTTGATCGACACCGCGGAGTGCTACGGGGACCACTTGTCCGAACAGTTCATCGGACAGTTCCTGAAGCAGGACCGGCGGGAAGACTGGATTGTGGCCACGAAATTCGGCCACCATTTTCACGGCAAATTTACCCGCACCGACAATTACGATCCGGCTGACGTGCTGAAGCAGTTGGACAAGTCCCTGAAAGCCCTGCAAACGGACTACATCGATTTGTACCAGTTCCACTCCGGACCGAATGAGGCGTTTGACAACGACGATTTGTGGACGATGCTGGACAAGCAGGTGCAGGCGGGGAAGATCCGTCATCTCGGCTTGTCTATCTCCAAAAACGGCAACATCCATCAGGTTTCTTCCGCCACGAAAGTAAACGCCAAGACGATCCAGGTGGTGTACAACCGGCTGGACCGCAAACCGGAGGAAGAAGTGTTTGCCTCCTGCCAGGAACAGGATTTGGGCGTGCTGGCCCGCGTTCCGTTGGCCAGCGGCTATCTCAGCGGCAAGTACAAGCCGGGCGCAGTCTTCGCCGAAAACGACGTTCGCCATCGCCACGATCGCGAGCACGTGAACAGGCTGTTGCAGGAAGTGGAGACGATCCGGCAAAACGAAGTGCCGGAGGGCGTGGAGATGGCCCAATGGGCGCTGGCCTGGTGCCTGAAGCATCCGGCCGTTACGGCGGTGATCCCGGGGTGCAAAAGCCCGCAGCAGGTGGAGGCAAACGCAAAGGCAGCCGAACTGGTGGATGACGACCATCCCCAGTCCAGACCCGCACCGCGCTGATCAACCGAGAAAGCGGGAGCGCTGTTCAGGGCTGGGTAACCGGCATTGTTCCCGTTTGCCGAACCAGCGGTAGCGGTGACGTGCAATCCATTCGTACAGCGGATTGCGGATGAAGCGGGGGATGGCAAGCCCGATGGTGCAGAGGGCACGCCATCCCCCGCCCAGTTGTTTGCCGGCGCGCAACACGGCGTCCGAGCGGGTGTACAGCTTTTTTCCCTCCAGGTAGACGACCGAGTTCAGGGAAGCTGCATCCAAGCCGTAGTTTGCCAACAGGCGCCGGGCGTAATCCGACTGCAGGGAGGCGAAGCAGATGCTTTCGTTGCGGTCGTGACGCAGGAAAAACTGCACCGCGGCGTGGCAAAGAGAACATACCCCGTCAAACAGCAAGAGTCGTTCCGGCTGTTTTGGGCCGGCAGGTGAATTTGATGGATGCATGGCGTGCTCCCACCTCCGTTTGTTTTCAGCCAGCTTTGCGAAAAATCCAATCCTTGAGGCAATTGTAGCAAAGAAAGCTACGTTTGCGCATGCCCGCTTTTCTGCCCGGGCGTGACGCTTTTTTTATCCATGAACAAAAGCGCAAGGATTCAAAGCCTGACACGGCGTTTTATCCCCCGGGAGAAAAAAGGGCTCAGCCGCATGTGCCGCCATGGGCAGGTGTCGTTTCTCGAGGGGGATAAACGTCATACTATTGTACTGTACTGTGTGAACATCATGGGAAAGGAAGTGTATCCTTCATTGGAAAAACGCCGCAAAGTGCCGCCGTCCTCTTCTCCGATGCACAGACGGCCGAAGGAAATTCCACAACACCCATCCGCCAATTTGCCATCTCCGGAAAATCCGTCGCCCAATCTGTCACCCAATGTGTCTCCCAACCTGCCTTCACCGTCCGTTCCAAAACAGCAGATGATGCCGCCGTCCAATCGGCCTTCCCCTTCGCTTCGTCCGACGCGGCCGCAACCCTATCTGCCAGCACCCAATGAATCGCCCAACAGAATGCCCATTCGTCCGATGCCGCCCAATGTAATGCCAAAGGAGATCCCCAGGGCAATGCCAAGACCAAGGCCATCCGAACCAGTGCCGAACCGCCGGCCGATCCGTCCAATGCCGCCGAATTTATCCCCCAACCTCTCGCCAAACATGCCGCACTACATGTCTCCTAATGTCTCGCCAAACGTATCCCCCAATGTTTCGCCAAATGTATCGCCCAATGTATCTCCCGGCGAAGGGGTGCGCAGGAAGGGAAGACGGGAAAGAGATCTGGAGCTGTACTGGTTCAAGTTCAACTTTCACAAGGATCGGATGGAGCATTTCCGGCGCAAATGCGAAGAGCACCGCGACAATCGCCGCAAATATGCGGAATACTGGAAATACTACAAGCATCACAAACGGAGAATGCGCTATTACGATGAGCGCTGCAAGGTTTACAGCGACAGCAGTTCTTCCTCGTACAGGAGAAGTTCCTCCTATGGATGCGACTGCGATTGCGGGTGTTCCCTGTAATGCCAAAAAAGACGCCAGCTGCACTGTGGCGTCTTTTTTGCGTATCGGCGATGCGCAAGCGGAGAGAAGGCAAGGTTATGCATGGGAAAGAAAACTTTTCGGATCAAGGCGGCCGCACACTCTTGAACAGGCTTCTTATTGATTTGGCAAAGGCGGGACAGGTATACTCGTAGATAACAAAAAAAGGGATAGGAGTGGGCATGCATGGTGATTGATGTGAAAAATTTGATCTGGCAGCGGGATGAGACAACCATTTTGCGCGATATCAACTGGCAGGTGAAGGAAGGGGAACACTGGTGCATCGTCGGGCTGAACGGATCGGGCAAGACCAGTCTTTTGCAGATGATCTCCGGCTACATGTGGCCGACGCGGGGCGAAATCCGCGTGTTGGGCCATCGCTATGGAGAAGTGGACCTGCGTGAGCTGCGAAAATCAATCGGGTGGGTAAGCAGCGCATTGATGGCCAAAATCCATGACCACGAAACCGCTTTCCGCCTCGTGTTGAGCGGACGGGAGGCTTCCATCGGCCTGTACAGCACTCCGGCTGCGGAAGACATGGACAAGGCTGCCGAACTGCTTCGCACATTTGGTTGCGAGGCGCTGCGTGACCGGCCGTTTCGCGCGCTTTCCCAGGGAGAAAAACAAAAGATTTTGATCGCCCGCGCCCTGATGGCGTCTCCGCGATTGCTGATTTTGGACGAGCCGTGTACGGGCCTCGACCTGTTGTCGCGGGAACAGTTGTTGGCGATGGTCGAAAAAATTGCCGCTCAGCCGGATGCTCCCACGCTTTTATACGTGACACACCACATCGAGGAGATCCTGCCCTGTTTTACACACACGCTTTTGCTGAAAAAGGGCGAAGTGGCGGCCGCCGGTGAAAATCAGGCAATTTTGACAGCGGAGCAGCTGACCCGCTTCTTCGGGGTTCCGGTCAACATTCACCGCTCCCGGGGGCGTTTATGGGTCAGCATCGGCGAAGAGGCCGTCATTCGCTAAAGCGGCAAACGGCCTGGTTTGAATGAAATCATGTATACGTATAATAGGGGTAACTGTTTTTCCTGTATCAGAAAGGATAAATTTCATGGATCAACATCCTTTTGCAGCAAGAACAATTGCCGTTGAAAACGCGGCCGCTCATCTTCGAAAAGGTCTCGGCAAGAGCTTTTCATACTGGGAGGAGAGATGGAGGCATGACGAATGTTACTGCGCCAATAACTGACTCCACCTGGGCGATAATCACCTACGAAGAATCGTGGGAGACATACATCAACAGTTATGTGATCAAGCAAGAAAACACCTATGTTTTGATCGATTCCCACTTGCGAAAGCACCGCGCTTATTTTCAACAGGCCCTGTCGGAGATCGGGGTTGGGTGGGAACAAATTGAGTGCGTTTACTATACCCACCGGGGCGCAGACAGGATCGGGAATGCCGAGTTGTTTCCCTCACGTCTCAATTGGATCCACCTGGATGATTATTACGAGCTGGATGACTTTTCGCAAACCTTGTTTGGCCATACCTTTACCGGCAGCGGGGGCGAGTTTTCCGCATTGAAATTCCGGGAACTCTCCTTTTTTACGGAAGGCTCCGTCGCGTTTTTTGATCCGAAGACAAAAATCTGTTTTGCCGGCGGTCATCTTCGCTTCACCAGGACGCCAATCGGCTCCATCGTGGGAAGGGAAGAGGAGTGTCGGATTGCTTTCCGGGAGCAGATTGAACAGTGGGCCGGAAAGGAGCCGCAGCGCGCGGAGGAATACGCGGATGGCCTGGAGCAGTTGCTGAAGTGGCCGATGGAATACCTGGCACCGGGCAACGGGCCGATCTTGGCTGGAGAAATCGCCCCTTTTCTGCGGGAACTGATTGACGTCATCCGCAGGCAAGTGCAGAAGAGTTAAAGACATGATACGAGGGAAATTCTGTTTGTGCCGCATGAAAGGAAGCCCCGCACAAGAATCGCTTGTGCGGGGCTTCCTGCATTTCTGCTTGCTTTCTCCCTGCGCCGGTCAGCCAGCCTGCGCAGCTGCCTTTTTCCACTCTTCCAGCCGTTTCTCCAATTCGCTGCGACTCAAATGGGTAAATCGCGACGATTTGTCCATAAGTTGCCGGATGTAGTTCAGCGCGTTCTCGTAGTTTCCACGGGCTGCTTCGATTTCAGCCAGACAAAACAGTTTCCAGTCCGAGCCTTTCCGGGCGATCAGGTTGTATGCCGCCTGCGCGCTTTCCACTTCCCCCAGCCGGGCGTGGGCGCAGGCAATGACAGCCAGCGAATCGGTCATGCCGCGGTCCCGCTGGTAGACCCGGAAGGCCACATCCAATGCTTCCGTATAACGCCCTAAAGAATAGTAAACAACAGCCAGGTTGCACAACAGACAATGGATGAGCGCATGGTGAAACAGGGATGGCTGCTTCTTGCACACGCTAAGCCCTTGCAGGATGTATTTTTCCGCCGATTCGTAGTTGCCGACCATAATTTCGTATGTCGATTTGTCCAACATGGCTACGGAGCGCGAACCGTTCTTTCGATAGGATACGTCCAGCCAGTACAGACGGCTTGCGGTTTTGCGTTTGAACAGAGAGGACAGGTACTGGTAGCGAAAGGGCCAGTGGAGGCGCAAAAACATCACCAGAAGAACAGCAGCCAGCCCCGCCATTGTGGAAATTGCATTCAGGTCGAAATAATCCATGCGCTTCGCGACTCCTTTTCTTCCCGCATTCTACTTGCCATCTTAGCACAGAAGCTGCACAAGTGACAGAGTATTCCTGTTACTTTACCAGCTTGAGCGTGGCCAGCGGCTGATGGGTGGAGAGTTGCTGCGCCTTTACCATGCTGTCCGAAACCGTGTACAGGGTATCGCCGATCGTCAGGATGCGCCGTACGTTCTTTTCGCTTTGGTACCAGCCGCTTCCGGCGCGCAGCACGTCTTGCGGGTCGAGGTGCGTAACGGTACTGGCCAGGGTGAAGCCCTTTTCCAGGTCAATTTGGTAAATGTACGCCCCTTGAAAATGGAAGCTGCCGTAATCCTGTATCGTTCTTTTCGCTCTTTGCTCTTCGTTAAGCTTCATGACCGTGACGGGAAAAGCGAGCAGATTTTGTTCCCTGGAAAACAAAAGCGCCTTGTGGTTGGACAAAAGCTCTGAATCCGTGCCGCGGTCGCCGATGACCGTGTTGAATTTTTCGACTGGATGGGACACATCGCTTACGTCAAACAGGGCGATTTTCATTCCCTGGTAATAAGCCATGTCTTTATCCGCGACCGCTTCCTTGCCGAAGCCGATCAGGTGATGTTCGTCATAGGGATGCAAATAATCGCTGTAGCCCGGAATCTTCAGTTTGCCCAGCACCGCGGGCGACTCCGGTTTGTGCAGGTCGATGACGAACAGCGGATCTACGGTGCGGAAGGTGACCATGTAGGCCCGGTCTTGCATGAACCGTACCGAGTAAATTTTCTCTCCGGGCGCAATTCCCTCCAGCCTGCCGTGAATCTCCATGTCCTTGCCCAGCACGTACAGGTTGTTTTTGGAGGTTCCTTCGTCTGTTCGCCGGATATTTCCGGATGTTGTGGCAATGCGGAAATAGCCATTGTGTTCATCCATGGAAAACTGGTTGAGGATGCGTCCCGGGACACTCCCCTTGCCGCTGTAGGAAAGCTCTCCCTTTTTCAGCGCAAAGCGGTAAACGACGGTCTTGGTGTCCTCCACAACTGGACGGGGTGGCGGCCAGATTGCGATTTCCGGCACGGTCGGCACGAACGTTTGATGGGTAACCGCAACATAAAGGTTCTCCCGGGAAGCGTACAGGTTTTCCCCTCCGCCCAGGTAGGCGTCTACATTCAGCACGTCAGCAGGATCATCCAGGTCGAGTCCGGCGACCAGCAGGTAATTGGCGGCCGGATTTTCCGGGAAGTAGCGAATCTCGTTGTACGGAACGGCTCGGAATTGATTTCCTTGCGCCAGGTCCCGATACAGCGGAACATCCTCCTGCCTGTTTTCCAGAACCCGATAGAGGTCGATGTAGCGGTTTGTCACCAGGTAGAAGCTGGAGCCGATTTTGCGCGACGACAGGTAATTTCCCTCCACATCCAGTTCCCGCAGCAGACGCGGCTGCCTTTTGTCTGCAATGTCGTACACCAGCACCTTGACCGTGTGCAGGTTTTCGTAGGGCATCACGTTGGCTTTCGCGGCGTCGGATGCGGCGAAGTAATCCGCAAAGGAATCCCCGATGACGACCATCCGTTTCTCATCCACGAACATCTCCAGGGGTTGGAATTTTCCTGGATCATAGGAAATGCGGCTGACAACTTCCATGCTGTTGGCTGGGTAGATTTGCGCAATGCGGATTTCCTGCGAAGTCGTTTGATAGAGGTATGTGCCGTCCGTTTTGACAATGTCCGCTTCGTCCACGCCCTGTACCTGCAGGTTGGTGGTGGAGTATGCGGGAGCGCTTGGCGCCTGGCCGGAAGCAGGTGCAGACGCATCCATTTCGGCGACGGCGTAAAATACACGGTTGCTATTCTTCATGCGCTCCTGTTTCAGCAGGTTCTGCAGGTTGGCAAAGGAACCGACCACCGGCAGTTCCGCAGATTGGGTTGCATTTGTGTTTGCGCTCTTTTCCGTACTGTTGCCGTCTGTGGCAGGAAGCAAAAACGGAATGGCGGCGATGATCAGTACGGAAGCCAGAAACGGGACAATTCTCTTCTTCAAGGCGATCCCCCTCATCGAAACGCGTTATTTCCTTGATTTGGTTTGCTATTAGGACGTTGATGGGGAGGAATTGTTTCACAATTGCGCTCTCAGATTCTCGGGACAGTTGCGGGACAGTGGCAATTGCCTGTGTTATAATATTGGCGGTTTCGAATACCACAACTTACATAACGCTAAAAGGAGGGGCGTCAGGATGGAAAAGTTGAAACAAAGCATCCTCGAACTGATTACGGAGACATCCACCAATTTGCCGCCTGATGTGCGTCGCGCCATCAATCAGGCAAAGTTAAAAGAAGATTCCGGCACCCGCGCTGCGATTTCCCTGTCCACCATCGCCCAAAACATCGTGATGGCGGAAGAAAACGTATCACCGATTTGCCAGGATACGGGAATGCCGACTTTTGAGATCAAGACACCGGTGGGCGTCAACCAGTTGATTATCAAAAAGGCGATTCACGATGCGATTGACGAAGCGACAAGAACGGGTAAATTGCGTTCCAATTCCGTCGATTCGATCACCGGGAAAAACAGCGGGAACAACCTCGGACCGGGCACGCCTGTCATCCACTTTGAGCAATGGGAAGAGGATGAGATCGAAATCAAGCTGATCCTCAAAGGAGGCGGCTGCGAAAACAAAAACATCCAATACTCGCTTCCCTGTGAGCTGGAAGGGCTGGGCAAGGCCGGCCGCAACCTGGACGGGGTTCGCAAGTGCATTTTGCATGCGGTCTACCAGGCGCAGGGACAAGGCTGCAGCGCCGGGTTTATCGGTGTGGGCATCGGCGGCGACCGCACTTCCGGTTACGCCTTGGCCAAGCACCAACTGTTCCGCAAGGTGGACGATGTCAATCCCGATCCGGAATTGGCCAAATTGGAAGCCTACATCATGGAGGCGGCCAACCAACTGGGCATCGGGACCATGGGCTTCGGCGGCACCACAACCCTGCTCGGCTGCAAAATCGGGGCAGAAAACCGTCTGCCCGCCAGCTTTTTCGTCTCTGTCGCCTACAACTGCTGGGCTTTCCGCCGCCAGGGCGTGCGTCTGAATGCGGAAACCGGGGAAATCATCCGTTACCTCTACAAGGACGAGGAGGTAAAGATGGACCTGAGTCCGGCGTCAGCGGCCAGTGAATCGGCTGAGCGTCGAGAAGTGGTGCTGCAGGCGCCGATTACGGAAGAGCAAATCCGCAGCCTGAAGGTAGGCGACGTGGTGATTATCAACGGAGAAATTCATACAGGCCGAGACGCCCTGCACAGCTACCTGATGGATCACGACTGTCCGATCGACTTGAACGGCGGCGTGATTTACCACTGCGGACCGGTCATGCTGAAGGACGAAGCGGGAGAATGGCATGTGAAGGCTGCAGGTCCGACCACCTCCATTCGCGAGGAGCCGTATCAGGGAGATATCATCAAGAAGTTCGGCATTCGCGCCGTCATCGGAAAAGGCGGCATGGGTCCGAAAACACTGAAAGCGCTGAAAGAGCACGGAGCCGTCTACCTCAACGCCATCGGCGGAGCTGCCCAATACTATGCGGAGTGCATCGAGAAGGTGGAAGGCGTGGACTTTCTGGAATTCGGCATTCCGGAGGCGATGTGGCATCTCCGCGTGAAAGGGTTTGCCGCCATCGTCACCATGGATGCGCACGGAAACAGCCTGCACGCTGATGTGGAGAAATCCTCCCTGGAGAAATTGGCGCAATTTGCCGAACCTGTATTCTAATCAATATTTCCGAAAAACACTTTGCCGGTTTTGGCTGGCAAGGTGTTTTTTTCATGGAAGTTGCACATGACAGGCAACCGTCGGCAACGGCGCTTGCCCCGGTCATTCGCCCATTTTCCGCGAAAAATGGGTATTGGTTTATTTCCGCATTGGGCAGGTGGGCATAGACTGATCGCATAGCACAAACATGGAGGAGGAGAAAGAGTGAACTACATCGTACGCGCTGGTGACACGTTAAGCAGCATCGCGGCCCGATTTGGCGTCTCCGTGCAGGATTTGATCAATGCCAACAACATTGCCTATCCCTATTACATCTACGTCGGTCAGGTTCTGTATATCCCGGTCAGAACCACCCAAGCGCCAAGCAGCGATTTTGAACGCAGGTTGGAGCGACTGGAAGACCGGGTCGATACGCTGCGGGAAGATTATACAAAGGTTGACGACAGGGTGGACGCTTTGCGGGACAGAATCCAGCGTCTGGAAAACCGCGTAAATCGATTGGAAAACGAAATTTCGAGCATCCGTCCGCGCCCCACGCCGCGCCCCACGGCCACACCCCGCCCGACAGCCACACCCCGTCCAACAGCCACGCCCCGTCCGACGACACCGCCTCGGCGAACCTGAAAGCTGGTGTCCG
>ERZ777010.382-NODE-382-length-48311-cov-7.770101_pt1 | contig 48311 bp, 46 predicted proteins | sample MGYA00374963_ERZ777010 | MGnify/ENA primary metagenome ERZ777010 (study PRJEB29309, sample SAMN06268256) | bioreactor metagenome | isolation source: Joint BioEnergy Institute, California, USA | place: USA:Joint BioEnergy Institute, California, USA | collected...
ACCCGCGGCCTCCGGTGTGACAGACCGGCGTGAACTCCAGCTTCACCACAGCTCCGCGATCCTGCCGCGCAACAGGAGCCAATCGAACGGCGACTTCTGTACTATAGCACGAATCTGTCGAATCATGCAATCTTTTTTCAGTTCTATTTACTCATGGATTCCTCCGCCGTTTTCCGCTAGAATAATTTACGAGATTTGCAGAATCAAGCAGATTGGTGGAGTCGACAGATGAGACGAACTTTGCGAATATTTCCGCTCCTCTCCCTCTTGGCCCTGTTTCCTGCTACGGCTCACGCCTCCTCCGTGTACGTGGTCAATGCGGGGGATACCCTGTACAAAATTGCCCAGGAGCATCAGACGACCGTAAGCGAGCTTATGCAAATCAACCAGCTTTCGTCCGATCTGCTCTCCATTGGACAAACCCTCATCCTTCCCCCTCCTGCGCAGGCGAATGAAACGGCAGCGCCCGCAGCAGCCTCTGCGCCGCAAGTGGTGGCAGCCAGCATGCCGGATGAGGCAGAACAGTTGCAGGATGCGAAAAAGGCCAGGGTTATTGCCGATGTTCTGAACGTTCGCGCAAATCCGTCCCTGGATGCCGACATCGTGGGAAAACTGTATTACGGTTCCGTGGTCAAGGTAAAGGAAGCTGGTGCGACCTGGACAAAAATCAGGTTTGACAAGGAAGATGCCTACGTGGCAACCGAGTTTCTCGAAGCTGTTCTCCCTTCTTCAAACAAGGACGCACAGTCCGCCGACCAACAGTTTGAAGAACTGGAGAAAATCTTCGAGCCGCTTTTGCACACGCCTTACGTTGTGGGAGGCACAACCCCGGACGGTTTTGACTGCAGCGGTTTTACCCGTTACGTGTACGGGAAGCTTGGCATCACTTTGCCGCGCACTTCTGCCGAACAGTTCCTCGGCGGAGAATCCGTCCCCTTCGAGGAAGCCCGGCCCGGCGATTTGCTCTTTTATGACACAATGGGCACGGGACACGTTTCCCACGTGGCCATCTACCTGGGAGGAGATCTCATTGTGCACGCCACCGGCGAGGAAGTGGACTATGGCCGGGTCTCCTACATGGACAAGCTCTATCCTTTTTACGGCGTGAAACGGTACCTCCAAGACTGAGGGGAAAAACCGCCCGAATCCTGGCAGAAACCAGGAACTCGAGCGGTTTTTTTGATTGAAAATGCATTTTTGCGGTCATCTCAATGAAAGTCCTGGGTTTGCATTTGGTGCTGCTTCTCCTGGGCGTTGTACCCATTTAAGGTGAACTCCGTTTTTTGCAACATTTGTTTCATTTTTTCCAACTGCTGCTGGTAGTCTTTCACGACCGTGTTCAGGACGCTCACCGATTCCTTGAAATCCGGTTCGTCGCTGATTTTGTCGATCGCTTTATGTAAGTGCAGCATTTTATTTTCCGTTTCCTTGATTTTGTCCAGCAGTTGCAATCCGTTCATCTGCTGATCATCCCTTCGCCTTTTTTTTTTTTCTTATTCTCTCCCCTGCTGCCCTCTCCTATGCGAAAAAAGCGCCCGCAAAGAATGCTCTTCTTCAATGGGCGCATGTTTGTTCGTCCTCCCTTCAGCGCTTGTCGGCGAGGGCCAGGAACGTTTCAATATCTTTTTCAATCAACCGCAGGGAATTTCGCCAAAACTGGATGTCGTGAACGTCCACGTTCATCATTGCCGCTGCATCGGCAACGCTTTTCTTGCCCGTCGCGGCCAGCAGGCTGTCGTAGCGGGCAACAAATTCCTCGCCGCGCTCCAGGTATTCGGCGAACAGTCCTTTGGCAAACAACAGGCCGAAAGCATACGGGAAGTTGTAAAAGTTGTAATCGGCACTGTAGTAGTGCGGCTTGCACAGCCACATGTAGGGATGAAGCGCCGAATGGTCCAGTCCATTGCCGTATGCTTCCTTCTGGGCTTGCAACATGATTTCGTTCAGTTCCGCCACGCTGAGCGATCCTTCTTCCCGCCTGCGGAACAGCTCGGATTCAAAAAGAAAGCGGCTGTAAATATCCACGATCACCTGGCCGGCGCTGGAAATGTCATTTTCCAGAATCACAAAGGCTTCTTCCGAAGACGCTTCCTTCAAGGCCGCCCGGGCGATCATTGTCTCGCAGAAAATGGAAGCGGTCTCGGCGATCGGCATCGGGTAGTCGCTGTTCAAAAAGGCTTCCTGTACCAAACACTCACCGTGGTAGCCGTGTCCCAGCTCGTGCGCCAGAGTGCTGACGTCGTTGTAACTCCCGGTAAAGTTGGCCATAATCCGGCTCTCCCCGACAACATGCAGATTTTCGCAGAAAGCGCCTCCCCTTTTTCCTTCGCGGATTTCCGCGTCGATCCATTGGTTGTCAAACGCTTTCGCGGCGAATCGGGCGAGCTTCTCGCTGAAGCTGGCGAAATGCTTGACGATGAAGTCGCGCGCTTCCTTGTACGTGAAACGCATGTCCGCCCCGCCAACGGGAGCGAACAGGTCGTAGAAAGGAAGCCCGTTTGAATGGCCCAACAGTTCCGCTTTTTTGCGGTAGTACCGATGAAATGCAGGCAAACTTTCCCGCATCGCCGCCAGCATGGCTTCCAGCGTATCGCGGTCCATCCGGGAGTCCTGCAAGGTTTTGTCCAGGGCGGAGGCGTAGCCGCGCAACCGTGTTTCGGTGATCACTTCTCCCTTGATCCCGTTCAGGGCTGCCGCGCAGGACTCGTCGATTTTCTTGTACGCCGCCAGCTCGGCCTCATACGCCTTTTTGCGCAACCCGGCATCCTTTTCATACGCCATGTTGCGGACGTTCGGGAGGGGAAGCTGTTTTTTCTCTCCTTCCAGTTCGATGTCCACCAGCAGTGTGGAGGTCAGCAGTTCGTGCAGTTTAGTCCAGGCGTTGGAACCGGTGTTTTTCATCTTCGCCAGGATGATTTCCTCTTTTTCGCCAAGCAGGTATTTGCTCTTTTCCACCTTTTCCAACAGAAAGAAACGGTGTTCCTCCAGCAGCTTGGACTGGCCAATCAACTGCTCCACATCCGGCAATTGGCCCAGCCACTTCGTAAAGCGAACATCGGGTTCCACCAGTTCAACCGCGTGTTCGCGCACCCGTTCGGAAAGCTGCAGGGCCTTCTGGTTGCGGGCATCGACGCTGGCGCTCAATTCGGCGTAGCTGTACAGCCGGGATTGTTTTTCAAGAATCGAGGTCAGGGTGGTGATGTATTTCTCCATTTTGGCGACCGCGTTTTCGCCGCTGTTCAGTTCCTGTTCAGCCCATGCCCTGCATTCACGGGTCTGCCGCACCATGTCCTCCCAGTCCTGCCTGATTTCCGCCGATTCAAAGGACGGATACAGGACATCGAGATTCCAGCGCATGTTCATCAGGCGAACCTCCCCATGTACGTATTTCCATCCATGCCATTGTAAAAAAATCTGAATGGAGGAAGCAAGCTTTCGCAAAAACACCCTGTCGCCGCCATCTGGCGTGACAGGGCGAAAAGCTGTGAGCATGACAGGGTGAAAGAACGTGAGCGTAACAGGCCGAAAGCCATGGTTCAGACCCGGGCCGGCTGCGCGAGATACATCAAGGCGGAGAGGGCAAACAACTGCGTTGACTCCACCAGCTGATCGATCGGGACGTACTCATCCGCGTGATGGGGAATGTGCCGGTCTCCGGCCCCCGTCGTCAAAATGGGAATTCCCGCCATGTGCAAAAAGGTCCCGTCCGTCGCTCCCGGAACTCCGTTGTAGACCGGTTCTTTCCTGGTGATCTCGCGGTAGGCGGTGGACACGGCCTGAACCACTTCCTCCTCCATGTCGGTAAGCGTCCAGGGACGTTCCTCGATCACTTCCAGCGTCGCCTTGAACTGGTCGTCCTGTTGGGCCAGCCGCTCCAGAATGGCGTTGATCTCCGCCTGCAGGGTTTCATGCTGCTGGCCGGGCACGGTACGGATATCCAGCGTCGCCATGCACTGGTCCGGCACGACGTTGATCTGCGGCTCTCCCTTCACCGGCGCCTGCAGAATGGTCGGCGTGATGCTGGGCCAGCCGAGCATCGGATGGTTGCCCAGCCGGGCCATCTCCTTGCGCTCCAGCTCCTCCAGGGCAACCAGAATGCGGGCCATGCGCGTGTTGGGATTGATCCCGGTCAGCGGCATGGCCCCGTGCGCCATCTTGCCGTAGGTGCGCAAAATGGCCCGCATGGCCCCTTTTTGCGTGACGCAAAGCTGGTTTTCCTCGGGTTCGCAGATGATGGCCGCATCGACGTTTTGCGCCCATCCCCGGCGAATGAAATCCTTGATCCCGATCATCATCCCTTCTTCATCGCAGGGGATGCAGAGCAGGATTTTGCCCGTAAACGGCTGTCCGGAGCGCATGATCGCCTTCACCGCGCAAATGGCCGCGGCCAGATTCCCCTTGGTGTCACACGAACCGCGGCCGTAAATGCGCCCGCCCGCAATGGTTCCGCCAAACGGATCATAACTCCACTGCTCCCGGTCTCCTTCGGTCACCACGTCCGTATGGGCCTCAAAGAGGAGCGTCTTGCCCGGCCGGCCGGAATCGTAAAAGGCGATCACGTTGGGCCGCCCCGGCACCACTTCCTCGTAATGCACCCGCAATCCCATTTCGCGCAAATAATCGGCAACAAAGCGGGCCACCCGCTCCTCATTGCCGTCAGGCTGTCCGGGGCGGTAAACGCTTGGAATCTGCACGAGCTTCTGGGTCAAGGAAACGACTTCCTGTTCGTCAACAAAGGATATTACCTGATGCAAGAAATTCTCACCTCTTTTTTGCATGGAATCAAACCTTGAGCCTGCCTGGAGCCGCCGCGGCCATCAGCGGGCAAGGTCTCGCCACGCCGGAAGTCCGCCGGCTGCCTCCGCCTGTTTTACCGCCTGCACGACCGCTTCCGCCAACACATCTGCCGAGAGTGTGCCGATCAGATCGACGTCTGCCTCCATTTCTCCGGTCGCCACGGCAAATACGGTATCCCCATCCGCAGTCGTGTGGATCGGCCGAATGGTGCGGGCCAAGCCGTCGTGGGCCATTTGCGCCACCTTCGTCGCCTGGCTCTTGGTTAACCTGGCATTGCTGGCCACAACCGCAATCGTGGTGTTGCTTCCGGGGAGAAACGGAGATGGGCTCTGGCGGATCATCAGTTCCACGCTGTCGAGAATTTCGTTCTGTTCGTTGCGTGGTCCGGCCAGAATTTCCTGGGTCCTGGGATCGATCACGTGCCCCAGGGCGTTGACGGCGACAAGCGCCCCTACCACCAAACCGTTCTCCAGCTTGCGGGATGCGGAGCCCAGGCCGCCTTTCATCGCGTTGGCAATCCCGTTGATTTTCCCGACGGACGCTCCCATGCCGGCGCCTGCATTGCCCATCGGAACAGCCTTGTCCGAGGCATTGACGCACGCCTGGTAACCCATGCGCCGATCCGGGCGAACGCGTCCGTCTCCCAGCGAAAGATCAAACAGTACGGCAGCCGGCACGATCGGGACCAGGCCGAATCCGACATCCAGTCCCCGGCCCTGTTCTTCCAGCCACTGCATCACCCCTGCAGCCGCATCCAGACCATAGGCGCTGCCTCCCGTCAAACAGATGGCGTGAACGACAGAAACGGAGTTGACCGGGTTGAGCAAATCGGTTTCGCGGGTGCCCGGGGCAGAGCCCCGGACATCAACCCCGCAGACGCTTGCCTGATCAAGCAAAACCACGCTGCAACCCGTCAACGCTTCCTTGTTTTCCGCGTGCCCGACACGCACGCCGGGCACATCGACGATGGTTCCGGCCATGATCACAAACCGCCTGAAACTTTCGATTTTTGTTTGCCGGAGCCCAGTTTCTTCCACGCCGTGACGACAGCCAGGGTGACGATCACGGAGACGATTGCTTCCGGCAGGCCGTTGAAGACCGCGGTGGTCAGCGCCACGCCGAACGCCATGTAGCCGCGAATCACGGCCATCCCCAACACCAGGATCGTATTGGTCAACGCGCCGACAAAGCCGGCCAGGCCGATGGCGAGATACTCATTGGTCCGTTTCAGTCCGACGTAGGTGAAATAGGCCGTCACGCCGATAAACAGGCGCGGCAGAATGGCGACGAGCGGATCCTTGAACAGCGGAACGGTGGCGTTGAGAAAAGATGATACCCCAAAGATAAGACCGATGATCATTCCGACGCCCCATCCCTCCATGATGCCGCCAATCACCGCCGGAATGTGCATAATCGTGGCATTCCCCGCCGCCGTTGGAACGGGAATGTAGCCCAGCCGGGTTACGCCAAGCAGGATCGCAATCGCGCCAAGCACACCGGCAATGACGATTTTGCGCACCGTCAAGCCTTTTTCCATGCAAATTCCTCCTCGTTGGATCATTTTTATGGAACATCCCCAAAAAAGGGAGAATTCCCGCAAACCTTACCAAGGTATGGCCAGCACGGCCGCCGCCAGCGCGATGCTGATGGCAAGGGCTAGATAATCCCTGCCTTTGGCCTTGTAATGGGTGTAGCGGGTGCGCGCAGAGCCCGGGGTGTAGCAACGGGTTTCCATCGCCAAAATCAGGTCTTCCGCCCGCGAAAGCGCCACGTTGAACAGGGGGATGATGATCGGCAGCATGTCTTTGGTCCGCCGCACGATCCGCCACCATTCACCGGTGCCAAATTCCGCCCCGCGCGAGGCCTGGGCCTTCATCATCTTCTCCATCTCCATGGCAAAGGTGGGCACGAAGCGGATGGCAATGGTGATGATGAGGGAGAACGCGTGAACGGGAAACCTGATTTTTTCCAGGGGACCGAGCAAACGCTCCATCCCGTGGGTCAGCTCCGTCGTCGAGGTGCTGAGCGTCAGGACGCTGGAGAGAAAGATCACTTCGACAAAGCGCATCGCCGAGACCAGCACAAGCCGGATACTTTCGCTGGAGATTTTGATAAAGCCCCATTCGAAGTACACCGTCCCGCCCTCGGCAATTTCCCCGTAAAACAACAGCTGCAACAGGGCGAGGATGATGATGAAGGGGATGGCCGGCTTGATGCCGGACAAGCCGTAGTGAAGCGGTATGCGCGAAACGGAAAACATCGCAATGCAGACGGCCAGGGCGAACAGGTTGCCCACGTACGTGCCGCAAATGGCGATGGCCAGGATCAGGATGGCAAAGGAAGCCAGCTTGAATCGCGGGTCGAGGCGATGAATGACCGAACCGGTTGGCAGATATTGGCCAATGGTAATATTGCGGGACAACTCAAATTCTGCTGACATCATTTCCCCTCCCTTATCCCCTGAGCAGTTTCAGAATTTCCGCTGCGGTTTCCTCGGGCAGATAGGCGCTCAAATCCACTTTGTATCCCTGGTCGTGCAGTTTGTACAAGATGTCGACCGACTCCGGCGTGCCGATGTGATGCTCCCGGAGGATTTCCCGGTTGCCGAAGATTTCGCGCGGCGTTCCCTCGCAGGCGATCCTCCCGTTTGCCATGACGAACACACGCTCTGCCAACCGTGCCACTTCATCCATGTTGTGGGAGACAAAAATCACGGTAAGCCCTTCCTTTTTGTTCAGATGGAGGATCCGCTCCAGCAGTTCCTGGCGCGAACGCGGGTCAAGCCCCGCCGTCGGCTCGTCGAGCACCAGCACCTTCGGCTTCAGGGCGAGCACCCCGGCAAGCGCCACCTTGCGCTTCTGTCCGCCGCTCAAGGCGTAGGTGGGGCGGTCCTTCATCTCTTCAAAGGAAAGGCCGACCAGCTCCATCGCCCACTCGACCCGCTCCCGGACTTCTTCAAGCGGCAGTCCCATCTTGAACGGTCCGTACGCGATATCGTCGCCAATCAGTTTCTCGAAGATCTGGTCCTCCGGATTTTGAAACACCAGCCCCACCTGGCGGCGCAGGGATTTGACGTCCACTTTGGGGTCGGACACGTCATACCCGTTGACCACCACCTTGCCGGTCTGCGGCCGCATCAAGCCGTTGAAGTGCTGGATCAGCGTCGATTTTCCGGAGCCGGTGTGTCCGATGATGGCGACGCACTCCCCCTCGGCCACCTGCAGGCTGACGTTGTAAAGCGCCTGATGCGCCAGCGGGGTTCCTTCCATGTAGACGTGCGACAAATCCGTCACGCTGACAATCGGCTGTGCCATCAACCGCTCACCTCCGCCCGACGGTTGGCAAGCCTGTCTACTTCCCCCACCACTTCGTCATTTTCGATCAAATCCGGCGAGAAGCCGGGAAATTGGGCGTGAACCAGCGATGCGATGCGGGAGGCGTCCGGCACGTCCAGATGAAGCTCGCGCAAACGTTCCTGCCGGGAAAAAACTTCACGCGGCGTGCCTTCCAGAACAATTCTGCCCGCCTCCATCACGATGACGCGGTCGGCCGCCACCACTTCCGACATGTGATGGGTGACGGTGACAATCGTCATCCCCTCCCGATGCAGTCTGCGCACGACGGCGAGAATATCCTGCCGGCCGTAGGTGTCCAGCATGCTCGTCGCCTCGTCCAGCACCAGGCATTGCGGCCGCATGGCGAGAATGCCGGCGATGGCGATGCGCTGTTTTTGCCCGCCTGACAGGTGGTGCGGCGGGCGGTGACGGAAAGCGCTCATGCCGACCGCTTCCAGAGCGGCGTCGATGCGCTCCTTCATCTCTCCCGGGGGAACGCCGATATTTTCCAATCCAAAGGCGACATCATCCTCGACGATCGTCGCCACGATCTGGTTGTCCGGGTGTTGAAAAACCATCCCGACTGTGCTTCTCACTTCGTGGATGCGCGTTTTGTCCCGGGTGTTGATACCGTTTACAAAAACATCTCCCGTCCGCGGGATGAGAATTCCGTTCAGATGCTTGGACAACGTCGATTTGCCCGAACCGTTGTGTCCGATGATGGCGACGTATTCGCCGGGATACACTTCAAACGAGACATTCTGCAGGACGGGAACCTGCCCATCCTGGTTCATCTGGTAGGAAAACGAAACGTTCTCGACACGGATCAGCGGATTGGTCGTCATCTGTGCCCCTCGCTTTGCCAGTTTCTTTCACGCACTTTCACGCAGCCGCGCAAAAATGGGGCGCTTCCCCACACGCAAGCGCGAAATGGTGATTTGCGCGGAAATTTGTTTGTATGTTCCCAATATTCTGCCAAAAATGAACGAAGAGTTCCCCTTGCAACCTGGGATGTCCAGCATTGCAGAGGAAGAGGAATACTTTCCTGTATGCAATTTCCATTTTATTTCGATGGCTTTTCCGAAAATCCTTTTCTTTGGAGTGCAAACAAGTGAACTTGAACAGAATTTTTTCAGGAATTTTTTTGATCCTGAGCAGTTGTTTCCCGGGCCTGCTCAGCCAGCGCCTGTGCTTCCGCTTTCGGCGCACGGCGGCCGCGCTTGCTTTTCCGCTTTTTTTTGCGCAGGACGAACAGAGCGGTCAAAAGCAAGGCAAGAATGGCCAACTGGATCGGCTGATGCAACGTCTCATTCACCCATCCGCTCATGATCAGCAGGTGGAACAGGATAGTCAGGTAAATCAGAATCGCGGCCAGATTTTGCCCTTTCACAAGATTCCTCCTTCCCGAGCCGCGAGCACGCTGGTCCACATGTATTCGCCTGAATCGGTTCGCTTGTCTCTCCTGCCGGCCGGCACAGCCAAACGGCTCCCGCAAAGCTGCATCCCGCATGCTTCACAGGAGCCGGCAGAAAACAAGTCTGGCCGAAAAAATCCGGCGCCTTCCGGATCAGAGCGGAAGGAGCGCAATTGTCTTTTTGCCGGAAAGTTCCTTCACCATGTCCAGCCAGGCTTGCGGCTTTTGCGGCAGAACCGCGTAGTAGCGCGTCAAAAAGGCAACGACCAGGTCCGCTTCCAGCTCGGTCTGGTTTTCATCGCGCGGCATGAAGCAAAGGTCTAGGCCGGAAACCGCCGAACCGTCATTTTGCCATGACGGGTGAACGTACTCCACGTCGAGGCGCTTGTATCCCAGATGGGAGAGAACTTCCCGCCGGACAAACGGGTCCATCGGCTTTACGGAACCGAATGCATGTCCTTGCACGCGGTACGGATCGTAAACTTCCGCGAACATGCCGTACAGTTCCTTCCCGTTTTCCTTCGCCAGGCCGAGCAGGTCCTTCTCCCGCTCCCGGGCGAGAAAACGGCCTATACCTAAGCCTTCCCTGCCGATGATGGTAAAATCGGTCATCGCGACGTTGAGGTCGGGATAGTAACGGTACTCGGTGGCCCCGACCACTTCATCCTCGTGCACGGCGACGAAAACGCGGATGCCCGGATCTTCAAGCGGTTCCTTCCACAAGCTGTACTCCAGCACTTCCTCGGGCGGAAATACCTTTTGCATCAGCTGGTGCATCCTGGCAAACAATGGATCGTCAATGCTTTGAATGCGGACGTACTTCATGAATGGTTCCTCCTCTAATGCGACTTGTCTTTGGTCTTTTACCTGTCTGGCAAAAACGGGTTTTTCCATTCCATCAGCACGGCGTGGTTGCGCGATTCCTCATCTTCCAGGTAATCCGCCACCACTTTCAGCGGCGTGCGGCCGCAGCGCAACAGGAAGGTGATGACCGGGTCGCTCACCTCGCCGCTCAAGACACGCTGCAAATACTGTTCGGGCGTCCACTGGCCAGCGTATCGGCTGTAGCCGGGCATGCGCCCGCCGCCCAGCAGCCGTTTCAACCCGAGCTTCACGACCAGCTCGTACATCGCCTGCATCATGCACTGGCCCAGCCCCAGTTTGCGGTAACCGGGGCGGATGCAGATGTCCACCACGTACAACGTATCCCCGCGCGGATTGTGGTTGCGGATGTATCCGCAGTCGGTCGCTTCTTCCCAGGTGTGGTCCGGGTGTTCCGGGTCAAAATCCACCAGCAGCCCGGTCATCGATCCGGCCAGCACCCCTTCCACCTCCACGCAGATGGCCCCCTGGGGGAAAAGCGTGACGTGGTTGCGCAGCTGTTCGCGGTTCCACCACAGTTCTTCGGGAAAAGGCGGGGGAAAGCTTTCCGCCTGAATCCGAATCAACTCGTCGAAATCGGCTTCGGTATAATTGCGAATCACTGCCAGCCGCGGTTTGTTTCCCTCAAAGACGTAGCGTTCCTTCCGATACATCTGGCTCACGCTCCCGGTCACTTCCAGTCCGTGTACAGATCGGTGCGCCGGTCCCGCCAAGTGGTGACAGAACCTTTTTCCCGCACGTCGTAAAGCAGTTGCAGGTCAAGGTCAGCGGTCACCAGCATGTCGTGGTTGATCTCCCCTTCTGCCAGCACCCCGCGCGGCGGGAACGGGATGTCATTGGGCGTGAGAATCGCCGCCTGTCCGAAGTTGGCGCGCATGAAATCAACCGTCGGCAGCGAACCTACCGTTCCGGTCAGCACCACGTACACCTGGTTTTCTATCGTGCGGGCATGGCTGGTGTAGCGGACGCGGTGGAAGGCGTGACGGTCATCCGTACAAGACGGGCAAAAGATCACGTCGGCTCCGCGCGCCTTGGCGATCCGCACCCATTCCGGGAACTCCATGTCGTAGCAGATGATGATCGCCACCTTGCCCTTCTCCGTTTCAAAAATCTCCAGCGAATCGCCTGCCCCCATGTTCCAGCCTTTCACTTCCCAGGGCGTGATGTGAATTTTTTTCTGCTGGCCGATGCGGCCGTCCGGATAGAAGAGAAAAGCCGTATTGTACAGTTTCCCGTTCTCGCTGGTGATGTGGGTTCCGCCGATCAGGTGCATGTTGTGCCGGGCGGCCAGGGAACGGAAAAGATCGACGTACTGCTCCGTAAAGGAGGGCAGGGATGTAATCGGCAGAGCGTTGCCCTGTTCATCCCCGATCGACATCAACTGGGTGGTAAACAGCTCGGGAAAGAGCAGGTATTCGGTGTCGTACTCCGCCGCCGTTTTCACGTAATGTTCAACCTGCATCGCAAATTCAGCAAAACTTCCGATCGTGTGCAAATGGTACTGCACAGCCGATACGCGCATTTTCATCGCGGCTCCCCCTCCAAAACCATGATAGAACCAAATATAGCAAATTCACTGCGAATTGTCTCGTTTTCCCCTGCACAAAAAAGCCTTCGTCCCGCATTGCGGAACAAAGGCTTTGCCATTCAATCGTTCATTCGCAAGCGCCGGATCCAAGGAACCGGCAGATCTTCCACATGTTTTTTACGCGTAATGTTCCTCGCGCAGCCGTTTGACTTCCTCGCTGTCCAGGTATTCGTCGTACGTCATCAGCTTGTCAATCACGCCTTTTGGCGTAAATTCGATGATCCGGTTGGCAACGGTCTGGACCAGCTGATGGTCGTGGGAGACAAGCAGAATCGTTCCCTCGAAGTCAATCAGGGCGTTGTTCAGCGCCGTAATCGATTCCAGATCCAGGTGGTTGGTCGGTTCGTCGAAAATCAGCACGTTGGCTCCCGACAGCATCATTTTGGCGAGCATGCAACGCACCTTTTCCCCGCCGGACAAAACGTTTGCCTTTTTCAACGCTTCATCGCCGGAGAAAAGCATCCTGCCCAGGAAGCCGCGGATGAAGGTCTCATCCTGCTCCTTGGAGAACTGGCGCAACCAGTCCACCAGATTAAGCTCGGTGTCGAAATAGGCGGAGTTGTCCTTGGGAAAATACGCGCGGGAAGTGGTTACCCCCCACTCGCAGGTTCCGCTGTCCGGTTCCACCTCGCCCATCAGGATGCGGAAGAACGTCGTCTTGGCCAGTTCGTTGGGGCCGACAAAGGCAATCTTGTCCCCCTTGTTGATGGTGAGGTGCAGGTTGTCAAACAGCTTCTCCCCGTCGATTGTCTTGCTCAACCCCTCGATGTGCAGCAGGTTTTTGCCCGCCTCCCGCTCCGGCTTGAATTGAATAAACGGATACTTGCGGTTGGACGGACGGATGTCTTCCAGCGTAATCTTTTCCAACAGCTTTTTGCGGGCCGTGGCCTGCCGCGACTTGGAGGCATTCGCCGAGAAACGGGCGATGAACTCCTGCAGTTCCTTGATTTTCTCTTCCTTTTTCTTGTTTTGTTCGCGGGCCATCTTCAGCGCCAGCTGGCTGGATTCGTACCAGAAGTCGTAGTTGCCCACGTAAAGCTGGATTTTGCCGTAGTCGATGTCGGCGATGTGGGTGCATACCTTGTTCAGGAAATGGCGGTCGTGGGAAACGACGATGACGGTATTCTCGTAATCCAGCAGGAAGTTTTCCAGCCAGCGGATTGATTCGATGTCCAGATGGTTGGTCGGCTCATCCAACAGGAGGATGTGCGGATTGCCGAACAACGCCTGGGCGAGAAGCACCCGCACCTTCTGATTGCCCGCCAGGTCCTTCATTTTCTTGTCGTGCAGCTCGGCCGGGATGCCCAGCCCGATCAAAAGTTCCGCTGCATCCGACTCCGCCATCCAACCGTTCAGTTCCTCGAACTCTGCTTCCAGCTGGGAGGCGAGAATGCCGTCCTCCTCGGAAAAGTCCGGCTTCATGTACAGGGCGTTTTTCTGCTCCATGATCTCGTACAGCCGTTTGTGGCCCATGATGACGGTTTTCAACACTTCATATTCGTCAAACTCGTAGTGGTTCTGCTTCAGTACGGCGATTCGCTCCCCAGGTGTGACGATCACCTGGCCGCTCGTCGGTTCGAGCTCGCCGGAGAGGATTTTGAGAAATGTGGATTTTCCGGCACCATTGGCGCCGATCAGGCCATAGCAGTTGCCCGGGGTGAACTTGATCGTCACATCTTCAAATAAAACGCGTTTCCCGTAACGCAACGTCACATTCTGTGTGCTTATCATCGCAATACCCGCCTTTTACAATCATTTAAATTATTATGATAACAGAACGACATGTGTTTTACAATTGCGATATTATTTGCCAATTGTTTTAGGCAACCCGCCGCCGGGCATTCTATCCTTGTGTGATCCCGTGAAAGGAGCAGGAGGTGAAGAAAATGTCAAAACAAAACGGGGTAAAAAACGAACTGGGCGACAAGGAAAATCCGTCCCAGACCCGCTCTTCCACGACCGTGGGCAAGGAAGAGACCCGTTCCCGGCAGCGCGGTGAAAGCGCGAGATAGGGGCTGCCGAAGGCTCTTCCGAATGCCGAAAGTTGTCCGTGAAGCCGATATTTTCCGCATGATGAATAAAAAGCCGACTCCTGTCAGCCACAAGGAGATCGGCTTCTTGTGCTTTCTTTGGGAACAAAAGTTTTACGAAAACCGGATCTCAACCGGGATGAGGGTCGGGGTTGGCGTCGATGGCGCCTGGAATTCGACGAAAAACGAGAGATTCTCGCAACGTGACGTAAAAAAAGAGGGCCTGCGAACAGCCCTCATTGACCTCTTTTTACGATGAAACCCCCCGTTATTTCACCCATTTCTCGTAAAGCTCGTCAAACTTGCCTTGCAGCTTCATTTCATCAATCCAGATATTCAGGTATTCCGTGAAAACCGGATCTCCCCGATTGATCATGTAGGTTGTGACGTTATGCGTGAAGGGGGTGTCCGCCAGCGCCGCGTACAACCGGGGATCCGCTTTGGCGTAGGTAATCGCTTCGATGTTGTCGGTGATCATCACATCGTACTTGCCTTCCGCGATCAATCCCGGAATGGACAGGTTGTTTTCCACGACCGTTACGGTCGCACGGGTCAGGTATTGGTTGACGAATGCCTGGTTCGTGCCGCCTGGATTCACGGCGATGCGCACTTCCGGCTTGTTGATGTCTTCCAGGCTTTTGTACTTTTCCTTGTCTTCTGCGCGGATCAGCGGAGATTTGCCGAAAGAGAGATACGGGTCGCTCAGGGATGCCGATTTCGCACGGTTGGTATTGCGCGTAATGCCGCCAGCCGCGATGTCAAACTTGTCAGCCAACAGGTCGGACATGAGCGTCGGCCAGGTGGTTTGCACAAAACGCGCCTCCACTCCCAGGCTTTCCGCAAACAGTTTCATCGCATCGATATCGTAGCCTTCGAACTCGTTTGTCTCCGGATTCAGGTAGGTGAACGGCCTGTAGTCGCCCGTCGTTCCGACGAGAATATAGCCTCTGGCAATGATTTCATCCAAACGGGATGCAAACTTTTTTTCAGCGCCTTCCGCTGCGGCCGCCGTCAGGTTCGAAGCCGGCGCAGCGACAGCGGCTGCGGCTCCGCTGCCCAACATCGCGGCTACAAGCAGAACGAGTGAAATGGGTCGCATCCACTTTTTCATTCAAGATCTCCTCCCATGCAGAAGGTATATTTATCCATATTATCCAGTATAACATATTTATCGAAATGATCACGATTGTCTAAAAATGCATTCCCTCATTTTCAACATGAAAAAAGACGGTCCGATTCGGACGCGTCCTGATTTCCTCAAAACCGCATGATTCCGACTACCCGCGAATTCCGCTGCTGCCAAAGCCGCCGCTGCCGCGCTCGGTCTCGTCCAGTTCATCCACCACTTCGAACACGGCTTGCGGCACCAGGGCAATCACTCCCTGGGCAATGCGGTCGCCTTTTCGGATCAGGTAGCTGTTTCGGTCAACTTCCGCTTCAACCGTAATTTCCCGCCCGCTGGCATCCAGGCAGACATTCCCCATTTCCCGGGAAGGGGCGTGAATATTGTCAAGCAAAACGCACACTTCTCCGCGATAACCCGCATCCACTGTACCCGGGGCATTGGAGATGCGCAGCTTGGTCTTCGCCCCGATGCCGGAGCGCGGACGCACCTGCAGCTCGTATCCTTCCGGAAGGGCAAAGGCAAGTCCGGTAGGGATTTTTGCCGATTCCCCCGGGGGGATCAGAACGTCTTCCACCGCCACCAGGTCAAAGCCGGCGTCCATCGCGCGCGCATAGCGGGGAATGACGGCATCTTCACGCAATTTTTTTATCTTTACCTGCGCTGTCAAACGCTGTGTCGTGGTGCTCATTTCTCTCTCCTCCTGGTTGGTCTGCTTTTCCCAGTTTACTCGAAGGATTCATCCCCAGCAAGGGCGGGATCTGTCCGCGCTCGTCGGTTCCCCGCAAAAAGCGTGCATGTCCATACTTTTCGCGGGCATCGCCCGTCCAAATATGCTATAATCAGCCCGTTGCATGTCAAATTCAGATCTCAGAAAGGTGGATTGTACCTTGCAAGTACAAAAGCCGTATCGCGTTCTCCTCTACTACAAGTATGTCAAGTTGGACAACCATGAGGAGTACGCAGCCGAACATCTTCAATTTTGCAAGGAAATCGGACTGAAGGGCAGAATCATCGTCGCCCCGGAAGGACTGAACGGAACGGTTTCCGGCACGGTGGAACAAACCGACGCTTACATGGAATTCGTGCGCAAGGACCCGCGCTTTGCGGACATCTGGTTTAAAATAGATGAAGCGGAAGGACATGCCTTCAAAAAAATGTTTGTCCGCCCCAAAAAGGAACTGGTCACCTGGCGTCTGGAGGATGACCACGACCCGACCGAACTGACGGGCAAATACCTTACGCCCAAGGAATTTTACGAAATGATGCAGCAGGAAGACGTGGTGATTCTCGACGGCCGCAACGATTACGAGTACGATCTGGGCCATTTCCGCGGCGCGATCCGCCCCGGGGTGAAGGCGTCCCGCGAGTTTCCGCAATGGATCCGCGAAAACATGCAGCAGTACAAGGGCAAAAAGATTTTGACCTACTGCACGGGCGGAATCCGCTGTGAGAAGCTGACCGGCATTCTGATCAAGGAAGGGTTCGAGGAAGTGTACCAGCTTCACGGCGGCATTGTCACCTACGGCAAGGATCCGGAAGTAAAAGGACGGCTGTGGGCCGGAAAATGCTACGTGTTTGACGAACGGATCTCCGTCCCGATCAACCACACGGAAGAGAGCGTGGTCATCAGCCGTTGCTACTACTGCGGAAAACCGGAAGACCGTTATGTCAACTGCGCCAACCCCTTCTGCAACAAACAGCATTTCTGTTGCCCCGAATGCGAGGTCAAATACAAGCGCTCCTGCTCGGATGAGTGCCGCAACCATCCGCGCAACCGCTATGTGGAAGAAGAAAAGAGGGCAAAACTGCAAACCGTTTGACAGCAGGCAAACAAAAAACGCAGGGATCCCATCACCGGGAATCTCTGCGTTTTTTCCTTCACCTCTCAACCGGCTGATTCTGTCTCCGCCTTTTCGAGCCGCTGTTGGAACAATTCTCCCAACTGCCCGATATCCACTTCGAATTTCTCATCCTTGTAATAGACCGTTGCCTTGGAATCTCCTTTTTTTCCGGCAATGCGAAGAGTGGCCGTCTTTACCTCGTATGAGCCATCCGGCCGGAAGGAAATATCCGCGTCTTCGAGCTCGGCCTGCAAAACGGGCGCGATGGTCTTTTCCACCACTTCCTGCGTGGCTTGCACGGCCGAACGCCCCATCTCGATTACCTGGTCAGGACTAAATTGAAAAAACAAAACGAGTACCACTCCGATCACGACGAAAAGGGAGATCAGGCGAATCAGGCTTCGCACGAGCCACTGCGCGGCCAGAATCACCAGAACGGCGCAAAGGACAAGCGGCCAGTAATCGGTCACAAGCTGCAGCAATTGCTCCACGTTCATCACTCCTTTGTTTCCATTCTGGCCAAAAGGGAGCGTGATGTAACCACTCTCTTCATTTCGCGCTTTTCCGCCTGATCCCTGCCAAAAAAGATTGCCCAACGGCTGACTTTTCCCTTTTTATCCCGAAGCCAACCGTTTTTCCCTGTGCCTTTCGGCGAGGTGCAGGGCGTATTCCAGCGGCCTGGAAATCGCCTGCCGGTACAGTTTCAGCATGCCCATCCGGCGAAACACTTCCCGGCCCGGTTTGGGGTTGACTTCAATCAGCCAGGCCCGGCCATTCAGATCGATGCCGATGTCCAGTCCGAATTCCGCCATCCGTCCAAAGTGATTTTCCAGCGTGCGGGCGGTTTGCTGGGCAAGCTGTTCACACTCCTGCACAATCTGTTCCGTCCTCTCCGTCCCAAAGCGGGGAGACAGAAACGTCAGAGCCGGGACCGCCTTTCCGCCTCCGTGCAGATTGGAGGTGGCGCTCTTTTGCCCTCCGACGCGCATGGCGTGTCCGGTCACCTTCCACTCTCCGCTTCCGTCCTTCTGGATCAAGAGGCGCATGTCGACGGCCCGATTCGGGATGAGCTGCAGGCGAAGTCCTTGCTGCACCACGTATTTGTCCCCTTTTGCCCAACGTGCCGCAAAGCGCTGGACCGCGGCAATTCCGGAAACAGCAGCGGTGATTGTTGCCCGCTGTTTGTCCCGGCCCAGCATCCGGTAGCCCCCCGCGGTCTTCTCGATGCGCAGGATGTTGCGGCCCCCTGTGCCGTTGATCGGCTTCAGGTAGATGAGCGGATGCCGGTGCAGCATCTGCACGAGACTTCCCGGCTTGTAAAGCACCGTCTCCGGCAGCCAGCGGCGCATCCCCTCGTCTGCGGCCAGCACCTGGTGAACGCGCCACTTGTTGGCCAGACGGTTGTTGACGTACAAAAACCTGCTCTTGCGGCGAAACGCGACATAATGGCGGAACGCCTGGGTCGGCGTGTAGCGGTAACGGTCAAACACAGCGTCGGGCGGCGCAAACCATCTTTCCCGCCAGTTTCCGCTGCCGTCCGGGACAAATCCGCGCACCCTTTTCTCCGATGGCGCCACATCATGGGGAGCAAACAGAAAGACGGTTGCCCCCAGCTTCTCCCCTTCACGGATCAGCCGGCGGAAGTAGGCGGGTTCGGCAAAACGCTTGCCGTTACGCCAGGTCAGAACGCCAATGACAGGTCGTTTCATCCGACCACCCTCTCTTTTTTCCTCCCTGGCAGTGTATTCAGTTCCGCCGGCTATGGCGATCCTCCCAGCTGTCTTTTCAACTTGGACAGATCATCTGGCAACGGCGCCTCCACCGCCATCTGCCTGCCGCCAAAAGGATGGATCCATTCCAGCCGGCAGGCGTGGAGAGCCTGCCGGGCGATCCGGTCGGTCTTTCCCCCGTATAGCGCATCTCCCAGCAAAGGATGTCCCATGTGGCTCAAGTGAACGCGGATCTGATGGGTTCGCCCCGTCTCCAGACGGCAGCGGATCAGCGTAACATCGCGGTACCGTTCCACAACCTGATAGTGTGTAACCGCGGGGTCGCCTCCCCTCGCCACGCGGCGGCGCGCCGGATGACTGCGGTCCCTGCCGATCGGCTTGTCGATCTTTCCCATGTCTTTCGCCAACCTGCCGTGTACCCAGGCCAGATAGGTCCGCTTGATCTTCCGTTCGCGCAGCGCTTCATCCAAAAGGGCGGAGGCCCAGGCATGCTTGGCGTACAAAACCGCTCCCGAGGTATCCTGGTCGAGGCGATGCACGTGCCGCACCCTTATTTCCTGTCCGTTTCGGGCAAAATGGCCTGCCACGAGGTGATCGAGCGTCCTGCGGTGGCCGGGTTCGGTCGGGTGGAGAAGCAAACCCGCCGGCTTGTTCACCACGAGCAAATGTTCGTCCTCGTACAGCACGTCCAGGGCTTCCTCAACCGGCTCCACCCCGTACGGCTCCGGCTTGAGCAGGCGAAGCCGGATTTCCTGTCCGGCTTTTGTGCGGACAGGCTGGGCAACAGCAACCCCGTCCAGCAGAACTTCCTTGTGCTGAAACAAAAGATGGACCTGCTTGCGAGGCACCCCCCAATGCTCCCGCAGCAGGTTCCCAACCGGCATGCCGGCGTCGGCTTCGCCCAGCCGCGACACCAGCCATTCGCCTTCCTTGCTGACTTTTGCGATCATTCCGTCTGCTCCCTTTACCATTTACTTCGGTTCTTGCGCCTGAGCCAGTCCCTCGCTTACCTGGACGGCGCGGTCCAGAAAGTGTTCGATCTCTTCCCTGCTCTTGGACAGTTTGCTGACGAAACGAACCACTTCCCTTCCGCCGCGAAACGCGATGAAGCTGGGGATGCCGAACACGTCCAACCGCTGCGAAAGCTCCGGCAGCGTGTCGCGGTTGACGGCCACCATCTCCAACCGGTCTGCGTAGGCTTTTTCCACTTCCGGCATGAAAGGCTCGATGCGGCGGCAATCCGGACACCAGTCCGTGTAAAATTTGGCGACAACCAGATGGTCGGCCGCAATCGCCTGTTCAAACTCCGCTTCCGTTCGGATCTCCCTCATGGAACACATCTCCTTTACCGATTATTCCTGTTCGTAGTGTATCACAGCAAAACGCTTCCGTCTGTGCGAGCAAACACTTAACTCGACAACTTTTCTCCCTGCTCCACCATCAACTGCATGAACGCCTGCGCCGGACGGGACATCGGCCTGTCCCGCCGATAGGCGACAACCAGCGTGCGGCTCGGCCGGTCTGTCAAATGGACGTACGCGGGGGATTCAATGGCTCCCGGTGCCAGCGTAATCATCTTCGGAGCAAAGGAGACCCCCATTCCGGCTGCAACCAGCGCCTGAACGGTCTGGATATTGCTGGTTTCAAAGACGATCTTCGGCCGAAAACCGGCTTTTTCGCACATTCGCAAGGAAATCGTGCGGAAACCCTGCCCTTCTTTCAAGAGAATAAAGGGCTCGTCCGCCAGTCTGGCCAGATCGATCTCATCCTCCCCTGCCAGCGGATGTTGCGGCGGCAGGGCGAGAAATATCTCTTCCTGAATAGCGGGAATCGTCTCGATGGAAGAATCGCCAATCGGCATGGTCAGCAGGCTGATGTCAATTTTTCCCCTCACCAGAAGCTGTTCCAGCCGGCTTGAGGTATCCTCCACCAGAAGCAGTTCCACTCCCTTGAACATATGCGTAAATTTGGAGATGACATGCGGCAGCACATGGGCTCCGGTAATCGGCAAACTTCCCACGATCAGCTTGCCGCTCTCGCCAACCGCGTAAGAACGCATCTCCCTTTCCAACCCGTCAGCCAAATCGACCAGCGTCTGCGCAACCTGCACAAAGCGCTGCCCGGCATCGGTCAGTTCCACATGCTGCGGAAGGCGATGAAACAAGGCCACACCCAGCATTTTTTCCAGTTTGGCAACCTGTTGGCTAAGCGATGGCTGGGCCAGGTGAAGGCGGTTGGCGGCGCGGGAAAAACTGCGTTCCTCAGCCACTGCCAACACGTAACGAATCTGTCGTAACTCCATGAAAAAAACCTCCGATAGGTAAAAGCTATCCAAGTCATAATTATTATATCTTTGATCTATTTCTTTTACCATGATACAACCGTGTTAAGAGTTACAGCTTCGAAGAAGGAGGAAAGAACCATGAAACCCCGCACGATGTTTGAAAAAATCTGGGACAACCATGTCATTCATGAAGAACCAGGCAAACCGAGCCTGTTGTACATCGACCTGCACATGGTTCACGAGGTAACCTCGCCGCAAGCCTTTGAAGGTCTGCGCATGGCTGGACGCAAGGTGCGCCGCCCTGACCTGACCTTTGCCACCATGGACCACAACGTGCCGACGGCAGACCGGTTCAACGTCAAGGATCCGATCTCCCGTCAGCAAATGGAGACCCTGACCAAAAACTGCAAGGAGTTTGGCATTACGCTGGCTGACCTGAACAGCCCGGACCAAGGGATTGTTCACGTGATCGGACCCGATTTGGGCTTGACGCTGCCTGGCAAGACGATCGTCTGCGGCGACAGCCACACCTCCACCCATGGCGCATTCGGCGCTCTCGCATTCGGGATTGGCACCAGCGAAGTGGAACACGTCCTGGCAACCCAATGTCTGCAACAGCTGAAACCGAAAACCATGGAAGTGCGCGTCAATGGTGAACTGCCTTTCGGTGTGACAGCCAAAGACTTGATCCTAGCCATCATTGCCAAATTCGGCACGGATTTTGCGACCGGATATGTCATCGAGTACACCGGGGAAGCGATCCGCAAGCTGACCATGGAAGAGCGCATGACGGTCTGCAACATGTCCATTGAAGCCGGTGCGCGCGCCGGAATGATCGCGCCTGACCAAACCACCTTTGACTACCTGAGGGGCAGACGTTACGCACCTAAAGGGGAAGAGTTCGACAAAGCGGTGGAAAAATGGAAACAGCTGGCTACCGATGAAGGGGCAACCTTCGACGCCGTGGTGGAAATTGATGCTTCCGAAATCGCGCCGCAAGTCACCTGGGGAACCAGTCCCGGCATGGGCACCGACATCACCAAATGCGTTCCGGATCCGGAATCTTTTGAAAACCCGACGCAACGCAAGGCTGCCTATGACGCACTCCGCTACATGGGGCTCACTCCCGGCACGCCGATGACGGAAATCAAGATTGACCGCGTCTTTATCGGTTCCTGTACCAACGGCCGGATCGAAGACTTGCGCAGGGCTGCGGCTGTGGCCAAGGGACGCAAGGTCGCTCCGCACGTGCATGCCATGGTCGTTCCCGGTTCTCAACGGGTAAAAGAACAGGCGGAAAAAGAAGGCCTGGACGTGATCTTCAAGGAAGCCGGCTTTGACTGGCGCGACTCCGGCTGTTCCATGTGCCTGGCAATGAACCCGGACGTTCTCTCCGAGGGTGAACGCTGCGCCTCCACTTCCAACCGCAACTTTGAAGGTCGTCAGGGACGCGGCGGCCGCACCCACCTGGTAAGCCCGGAAATGGCGGCTGCAGCTGCGATTGCCGGACATTTCGTCGATGTGCGTGAATGGTTGAAAGACAGCAAGGAGGTATTGCAATGAAACCTTTTGTCGTCCACACTGGAGTGGTCGCTCCGCTCGACCGTGTCAACGTAGATACTGATGCGATCATTCCCAAACAGTTCTTGAAACGGATTGAGCGCAGCGGCTTTGGCCAATTCCTGTTCTTTGAATGGCGCTTTACTCCCGACGGGAAAGAGATTGAATCCTTCGTCCTGAACCAGCCGGAGTACCGCAATTCGACCGTTCTGCTCGCCCGCAACAACTTCGGCTGCGGCTCTTCCCGCGAGCATGCTCCCTGGGCGCTGCTCGACTTCGGCTTCCGCGCCATCATCGCGCCCTCTTTCGCCGATATTTTCTACAACAACTGCTTCAAAAACGGCATCCTGCCGATCAAGCTGAGCGAAGAACAGGTGGATGAGCTGTTCAAGCGCGCGCAAAGCAAAAAAGGCTACCAGCTCACCATCGACCTGCAGGAGCAAGTGGTGCGCGACGATGAAGGTCTCTCGTATCCGTTTGAAGTCGATCCGTACCGCCGCTATTGCCTGCTGAACGGACTGGATGACATCGGCATCACCCTGCAGTACGAAGACAAAATTGCCGCTTACGAGGCAAAACACAATCCAATGCCAAGCAACCTCCAATAATGCGATGCGAAAGGCAGTGAGCCGCCGGGCTCGCTGCTTTTTTATGCCCAAAACAGGCTGTCCTGCTTCCTTTAAAAATCGCAAAAGAAAAAGCGTCCCTTGTTGGAACGCTTCAAGACTACTCGACGGTGAAATACTTGACCGCCTCCACCTTGTACGGCAGATGATTGCTGTAATTCAGCTCGACGCGCAACTCGTGTTCACCCTTGGGCAGTTTTTTCAGCACGAACTGCGGCTGGTACACCATGTCCAAAGGTTCTCCGTTCAGATACAGATGGGCGTGGCCCTGACCGTGCACAGGCGTGCTGTCATTGACAAATTGGAAGTTTTGCGTAAGCAGAGTCACCTCTGCCGTCGTGCCGTCCACCTTGACCTGCATATCCAGGGTCGGCTTTGCTCCATCGTCCGACACCGGCAAGCCGGACACCGGAATCGATTCCGCAACCGGCCTGTAGGAATCCGAAACGTTCAGCGGATCTTTAAGCAAAAGCACGATGCCAGCCACCAGGACGATCAGGACGATGATCCCGCCCAAAATGAGATTGCGCATACTGATGATGAAAACTTTCATGCTTCCAACTCTCCCCTTCGCGATTGCTTGTCACCCGTTTGTACATGCATACGCGCAAAGGAGAAGAGATAGAAGCAAAACTTTTCCGATTTTCCCTGCCCTTACAGCGCCTTTACCAGTCCGCCGTCAACGAGCAGCGACTGGCCGGTGACATAGCTGTTGGCAGGCGAAGCGAAAAACGCCACCACGCGGGCAAATTCTTCCGGTTTGCCATAGCGGCCGAGCGGAATTTTGGCGGACTCGATCCGTTTGACCTCTTCCGCGCTTCTTCCCGTTCTTTCAGCGCTGATTTGATCCAGCTGCGCGACGCGATCCGTGGCAATTCTGCCCGGACCGATCGTATTGATGAGAATGCCGTCCGGTGCCAGTTCACTGGCCAGACTTTTGGCCAACCCTGCCACTCCCGTGCGGAAGGTGTTGGAAAGAATCAGGTTTTCCAACGGCTGTTTGATGGATGTGGAGGTGAAGTTGACAATCCGGCCGAACTTGTTTGCCCGCATGTGGGGCAATACGGCGCGAATCGCCCGGACGTAGCTGAGCAGGTTCAGCTCAAACGCCTTGACCCAGTCTTCGTCGGTCAGCGTGTCGAAGGTGCCTGGTTTTGGCCCGCCCGAATTGTTGATAAGGATGTCGACGCCGCCGAATTGGCGAACGGTTTCGTCGACCACTTTGACGATATCCTCTGCTCGGGTCACATCGGCCGCAATGGCCAGCGGCGCACGTCCAGTCGCCTGCTCCAGCTCTTTTTTCACTGCCGCCAAAGCTTCTTCATCCCGTCCGCACACCGTCACATTGGCCCCCTCTTGCGCCAGGCAGGCGGCCGTGGCCTTTCCCAATCCTTTTGTCGATGCCAGCACAATAGCCGTCCTGTTTTTCAACTGCAAATCCATATGCCCTCTCCCTTTCCCTGAATTCTTCCATTACGTTACTGCCTTGCTTCATTCTACAAAAATTTTTCCCCTGCTGGAAGAGCCCAGGGCATGCCCGACTGCCGGCGCGTGTTTTTTCCGGCAAAAAACAGCCAGGCGCTCAACCTGGCTGTTTGCCTGCGTAAATTTCCGCATGGCGCTGTATGGCTCAATTCACCCCGAGCAGCTGCTCCATCTCTTCCAGCAGCGATTGGAACACGCGCAACGCTTCGCGAATCGGTTCCGGAGACGTCATATCCACCCCCGCCCGCTTCAACAGGTTGAGCGGATAATCGGAACTTCCGCCGCGAAGGAAGGAAAGGTAGCGCTCCACCGCGGGCTGCCCCTCTTCGAGAATTTGCCGGGAGAGGGAAGTGGCGGCGGAAAAGCCGGTCGCGTACTTGTAGACGTAGAAGTGACGGTAAAAATGGGGGATTCTCTCCCACTCCAGCTCGATTTCCTTGTCGATGACCATTTCCGGGCCGTGGTATTTCGCATTCAGCTCCCGGTAAATTTCGCAGAACACTTCTGCCGTCAGCGGTTCTCCCGCCTCTTCCCTGGCGTGGACAATCTTCTCGAACTCGGCGAACATCGTCTGGCGGAAAAGCGTGCCGCGGAACTGCTCCATGTAGTAGTTGATCAGGTACATCCGCTTTTTCTTGTCGTCCGTGTTTTTCAGCAAATGATGCATCAAAAGCGCTTCGTTCACCGTAGAGGCCACTTCCGCCACAAAAATCTTGTAGTCGGAATAGGTGTACGGTTGGGCCTGGTTGGAATAGTAGCTGTGGAGCGCATGCCCCATTTCATGGGCGATCGTAAACATGTTGTTGATGTTATCCTGATAGTTCAACAGCACATACGGATGCGACGTGTACGCTCCCCATGAGTAGGCCCCGCTGGTCTTGCCTTCGTTTTCGTACACGTCGATCCAGCCGCTGGAAAACCCTTCGGCAAGCACGCGGCCATAGTCCTCGCCAAGCGGACGGAGCGCTTCCTTGACCGTCTCCACAGCTTCGTTGTAGGGAATCTTCATCTCCACTTCCGGAACAATCGGAACGTAGAGATCGTACATGTGCAACTCATCCACGCCAAGAGCCTTTTTGCGCAGCGCGACGTAGCGGTGCATCAGCGGCAAATGCTCGTGGATGGTGGCGATCAGGTTGTCGTAGACGGAAATGTCCACGTTGTCCGCGAACAAGGCGGAATGCAACGATGACTCGTATTTGCGCGTCCGCGCGTAAAACACGCCCGCCTTGATCGAAGAAGCGAGGGAAGCGGCGATCGTATTGCGGAACTTCCCGTAAGTGCTGTACAGCGCCTCAAACGCTTCCTTGCGCACGCGCCGGTCCCTGCTCTCCATGAACTGCACGTAGCGCCCCTTCGTCAGTTCCACTTCTTCCCCGTTTTCATCCCGGATCATCGGAAATTTCAAATCGGCGTTGTTCAACATCCCGAAAATCTTGGACGGAGCCGAGGCAATCTCGCTGACGTTGGCCAGAAGCGCCTCTTCTTCCGCGGACAAGGTGTGCGGCTTGAAACGCGTGATTTCTTCCAGCAGGATTCGGTAATGGTCGAGTCCCGGCACCTGGGTGAGCCACGCCTGCAAGGTTTCCGTGGGGATTTCCAGAATTTCCGGCTGTATGTAGGAAATGGCGCTGTACACCTGGGTGCTGAGTGCGGTGGCGCGGTCCGTCAAGGCCTGGTAGGTGCTGTTCGCATTGTCTTCATCCCGTCGCATGCGGGCGTACACGTATACCTGATCCAGCGTCTTGAGCAGTTCATCCTGCAAGGTGAGCACCTCCAGCAACTGTTTGCCGGATTCACCCAAGGTGCCTTTTTTGCCGGCGATCTCCTCCGCCAGCTTCTTCACTTTTTGCACATCCTGCTCCCAATCGGCATCGGTGGCGTACATGTCCTCCAGGCGCCATTTGTACTCCGCGGGGATCTCGCTTCGCTTGGGCAGTGTTTTGGTTTTTTCCAATGAGCTCACTCCTTGTCAATCAACTGTGCAGTACTACCAGTATCGTATCGCAATCCGCGGCCGGGTTCAAACAAACGTGCAATGACGAAAAGAGCGGAAGTGCGACACCGGATGCGGCACTTCCGCCCTCCTTTCATTTTTTCATCACCTGCAGGTAGAGATTCTCCAGTTTGGCCCGTTGTTTTTCGATGTCGTGGTTGCGCTCCACCTTGGCCCGCGCCCGGGCGACGATCTGCGGCCACTCGTGCTCCGCCTCCATGACCTGAATGATCTTGCGGGCCAGTTTGGCCGGAGATTTCTCCGGCACCAGATAGCCCGTGACATTGTTCTTGACCAGTTCGGGGATTCCGGCGTGATAGGTGGAAATTACCGGCCTGCCTGTTGCCATCGCTTCCATCAGGACGTTGGGAATCCCCTCCTGATTGCCGCTTCGCGCCGTTTTGCAGGCGATGACGAAAATGTGGCATTTGCCCATTTCCCGCTGCACCGCTTGATGGGGCAGGCCACCTTTGAAGACAACCCGTTTTTTCAATTTGTGTCTGCGCACCAATCGCTTCAGTTTGCCTTTTTCCTCCCCGTCTCCGACGATGATGAGCCTGGCGCGCGGGTACTTCTTTCTGACCAGGCGAAACGCGCGAATCAGGGTATCCATGCCTTTTTTCTCAGTCAAGCGGCCGACGCTGAGCAGGCGAAACTTCCCGTCTTCCACGGGTGGAATCGGCTGCATGGGAAATTTGCGCAAGTCGATCCCCGAGCGGATCAGCGTGATCTTTTCGGCAGGACAGCCCAGCCGGATCAATCGCTTTCTCATATGATCGCTCACGACGGTAAAGGCTTTGCCGCGGCGGAACAGCTGCTTCAGTTTCCGGCGGTATCTCCGGTTTTCCCGCACGCGTTTCGTTGCATCAAAGCCGTGAAAAGACGTAATCAAGGGAAGTCGGCTTCGGCGTGCGTAAGGCAACAATTCCACCCCTGCCGTCCCGAAACGGGCGTGCAGGCATTTGATTTTCTTCTTTCGCAGCCAACGGCAAAGGCCGGACAAACGCTTGCGGACGTAGACCGGCGAGTAGGGAAACTTTTTTCGGTTGAAACGATGGCGGGTCAACACGATCGGTTTGACATGTTGGTGGCCCAGCAACTGCTCGTAGATGAACGTTTCGCTCTTGGGCAAGAATCTTCGGCGATACACCAGAACACGATGCATGGCTGGCCTCCTGTTCTCCTGACCGGTTCAATCCTCCCTCTCAATCGTTGCTGCGGCTCTGCAGATGTTCCCACTGCAGGCGCAGCCCTTCTTCCAGCGATACGCGCGGACGATATCCCAAACGGTTTGCGGCAAAGCCGATGTCGGCGCAGGTTCGCTGCGAATCCCCCGCCTGACCTGCGAGGTAGTTGATTTGCGGAGTGGTGTTCAGCAATTGGCCCATGATGCCAAGGACGTCGATCAGCCGAATCTCCCGGTCTCCGCCGATGTTGAAGACATCTCCCGGCTGTGCGTAACGGGCGGCCAGCACATTGGCTTCCACAGCGTCGGTGACATAGGTAAAGTCCCTGCTTTGCAAGCCGTTGCCGTAGACGGTGACCGGCTCTCCTCTTTTCAACTGGGTGAAAAAACGGTGAAAAGCCATGTCAGGCCGCTGCCGCGGGCCGTACACGGTGAAATACCGCAGCATGGTCACCGGCAGGCCAAAAGCCTTGACGTACACCTGGCAGATCTGCTCCATCGCATGTTTGGTCACCCCGTAGGGAGAAATCGGCCGCTTCGGCGCATTTTCATCGGTTCGCTCCCCCTGCATGGTCCCGTACACGGAGGAAGAGGAGGAAGCGACGATCACAGGCGGCCGGGGCAGCTTCAGACACGCTTCCAAGAGTGCCTGTGTGGCCAGTATGTTGTGGCGGACGTAAGCGGAAAAAGCAGGCCCCCAACTGTTGCGCACACCCGGCAAAGCCGCCAGGTGGTACACCACGTCAACCCCGTCCAGCCACTCTTTCCATCGCTGTTGCTGCAGCATGGCGGCATGAAAGATGAATCCGGGATGCTTGCCGATTTCCGCCAGGTTTCTCCGTTTTACCTTCGCATCGTAGTTGTTGAGAAACCCGTCGATGCCGATCACCGTCACACCTTCGCGAAGCAACCGTTCTGTCAGGTGCGAACCGATAAAACCGGCGCATCCCGTCACAAGAGCTTTCGTCATTTGCGCCGCCGCCTCACTTTCTTCAATCTTTTGATCACCAAATACCCGTCCCGGTATCCGTATACCGCCTTGTACTTGTTCCCCCAACGCTTCAGGAAGTAGGAGAAGGTTTTACGGCGCAAATAGTTCCGCCTGCGCCGCATCTTGCCGTCGGTCAGTTGTCCCTTGTGCTTGGTGCGGTTGTACAGCTTCTTGTTGATGTAGCGGACAGGGTATTTTTCCATCAGCCGCAAAATGATCCGCCGATCCTCCATGATCCGCCCTTCGTACTTGTCGGAGGTGTCCCAGCCGCCCACTTCACGCAGGGCCTCGACCCGGTAACAGCGGGGAGCGACCATCCAGCGGTTGTACCTGAGAAACTGGTACTTGTTGCGAAAAGGCTTGTGCTTGATCAGAAAAGGCTTGTAGTATTTGCCGCGCTTGTACCGCCACACCTTGACGTTGCCGTAGAACAGGGCCGTCTTTTTCCTGCTTTTGCGGATATACTTCTTCAAGATGGCAAGCGTTTTTTTCGGCAGCCAGTCATCGGAATCGAGCTGCACCAGATACGGGGTATCCACCATGGACAAAGCCGTATTCATCACATGGGAGATGCCGGAATTTTTCTCCATCCGGTAGTAGAAGATGTTGGGATGGTGCAGATACTTCTCCACTTTCTTCCTGGTATTGTCCGTCGAGGCATCGTCCATGATGATCAGCTTCCAGTCTTTGCACGTCTGTTTTTTCACACTGGAAATGGCCTTGCGGATAAACTTCGCCCGGTTGTAGGTTGGAATGACAACGGTAAAGGTCGGTGTCATAGCCTCTCCTTCCTGTTGGCAGGAATTCGAATGGAAGATTTGTCGCTGACGATGAATACCCCGTGGCTGTCAGCCGATTTTTCCGTTTCCAGAATCGACGAACGTCCGAACACGCTGTCCTTCACTTTCCAGCTGATATCGCGCAAAAAGCTGTTTTCCAAAAAAATGCTGTTTTCAATCTGAGCGCAATTTTCCAGACGAACGCCATCCTGGATGGAAACGTACGGGCCCAGCTTGCAGTTTTTAATAACGCACCCTTCACCGATCAAAACGGGACCCGTCATCTGGCAATTTTCCAAAACGCTGGTGGAACCAACTTGGCAGCGGTCGCCCAATTCGCTGGCCAGCATCCAGCGGTTGGCTTCCAGCCAGCGTTCGATCGTCCCGACATCGGTATACTTTCCGTTGGTCATGGCATGGCTGATCCGATATCCCCGGTCAATCATCGATTGAATGGCGTCGGTGATCTCGTATTCGCCGCGCGCCGAAGGTTTCAACGTGGCAATCGAGGCAAAGATGGGTTTGGTCAAAAGGTACGCCCCGACCACCGCCAGATTGCTTTTCGGATGTTTCGGCTTTTCCTCCACTCCGACCAGTCGCCCGTCCTTTATTTCCGCAATGCCGTAGTCTTGCGGTCTGTCCACTTCACTCAACAAGACGACACCGTCGGGTTTGTCTTTCACGAACGCACGCGTCAGTCCGTGCAGCGAATCCATCAGCAGATTGTCGCCCAACAGCAGGATAAACGGATGGTCCTGCAGGAACGGTTGCGCCAGCTGAACAGCGTGCGCGATTCCCAAAGGCACCTTTTGTTCAATAAAAGTGATGGAAGCACCAAATTGGCTCCCATCGCCGATGAGCGGTGGAATTTGCACTTGGGAAGGGTGTATGACAATCCCGATGTCATGGACACCCACTTCGCACAACTTGCGAATGCAAGAATGCAAAACGGGGTGATTTGCCACAGGGAGCAGGGTTTTGGGTTGCGAATAGGAAAAAGGTTGCAATCTCGTACCGCGTCCAGCACACAAGATTAGCCCCTTCAAAGCGATCACTCCCCCGGTTGTGCTCTGTCATACTACCAACGTATGCTTCAGATGCTTTCTGGACAGGGCAGGCGTCCAACCGGGTTCAAGAATGGGCTGAGAGGGGTTTGAAGCCAACTTGCTGAACTGTTCAGGCGGCTTTGCGCCGCTGTCCGGCTGCATCCCGGCTTTCCAGTGCAGCCTGGAAAATCTTCAGGTATTCTTGCGCCGTGGCGTCCCAAGAAAACTTCATGGCCTGCATCCGCGCATACTGCCCCATCTCCTGGCGCAGCCCCGGCAAGTTCCAGAGGGCTTCCCAAATGACCGGAAGCGCCCGGCTCCAGTCTGTGGGGGGAATCAAAAAGCCGCTTCCATAGTCCGTGACGACCTCCCCGATTCCTCCCCGCGGAGTGGTGATAACAGGCTTGCCGGAGGCCATCGCCTCCAGGTTGACGCGGCAAAAAGCTTCCTTCCAAACCGAGGGAGTGGCCACAACATCCCCGATCTGGTAGTAAAGCGGCATCTTCGCGCTGGGGACGAATCGGACGAACTTTACCCTGTTCCCCATCGGCCTTGCCAGCCTTCTTAGCCGGCGCACGTAGGAATTGATGCGGTTGCTGCCGTATCCCGGACCGCCGACAATCACCAGGCGCGCTTTGGGGTCCTGTCTCGCCACTTTGCGGAAAGCTTTCAGCAGCACGTGAACCCCTTTTCCGGGCATCAGCCTTCCGGCATAAAACAGGACGCGCTGGTCATCTTTCAACCCCAGCCTGTTCCGCAACCGGCGAACCTGTTCCTCCCTTCCCTCCGCCAGATAGGAGGTGACATCTACGCCCAGATGGACGGCATGGACTTTATCCGGGGGAATCTTGTGCGTGCGGATGAAGTATTTCCGCAGGAATTGGCTGTTGGTGATGAAGCCGTCCGCAAGCCGGACAACCCTCTTCATTTTCCGCCTGCTGATGACGCCTGGCGAAGCGAATACATGGGAGTGCATGTTGACGAACACGGGAATGTCAGGAAACGACTTTTTTAGTGCCAAAACGTAACGGGGGCGGTTTTCCACCAGAATCACGTCCGGTTTGTTCCTGTGGAGATGCCGGATGATTTTTTTCAGGTAGGACGCGGGGTTGGAATAGGCAAACCGGATGTATTGGCGGTTTTCTTGAGTGGACGACCTTGGGTAGGCGGCGCATTTGCGGGTGTAAATCGTTACCTGGTGTTCGGGCTCGATTCTTTTGCTCACTTCGTCGATGTCATGCTCGACGGAGCTTCCCTTGACGGGGGGAACGGAGAAAGGGCCGGGACTAATGATGGCGATGTTCATCCCGATTCCTCTCCCACTCCTTTTTTAAGGCCAGCACGACCTGGTACAAATGTTGGCGTTCCTTCGCCTGATCCCGCTCCATCTCTTCGACGCGCTTTACCCAACCTGACAGAGCCTCTTTCAGTTCCTCAAGCTCTGCTTCCAGCTTCTGCAGCTGCCGGGTCAAGTCTTCAAGCTCTTCTTTCCTGTCGCCGGTCGCAGGAATCGCGACCGTGATTTCCATCCGCTTTGCGGGGTTCATGCGCTCAACCGCCTCTTCCGCGACAACGGGGCCGGAAAAGACGCCGGGCATTACCCAATGCGGCAATTCTCCTTTTTTTCGTTTTTCCATCTGCCATTCCCTCCTGCTTGCGCACCTCATGGTCATGCATGGGCAGGTGCTTCCAAAAGTCTACATTATGCTATGACAGATGCGGAATATTTGGCACGGCCGTGCCGGCGCGGGAATGAAAAACCGCCTTGAGGATCCTCAAGGCGGCCGGGTTTACCTCGGCGAATGCTGCTGGCGGCGAAATTGCAGGCTGAAGCGGCGGGCCTCCTCCACGCTGGTGATGTTTTGTCGCTGCCACTCCAGCAGGATGCGGTCGATGTAGCGGATGTGCAGCTTGCCCACTGTCGCGGCCTCGCGCAGAGCGGTCAAAATCAATTCTTCCGGATAGCCGTCCTGTTCGACCCACATGTGGATGCTCTCGATCTCGAATGGAGAAAGGGGACGACCGAAAACCTGTTCAAAGCGGGTATAAAGGGCTACGGGTTCATCCGCAGGCAGATCAGCCTGGGCAACAGCCGCTTCCTGCTGCAAGCTGCCGGGGGACGGCGTCATGTAGGCGCGCCACGCCCGGTACAGCTTGTGGTAGAGCGGCGTCAGGTTGTATTGTTCATGCCGCATTCCCGTCTGGCTGTCCACATACTCATCAATGGCGATCCATTCTTCCTTCAACAGCTTTTGCAGGATCTGGATCAGCCTCGCGCCGGAAACCGCCATGCGGTCTTCCAGCTCTGTCAGCGTGGGGAAACGGTTTCCCTCCTGTTGAAAGGAAAGCAAGTGGATGACCAGCATCATTTCCTCTTCCGTCAGGGACATGCGCTTGTACATTTTCAAAAGCAGGTTGGAAATTGAGGTTGCCCCCTCTTGGAGCAATTGCAGAATGTCGGAATCGGTCATGCATGTTCACCTCAGGTTTGGAGTCGCCGAAAAAAGCAGTGGCCAGGCTGAGCGCCAACAGCAACACCCCGCTGCCTCCAGCAACAGGGTGTGTGGTGCGAATGAAATCCTTCCTTTTACGGGTAGAGACGATAGAGCATGCGCGGAAACGGGATGGTCTCGCGAACGTGATCCAACCCGCAAATCCAGGCGACGGTCCGCTCAAGCCCCAATCCGAAGCCGGAGTGAGGGACTGTGCCGTATTTGCGCAAGTCCAAATACCATTGATATGCTTCCAGCGGCAAATGATGCTCCGCAAAGCGTTTTTCCAACAATTCAGGATCGTCAATCCGCTGGCTTCCGCCGATGATTTCGCCGTAGCCTTCCGGCGCGATCAGGTCGGCGCAGAGCACGACCTCGGGCCGATTCGGGTCGGGTTTCATGTAGAACGCCTTGATTTTCGTCGGGTAGTGGGTAATGAAGACCGGTTTGTCAAAATGCTCGGCAATGGCCGTCTCGTCCGGTGCGCCAAAGTCGTCCCCCCATTGGATCCCGCTTCCCTTTTCCTGCAGCAGTTGGATCGCCTCGTCATAGGTAATGCGCGGGAACGGAGGCGTGACCTTTTCCAGCTTGCTCGTGTCGCGCCCCAACGTCTTCAGCTCCTGCCGGCAGTTGCGCAGAACGGACTGCACCAGATGGGAGACGAACGCTTCCTGGATCCGCAGATTTTCTTCGTGATCGACGAAGGCCATCTCCGGTTCAATCATCCAGAACTCGATCAAATGGCGGCGCGTTTTCGATTTCTCCGCACGGAATGTGGGCCCGAACGAATAGACACGGCCCAGCGCCATCGCAGCGGCTTCCATGTACAGCTGCCCGGACTGGGAAAGGTACGCGTCTTCTTCAAAATACTTGGTGTGAAACAAGTTGGTCGTCCCCTCGGCCGCGGTGGGGGTCAGGATGGGCGCGTCCACCCGGTAAAAACCGTGCTCGTGGAAAAATTCATGAACCGCGCGAATCAATTCCGAACGCACCGCCATCACCGCACGCTGGCGCGGACTGCGCAGCCAGAGATGGCGGTGATCCAGCAAAAAGTCAACCCCGTGCTCCTTGAGGGAAATGGGGTAGTCCTTGGCCAGTTGAATCACTTCAATGCCGGTCACGTTCAGTTCATAACCGCTTGGCGCACGCTCATCGGCGCGCACGATGCCATTTATGTACAAGGAGCTTTCCTGTGTCAGTCGGGAAGCCCGTTCCCAAACCTCTTCCGTCACTTCCGATTTCACCACGACGCCCTGAATAAATCCGGTGCCGTCGCGCAATTGCAGAAACTGTATCTTGCCGCTGCTGCGTTTGTTGTACAGCCAGCAGCCGATCCGCACTTCCTGTCCAAGATGCTGTCCAATCCTGGAAATTGTGGTCAACATCGGATTTTTCCCCCATTTTTCATTCTGCCTGGTCTTCGCCCCAGGGTACGGAATCATTATACTATCGCCGCCAGGCAATTACAACGAAGGGTAAGCGCAGCCCGCCAATAGTTACCGTAATTATATTCCGTAAACAATAAAACAATAGCCGTTCTGCCCGGGGACAGAGCGGCTTTCTGCCTGCTTTTTCAATGATTCGCTTCGAACCAGCCGTCTTCCAGGTGATTTGCCGCCGGCAAGGCATCCCTCTGCACAGCATCATCAATCCGCAGATCCGCGTCCCTTTCCAACGGTCGGTACGACGGTTCCTTTTCGCCCATGGCAATCCAGTGAATCACGCCCTGGCGTTCCTCACCCGCCCTGGTTCTTTCAACGGTGATCACTGCGCTTGTTCGGGTCGTCTGCTTCAACGTCGCGAAGCAACCCGGTTGATTGGTGATCGCCACCAGACAATAATGGGCATCCGGGAAAGGGTGCGGCAGTTTGATCAATACATCCTGCTGCGTCTGGGAGGCAGTCAGACGGAAGGAAGCCAGGCCAAACTGCTGCACGCTCCCTCCCTGCTGAAGCACCTCCGCCGCCTGAAAAGAGAGCTTTTCCGGTGATACGGAACCGTTTGCCAGTTTGCTGCCCGTCACACTCTCTTCCTGGAGGTGGTCCGTGCTCACTGCGCCGGGAGAGATATGCGCCCCAAGAATCGCGTCAGGCGTGAGGTGTTCCGAGGAAACCGCATGATGCGCCAGCTTGTCAGAGGAAACTGCGCGATTTGCCAAATGGCGGGTTTTCACTGCGTCACTGGCAATTTTGTTCGATGTGACGGCATCGTCAGCCAACTTGGATGAAGTGACGCTCTGTTCGTTGAGCTTGTCTGTGGATACCGATTCCGTTGCCAGTTTGGCTGTGGTAATGACATGATCGGCGAGGTGGTGTGTCTGCACACTCTGATCCCTAAGATGAACCGGTCCAATCAGCCGCTCCGTCAGGTGTTTTTCCTCCACGGAACGCAGCGCCAGCTTATCCGCCGTGACACTGGCATCGCACAGATGGTGGCTGTGTACGCTCTCTCTCTGCAGATGTGCGCCGGAAATCGATTCTTTCGCCACTTTCTCCCCTGTCACGCTGGCCAAGTCCAGATGATCCGTCAAGACAGCGTACGGCCGGATATGCTCGCTGTTTACCGCTTCTAGCTGCAAATGCTGCGCGTTGACGGAGCGGACCGCCAGATGTTGTTCGGCGACGCTTCCCGGGACGAGATGGACGCTTTCCACCGACATTTCCGCCAGGTGCTGTTGCGTGACGATCCCTTTTTGCAGATGGCGGGATTGGATGCAGTTTTCCTCCAGCTTGTCGGAAGTGACCGCGCCGTCGCGCAGCTTGTCAGTCGTGACCGCCCCGTTCTCCAACTTGGCCGCATTGATGATTCCGTTTGCCAAATTCCCTTTTTGGATGCTGCCCATCTTGATTTTTTCCCAGGTAATCGCCTGGTCCTGAATCAGCTCGTTGGTGATCGCCTGTTCCGCGATATGCTTCGTTTGAATGGAACCTTCGGCAAATTTGATGGAATCGATCGTTTTGTCGGCCAGTTTTTCGGACGTAATGCTATTGTCCATCAGTTTCTCGCCCGAGATCGCCTTGTTCTGGATCGCCTCTCCGGTAATCACCCCTTTCCCCAAATGCTCGGCCTGGATTGCTTGCGGAGCGATCTTGTTCGAGGTGACACAGTGATCCGCCAATTTGCTGTTGTCGACGGCGTAATCTTTCAGCAAGTGGGTATCCAGCACGCCAGGCTTGATCTTGGCCGCGTCGATCGAACGATTGGCAATTTTCTCGGCAGTTACGGCAAAGTTGGCCAAATCGTCTGTATACACGTAGGGTTGGTTGCGATCGCCATTGCGCTCCTTGATCAGCGCGGTCAAGGTTGTCGGATTGGACAGCACCGCCGGTTTGGACTTGACCGCCGGCTGCGGGGTTGGTTTTGGCGCTTCACTCGTTTTCAAAACTTCCGCTTCGAGCTCTTCAAACAGCCCTTTTTCCTTTTTGCTCTCAAGAAACAGAAACTCCTGCGACGCATGCCGGAAAGTTTTTCCGAGGGTCTTGTTCAGCCTTCGCCTGTTTGCGTTTGCCATACAACTCTCCTTTCCTCCTGTTTTTAAACCCTTGTCATCTAGTAGCCTATTCATCCGCACAGGGAATGGGTACTGATTCCCCCGGCAAATTGCCGGGTTTTCGGAATAAAAAAACTCTCCTTGAAGGGAGAGTCCCGGCGTAACATGCAACTATCCGTTGTTGCGAAAACGGCAAAGGCCTGGCGCACACGGCTTGCCTGTTCCCGGCTGGTCAGCCGGGATTTGAGGCACGGTTCAGCCATGTCGAACGTCTACACGGCAGCCTGCTGCGCTTCTTTTTGTACGGGAGCGTACTTCGCCAACAGAGAGCGAAATTCATCGCCGTGCAATACTTCCTTTTCCAGCAGGATGGTCAGCCCGTGTTGAAAGACGAGATCGTACTGTTTCAGAAGTGTCCGCGTCTTCTCCAGGATCTCGTTCAACAAGCGTTCCACTTCATCCTGGATGCGGGTTTTGTCCGCGTACTGGAGATGGACAATCCCCAGCGAAGACATCCCGCTTTCCACAATTTCCTGGGCCATTCCCAACGCTTGCGAAAAGTCGTTTTTGGAGCCGGTGCTTCGTCCGCCGTAATGGATTTCTTCGGATACCGCGCCGCCCAGACAAACCATGATCTGCTTTTCCAACGCTTCCCGCGTATACAGATAACGGTCTTCCATCGGATTCTGACGGACATAGCCAAGAGCTTGACCGCGCGGACTCAAGGTCACCTGGGAGACCGAACCGGGACGCACGCACTCGCTGACGATCGCATGTCCCAGCTCATGCAGGGCGACCCGTCTCTTTTCTTCCTCCGAAGCTTCCCGGTCCACTTTTTCCCCCATCATCACCTTGTCCACGGCGTAGGCGAAGTGGCGGGCTTCAATTTTTTCCTTGCCCTCCCGCATAGCATAAATGGCCGCCTCGTTAGCCACACTCTCCAGCTGAGCGCCGGAGAAGCCGAACGTCTCCTGTGCCACTTTTTCCAGGTCCACATCACTGGCCAGCGGTTTGTTGGCCGTATGGATGATCAAAATCTGCTCGCGGGCGTTCTTGTCCGGGAGATCGACGCTGATATGCCGGTCAAACCGGCCGGGACGCAGCAAGGCTGGATCCAGCATGTCCTTGCGGTTCGTCGCCGCAATCACCAGCACGCGGGGTTTGTCGGATGTGGACACCCCGTCCATTTCCGTGAGCAGCTGGTTCAGGGTCTGATCGTACTCCCGCTGCTGCTGGCCATCGCGCTTGCCGCCGATTACGTCGATTTCGTCGATGAAAATAATCGCGCTGTCCTGACCGTTCTTTTCCGCCAGGCTCTTCGCTTCCCTGAACAGTTCGCGGATCCGCTGCGCGCCTACCCCGACGTACATCTCGACAAACTGTGAACCGGAGGCCGCGACAAAAGCGGAGTTGGTATAATTAGCGGCCGCTTTCGCCATCAAGGTTTTCCCGGTTCCGGGCGGTCCCGTCAAAAGCACCCCTTTCAGCGGGCGAATGCCGTACTGTTCGATTTTCTCCTTGTAGACGAGGAAATCGAGCGCTTCTTTCAGTTCCTTTTTCGCCCGTTCCTGTCCGCCGATGTCCGCGAACTGGATGTCCGAGTGAGGAATGAGGTAATTTTTCGGCCTCGATTGGCCCAACATGAGGTTGCCGCCGCGTCCTCCCGCCTGCTGCTGCTTCAGCATGAAAAAGATTCCCCCGACGACAACGGCCATCAGCAGAATCGGCACCAGATTAACGCCCAAATACCACAGAAAAATCAGCAGGCCGGCTGCTCCGCCAATCAGGATTTCCTTACGCATCGGCCGTCACCTCGTTTTGTTCAGAACGGGAGACGATGGTGTAAAAATCTTCCGTTCCTTTTTTCAAATAGACGTATACGTTTTCGTCATCCATCAGAGCAAGGGCTGCATCCAGTTGAAACTCCGCCTTCCAATCGTCCATCAGTTCGGGAATTCGGCTGTACTTGCGGAGTTCCACTGCTTCCGTAAAGGCGAATTGTCCCTTGTGCCAGATCTCCAGCATGGTCTGGGACGTATTGCCCACGGTCACGAGGACTTCCCTGTCACCGGCCATATCCTTTGCTTTATCCAGCAATTGCCGGTATTCCTGCGGAAAACGTTCCGGATTCTTCACGTCTACATCGATGAGAATTTTTTCACGATCTATCTGCAAATGAACCAAACTGGCAGACTCCATCTGCTCCAGTTGTGCGCGAATGGGTCCTTCCAGTTGAACCTTCTCGTACAGGAACCATCCTCCAAACAGGAGAGCCAGGGTCGCCAGCAAAGACAAGGCAACACTGCTTTTGTTCAGTTGCAATGTGCTACTCCCTCCTGTGTTTCCGGTCTCTTGTCTCCACGTCCCAGTATATCACACGAACATATGCTTTTCTTATACAGATGGTGGAAGGCATGCCAAACAGACCTGATCCGCCTGGGAAAAGGTCTGTTCGAAGCGGAAACAAAACTAGCGCGCCGGAGACAACACGTAGGAAGTGAGAAGCGCACCGGTATACAGGTCATAGTGCAGATAGTGGTAACGGCCGTCCTGGTCCTTCAGGGTGACTTCCCAGAAGCGCTGATCCCCGTCCAGGCCCGGCACGATCCGCACCTCTTCAGCTCCTGGGAAGTTTTGGGCGATGGCCGCTTCCACATTTTCACGGGGAACCGCCAGATCCATGCGGCCAATGACCGTTTTCTCTTCCGTCAACCAGACGACGACCGGGGTGCCGGCCCGGTTTTTGCCGATGACCACGGCGTAGCTCTCTTTGCCCCGGTATTCATCAATGGACTCGATTTCCGAAATCTCTGTCCGTTTCTCCACCCATTCCTGCACCTGTTTTTCAAATTCGGTTCTTTCTGCCGCCACGCTGGAAGTCAAATGGTAGGCCCATCCTGCTGCAAATAGGACCAGAACAAGCAGTGCGCCTGCAAGAATTCGGATTGCCACAGTCATTAGCTCCTTTTCAGACATTGCGTTACATCCGGAATTTGAGCGTATCCCGTTTTTCTCCGAACGGGGTACGGAATTGCAGTTCGAGATCGAGCTGCCGAACCCGGCCTGATTGTTCATCATACCAGAGTTGATAATCGACGGCAATTTGATTTGCTGCCTGTTGTGCGATCTCCCGGACGGAAAAAGATGGGCCCAGCCACATGTCCAAAAGTTCCGTCACTTCCCCGGAAGGCACCGAAAGGCGAAACCCCCTCCAGCCCTGGTCGCTTTCCGGCTGCAGGGGGATGGTGATGGCGGAATCCAACACCCTTTTGAGCAGTTGCGCATGCTCGTGCGGCGTGTACAAGGCATAAGGCAAGGCAGTGTGGTCCTGCACTTTTCCGTCGATCCACACCGTGACCCGCTCTTGTTCATCCCGCTTCATCTCCACCTTGTGTCCGCCAACGTCCCCGGTGAGATGAAACTGTCCCTGATTGTACGTTCCCTTCAGGACGCATTCCTCTATGGTCACCATAAACGAAAGCTCCCCTCTTTCGGTCAGCTGATCCAGCAGTCCGGAAAGGAGAAGCGTCTCATCCTGTCTCTTTTCTTCTGCCGCAGACCATTCTTCCATGTTCTCCTGTCCACTGGCAAAACCCAGTGCGAGGCCCAGCAGAAACAACATCAGAAAGGCGGGGATTGCCCACCACAACATCCCTGGCCGGATGTACAATGCCCTCCCCCCTGTCCCGTTTTGCTTTAAGCCTATGTAAGCCGGGAAGGTTTTAGAACGGGACGGAAAAGTTGCTACTCATAGCGCGGGGGCGGGAGGTCATACTACAGGTACACCCGAAGGAGGTGAGCGCGTGAACCGGCCGCCACGAACCACATCTCCTGATGTACTGGGTTTGCTCATGCAGGAATACCGCATTTCCTGGGCAGCGCTATCTTCACCGCTGCGTACGCTACCCCCCACGCCCAGTTTTTGTTTTCGCCACGAAAGTCTCTCCAAGCTGTGGCGCGGCTAGCACGGCATGTTGCACGATCAAAATCCCCTACCTACACCTACGCTTTTCCTCCTGTCCGGCGGGGCAGGAGACTTTTACCGTTTGAGCTGCGCGAAGACGAGGTTCGCTTCGTAAATCGCCCGTTCCTCGTCAATCGTCAGCAACTCCCGGTTGCGCATCAGGAACTTCCCGGCCACGATCGTATCGGTCACATCGCGTCCGTTTGCGGCGTAGACGACGTGTGCCACCGGATTGTGGGCGGGTTGGAAGTGAGCCTGATGGCTGTCCAGGACGATGATGTCCGCCTGTTTGCCCACTTCCAGCGACCCCAGTTTGTCTGCCTGGAATACCCCGTCCGCGCCGTAGCGCGTCGCCATCCGCAACGCTTCGTCAGCCGAAACGGCAACGGGATCGTAATTGACGCCCTTGTGCAAAATAGCCGCCAGCTTCAATTCCTCGAACAGGTTGAGGTTGTTGTTGCTGGCTGAGCTGTCCGTTCCCAGGGAGACCGAGATGCCTTTTTTCAGCATCTTCGGCACGGGGGCGACGCCGCTGGCCAGTTTCAGGTTGCTCACCACGTTGTGGGAGACCTTTACCTGATAGTGTGCCAATACGTCGATTTCCTCATCCGTCAAATGCACCGCGTGGGCCAGAAGCGTGGGACGGTTGAACATGCCCAGCTTTTCCAGATGGGCGACGGGACGCAGCCCGTAATCCTTGACGTTCTGTTCCACTTCGTAACGGGTTTCCGACATGTGCGTGTGAAGCGGCAGGTTGAGCTGGTCAGCCACTTCGATAATTTGGGTGATAAATTCGGGCGGGCAGGTGTACGGCGCATGGGGAGACATCATGACCGTGATGCGGCCCTCCGCCTGGTTGTGCCAATTTTTGGCGAACATTGTGGCTTCCTCCAGTTTTGCCCGCCGCTCCGCTTCCGAGCACAGGCCGATCATGCCGCGGCACAGGCGGGCGCGCATGCCGCTTTCCTCCACTGCCTTGGCAACTTCGTCCATATGGTCGTACATATCCACAAACGTGGTCGTGCCCGTGCGGATCATCTCAATGATGGAAAGATGGGTGCCCCATTTGACATGTTCTGCCGTAAACTGTGCTTCCATCGGCCACATCTTTTCTTCCAGCCACTGCTTGAGCGGCAGGTCGTCCGCGAAGCTGCGAAGCAGGGACATGCCGACATGCCCGTGCGTGTTGATCAGTCCCGGAAGAACGTACCGGCCCTTCTGGTCGATCACCTCGTCATAAGCGGACAAGTCTTCAGGGGTGGGACCGACATAGGTGATTTTGTCGCCCTCGAAGGCAACCGCGCCGTCTTCAATCACCTCGTTGGCGTCATTCACCGTAATCACTGTAGCATGAGTCAGAATTGTCTTTTTCATCCGAACCTCTCCGTTCCGTTATGTAAGGTAGTAAGCAAGACTTTGCAGGTTGGACGTCACATCCGCGTAATGGATGCGCACGTCTTTCGGCGCCCGTATGGTGGTAGGCGCAAAATTCAAAATTCCCTTGATCCCCGCCTGAATCAGGGTATCGCAGACGGATTGCGCGGCCGATGCCGGCACCGTGATAATCGCCAGGCGGATATTTTGCGCTTTGACGGTCGACTCCAGCTCCTCCAGGGGCTGAATGCGGATGCCCGCAATCTCTTTTCCCAATTTGGCGGGATCGTTGTCGAAGATGGCGGCAATCCGCAGGTTGTCTTTCATGTAGGCATTGTAATTGCTGATCGCATGGCCCAGATGTCCCGCTCCGACCAGCGCGACGCGTATTTCCCTGTTCAACTTGAGAATCTGGCGGATGTTGTCCACCAGGTAATTGACGTCATAGCCGATCCCCTTTTTCCCGAAATCGCCAAAAGCCGACAGGTCTTTGCGGATCTGGGCGGGATTCACATTCAGATGTTTTCCCATTTGTTGAGATGAGACCGTGTTCACGTTCACCTGTTGCAGATAGGTAAGGTAACGGAGGTAAATGGGCAAACGGCGCACAACCGCTTCGGAAATCCTTTCGTATTTGGCCACACGTGTCTCCTCCCTTATCGTTTCTCCTTGAGGACACGATAATCTTTTCCATTGGACAGGATCGTGATGGTGCCGTCCTTGCTCGTGATATAGGTTTCCGCCCACGATTCGCCCAGCCTCTCCAGAACTTCCTGAATCTCTTTCCACTGATCCGGCCATTTGCCTGTGGCGATAATGGCCACGTGCGGATCAACCTTGCTTAAGAATGGCTGGGACGTGCCCTGGTTGCTCCCCTGGTCGCCCACCTTCAGCACTTCCGCCTTCAGCTTGTCGGGATGGCGCTCCAGCAGGCGTTCCTCCGCCTTTTCGTTGATCCCGCCGGCAAACAGGAAACCCAGGCGGCCGTGCTGCAGGCGAAACACCAGTGAGTTGTTTTGCGGGGAAAGAAAAAGGGGTTCACTGGGAAGCAAAACCTGCATGGAAACCTCCCTGTCCAGCCGCACCACATCCCCATCCTGCACCGCCTGTTGCCTTTGCGCCGGCGGGACAGGCACTCCCTTGCGGATCGCGAGCTCGGTCAATTTGGGCAAAATAACGGTGTCGATCTCCAGTTTTTCCGCTAGTTGCGGATAACCTCCGGAGTACTCGGGCAGATCATTGGTCAACACCAAGTAATCCAACCGGGTCACTTTACGTTCCAGCAGGTGGCTGTACAAAACAGGCCAATCTTTCGCGCTGCCCGTGTCTATCAGCAGATGCTTCCCCTCCGGGAGGCGGGCCAGCGTGCTTTCTCCATCCGGCAAGGCAAAATAGGAAAGCACCAGCCCGATAAACTCGTGCTCGCTTTCTGCTGCAAGCGGGTCTTTCACCTTGATTGCCGGAAAAATCTCCTGACCGTTGGCGATGGAACAGCCGCAAAGCAAGGCGGCGCACATCAGCGGTAACCACACTCGTCTGTAATTCCCCATCATGTATTTTATCACCTAAATCCCTGATTAACTATTGCTTCATTTATTATTAGTCGAACTGGGATTCAGTACTCAAAAATGGGGCGATTTGTTCGCGCAGGACCGGCCAAGGACCGCTTTCCATGCGGAAGGGAGGCAGCGATTGCAGGAAGGTTTTCCCGTAGCGCGCTTCCACCACACGGGTGTCGAAAACGACGACCACACCCCGGTCCAGCTGATGGCGAATCAATCTGCCGACCCCCTGCTTGAACTGGATCACCGCCTGCGGAAGCGCCAATGACATGAAGGCGTTTTTGCCCTGCGCCTGCAACAGTTCCGCACGCCCCTGGTAAACGGGGTGGTTGGGAGGGGCGAACGGCAGCCGGACAATCACCAGGCAACTGAGCGTCTCACCCGGGATGTCCACGCCTTCCCAAAAACTGCTCGTTCCCAAAAGAACGCTCCGCTCCAAACTTTGAAACAGACTGACCAGCTTGCTGCGGTTGTTGCTGTCAACCCCGTGGCCAAGCACCATGTATGCTTCCGATTCCAGCGCCAGCCGCTCCTTCATCCCCTGGTGCACGGTGCGCAGCATGGAGTGGGAGGTAAACAGAATCATCGTCCTCCCCTTCGCTCTGGTGACAACGTCAACGCACCCCTGGATGACCGCGTCCAGGTAGGCCTGTTCGCTCTCCTTGCCCGGTGCGGGAAAATCGGAGGGAATCAACAGCAACCCCTGTTCTTCGTAGTGAAACGGAGAGGGAAGCTGCAAGGTGCGGACAGTGCGGTCCGGCAACTGGTCGAGGCCAAGCCGCTGGGCAAAATAAGAAAAGCTGTTTTTGACGGTCAGCGTGGCGGACGTCAGCACCAGGCTGCGCTTCTGGGCGAACAACGGTTCGGCCAACGCCGCCGAAACCTGTAGCAAGGCGGCGAAAAAGTACACCTGCTTGCGGGCAGTGCGCGATTCCACTTCCATCCAGTACACGTATTGCTCATCCAGATCCAGCAGGAAAAAGTGGAGGGATTCCATTGCCTCCTGCCAGTCGTGCAAAAGTCCATTCAGGTCGGTCCGGATGCTGCGGAAGGAAATCGTTTGTTTCTCTTCGGCAAGTGCGCTTCTCAGCAGCTTTTCCAAAGCGGCCGCCACCTCCGCCATGGCTTGGATCAGGCTGCGGGTCAATTTCGGGATGCGCTCCTTGTCGCCGGCAAAAGAGTCCTGCTGGTAGCGCACCGTCTCACGCCCTGTCTCCGTCGTTTCCACCGCCCGTTTGGACGCCCATTGGTACACCAGGTTTGCCCATTTCTGCGCCTTTTCGCAGAGCGGCGCATACACCTTGTCCAGCACTTCGCGGAAGGATGCCAGTGCAGCGGACATTTCCGCCGAGTCACTCCCCTCCTCCTGCAGACGACCCAGAAGACTGCCGTTTCCGCTCAAAAGCCGATCCAGCAGAAAGAGCAACTGGGCGGTGGAAAACTGTTTCCCCAAGTGTTGCGTGGCCGCTTCGTCCAGGTGGTGGGCTTCGTCGATCACCGCTGTCTCATAGGCAGGCAAAATGCGGTTTTCTGCCTGCAAATCGCTCAGGAGCAACGCGTGGTTGACAATAATCACGTCCGCTTCGCGGGTCCGTTCCCTGGCCTGGAAGTAGTAACAGCGGCTAAACCACGGACACTCCCGATTGAGACAAGAGTGGGAATCGCTTTTCACCTGCTGCCAGAACAGTTTTCCGGATGAAGGCAAGTTGATCTCCTCGATATCGCCCGTCTCCGTCTGTGTCAGCCAGACCAGCATCTGTCCCTTGACCATGCGGATCTCCTGGCTGATCTCTTCAACCGGCTCCAGCAAAGCCTGCTCGAACTTTCGCAGGCACAGATAGTTGCCTCTCCCCTTCAGCGTCGCGGCAGTGAAGGAAAACGGCAACACCTGCTGAAGCCGCGCAATCTCCTTGTGCAACAGCTGTTCCTGAAGCTGAACGGTGTTGGTGCTGACCACCAGCGGCTGATCGTTCTGTCTGGCCCAAACAATTCCCGGCAGCAAGTAGCCAAGCGATTTTCCCGTTCCCGTGCCTGCCTCCACCAACAGGTGAGCGCCGTCGCGCATTGCGGCGTAAACCTCCTGCATCATCTCGATTTGCGCTTGCCGGGGTTGGTAGCCGGATGCGCTTTGCGCCAGGATGCCTTCACTTCCGGCCACTGTTTCCAACAAGTCCTCGAAGCTGTCCGTCACTCTGACGGGCTTGTGTGGCCGAAGAGAGAGCGCATGCTTTTCCGGCCGCTTTCGCAGGGCAATATGCCGGTAGATATCCCACTGGCCGGAATCATCTTTTCCCTTGCCGCTCTCGCCCCAAAGCGAAAGTTCCGCCATTTTTGCCAATTCCACCTGGCGCAGAAAAACGCCGATGTCGCTGCGAAAGGAAGAGACGAGCATTTGCAGCCGCTGAATCGTGACCAGCGGCAACTGCTGCAAAATCTCCTGCAAGTAAAGAAACAATTTGGCTGTAGCCAAAGCATCGCTGTCCGCCTGATGCGGACGGTCATGGCAAAGATCCAGATCGGAAGCAAGCTCTTGCAGCCGGTAGCTGTTCTGCATCGGCAGAAGCAGCCTGGACAGTTCCACTGTATCGAGCACATAACCGTCAAACGTATAATAGCCCTGACTCAGCAGGGCTTCCTGTAAAAACTGAAGATCAAATCCGGCGTTGTGCGCCACGAACGTTCTGCCTTCCAACAGCGGCAAAAAACGGGGCAGCACGTCTTCCAGATGAGGCGCCTCCGCCACCATCTCATCGGTGATCCCGGTCAGTTGGGTAATAAAAGGCGGAAGCGGACAACCGGGGTTCACCAGGGTGGAAAAACGCTCCCGAATCTGTCCGTCCTCCACCGTCACGGCGCCGATCTGGATGATGCTGTCTCCCTGCCGGGGATGGTTTCCCGTTGTTTCCAAATCTACAACTACAAATCGCTTCAAAACGTTTGTCACCTCATACCTGACCAACAATCGTGAAAAAACACTCATCGCACATTCGCCATCAGCAGGGCCAATTCCTGCCTTGCCCCGCATTACGGCTGCACAAGCGCGGCGTGAGCCACCTGTTTGCCCATTTTGCTGGCGCACACCTGCAGGTAAAGCGGAATTTCCCGCAGATGTTCGCCTAAAGAAGCTGCCCGCTGAAAATACTGTTCCGCCAGCAGCCAGTTTTCCTCCGCCATGCTGAGCCGTCCCAGATGAAACAAACCCAGCGCCCGGACGTACGGCCGCGCGTCTTGCAAAAACGATTTGGCCAACTGCTTGGCGGCGTGAATTTCTCCCTGTTTTTCGTAGGCCGAGATCATGCCGGACTGGGCCAGCCGATGATCCGCCTGTTTTTCCAGGATGCGCCGAAAAGCGTTTACGGCCTCGTCCAGCTTTCCGTCAAACAACTGCATCCAGCCGTAACTGAAGACAAAATCCAGGTTGTGCGGGTTCAGCGAAATCGCCTTCTTCATCAGCGTTGCCGCGCGGCGTGTGCCGGTAATCAGCCACGTGTTCCAGGCTAGCCCGTGCCACGTCCAACCTTCGCGGGGCAGTGCTTCAGCAAGGAAGGCATAGCAGAGTTGCGCACGGTGGTAGCTGCCCGCCGCTTCGTAGAGTGCGGCCATCTCCCGCAGAACCGAGCTGTCCATCTCCCTTGACGGCACTTTCAGCGAGTCGGGAGGCAAAAGCGCCTGATCGGCATCCGTTTTCAACAGCAAATGCGCAGCGCGGAGCCACAGCATCTGAGCCTCCCAGTCGTGCGGGCAATCGCGCAGATACGCCTCGATCTCTTCCAGCGCCTCCCGCGCATCCCCCTCCTTCAGGTAACAGAGGGCAAGGTTGTAGCGGGCTGTGCCATTTCCCGCGTTTGCTTCCAGCGCAGCCTTGAAAGCCTGCGCCGCTTCCAACCACTGCCCTTCTTCGGCCAGCATGCAGCCGAGCGCGTTGCGGCTGATGGCCGCTACCTCCGCTGAAGCGGCTGACTTGCCAAGCAGGCGAAATTCCCGCATGGCCAATTCCCGCTCTTCCGTGAACAACAAACTGTAGGCATAGTAGAGCCGGCCCATCTCCCAATCAGGAGAAGCCGCCACCAGCTCAGCAAAACACGCGCGGGCATCCGGATACATGCGCAGGTGATAAAACCCCTCTCCCCGCCGAAACAGGTGTTCGTACGGCGGTGCGACAGACCCAAACGCTTCCGCCGTTGTTTCCGCTTTGGAAGTCTCCGCTTTGAGCGTTTCCGGTTTGGCCTCCCCTAACCCTGCCTCCGCCGTCAGTGCGCCGGTATGGGCGGAATAAGCCTGGCCTTCCGGATGGCTTTCTTCCGGCAACTCTTCCGCATGCTGCCCCTCCAGCCGCTTGATGGAACGAATGGCACGGGACAATCTCTCTTCAAACTCAAGCCAGAGGTCGACGACATGGTCGCTGATTTGCCGCAGGTAAAAAAGCTGGTCGGCCATCTGTTGCCGTTCCTGCAAAGTGGCATGTGCCCATTTTTCTTCAATTGTTTCCGCCGTGTTGCCAAGACCGTGAAACCATTCATCAATCTTCAAGCAAAAAGCCACCTCCCTGGAGGAATGAGTACACTCATTCTCTCACAAGGAGGCGGGCTCTATGCAGGCGTTGCGGGAAGCGGCCTTAGAGGATGGCGGCGTGAACTTCCTCGTGCAACAGCTGCTTGATTCGGTTGTTTTCGTCCATGATCGCCACCCGCGGCGTGTGCTTCCGGGCTTCCTCGTCCGTCATCCAGGCGTAG
>ERZ777010.384-NODE-384-length-48156-cov-6.011434_pt1 | contig 48156 bp, 43 predicted proteins | sample MGYA00374963_ERZ777010 | MGnify/ENA primary metagenome ERZ777010 (study PRJEB29309, sample SAMN06268256) | bioreactor metagenome | isolation source: Joint BioEnergy Institute, California, USA | place: USA:Joint BioEnergy Institute, California, USA | collected...
CCGGCCGTCGAAATCCAAAGTCGTCATCGCATCACAGCGCCGTCGTTCCGCTGAACATCATCCTTCAAGCCGACCTGGACCGGTAATTAGAGGTCTCCATTTGCTACACGGGTCAGTCTCCCTGTCTGAACGGACAGGGCTCGTTGGCACTCCGGAATTTTTTGCGTTGCACAATCAGTGTGCATGCGCAAAATGAAGGCATGTCGCCGAGCTCGCTCTCCGTCCTTGTGATCGACGAGAATACCGTCCGCGCAGCCATCATCGAGGCAGGGCTGCGCGAGGCCGGCTACGAGCGCGTCACTTTGGTGCATGACGTAAGCGCCGTTGCGCGGCGGATAGAGGAGGTGGCGCCGGACGTCATCGTCATCGATCTCGGCAATCCCAACCGCGACATGCTGGAAAGCATGTTCAATCTCTCGCGCGCCGTCAAACGGCCGATCGCAATGTTCGTGGACCGCTCCGACCAGGCCTCGATCGAGGCCGCAATCGAGGCGGGCGTTTCCGCCTATGTGGTGGACGGGCTGAGGCAGGAGCGGGTCAAGCCCATCCTCGACATGGCCATCAGCCGCTTCAATGCCTATTCGCGCATGGCTCGGGAACTGGAGGAAGCGCGCAACGCGCTCGAGGAGCGCAAGCTCATCGAACGCGCCAAGGGAATACTCATGCGTTCGAAGGGGATCACGGAGGAGGAGGCATACGCCCTCCTGCGGCGGACCGCCATGAACCAGAACCGCAAGATCATCGAGATTGCCCGCAGCCTGGCGCTGGCTGCCGGCCTGCTCGATCCGTGAAGCCGGAGGAAAGGGATGCGCGATCAGATCACCGCCGGATTCCTCCCACTCCTCGACAGCGCGATCCTCATCACGGCGAAGGAGAGGGGCTTTGCCGAGGAGGAGGGGATCGATCTCCTTCTGGTGAAGGAGACGTCTTGGGCCAACGTCAGGGACCGCATCGCGGTTGGTCATTTCGATGTGGCGCACATGCTGGCTCCGATGCCGATCGCGGCCAATCTCGGCCTCTCGCCCATTCCCATGCAACTGGCCGCGCCTATGGCGCTCGGCTTCGGCGGAAACGCGATCAGCGTCAGCAATGCCCTGTGGGCCGCGATGGCCGAGTTCGGCGCTGGCGGGCTGGACAATCCTGCGGCGGCGGGGAGGGCGCTTCGTCTAGCGATCGGGAAGCGCCGTGCCGCGGGCGGTTCAAACCTCCGTTTCGCGGTGGTTCATCCCCATTCCGGGCACAATTTCGAGCTGCGCTATTGGCTGGCTGCAAGCGGCATCGATCCCGAGCGGGACGTCGATATCGCTATCCTGCCGCCGCCGCTGATGCCGGATGCGATTGCGGCTGGCAGGATCGACGGCTTCTGCGTCGGCGAGCCGTGGAGCAGCGTGGCCGTTGCCGCAGGCAAGGCGCACATCGTCGCGGTGAAGGCCGCAATCTGGCGGCAAAGTCCGGAAAAGGTGCTGGGGGTGGGCGCGGAGTGGGCGGAGGGGCATGCGGACCTGCTGCAGCGTCTTCTGCGCGCGCTCTATCGTTCGGCGGTATGGTGCGGGCTTGCCAAAAACAGGGCGGCGCTTGCGGACATGCTCGCCAGTGATGCCTATCTCGCCCAGCCTGCCCGCTTGATCTTTGGCGCGCTCGCGGGCGCGCTCGAAACGGGCCATGGCGTCGAGACGGTTTCAGACTTCTTCGTGCCTGCCGACGGAGCGGCCACCTTCCCGCGGCAGGCCCATGCGCTCTGGCTCTACGCTCAGATGGTGCGCTGGGGGCAGCTCGACCACAGTGTCGCAAACGCGGAGAAGGCGCGGCTGTCGTTCCGGCCCGATCTTTATCGCTCCGCGATCGGGCCGCTTGGCATCTCCATTCCAGATGAAGACGGCTCGACGCAGGCCGGACCGTTATTCGACGGCGCCGAATTCGATCCTGCGGATCTTGAGGGCTATATCGCACGCCAGCGGGGTGCGCATAATCGCAGTGAATGATATGATTAAAATTTAAGCATCGTATAGTGATGCCTAAATTCTGGTCAAAGCGCTGCTGCATCTGTTAGCGGGGCAGGCCCTTCCGAATATCGGCCAGTTCTGGCCCATCTCTTTATCATATTGATTTAGCGATGTTATCTCGCGCGCCGCCCATCTGGCACGCGGCGTGCATAGTCTTTTGCGGATCCAGAGGGGATACCAAGGCGTCCAACGAAGGGCGCCGTATAAAGGCAAAGCTGCCGATCAGCCTCGCCGCCGTGACCGCGGGCGACGAAGGCTGGCCGGCAGCTTTTCTTTTGGACACCTCCTCGGACACTCGGATGGAAATTGGAGCGGACTGTCATGATCTCACTACAGCCAGCCGGAAAAGCCGATGCCGGACCAGCCCATGCGCTGAGCAGGTCGACCATCGCCTTTACCGTCTGCTTCGCCGTGTGGACGATCTTCTCCATCATCGGAGTGCGCTTAAAGGACGAGCTCTCCCTAAGGGAAACCGAGTTCGGCCTCCTGGTGGGCATGTCGGCCTGGATACACCTAGCCATCCGCCGCATGGAGCGGCGCGAGGCAAAGCTGCAGCCCGCTTGAAAGTCACGAAAGCGGAGGGATTTTCGCAGATGAGAAAGAAACTCGTGGTGGTCGGCGCCGGCATGGCTTCGGGCCGCATGCTGGAGCACCTCTTCGAGGATGGCACGGACGCCTTCGACGTCACGCTCTTCGGCGCCGAGCCGCGCGGCAACTACAACCGCATCATGCTCTCGCCGGTGCTGGCGGGCGAGAAGTGCTACGAGGACATCATCACCCACGATGCCGAATGGTACGCCGCGCATGACGTCGCCTGCCGTTTCGGCGAAACGGTGACGAGAATCGACCGCAAGGCGAAGGCGGTCTTCTCCCGCGCCGGCGAAACGCCCTACGACAAGCTGGTCCTTGCCACGGGCTCGGCGCCCTTCATCATCCCCGTCGCCGGCAGGGACCTACCGGGCGTTCGCGCCTTCCGCGACCTCGATGATGTGGAGGCCATGATTGCCGCCGCCGAAAAGCCGGGCGCGCGTGCCGTCGTCATCGGCGGCGGGCTTCTGGGACTCGAGGCTGCCGCCGCCCTGCGCTCGCGCGGCATGGAGGTGGTGGTACTCCATCTCATGGGCCATCTGATGGAGCGCCAGCTCGACCCCGCCGCAGGCTATCTTCTCCAGAAGGAGCTGGAGGGCAGGGGCATCAAGGTCCACTGCAAGGCGCAGACCAAGGCCATCCTCGGCGACGGCCGCGCCGAAGCCGTGCTTCTGGAGGACGGCATCGTGTATCCCGCCGACCTCGTGGTGATGGCCGTCGGCATCCGGCCGGAAACGCGCATCGCGGTCGACGCCGGGCTCTATGTGGAGCGCGGCATCGTGGTCGATGACCAGATGGTGACCTCCGATCCCGACATCCTCGCCATAGGCGAATGCGTGGAGCATGAGCGCATCTGCTACGGACTGGTGGCGCCGCTCTACGACATGGCCAAGGTGGCGGCTGCCACGCTCAGGGAGAAGGCGGCCGCGTTCCGCCCCGTCGAAACTGCCACGCAGCTCAAGGTAACGGGCGTAAACCTTTATTCGGCCGGCGACTTCGCTGATGGCGACGACCGCGAGGAGATCGTGCTGCGGGACGCCGCGGCCGGCATCTACAAGCGCCTGGTGCTGAAGGACAACCGCATCCTCGGCGCCGTGCTTTACGGCGATACGGCCGATGGCGCATGGTTCTTCGACCTTCTGAAGAAGGGCGCCGACATTTCCGATCAGCGCGACACCCTGATCTTCGGTCAGGCCTATCAGGGAGGTGGCCGGCTGGACTCTACGGCGGCCGTTGCAGCCTTGCCGGATGAGGCGGAGATCTGCGGCTGCAACGGCGTATGCAAGGGAAAGATCACCGGCGCGATTACCGAAAAGGGGCTGACGACGCTTGAAGCCGTACGCGCCCACACCAAGGCTTCCGCTTCCTGCGGAACCTGCACCGGTCTTGTCGAGCAGCTGATGAAGCTCACACTGGGCGATGCCTACAATCCGGCGGCCATTACCCCCGTCTGCGGCTGCACCGATCTCGGCCATGACGAGGTGCGCCGGCTGATCAGGGCGAAGCGGCTCAAGACCATTCCGGCCGTCATGCAGGAGCTCGAATGGAAGACCTCCTGCGGCTGCGCCAAGTGCCGGCCCGCGCTCAACTACTACCTCGTCTGCGAGTGGCCGGACGAATATGCCGACGACTACCAGTCGCGCTTCGTCAACGAGCGCGTGCACGCCAACATCCAGAAGGACGGCACCTATTCCGTTGTCCCGCGTATGTGGGGCGGCGTGACGAGCGCGAAGGAGCTGCGGGCCATCGCGGATGTGGTGGAAAAGTTCGACATCCCGATGGTGAAGGTCACCGGCGGCCAGCGCATCGACATGCTGGGCGTGAAGAAGGAGGACCTGCCGGCGGTCTGGGCCGAGCTGGGCAAGGCGGGCTTCGTGTCCGGTCATGCCTACGCGAAGGGGCTCAGGACGGTGAAGACCTGCGTCGGCTCCGAATGGTGCCGCTTCGGCACGCAGGATTCGACCGGGCTCGGCATCCGCATCGAAAAGTTCATGTGGGGATCGTGGACGCCGGCCAAGGTGAAGATGGCGGTCTCCGGCTGTCCGCGAAACTGCGCGGAGGCCACCTGCAAGGACGTCGGCGTCATCTGTGTGGACTCGGGCTACGAAATCCACTTCGCAGGCGCTGCCGGCCTCGACATCAAGGGCACGGAAAAGCTGGGCCTGGTCAGGACCGAGGACGAGGCGCTGGAGGTAATCGTTGCGCTCGTTCAGATGTACCGCGAGCAGGCGCGCTATCTGGAGCGCATCTACAAATGGGCCAAGCGCATCGGCTACGACGAAATCCGCCGCCAGGTGCTGGAGGATAAGGCCCGGCGGAAGGAATATTACGACCGCTTTGTCTTCTCCCAGAAATTCGCCCAGGTGGACCCTTGGTCCGAGCGCGCCACCGGCAAGGACAGGCACGAGTTCGAGCCGATGGCCGAGCTCTCGCTGGAGGCTGCGGAATGAGCGACCATCATTGGCAGGCGGTCGGCCGCCTCGACGACATCCCGCTGCGCGGGGCGCGTTGCGTGAAGATGGGGGAGATAACCATCGCCGTCTTCCGCACGGCAGACAACCGCGTCTTTGCGCTGGAGGACAGATGCCCCCATCGCAACGGACCCCTGAGCCAGGGCATCGTGCATGATGCCTGCGTAACCTGCCCCTTGCACAACTGGGTGATCTCGCTGGAGACCGGCCTCGCCCAGGGGGCGGACGAAGGCGCCGTGCGCACCTTCCCGCTGAAACGCGACGGCGAACGGATCCTCATCGACCTAACGAGGGCAATGGTCATGGCGGTGGAGGAATAGCCGCAGACCGCCGCACCGCACCCACCACCAGAGCCACCCCCAGGCACGGAGACAGAAGCAGATGGCTTATGTAGCACCCAAGGAATTCGTCACCAAAATGATCGATGCCGGCGAGGCGAAGGTCTTCATGTCCACCAAGGACACGCTGGTAAGAGCCTTCATGGCAGGCGCGATCCTGGCGCTTGCCGCCGCCTTCGCGGTCACCATCAATGTGGAGACAGGACAGCCGCTCGCCGGCGCAATCCTCTTCCCGGTGGGCTTCTGCCTTCTCTACCTGCTTGGCTTCGATCTTCTGACAGGCGTATTCACCCTGGTTCCGCTGGCGCTGATCGACAAGCGTCCGGGCGTCACGCTGCGCGGCGTGCTGCGGAATTGGGCACTCGTCTTCATCGGCAATTTCGCGGGCGCCTTCATGGTGGCCGTGATGATGGCCATCATCTTCACCTTCGGCTTCAGCGAGGCGCCGAACGTCGTCGGCCAGAAGATCGGGACGATCGGCGAGGGGAGGACGGTCGGTTATGCCGCCCACGGTGCTGCCGGCATGCTCACCCTCTTCATCCGCGGCGTGCTCTGCAACTGGATGGTCTCCACCGGCGTCGTCGCCGCCATGATGTCCACCTCCGTCTCCGGCAAGGTGATCGGCATGTGGATGCCGATCATGCTCTTCTTCTACATGGGTTTCGAGCACTCGATCGTAAACATGTTCCTGTTCCCCTCGGGCCTGATGCTCGGCGGCAATTTCTCCATCATGGACTATCTCTTCTGGAACGAGATCCCGACGGTGGTGGGCAATCTCGTCGGCGGGATCACCTTCGTCGGCCTGACGCTTTATTCGACCCATTACCGCACTGGGGCGAAGCGTTCCGCCGCCGCGGCACGGACAATGCCGGCCGCCGCGCCCGTGCCGGCCGAGTAAATCGGTTCCGGCGATGGAGCGCATGATCGGCCCCGCGATCAAGACCACCTGTCCCTACTGCGGGGTCGGCTGCGGTGTGATCGCCAGGCCGAAACCGGATGGCGGCGTGGAAATTTCCGGCGATCCGGATCACCGGCGAATTTCGGCCGTCTCTGCTCCAAGGGATCGGCTCTTACCGAGACGATCGGGTCCGGGGACCGGCTGCTTCACCCGGGAATCGGAGGGCGGCGTGCCGGCTGGGATGAGGCGCTCGATCTCGTGGCGGAAAAATTTAAGGCCGCTATTGCCGAGCATGGGCCGGATTCCGTCGCCTTCTATCTTTCCGGCCAGCCGCTGACGGAGGATTATTGCGTCTCCAACACGCTGATGAAGGGCTTCATCGGCTCGGCCAATATCGACACCAATTCCAGGCTCTGCAGGCCTTCGCCGTTGCCGGCCACCTGCTTCGGTGTCGGCACCTTGCAGATCGCGGCAGCCGTACGCCCCGGCAACACAAGCGTTAGAGCCGTGGGCCGCTCGCTTCGCGCCGGCACCAATTGCAGCTCCTGCCGCGCGGAGATCAGGGCAATCATCGAGAGTGAGAGCCTTCCTGAAGTACAAGCCTCTTGCGGATAGGGATTGCCACGCGCAACGGCGATTTGAAGCCGTCAACGCCCATGCTTTCGGCCCGCGGTTGAGGGTGGGCGGCCGATCAGCGCCTGTCAGCGTGCCCGCATGCGCAAAACCGTCCACGATGCCGCCGGAAGCGTTGCAACCACCTCGCTTCCACGAATCTCCACGCCCTGAAGCGCTTCGGGGCGAACCCGGTCCGGATCATCCTGCGTGTTGGCCGCCCTAAGGTCGCCGTTGTGCAGCGTCTGGGCGCGCTCCAGCGCTAGTTCGCTGAAGCCGCGGGCCGACACGTTGATCCGCATGGGCTCGTCGAGGTGGCGGTTCAGCGCAAAGAGGGTCAAAGTGTCGTCGCCGTGGATGGCAGCGAGCTTGAGGTAGGGCACTTCCGGCAGGGGGAAGTACAGGTCCTCCTTGCCGCGCGGATCGTAGTAGGTTGCCGAGTAGGTTGGGCAGTCGATCTGGGTCCGCAGCACCTTGCCGTGACCGAGATTGGCGAAGTCCGCAAAGGGCCAGAAGATCGTCTGGCGCCAGGCGGCTCCCCCCGTCTGTGTCATGATGGGGGCGATGGCGTTCACGAGCTGCGCGAGACAGGCGGCGCGGACACGATCGGCGTGGTTGAGCAGCGCGATGCAGGCGCCGCCGAAGGCAAGGGCATCCTCCATCGTGTAGACCTCCTCGAGGATCGGCGGCGCGACCGGCCAGCCCTCCCTCACGCGCGTGTCGCCCCGGCGGGTGCGGTACCAGACGTTCCATTCGTCGAAGGACAGCATGATGCGCTTGGAGGAGCGGCGCTCGGCAGCGACGGCATCGGCAATCGCCACCACCTCCTCGATGAAGCTGTCCATAAGGTCGGGGCTCGCAAGGAACGCGGCCGTATCCTCCGCGTAGTTGTTGAGGTAGGTATGGAGCGAGATGTACTCGACATGATCGAACGTATGCTCGAGCACGATCCGCTCCCATTCGCCGAAGGTGGGCATGGTGCGGGCGGACGAGCCGCAGACCGCAAGCTCGATCGAGGGATCCACCATCTTCATCATCTTTGCCGCCTCGGTCGCAACACGGCCGTATTCGACCGGCGTCTTGCGCTCCATCTGCCATGGGCCATCCATCTCGTTGCCGAGGCACCAGAACTTCACATTGTGCGGCTCAGGCCAGCCGTGCTCGCGGCGCAGGTCCGAAAGCGTCGTGCCGCCGGGATGGTTGCAGTACTCGACGAGACGGCGCGCAGCGTCGGGACCGCGCGTGCCGAGGTTCACCGCCAGCATGGGCTCGACATTCGCAAGGCGGCACCAGTCCATGAACTCGTTTGTGCCGAAGGTGTTCGGCTCGATCGACTGCCAGGCAAGGTCGAGGCGGCGCGGGCGCTTCTCCACGGGACCTACGCCATCCTCCCAGTCATAGCCCGAGACGAAATTGCCGCCGGGGTAGCGCACGATGGTGGGGCCGAGTTCGCGTACCAGCTTCAGCACGTCGCCACGGAAACCTCGCTCATCGGCGCTGGGGTGGTCCGGCTCGTAAATTCCGCCATAGACGCAACGGCCAAGATGTTCGACGAAGGCGCCGAACAGCCGTCGGTCGGTGGTGCCGATGGCGAAGTCGCGATCGAGAAGAACCTTGCTGCTGGGCATCGGATACTCCCTTGAGCCTATGATGACCGGGGTTGCGCAAGCGTGCGGGTGGCAGCTCCGCCTTCAGCCGTGGCCTCGGGCGGGCCTTCGCCGGTGTGGCGGGCAAGGCCGAGGATTCCCTCACCGATGGTCTCCGGCGAGAGAACCGACTCCTTGAGCAGGATTGAATAGGGATGCTGCGGGTTGTCCAGAACCTGCCGGGCGGGGCCGCTTTCAACCACCACGCCCTTCTGCATGATGATGATGCGGTCGCTGATGTAATAGGCCGTCGCGAGGTCGTGGGTGATGTAGATGATCGAAACGCGCAGGTCGTCCCGAAGCGTCCTGAACAGGTTGACGATCGACATGCGTAGCGACGCGTCGACCATCGACACGGGCTCGTCGGCGACGAGCAGAGACGGGCCGGGAATCAGCGCGCGAGCGATGGCGGTGCGCTGGAGTTGACCGCCGGAGAGTTCGTGGGGAAAGCGGCCCTTCACTTCGGCGAGCGACAGCCCGACCTTTTGCAGCGCGGCGTCGGCGTGGGCTTCAACCTCGGCCGTCTTCGAGGCGCCGGCGAAGCGCCGCGCCGTCATGAACAGGTAATGGTCGACCTTCTTCAGCGGATTGAAGACTTCGAACGGATTCTGGAAGATCGGCTGGACGTGGCGCATGAAATCCATGCGAGCGCGCGAGCCACGGATCGCATTAAGGTCGGTGCCGCGGAAACGGATGGTGCCGGAAGTTGGCGCGATCAGGTTCAGGATCATCCGCGCAAGCGTCGTCTTGCCGGAGCCGGACTCGCCGACGATGGTGAAGATCTCCGGCCGTGCGGCCTCGAGCGTGAAGCTGACATTGTCGACGGCCTTGAATGTGCCTCGCCCGAACAGGCCGCCGAAAGCATAGCTTTTCGTGACGCTATCCACGATGAGAAGATCGCTCATGACCGCGCCTCCGCCACCTTCGGTGGTACCGTCTCCCGGATCTCGGAGACCGGGCGGACCTCGGAGCTCGCAGCAAAGCAGGCGACGCGATGACCCGGCCTGAGCGCGGTCAGGGCGGGGTTTTCCCGCCGGCAGATGTCCATGGCGAGCGGACAGCGCGGATGGAAGCGGCACCCCGCCGGCGGATCGGAAAGGTTCGGCGGGGCGCCCGGCAGCGCCTTCTTCGGGCTCAGGTCGCCAATCCGTGGCAGGCTCTGGATAAGATGTGCCGTATAGGGGTGCAGGGGATTGGCGAATATCTCGCGGGTCGGAGCTTCCTCCACCAGCCGGCCCGCATACATGATGCCGAGGCGATCGGCCATGTTGGCGTGCACCGTCATGTCGTGGGTGACGAACAGGATCGATGATCCCATCTCCTGCTGCACCTCCCGGATCATCGCTAGCACGTCCTTCTGAACCACCACATCGAGGGCGGTCGTCGGCTCGTCGGCGATGATGAACTCAGGTCGGCAGATCGTGGCGAGGGCAATGGTCACGCGCTGGCGCATGCCGCCCGAAAGCTCGTGCGGATAGGCCTTGAGGACCGAAGGCGACAGGCGCAGCCGCTCGAGATGGCGCGCCACGATGTCGAAGAATTCTCGCTCGGGCTTGTTGATGTGGCGGAAGGCGAAATCGATGAACGATTTGCGGATCCGGCGCACCGGATTGAGCACATTCATCGATCCCTGCATGATGTAGGAGAGATGTTTCCACCGCACGCGGGACAGCTCGTCCTCGCTCATCCTGAAGATGTCCCGATCGAGGAAGCTGTACTTGACCGATCCGCCGATGACGTTGAGCGGCGGGCGGTTGGCGGCCGCGATCGTCTTGATCAGGGATGTCTTGCCGCAGCTCGATTCCCCCGCGACGCCGTAGATCTCGTTCCGGTTGACCTGGAGTGTGATGTCATCGACGGCACGGACCTCCCGGTCGATGCCGAAATACTGCATCTGGTAGTAAGCACGCAGATTGCGCACCGAGAGGACGGGCTCCGCGGGCACCGGTCCGTTGCTGGCCTTGCCGTTCGCCTTCACCATCACGCGCCTCCCATGCCCATGCGAGCGAGCCGGCTGCGAGGATCGATGTACTCGTTCATCGAAACGGCGAGCAGGAACAGGGCGATGAAGGTGAGCGTGATGAACGCGGTCGGGAACACGAACCACCACCACACGCCCGCCACCATGGCGCTGTGCTGGTTGGCCCAAAAGATCATGGTTCCGACGGTGGGGCGGTTGATATCGGTGAAGCCGAGCACGGAAAGCGTCACCTCGAGCCCGATCGACCAGTTGATGTTGTTGAGCGTGGTCGAGAACACGATCGGCAGGACGTAGGGCAGGTGCTCGCGGACGACGATTTCGTGCATCTTCATGCCGGAGAACACGCTGGTCTGGGTAAACTCGCGCGTCTTCAGGCTCATCATGATCGACCGGATCAGCCGGGCGTCATAGGCCCAGCCGAGGCAGGCGATCACGAGAGTGAGCAGGACCCAGTTCATGTAGTCCCGCATCACGAAGTAGAAGAGGATCAGGAGAGGGAAGAGGGGGATGACGATGAACGTGTCGTTGATCGACATCAACACCCGGTCGGTAAGGCCGCCCTGATAGCCCGCCACCAGTCCGATCAGGAGCGAGAGCAGCCGGCTCAGAAAGGCAACCGCGAAACCGAACAGCAGCGTGTTCCTCATCGCGAAAGTGAGCTGCCAGAAGACGTCCTGGCCCCGTGAGTTCGTGCCGAACGGGTGGGCCCAGGAGGGCGGCATGTCCGGCGGCACGACATAGATGTTCGCGGGCGGGTAGGGGGAGAAGGCCGACAGCGCCGCCATGCCCAGGATCACCGCCATCAGCATCGAACCGATCGCAAATTCTCGGTTGTAGCGGAAGAGGTCGCGGAGGGTCTTGAGCATCGTCGGGCCTCAGGCAAGCTTCACACGCGGATCGAACACCGGATAGAGGATGTCGATCAGGAAGACGGCGGCGGATACGGCGACGATGGAAATCGTCGTCACGCCGAGCACGAGTCCATAGTCGCCGGCATAGACCGCGGAGATCAACAGCCGCCCCAGGCCGGGGTAGCTGAAGACAAATTCGACGATGATCGCGCCGTTGAAGATCGCGCCAAGGGACATGGCGAGGCCGGTCACCTGCGGCACCAGAGCGTTGCGGATGACGTAGAAGGGCAGGATCCGGCTGCGCTTTACCCCTCCAAGCTCGGCATAGGTGACGTAGTCCTCGGTGATGACGTTGGAGACGAGCGCCCGCATCCCCATGAACCAGCCACCCAGACCGACCAGGATGATCGAGGCCGCTGGCAAGATCGAATGGCGCAGCACGCTGATCAGGTATTCGGCGTTCCACCCGCGCGGAAGGTTGGCTGCCGCCCCACCGCTCGTCGGCAGGATCGGCCACATCAGGCCGAAGATGATCAGGAGCACGAAGGCGATGATGTAATAGGGCACCGGGTGGAAACCCATTATGATCACGCCCGCCAGCTTGAGCATCCGGTTTTCGCGGAAGTAGCCGGCGAGGCCGCCCAGAAGGTTGCCGAACACCCAGGAAATTACCGTGCAGGTGGCCAGAAGACCGATGGTCCAGGGCAATGCCCGGCCGATGAGCACGGAAACCGGGGTGGGGAATGACGACAGCGAGGGACCGAAATCCGCTGAGAGAATGCGACCCCAGTACGTGAAATACTGCTCTATCAGCGGTCCGCCCGTGCCGTAGAGTTCCTGCAGCGCCGTACGCATCAGGGACACGGCCTCAGGATCGCTCTGACCCATCGCAGTCATGCCGGCGATCATCTGCTCCACGGGGTCGATCGGTGACAGGTGCGTGATGAAGAACGTCAGCGAGATGCCGATGAACACCACGAGCAGGAATTGCGCGAAGCGCGTCAGGACATAGATGCCGTAGCTGCGCATCAAACCCTTCCGATTGAAGATCGGGGAGCGGGGGAAGGCCTCCGCTCCCCACCCGGTCGCACTCGGGTTACTGTTGGGTCGGCCGCAGCCTGACCATCATGTAGCGCGAGTTCGCCCAGTTCGGCACAGGATTGGTGTAGGGGTCATCCGCCGTCGGGTAGCCGGTCCAGTACGTCGTATCCATCACGGTGAAGACGTTGTAGGCCATGAGCGGAATGGTCGGCATCTCCTCGACCATGAGCTTGACGAACTCATGCCCAAGCTCAATCCCCTTCGGGTCGTCGAATTCCACCTCGCGGATTTGCTCGATGATCTTGTCGAGCTCCGGCGACGACCAGCGCTGCCAGTTGCGCGGCGACTGGACCTCGCCTGCCGGGGCGACGAAGTCGGAATGCCAGCTGTCGAGGAAGAACGAGAGGTCGGGGTGACCGCCCCAGGTCTCCACGCTCCAGCTGATCGCAACTTCAAAGTCACCACCGTTGCGCCGCGTGAAGAAAGCCGCCTGGGCGTTCTCCACCGTGACGTCGACGCCGAAATCGCGCCATTGCTGGGCGATCATAGTGCCCGCTCGGGTCATCACCGGCCGGCCGTCGCCTTCAACCATCAGCCGGATGGTGAAGCGCTCGCCGTTCGGCATGTACCAGTCATTACCGCGCCGGGTGAAGCCTGCCTTCTCCATGAGCTGCGCCGCGGCTTCTAGGTCCTGCTTCCACCAGCCGGCGCCGAAGGCGCGCATGATTTTGTCCGGGTCGCTCGGGATGGCATCGCCCATTGATGGCCGCAGCATGTCGGCGATCTGCTCCCCGATGGTCGGGTCATAGGGCCGAATGACCTGCTGTCCCGTGTCGATCTCGAACTCGCTCAACCATTCCGACAGGGGGATGTGATAATAGTCCGGATGCGTTCCCGTGGGCGGAACCTGGATTGCCGAAATCGTTGCCGCCCCGCGATAGGACGCCATCGCCACCGCCTTGATGTCGATCGCCAAGGCCAGGGCCCAGCGTACGTCGCGGTTCTGGAACTTCTCATGCTGATGGTTAAACAGCACGGCGGGAAGTGTGGGATCGGGATGGGCATAGGGGAAGCCGTCGAACCAGGCGATCGAGCTTGGCGCTTCGCGGGCGAGGGTGAACATGCCCTCCGGCGAGACGTCGTGGATGATGTCGAGCTCGTGGTTCATCTGGGCGATCACACGCCGGTCGGGCGGCCCCGGATCGACGTAGGTCACGTATTGCGGACCCGGTTCACCGAAACGAGCCAGCGTAGTCCGCTCCCAGTCGTCCCGTTTCTCCCAGGTGAACCACTGTCCGTTCGGGTCGTAGCTGTGCAGCGTGTACGCGCCCAGCGAGACGGGCGGGTTGAAGTTGAACGTCAGCGGATCCTTGCCCTCGAAGACGTGCTTCGGCATGATCCATGCCGCATTCCAGCGGACCGTGAACAGCGAGTGGAAGCGCGAGTTCGGGCGCTTCAGGTTGAAGACGACCGTATAAGGGTCCGGCGCCTCGACACTCTCAACGTTGACCTGGAAGGCGGCGCTGCGGACGAGCCCGTCGGTCTTCATGTGCGTCTCGGCCGTGAAGACAACGTCGTCGGCGGTGAATTCCACGCCGTCGCTCCAGTAGATGCCCTCGCGCAGGCGCACCGTCATTTGGGTGAAGTCGTCGTTGTAGATAGGCGGCTCCGCAGCGAGGGAGTTGTCCCATACACCGTCCAGTCCGTAGTCTGGATCGATGTACCAGAACGTATCCATCGCGAGCTGGTGGAGCCCGGTGGGTTGGTTCAGGTTGCCAGCCGGGGTCCAAATATTGAACCAATCCGGATTAGCTATCGTACCGTTAGGGTTTTCGACAATGAGGTTCTGGTTGCGCGGAACCTCCTGCGCAGATGCTGCGGCGCTAAACAACGCCGCGCTCGCCAGTACGGCAAGCGTTAGCCTCCCTAGCATGTTGCTCCTCCCTTGCATGGCAACGCGTATCAAGGCGTACCAATAAGAACAGGATACGTCTGAAAGGCTAAGAAGTCAACGAACTGACTGATATGTATCGGATTCTGTGATATAAAATTGTCTATTGGGTGGCAATGGCCTCGCCGGTGGGGCCTTGGCGGTGATTGCGAAAACGCCAACTTCCTTTCCTCATAGGTTCGACTAAGGGTAGAGCGCCGCGTGTGCCGCATCTCAAACTTGCCCATGTGTCGTATTACCAAATAGCCGCCACACAGGTAGATCGCATAACAAACATTATGGAACCAACCCACGTCCGCGTTATGAGAGCCGGGATCCAGAGAAGCAAAAGCACAGGAGATGCCGTGAAAAAGCTCGTACTTCTGCATGGTGCGCCGGGCGATGGTTCGCTGTGGCAGCCGATTGTCGACAAGCTTTCCGCCGATGTGCATGTCATCTGCCCGACCTTGCGCTGGTTTGGCTCCGGAAGCTGGCCGGATGACGGCAGCGGCTTCGGCACGGCGGCACATACGGAGCAGCTCATCAAGCTGCTGCAGGCCGAGGCTGGCCGGCCATGCGCGGTTGCGGCGTGGTCATACTCGACACATGTGCTCCTCAATGTGCTCATCCGGCGGTCGGACCTGATATCAAAGGCTTTCCTGTATGAGCCGGGCCTGAACACCTATCTGCGCGACGAAGCCGCCATCGAAGCGTTCAACGCCGATTCCCAGGCGGCCTTCGCCCCGGTGGCCGAGGCGTTGCGGATGCACGGCGCTGAAAGTGCGGTGGAAGCGCTGTTCGACGCGTCCGGCGGCGCGGGCTGTTTCCGACGAATGCCCGAGGAGCGCCGCCGCATCTACCTTGCCAGCGCGCGCATGATGCCCTTGCTGATGGGAGGCGGCCAGCCGCCGGCCAACATCACCGCCGAAGATCTTTCGCGCATCGTAACGCCAGTCACGGTCGCGTTCGGACGCAAGACGCGCCGGCTCTTCGAGATCGCCTCGAGGGCGGTGGCAGACGCCATCCCGGGCGCGGAGTTGCGCATCGTCGATGCGGCGGACCATATGCTGCCGGAAAAGGAGCCGCAGACCTTTGCCGCGCTGCTCGATGAATGGCTGAAGACCCGCGGATGACCTCCCTCCTGCTGGTCAGCCCGTCAGCGCCGTAACCAGCTGCGGGAACATGATCAGAAGCGCAAGGATCACGATGTCCGCAGCGATGAAGAGCGCGACACCCCGGAAAATGTCGTTCAGGCTCGCATATTGATGCGCGACATTGCGGATGACGAAGACGTTCATGCCAAGCGGCGGCGTGATCATGCCGACCTCGAGGAGCTTCACCAGAAGCACGCCGAACCAGACAAGGTTCACCGATGCCGCGTTGAGCAGCGGCAGGAGCACCGGCAGGGTAATCAGCATCGCGCCGAACGGCTCCATGAACATGCCGAGGATCAGGTAAAGCACCACGATCATGATCATCAGCTCGGCATAGCTTAAGTCCCAGGCGGTGAGCGTCGAGCTTATGAAGCCGGCTGTTCCGCTAAGGCCCAGGAAGCGCGTGAACATCACTGCGCCGACGCCGATGATGAAGAGCGAGACGGTGGTGCCCACCGTTTCCAGAAGTGCTTTGCGGAAGCGCGCCCATGGCAGCCGGCCCATTGCCACTGCGATGACAATCGCGCTCGCAGCTCCGATTGCGCCCGCCTCCGTCGCTGTGAACACGCCGCCGAAAAGGCCGCCGAAGACGACGACGATCATCAGGAGAATCGGCCAGATTTCTAGGAAGGGATTGCTCTCCGCATGCAGGGAACTGCCCTCCTTGGCCAAGGGCACGATGTCCGGCCGCAATTTGGCCACTGCCACGATCAGGAGACAGTAGGCCACCGCGGTCATGATGCCCACGGAAATGCCGCCCAGGAAGACTTTCGTCACCGACGTCTCGGCGAAGACGCCATAGATGATCATCAGGATCGAAGGCGGGATGAGCGCGCCGATGGTTCCGCCCGCGGCAAGCGCGCCCGTGGCGAAACTCGCCCGGTAGCCTGCCCTGATCATCTCCGGTATGGCGATCCGCCCCATGGCGGCCGCGCAGGCAAGGCTTGAGCCGCAGACGGCGGCAAAACCGGTGCAGCCGAGCACCGCCGCCATGCCAAGCCCGCCGGGCAGATGGCGCAAGAGACGGTCCGCAGCCTCAAAAAGGCGGGTCGTCAGCCCGGCGTGATAAGCGACGAAACCCATGAGCAGGAACATGGGAACCGCCGACAGGGTCCAGCTGGCGACGAAATCATAGGGCGTCGTCGCCAGAATGCCAACGGCGGGGGTGAAGCCCAGCATCAGCCATATGCCGCCGAAGGAAACGAGGATAAGCGCCACCGCCACCGGCACGCGAAGCGCCAGAAGCACAAGGAGCGCGCAGATTCCGAGGAGCCCGGTCGTAATGCTCACTGGACGGGCCCCCCATTGTCCGTTTCGAAGAAGGCTTCGCTCTCCGGTTCCCGCTCACGTCCGGCAAGGCAGAGGTAAAGTTTGACGGCTGAGATGAGGCTAGCGAGCGCGAAAGCGAGCGGCAGGAGGAAATAGCCGGGCCAGATGGGCACGGCGACGCTGAGCGACAGGACAAAGCTTCCCGCCTCGTATTCGCGCAGCGCCGCGGACCAGGTCGTATAGGCAAGAAAGATGAAGGCGGCGAGCGAAAGCAGATGAACAAAGGCCATGTTGATCCGGTCGAGCGGACCCCGGAAAAGGCCGGAAAGGATGTCCACGGTGATCATCTCGTTGCGTCGTTCCGTCCAGGCGAGCGGCAGGAACGAGATGAGCACCATGTAGTATCGCGAGACGATTTCCACCGTCGCCGGCACGGGCCGCTGAAAGAGCTGCCGGCTGATCACGTCGGCGGTGACATGCAGAAGCATGGCGATCACCCCCAAAGCTCCGACGAGAGCCAGAACATTTGTCAGGTGGCGCAGAAGTGTGAGAGCGGCAGACCGCATTGCGGCTTCCTTTCGCTTGGCGAAAGAGGCCGCGCAAAGGGTGAATCGCGCGGCCCCGGCAGGTCACATGCCGTAAGATTCGTAGTCGACCTTGTCCCAGACTTCCTTCTGGGTCGCCGCTGCTATGGCCTCGGGCTCATGGCCGACCTCGTCGATGATCTTCGTCCACTTTTCGACGAGTTCGCGGAACCGGGCAATCTTGGCCTCCGCGTCCGTGATGCCGTACTGGCTTTCAGCGATGCCTACGACGGCTTTCAGATCGTCCTCCACAAAGGATTCTGTCACATCGAAAAGCGCCTGATCGGGCTTTATCACCTCAAGCCCGGCCTTCTCGGCCTCTTCGCGGGCGACGTTCGACCGCTCGTAGCCCCAAGTCTGGGTGAAGGCGATGTTGGCCTTGTTGGCCGCGCGCACGAAGCCCCGGCGCTGCTCCGGGCTCATCGCCTTCCATGCGTCGGTGTTGACCGCGAAATTGACCGTCGCATGATAGGTGCCGAGCGGCAGATCGATGATGTACTTGGCAAGATCGATCAGCCGGTAGGAGGTCAGATCCGCCGCCGATCCCATCGTGCCGTCGATCACCCCCTGCGACATGCTTTCGAATGTGTCGTTCACGGGAACGTTAACCGGCGAGGCACCGATATATTCCGCCCAGCGGGCGAAGGGCGAACCACCGCTCCTCAGCCGCATTCCCTTGATGTCATCCGGCGTGCGCACCGGCTTCGTGGTCAGAAGAACGTAAACGTCCGAAGAACCGGCGCCCGCGAAGACTGCTCCGAGCTTTTTAAATTCCTCCTGGCAGTCTTCGCAGGTGACGACATACTCGGTCATCGCCGCACCCATCACTTGCGGGTCACGGCCAAGAAAGGCGAGATCGCCCATCAGCGCGGAATTGGGCAGATCGCCGGGGAAGTAGAGCGGCAGCAGGTTGCCAACCTGAACGACGCCCGACTGCAGTGCCCCCTTCATGTTGCCGACATTCGCTACCTCGGGGCCGAGAATGTTCCCCGTGAGGGTGCCATCCGTCTCCTTGGGCAGTTCCTCAGCTAGCGTAACATAAAGAGGCGTGTGGGCCGGATGGCTCGGCGGCGCGCCAGGAGCGAGCCTCAATTCCTCCGCCTGAAGCACACCGGCCGACAAGAGCAGACCCGTGGCAAGACCAACTGCATATGCAATCCGTTTCATGACTTCTCCTCCACTTCAGCGCGCCCTCTGGTGCGCATTTGACACTGCCGATTGCCCCTCGATCCCGGTCAGATTTTCAGCAAGCGCCGTGCATTCTCCTTCAGAATGAGTGGCTTGACCTCCTCCTTCATGTCGAGCTTCTCGAAATCGGCGAGCCAGCGATCGGGCGTGATTGCCGGCCAGTCAGACCCGAACAGGACACGGTCCTTCAGAAGCGAGTTGGCGTATCTCACCAAGATCGGCGGGAAGTATTTCGGCGACCAGCCGGACAAGTCGATCCAGACATTAGGCTTATGCGTCGCAACCGCGAGCGCCTCCTCCTGCCAGGGAAAGGAGGGATGCGCCATCACAATCTGCATGTCCGGAAAATCGGCGGCAACGTCGTCCAGATAGATCGGGTTGGAATATTTGAGCCGCATGCTGTTGCCGCCGCGCATGCCGGCGCCGACGGCGGTCTGTCCCGTATGGAAAAGCGCGGGCACGCCGCATTCCTGTATCGCCTCGTAGAGCACATAGGCGCTGCGGTCGTTTGGGTAGAAGCCCTGCATGGTGGGGTGGAACTTGAAGCCGCGGACGCCGAAATGCTCGACCAGCCGCCGCGCCTCGCGCGCGCCCACCTTGCCCTTCGCGGGATCGATGCTCGCAAAGGGGATGAGCACGTCGCTGTGCTCCGCGGCGAGCTCCGCCATCTCCTCGTTGTTGTAGCGGCGGAAGCCCGTCTCCCGCTCCGCATCGACCGGAAAGATCACCGCGCCGATCTTGCGTTCGCGATAGTAGGCCGCCGTTTCGGGTACGGTGGGCGGGTGAGGAAAGGGCGACTTGAAATAGGCCGCCATGCCGGCCTGGAAATCGTCATAGCCGTCGTCGGCATGCGTTCCGCAGGGTTCTTCGGCATGGGTGTGAATATCGATGGCGATCAGCGCGTCCGGATCGAGCATCACGGCCTCCGGTCCTTGAGGGCGGGCCAGCCCGCGACCTTTCGGAGCAGGTTCAGAAGCTGCCTGCGTTCCATATCCGTAAGCATCGGGAGAGAGCGCCTGTCGGCCTCGAACACCGCGGGCGCCATGGCATCGAGCAGCTTGCGGCCGTCCGCGGTAAGGCGCAGTTCCACCGAGCGGCGGTCATGCGGCGGTACGTGGCGCTCCACCAGATTCCGATCTTCGAGCGAGCGCACCAGCTTGGTCATGTTCGACCATTTTATTTTCAGGACATCAGCCATCACGCCCTGGCGGACACCAGGATTTTCCGAGATCGCCAGCAGCAGGGTGAATTCGCCGATTTTGAGATCGCTGTTCCCAAGCTTCTCGAACATAAGCTCGAAGGCGGTGAGCTGGGCGATGCGCAGAAGAAAGCCTACCGATTCTTCAAAAGCGCCGAACGACAGGCCGGCCTTGGCGTCCTTGCCTTGAGACGTATCGACCGGCTCGGCCCGCACCAGGCTCATGCCCCGCCTCCCCTTTCCGCTGGGATGGCAAGGCGCGGCGCCTTTTTGTCGAGAAAGGCGCGCAACCGTTCCTGTGCGTCAGGCGTGACCTGCGTGAGCGTTGCGATCATGGATTCGAAAAACAGGCCCTCGTCATAGCCGCTGTCATGAATGCGTGGCAGCGCGTTGATCACTGCGTAATTCGAAAGGGGCGCGTTGCAGGCGGCGATACGCGCAAGCTCCATCGCCTTGGCGCGGGCTCCGCCGGACTCCGTTACATAGTTAACGACGCCGTAGCGCTCCGCCTCCTCCGCCGAAAGCACCCTGCCCGTCAGCATCATATCAACCATGCGGGCAACGCCCATCAGGCGCGCGACATTCACGGAACCGCCTCCGCCGACGAAAATGCCGCGCTGCGCTTCCGGCAGGGCGAAATGCGTGTTCGCATCGGCGACGCGAACATGCGCGGCGGCGGCCAGTTCGAGGCCGCCACCGACGACTGCGCCATGGAGGGCCGCGAAGTAGGGTATCGCCCCACGCTGGATGCGGCTGAAGACGGCATGCCAGCTCCGCGAGCCGGCAATCCCCTCCATAACGGATTTTTCCACCTGTTCCTTAAGATCGAGCCCGGCACAGAAGTGATCGCCCTTGGCGGCAAGCACCGCCGCCTTTGCTTCCTTTGCGGCACGGTCAACGGCCGCGCCGAGATCGTTGAGCATCGCATCGCTCATGGCGTTCCGCTTCTCCGGCCTGGAGAGCGTCAACACCGCGATCCCGTCTTCAAGCTCGTAGCTGACCAGCGCCATGCCGTTGTCGACTCCTTGCAGTGTCGGTGAAATTGACACTGTTCACTTTTCAATTATTACTAAATGGACGAACTTGATCGGAGCGTCAAGTAAGGTCTGCCGCGGAGGAAAACGGGCAGACCGTGGGAGGCTGGAATGAACGAACGAGCGCTGCAGTCGCGGCCCTGGCTTGCGGCCCCCTTCCGTCCGGTGCAGTGCTGGACGGTCGATATCGTGACCAGGCGCAAGGCAGACGGAACGCTCTATATCGAACAGAAGAAGCCGCTGCCGCCCTACCCCGAGCGGATATCCGACGCGCTGCTCCACTGGGCGGAGAAAGTGCCGGACAGAACGCTGTTTGCAGCGCGCGATCCGGATGGCAGTTGGCGGCGCTTCACCTACAGCCAGACGGTGGATCAGGTCCGCAGGCTCGGGCAATATCTGCTGGATTGTGGCCTTTCGCCCTCGGCGCCCCTCGCAATCCTGTCGGGCAACGACCTCGAACACGCAATGCTTGCCCTCGCCGCGATCTATGTCGGCATCCCCTATGCCGCGATCTCGCCGGCCTATTCACTTATCTCGAAGGATTTCATGCGGCTGCGCGAAACCTTCGATACGATCCGCCCCGCGCTCGTCTTTGCGGCCGATGCGGAGCGGTTCGCGCCTGCCATCGACGTGGTGGCGCCGGGTGTAAGGCGGCTTTTCGCGCGCGGAGCAGCAAGGCCGGAGGAAGACTTCGCCACCGCGCTTCAGACAAAACCGCGCGGCGCGGTGGAAGAGGCGCGCCTATCGGTGACTGGCGATACCATCGCCAAATTCCTCTTTACCTCGGGCTCCACCGGAACGCCCAAGGCGGTGATCAACACCAACCGGATGATCTGCGCCAACCAGACGATGGTGCGCGAGGTCTATACCTACTTCAAGGAAGAACCGCCGGTTCTGCTCGACTGGGCGCCGTGGCACCACACGGCGGGCGGCAACAAGCTCTTCTTTATGCCGATCTTCAACGGCGGAACGTTCTACATCGATGAGGGGCGGCCGACGGAGACCGACATCGGCAGGACCGTGCGCAATCTGAAAGAGATTTCGCCCACCTGGTATTTCAACGTTCCGAAGGGTTATGAGGCGCTCGTGCCTCACCTGGAGGCGGATTTTGCGTTGCGCGAGAACTTCTTCAGGGACCTGAAGATGCTCTGGTATGCGGGCGCGGGCATGGCGCAGCATACCTGGGACGCGCTGGAGCGCCTGGCCGTCGAAACCACCGGCCAGCGCATTCTTCTGTGCACAGGGCTCGGCTCGACCGAGACGGCGCCCGCCTCGCTGATGTGCACCTGGCCTCAGGAGCAGGCGGGCAATATCGGCCTGCCCTGCCCCGGGATTTCCCTCAAGCTCGTGCCGTTCGACGGCAAGCTGGAAGCTCGCCTCAAAGGCCCCAACATCACGCCCGGCTACTGGAACGCGCCGGAGGCGACTGCAGAAGCCTTCGATGAGGAAGGCTATTACCGGATCGGTGACGCGCTGCGCTTCGCGGACCCCGATGACGTTGCGAAGGGCCTGTTCTTCGATGGGCGAACGGCGGAGAACTTCAAGCTAAACACCGGCACCTGGGTAAGCACCGGCGCGCTGCGGACGGACTTCATCAATCATTTCGGCGAGGTTGTGCGTGACGTCGCTATCGCCGGCCCGGACCGCCCCTATCTGACGGCTCTGGTTTTCCCGGAAATGCCGATGCTTTCGAAGCTGGCTGGAGGGCAGGCACAGGCAAGCGCGGAAACGCTTTTTGCCGATCCCGGTGTGCGGCGCTTCCTGCAGGAAAAGCTGCGGAGCCTTGCCGCGCGCAGCACCGGCTCTTCAAACCTCATTCGCCGGATGATTCTTGTCGACCCTCCGCCTTCTCTGGAAAAGGGGGAGCTGACCGACAAGGGTTCGATCAACCAGCGCGCTGTCCTGCAGAATCGGGCCGAAGTCGTAGAGGAGCTTTATGCCGGTTCGCCGTGGGTAATCGAGATATAGCTGGAAGCTGAGGAATTTGAATGAAACCCGAAGGTGCTGTTGCCGTCGTCACGGGCGGAGGCTCCGGGCTTGGTGCGGCGGCGGCGAAAGCCCTTGCCGAACGCGGGGCGCGTGTCGCCGTGCTCGATCTGAATGGGGAGCGCGCGGAGGAAACGGCCCGCCGGACGGGCGGCATCGCCATTGCCTGCGATGTCTCCAGCGCGGAAGACGGGGAAGCGGCCTTCGCGCGGATTGAGGGTGCCCTGGGCGTGCCCCGCATTCTAGTCAACTGCGCAGGCATAGCCGTCGCGGCGCGCACGGTGAGCAGGAACGGCCCACATCCTCTAGACCTCTTTCGCAAGGCCATCGAGGTGAATCTCACCGGTACTTTCAACATGATACGGCTGTTTGCCGCCCGCGCGCAGGAGGCAGAGTCACTGGAGGGCGGAGAACGCGGCGTGATCGTCAACACCGCGTCGGTGGCGGCATTCGACGGACAAATCGGCCAGGCGGCCTATTCGGCAAGCAAGGGCGGCATCGCCGCAATGACGCTGCCGATCGCGCGCGATCTCGCGCGCTCCGGTATCCGCGTGGTCACCATAGCGCCAGGCATATTCCGCACGCCGATGCTCGACGAGCTGCCGGAAGAGGCACAGCGCTCGCTTGGCGAACAGGTGCCCTTCCCTTCGCGGCTGGGAGAGCCTCAGGAATACGCGGCTCTCGCCTGTCACATCGTGGAAAACCAGATGCTCAACGGCGAGACGATCCGCCTCGACGGCGCCATCCGTATGGCGCCCAAGTGAGATTGGATCTGCATCGCCGCGGCATTGAACTCCATTTCCCGCTTCAAGTTAGCTCATCATCGAAGCAGGCGCGGAGAATTCGCAGCCCCTCTTCGATGTCCGTTTCGGCAATGGCGTACCGGCCGCTCAAGCTGCCCGGCGGTCTCATGCTGAAGCTCATCCTGCTCTTCATGCGTCTGCGCGCGGCGATGTCTTCCTCAGGGAGACGACCTTGCTGCTCGGGAATGGTTGCCAACAGCAAGGAAGAAGGAACGACATGATGCTGAAGAACCTGACTGGCAGAGGCAGGCGGTGGTGTGCCGTGGCTGCACTTGCCCTTGGGGTTGCCTTACCCGCGGATATCGCGCTTCCTGCCGATCCGAACGTCTTCGCTCTGAGTATCCGGATGGTGTGACGCTTGGAGCAGAGTACGCGGAGGACAGTCACGCACGGAGGTCGCCCGGTGTGAGGGCTGGCGAAAGCGATCGTTCCGCCACGGCCCGCCTATTCCAAGTGAAAGGATGAGCGGGCCGTCACCTCTTTACGGGTTCATGTCTGTCAGGCCGAGCGATCAGTGGCCGCTGTCGTGTTCATTCGGCGGCGCGTTGAAGGCTTCGAGGTTCTCGGACCCCTCGACGATCAGGTAGCCGGCGAGGCCGCGTTCGGCGCGCGACAGGGCGTGGTCGACAAGAACGTAGCGGCCCGGCACCTCGCATTTGAACTCCACAATGGTGGCCGCGCCGGGCGGAACCATGACGCTTTGGACGTCGGTGACGGGCGGGCTGGTGACCGAGCCTAGCTGATAGACTTTGTCGAAGATTTCGCCGATCACGTGGAAACCGGATGCGTAGTTCGGCCCGCCCACGCCGAAATAGATTCGGACCGTCTCGCCCACCTGCGCCTTCAGCGGATAGTGGTCCGTCAGCGCGCCGACATGTCCGTTCAGGACGAAATATTCCGGCCGCTCGTTGATCAGCTTGTCATAGCTCTCCGTGAGCAGGCCGCTGCTGCCGAAGGGCTCTTCGGTGTAGATCTCGCCCTGCATGACGTAGAATTCGCGATCGACCGGCGGCAGACCTTCCTCGGGCTCCACGAGGATGAGGCCATACATGCCGTTGGCGATGTGGAGCGCCACTGGCGGCACCGCACAGTGATAGACGTAGAGGCCCGGGTTCAGCGCCTTGAAGGTGAAGGTGCGCTCCTCGCCCGGTGCGGCCGTGGTCGCCGCAGCGCCGCCCCCTGGGCCCGTGCAGGCATGGAAATCCACATTGTGCATCATCCAGCTGTCCTCGGAGTTCTTCAGGTGAACCTCCACCTGATCCCCCACCCGCACGCGGATGAACGGCCCGGGCACGGTGCCGTTGAACGTCCAGAACCGGAACATGGCCCTTTCGTCGAGATGCGCCTCGATCTCCTTCGTCTCGAGGTCGACGCGGACCGTCGCCGTCTCGCGCCGTGTGATCGGAGGCGGTATGTTCGTGGGGTTCTCCGCGATGTCCGCCATATCCGGATGGATCGGATTAACCGAATAGATCCGGTTGCTGAGGCTTCCCGGATAGGTTCGGTGCTGCGCTGCCTGCATTTCTGCAGCCTGCGCCGTCTGCACAGCGCCCGCGTGGTCGGCATGCGCGCCGCCTGCCTGCGCCAGGGCGGCGTCGGCTGCGACAAGTCCCCCAACCGCGCCGACGGAGCCGACGAGCACGCTACGCCGGCTGATGACACGTTCTTCACCGGCTGTCTGTCCGGTCGCCATTCTATGCTTTTCCGACATGCTGCTTCCTCTGTGTTGTGCCGGAGCCTTCCGCACGCCAGTGGGAATGCCCGGCCGTTTCGATTGCTCATTTGCCGGCGCGGCTCAGCCACCGTCTCGTCACGCCCTCTCCTGCGCCGACCGGTCCGACGGCTTTATTCCACGTGTATGGGAAACCTGGAGGTCAGAAGCTGGTCGCCATGGGCGGCCTGCGCGAAGAGGTAGTAGGTTCCCGGCTCTGGAAAGGTGACGGCCGCCTCGATTTCGGGGCCGAAGGTGTCCGGGCCGGCATGAGCATCCGCATGCATCGCACCGGCCGACCCGTGGCCGCCGTGATCCATGCGCCCGTCAGCCGGCAGCGTCCCATGCGTGTGCAGGAATGCGGTCAGGTCGTCTTTCACTACGGCCAGGTGCAAGGGAGCCTCGAGATAGTGCCTGAGATCCGTCAGGGGCTCCCCATCCTTGGTGAAGCGATAGGTGAAGGTTGCCTCCTCACCTGCGCGGATCGTGTCCGGCTGCTGCAGCGAGACCGCAAAGGCCTGGCCTTCATCCATGGCCTGCAGCAGGGCGGGTTCCGTATAGCTGTCGTCTTCCGCCAGCTTTGCGGTCATGAGGCCCGGCAGAGCCTTCGCTTCAGGCCCGGCATCGACAGGCGCACCCTCTACTTCGACGACGAACTGCTTGTCCTGCGAACCCTGGGCCTCTGTCATGAAATCGACGCCCACGAGATAGCGGCCGGAACGAGGGAAGGTGAAGAACACCCGCGCCAGTCCCCCCTCCACCGTCTCGCCGAAATCCTGCGGATGGACGTGGCCGAGTACGTTCATATCCTCGCTCACGATGACCACGTGTAGCTTGCGCCCGTGATGGGTGACAAGCTCCTCGACGGGATGGCCGGAGGCATCCTTCAGGGTGAAGACAAGCTCGGCGCGCGTGTCCGCCTGCAATGTCTCCGGCTGGGTCCGGAACTCGACCTGAACCGGCCTCTTTGCCGCCTCCGCGTCGTGGTGGTGAGCGCCATCCGCCGCAGCCGGTGAGGCATGGTGCGAATGGTCGGATTTGGAGGCCTCCGCGAGCCGGACAGCCGTATCTCCCTCTGAGAAAGCCGGTCCTGTCCCCATTGAAAGGTATGCGCCGATGGCGGCGGCTGTCGCAATCCTTTTGACCATGAAAGCTCCTACTCCCTTATTCCTGTTGGCCAAACAGAGCGGGCAACGGACGCGGCCCACTTCACACATCCCGTATTCGGCAACGCGACCGGCCCGTGCCCGTCCCCCTCGGAAACTCACACCAGGAATGCGGCGAAAGCGGCAACAATCCCTTCATCCGGCAGCCTCATTCCGTTCCTTATCCGGCCCGGGCCGCGCCTGAACGCATCCATGCATTCCAGCCGGGACGAGCCGTCAGTCACCTGTTTCACTGCATAATGCGGTATCCGGCCCGCATCTTTGTCTTAGCGCAAACGGCGCTCAATAAGCCGGGATGATCAAACAGCCGCAGGCCTCACCGGCATCCCGGCCGTTGAAGGATGATTCGTCCGGGTTCCGCCGCGATCGATTGCGGCTTGGCGTACCCCGGTGCTATGTCGTATAGGTGGCGCCGAGCCGCAGCCTCCCAGCGGTGACAACGCCGTTTCTTTCTATCATCAGCAAAGGGCTGATATGACCGCCGCCACCCTCTCTGCCGGCCGTGGCAGAACCCATTTGGCCGTATTGATCATCCTAGGCGTGACACATCTTCTCAACGATCTGATGCAGTCGCTGATCCCTGCGGCTTACCCGATCCTGCAGGCAGCCTACGCACTCGATCTGGTGCAAATCGGCATGATCACCATGACGTTCCAGATCGCGGGATCGCTGCTGCAGCCCGTCGTCGGAATGGTAACGGACCGGCACCCGGCACCCTATTCGCCGGTCGTGGGGATGATGTTCACCCTCTCCGGCCTCGTAAGCCTGTCCCTGGCGCACAGCTATGGGGCGATCCTCGTTTCGGTCGCCCTGATCGGCATCGGCTCGTCGATCTTCCACCCGGAGGCCACACGCATGGCCCGCTACGCCGCCGGAGGGCGCTACGGGCTGGCACAGGGAATCTTTCAAGTGGGCGGGCAAGCGGGCGGCGCGCTCGGCCCGGTCTTTGCGGCGCTGATCATCGTCGCGCGCGGGCAGCCGAGCCTCGCGTGGTTTGCGCTGGCCGCTCTGGCGGCAATGCTGCTCCTTGGATGGGTCGGAAGCAAACAGCGCCAGATCAGCGCCGAATTTGCAAAGATGCGATCGGCCGGAAAGAAGGACGGGCAGGCCCATGTCCGCCACGCGCCGCTCACCATCGGCATCGGCCTCGTGGTGCTGACACTGCTGATGTTTACCAAGAACGCCTACAGCGAAAGCTTCCGGACGTTCTACACCTTCTACCTGATGGAGCGGTTCGGGCTTTCCATCCCCTCCGCCCAGATGATGCTCTTCGTCTTCCTGCTGGCCGCCGCGGTGGGCGCTCTGGTCGGCGGCATGATCGGCGACCGGATCGGCCGCTATCGCATCATCTGGATCTCGGTTTTGGGGCCATTGCCGCTGACATTGATCTTGCCTTATGCAGACCTGTTCTGGACGGGCGTGCTGACGATCCTGATCAACCTGATCATGGCGAGCGCCTTCGCCTCGATCCTGATCTACGCAATTGAACTGCTGCCTAACCGGATCGGGTTGATCGGCGGGTTGTTCTATGGGCTGAATTTCGGCCTTGCCGGCGTCGCGGCCGCCATCCTGGGGAGTCTCGCCGACACCTATGGCGTGGAAGCGGTTTACCGGTTCTGTTCGTTCCTGCCGCTTGCGGGTCTGCTCGCCTGGTTTCTGCCCAAGATAGAAGAAGCCCGGTAAGACTTTCCCGGTGCTGATGGGGCCGCGGAAACCGGGCGGCCCTTTCAGGTATCATGAGGCAGAAGCCGATAGCGCGCGGGAAGCCGCCGTACGAAAGCTGTTTGAGCGATACGACCTAGGCCCGGCCGCAAGAACATCCGCTCGGGCATAGCGGGCGGCCTCGTGCTGTGTGGTTATTGCTGACGGCGGTATTCCCATCGCACGGCCGGGGCGCCGGGCAGTGCCTCGATGAGCGACAGGCTGTTTCCGCTGCACTCATATTCGCGGCTGCGCAGGAGCGACAGCGTCCCCGTGACTTCATGATCCTGATCGAGCCGCTCTTCCCTCCCTTTGGGGTCGATGACGGTCAGGTCGACGGAGACGGATTTCTGCTCCTCGCACAATTGGAGCACGTTTCCGTCGGCCGACCATGAGCCCTCCGTTTCAAGCCTGAGATTGGAGAAGCCCTGCCACAGCTTGCCCTCCGGGGTGCGCTCGCTCATCGAGCCGCTTTCGCCTCCTTCCGAAGGGCTCTGGCGGTAGCGCCCATTGGGCTCCAGAACGAAGTGGCGGTGCAGGTCGGGATAATCGATATGCTCGAAGATACCGGTCTGGCGGAGCTGTTCCTCGATCATCGCGCCGTAGCCGCCGGACACCAGCTCCCACGTGCCGATGAGGCACTGGTCGAGACTGCCGGTAGCGGCTGCTGTCGCGGGGCATCCCTGGCAGGCATCCTTGAACGCCTCGATCCTCAGAGAAAAGCCTTCCGGGCCGGTGCCGAAACCGGCCATCTGGAACACCCGCGGCGTGCCACCGTCAGAGACGATCCGCTCCGGTAGTTCCTCCTGCCAGCTGCCATTCCCTTCGCGATAGGCGCGGGTGCCTGCTACGCTTTGCTCACCGACGGACCAGACACCGCACCCGAATTCAAGCTGCGCGCGCGCCAGAATGAAGCGGCGGGCGGAAATCTCATGAGAGTGGCTGCCCTCGCCCCAGACATATATGTCGCCGGGAAAGGGCGAGGATGCGATCGCGCGCCCGCCGGGCTGGCGGATGCGGCGGCTTAAATAGGCTTCCGCGAAATCCTGCCATTCCTCGGCAGGCAGAAATGCAGCGAGGGCGTCCTGCTGGGCCGGCTCGCCGGGCTGCTGCACGGCGCGCATCAGCCGCCCGATCGCCCCGGAGCCTTGCCTCTCACCCAGCCAGAAAAAGAAGACGACGCTTTCGTATTCCATGGCGGTCAGCGCGGTGTCATGCGAGACCGAGTCGAACTCGCTCACGAAGCCGTCGCTGGTAGCGGTGCCGGGGAAGACGAGATTGGCGAACCATTCCGCCGTTCCTTCCACCCACCATGAGCTTGAGGCGCGGTCATAGGTGTCGGGAAACTCACTCGCCTGCACGCAGTGGAAGAACTCGTGCGCTGCGGTGATGGCAAGACCCCGCCTGCCGGTCGAGGCGGGGTAAAGGGCCATCCGGCAGCCGTCATCGGCGCCCACGATCTGACCGTCCACCTCATCCAACTCCTCATCGTCAGCGGCTGGTTCCGGCAGGAGATGGGAGATCCAGATGGTGATGTCGGCGGGCGCGAACGCACCCACCGAGGAAAGCCTTGCGGCCGATTGCTCGATGCCGCGCCGGATCTCTCGCACCAACACGGGAATGTCGGTGGTGGGCAGCTCGCTCGTACGGACAATGCGTACCTGCCGGCCGCCCTTCGGCGTTTCGATCTGGAAGCGGTCAACCTCCGTGCAATCGACCGCAAGCCCCTCCATGCGCTCTTCGACGCTGGCGAGATAGCCGGGCGCTGAACAGTCGCCAAAGGCGGCTGCGGGCCCGGAGACCAGTAAGGGGAGGAAAAGGCCCGCCGCAAGGGCAAGGCCGCGGATCAGGGTCGCAGCGCGCATCGGGTCACTCCCCCGCGCGGACGAAGCGGGTGACCATCGGCTCCGGCATGCCCTGGATCGTCAGCGAGGTCTCCAGCCGGTCGCCATCGCAGCTATAGTCGAAACTCTGCGCGCCTCCGCCGGAGGGCACGGAAAGCGCAACGTTGCGGCCATTGATCTGCATGGCCAGGCTGAAAGACGTGCTTTCGGTGCATTGGTAGAGCTTTCCGTCTTTCACCGCCCAACGACCTGAGGATGTGCTTTCCTGCTCACCAACGGCCTCGCCATCCGTTCCGGTTGCCAGCGCGCCGGTAAAGGTTCCGTCCGCACGGTAGTGAATCCGCCCGCCTGCTGGCCCGTCCATGCCCGGCATCTTCACGCCGGCCGGCGTGTATTTGCGCATCCATTCGGCGGGACCGCCGCTTTCCATTTGCCAGATCCCGACGACACAGGCGTCGATGCCTGTGATGTCCGCGCAGCCTTCCTCGGTCCACGCGGTGCCAGCCTGCAGGGCCAGAGCGGTGGCGAGCGCACCTGCCTGCCGGATCATCTTCATTGCTCTTGGCGGAAAGTACATAGCATTCCCCCTTCTGCCAGATGATGATTACGCGGAGAGCGGACTATTGGTTTTCCTGCGGAAGCGCGGAAGTCTCCTCGCTGCGCTCTGCCCTCGGAAAACGCATGTGCACGGCCGTTCCTCTCCCCTCCTCGCTCTCGATCTCCATGCTGCCGCCCATATCCTTCACAAAGGTATGAACCTGCGACAGCCCAAGCCCTGTCCCCCGCTTGCCTTTCGTCGTGAAGAATGGCTCCAGCGCGCGCCGCCGCACCTCCGGGCTCATGCCCATGCCGTTGTCGCGAACCGTCACTCGGACGAAGCTTGCGTCTGGGGAGTCGCCCGGATCGTTCGAGGATGAGATCACGATCAAGCCTGTTGTGCCGCGATCCCTGGGCATCGCGTCTGAAGCGTTCATGACAAGGTTCAGAATGGCCGCGCCGAGGCGTGAAGGATCCACCCGGCAATGATGCAGGTCGGGTGCCAGATCGATCTCGACCCTAGCCTTGGGCGTCGCCACGCTGTTCAAGAGCGTCACCATGGAGCTCAAGGCGGTGTTGATGTCCACCTCCACCATCTTCACGTCCTGCCGCGTGATATTGAGGAGCTGCGCGATCAGATTCCGGCCCTGTTCGAGAGAGATCAGCCCCTGTTCGACGATCTTGGCGGCGTGCTCATCGTCCTGCAGACGCTTGCCTAAAAGCCGCAGTGCGCCGCCCATGGCGGTCAGGAGATTGTTGAAATCATGCGCCACGCCGCTTGTCGTGCGCCCGATCGCTTCGAGCTTCGCCGTCTGCGCCAAGGCGGCCTGCGCTTCTGCATCGCGGCGAGCGTAGTGCACGGCCAGGCACCACAAGAAAGCGGAAATCCCAATGGCGCTCGCCGTTGCCAGGCCCGCGACAAGCGCACTCTGCCGCCACGGCGCAAGCACGCCATCGCGGGATAAGCCCACCAGAACCACAAGTGGGTGCTCCGGCAGAACGCGATAGGCGAACAGTCTGCGTACACCGTCGATCGCGCTTTCCGCTTCAAAGACCCCGACGGGACCGGCTTCCAGCATCCTTTCAAGGATGCTCCTGCCCTCGCCCTGGACAAGCCGCTCGCCGATCCGGTCTTCCGATGCGGGCTGGCGCGCGACGAGGATGGTCTCTTTTGTCGCCAGCGTGATGACATCATTCGTTCCGAGGCCCAGCTCGGCATAGAAGTTTTCGAAGTAGGAAATGTCGACGGCCGCCGCGACCACGCCGGCGAATTTGCCGTCCGGCCCCTCCAGCCGGCGGGAAAGAGCGACGAACCACTCGCCGGTCGAGCGGCTGACAAGCGGATCATCGATGAACAGCCCCTGTGCCAATCCGTCCCTGTGAACCATGAAGTAGCGCCGGTCGGCCAGATTCCGCCGCGGCGTACCCCGGTCGCTGTCCTGGGTGATAAACCCGTCGGCACCGATCACAAACAGCGCGCGGACTGCAGGCAGATTTTCCACGCGGCGGCGAAGGGAATCCTCGAAGTCGGGATCATGAACGCCGATCGCGGGTCTCCCCCGCAACCCCTCGGCGATGCCGAGCAGCGCCTGATCCGCCCCGTGAAAGAGGTTCGCCATCTGCTCTTCCAGCACGCGGGCGAGCGCCGATGCCTGGTTGAAGGCTCCAGCCAACCGGCGCTGGCGATCCGTCCATTCGGTGAACGTGACCAGCGTGGCGATTACAATACAGATCGCGGCTAGGGAAAGAAGAAGCACCCGGCGAGGAGGAACGGAGACCGGGATTTGTGCCCGGCCGGCCGAGACGGTCCCGTTGACCCTGCGAAGAGCTATGCGCGGCTTTTCTGCCCAGCTCATAGCCTCTCCTCCGCGCCTGCCACCCAGAGCTCTCCTTTTCTCATTATGCACGAAGCATGGGCCCTGTAAAACAGGCCATCGCAGCGGGCGAGGCTGGGACAGCCGCGGAAAAGCGGCGGCTCCTCCATATCCGACCTTCCAAAGCAGGGTCAGCCTCGGTTGTATTTTCGGCCTCAAGCGAATAATCGCTCGTTACAGGGCTGGCGAGGGGGTGTTTATCGCCCTGGGTTATCAGGGCAATTGCGCCAGAGAGGGTGTCACGCCTATGAGCCTCGTCACTGATTTTTTCGGTCTCATTGAAGATCTCACCTGGGGATGGGCGCTGATCCCCATTCTCGTGGTATTCGGCCTGTTCATCACCGTGATGAGCGGTTTCGTCCAGATCGAATATTTCACCCGGATGTTCCGGGTTCTCTCCTCCAGGAATCAGTCCGGAGATCCCAATGCGATCAGTGCGCGCGAGGCGCTGCTGGTCTCCGTCGGCGGGCGCGTCGGCGGCGGCAATATCGCGGGCGTGGCCGTCGCGATAACGCTTGGCGGGCCCGGCGCCGTATTCTGGATGTGGGCGATCGCCCTTGTGGGCATGGCCACCAGCCTGGTGGAGTCCTCGCTCGCGCAACTCTACAAGCGCTCGAATGGCGATGGCACCTATCACGGTGGGCCCGCGCTCTACATCATCCACGGGCTCGGCGCGAAATACAGATGGCTGGCCATCGTTTACGCCATCTGCCTGTTGCTGGCCTTCGCCCTCGGCTTCAATGCCTTCCAGGGCAACACATTTGCCGGCGCTGCCAATGACAGCCTCGGTATCGACCGTTTGTGGAGCGGCATTGCGCTTGCGATCATCACCGGCTTCATCGTTTACGGCGGCATCCGCCGCATCGCCAAAGCGGCTGACGTGATCGTCCCGGTCATGGCCTTCATCTATATTGGCCTGGCGCTGCTCGTCATCCTCATGAACATCACTGCACTGCCCGGCGTGATCTGGTCCATCATCGCCAACGCTTTCGGGCTGGAAGAAGCGGTGAGCGGCGGCGTGGGTGCCGCCCTCGCGCAGGGGCTCAGGCGTGGCCTGTTTTCCAACGAAGCAGGGCTTGGCTCCGCGCCGAACGTTGCTGCCACGGCAGACGTGCGCCATCCGATCAGCCAGGGCATCACGCAGTCCTTCTCGGTGTTTATAGACACGATCGTCATCTGCTCCTGCACGGCGTTCATCATCCTTCTCAGCCCCGTTTACCAGCCGGGTGCGGAAGGAATTGACGGCGTGGTGCTGACCCAGCAGTCGCTGGTGAGCCAGGTCGGAACCTGGTCGCAGTATTTCCTGACCTTCGCGATCCTGCTCTTCGCCTTCAGTTCTATCATCTACAACTACTATCTCGGTGAGACGGCGCTAAAGGTCATGACCTCGCACGGGGCGGCGCTGCATGTGCTGCGGTTCGCGATCGTGGCCGTCGTCTTCCTCGGCGCGACGGCGCCCGGGGCAACGGCCGTCTTCTTTTTCTCTGATCCGCTGATGGGCCTGCTGGCATTGGTCAACCTGGTAGCGATCATGATGCTGTTTCCGACCTGCCTTCGCATTCTCGACGATTTCCGCTCGCAGCTGAAATCAGGCATCGCAAGGCCCGTGTTTCAGCCTGCGGCATTCCCCGACCTCGATCTTGATCACTCCGCCTGGCCGCACGCGAAAACTGCTCCTCAGGCCGGCTGAGAGGCACTTCCCGTTGGCCTGATGCGGGCTTCCGGGATGTTATCGCGGAGGGGTCGCGCCGGCTGAAATTGCGAGACCAGCATCGCTGAAGGCGACCGCCTGGCCTTTAGCCAGGCATGCACCTATCCGGACGGCGCCCGCGTCTACTGCCTCGCAGTCCTCGACCTGAAGGACGGCAAGATCACCAACCAGACCGTCGTGCAAGCTGGGATGAATAGGGGTTAAAGGTTCCCCTGCCCCTGTTCAGCTCCTCGGCGGTTTGCGTACCCGGTCCGTTTGCTGGTCCTTTCAGGCAGATACCGGAATGGGCTGCAGAGCGCCCATTCCGGCTCGGAGTATGCCTCTTCCGCCTCCGGATGAGGGGGCTTATTGGGGTAACTAGCTGCACACTCGCTCACCCGCATTGGCCTTATCCCGCGGTGGGTTCGGTTCATTCGCCCCGAAAACGCGCCACGACCTCGGGCGGAAGCGGGGTGGATCTGAGTCGCCCCGTTTCGGGATCCCTGCCGGCCCAAACCCGCGTTTCAAAGCCTTCCACGCAGAGTTTCCCGCCCTTCGAAAGCTCATGCCTGATGTCGAAGCTTGAGTTGCGGACGTCTGCAACCGTGCTGGTGATCGAAACCTCGTCGCCGAAGCTGCAAGGGGCGAGGAATTTCGCCCGCGTTTCCACCAAGGGACAGCCGACGATCCCGAACTTCTGCACCATGATCTGCTTTGGCCAGCCGGCAGCCTCGTAGAGCATCGTGGTGCAGTGATCGAAGAAGGATAAGTAATTCGGATTGAAGACGATTCCCGCCGGGTCGCAATCGCCCCATTCGATCCGCCTTACGACCGTGTTGGAAAGCATATACCTGCTCGCTGCTGTCTAGTACGACCTGGTTTCCGACTGCTTCTGGCGTTCCCGCACGGGTCGTTCGAACTGAAGCACCGATGATGCTTCGCCCTAGATCTCCTCCCGGGAGCCGCGCCTCACGCCGATTTCGCTGCGGTAGGACTGTGCCGCCTGGCTGATCGGACAGGGTGCCACGATGGCGCGAATTTTCACCTGCTCGTGCGGTTCGATATTGCCTGCGCTGCGTGATCCGCCGCCGTCCTCACCCCAATGCAGTATGACCTCTGTGCCGTACTCGGCGAAGTCCTGGTCGATGCTGCATAGCGACATGACCGCGCGTTCATTGACCGTGTAGGTCGGATAGGTAGCAAGGCCGATCGTCCTGCCGGTCTTGTCCGTCACCCGATCGTAGTGCATCCGCGCGCAGGCGGCCAGCGGCATGGTGATCGGCAGCGGATTGCCGCTTCCTGCCTCGAACTGGCTCTCCATGACCTTCAGCACGTCCTCCGCGTTCCAGACAAGCGTCACCTTCTTCCGGTGCGGCTTTTCTTTCATGCGCTCCAGCGCCGCGCGGCCGATATAGTCGTGATCGAATTTCACGAGATGGCCGTAATTGAGGTCGTAGGGGGTGAGGTAATAGTCCTCGATGTTGGGCGAATAGAAACTGCCGCCGAGCGACATGCGCATCGCCGCGTTCCGCGCGGTAAGCCAGTCGCGGTAGGCCTTCAGTTCAGGACTCGTATAAACGGCGGACACAGGCACAGCCCACCAGCCCGATTCGATCACGGTGGTGAAATAAGCGATGGAGCCGATCTGCCGCAGACCGAACTCCTGGCCGGCCGACACGAGAGCGTTCTTGACGGTCTTGCGATCCTCCCATGGGCCGGAAAGCTCAAGCCCGGGCACGCCGCCCATTGTGTGACGCATGCCCCGCACCCTGCAGCCGGCAATGTTGATGATGTCGGATCTGAAGAATTTGATCTCCGGCAGCGGCCCGCCGTGGAGTTTCTCCAGAAGCTGCCAGGCATTCGGTCCTTCCACCTGATATCGGTAGAAATTGCGCCTCTTTGCTTTGTTGAGCGCCCACATCGGATCGAGCTCCGCTGCGACGTCATAGCCGAGCGTCTCGGCGTTGAAGCGCACCCAGTCCGTGGTAGCGGGATTTCCGACGACGATGAAATGCTCCTCCTCCAGGCGGTAGAGGATGGCATCGCCGATCACGTAGCCTTCCGGCGAGCAGGCAAGGAGCTGCTTCGCAGCACCGACTTCGAAGTTCCTGAAGGAATTGACAGCGAGATATTGGCAGAGGTCTAGCGCCCCGGGGCCCCGGAGATGCAGGCTGTCCATATGGAAGCTCTGGTCATGCAGCGCGATGGTTTCCCGCCAGGCCCGCTGCTCGTCCCGCCACGTCGTGAATTCGGGCCGCACCGCATCGCCCGGCATCATCTGGGTAAAGATCGTCAGTGCGTTCTTGGGCGGGTTCCTGAAAAGATGGTCCACGATGCTGGGGACCTGCCCAATCAGGTCACTCAGAGATTGAGGCTCTTGGGGGGTGCTGGCCATCGGACTGCCTTTCGGGTCACACGCTAAATCCGGTCACACATTCTATAGGTCTATAGAAGAGTTGACAATGGGCATGATGCTGCGGGACCACGCGCCGGAGTACGAAGAAGGGTTCGACCTATCCTCGGCCCCCATCGCGGGCCCTGCAAATCCAGGTGCGCGCTTTCCATCGCCGCCCTCGCTGCGTACAACAACGCTGATGCCAGACGGCCGCTGAGCGGGATTCGGCATGAGGCGATGGATGTACGATGACACGACAGGTCCAATCGGACGATAGAGCCGCCGCACGACCACTTCGGAAGCGGCGGGAGGAAATTGTCGATGCGGCGGCGCGCGTCTTTGCCGAGCGCGGCTATCATGGCGCATCGACCCAGGACATTGCCGATCTGCTCGGCATGCGCCAGGCGAGCCTCTATTACTATTTCGAATCCAAGGAGGCGGCGCTGGAGGAGGTTTGCGCCCGGGGCACGGCGGGCTTCGTGGAAACCGCCGAGGCGATCCTCAAGAACGGCAGCTCAGCGGAAGAAAGGCTGCGCGCCCTGCTTGCCGCCCACATAAAGCCGCTTGGCGATCGCGCCGACTACATGCTGACCTTCCTGAACGAGCGCAAATGGCTGCCGCGTGAGAGCCGCCGCCGTGTCGGCCGCCTATCGCGGCGGCTTGAAGCCATCTTCGAACGGGTGATCCGCGAGGGCATGCGGAACGGTGAATTCCGCGCCGATCTCAATCCGCGACTCACGACGCTCGCCCTTCTCGGGATGATGAACTCGGTGGCGATCTGGCATCATCGGGAGAACGTCACGCTGGATCGGATCGCCGATACCCTCGCCGACCTCGTCCTCAGGGGCGCCGCAAGCGACGCATAGGCCTTCGCACCAGAATTTTTATAGAGCTATAGAATTTTCAATTTCCATCCGCTATAGTGCGGCCTCGGGTTCGTTGAAGCAGCACCCGCGGATGCAGGCTATGACGCACGCGCATTTGGCCGAGTACGAGAGGCTGCGCCGCACCACGGCGCCGGCACTGCTTTGCGAGCGGGCCAGAGCGGAGCCGGACGGGATCGCTTTCCGCTCAAAACATCGCGGCCTTTATCGAGAAAGAAGCTGGAAGGCTTATGCCGAAGCCGTAGCACGTTGTGCCGCTGCCTTCCAGAAATTGGGGCTCGCGCCGGGAGACAGGGTCGCCATCATGGGCGATCCTTGCGAGGAGTGGGTGATCGCCGATCTCGCTGCCCAGGCGATCGGCTGTGTGACCTACGGTATCTATCCGACAGCTTCGGCGGAGGAGCTCGAATACCAGATGCGCGACGGCGGCGCAGTGCTTTTCGTCGCCGAAGATCAGGAATATGTCGACAAGATCCTCAGTGTAGCCGAGCGGCTGATAGCGCTCCGCTACATTGTGGTCATCGACGACACGGCGCTGTTTGCCTATGACGATCCGCGCCTCCTGACCTATGCGCGGATTGTCGAAACGGAAACGGCAGACCTCGGCTGGCTTGAGAAGCAGGTCGCGAAGCTCGATCCCGCCGCACCCGCCTTCATCGTCTACACTTCGGGCACGACAGGCGCGCCCAAGGGGGCAGTCATCGCCCATGGCAAGCATCTTGCCGCGACCTACAACATCATCACCCATTATCCGATGCTGACCAAGGAGCAGCGCACGGTCGTCTTCCTGCCGCTGTGCCATGTGCTCGGCCGGGACATTGCGATAACGATGCCGCTCTTCTCCCGGCTCGTTCCCCATTATGGCGAGGATATCGAGGATCTCTCGACAACCTTCTTCGAGGTGGCGCCGACGGTGCTGTTCACCGTGCCGCGTTATCTGCAGAAATTCGCCTCGCAGATCCTGATCGGCATCTCCAACTCCACGGGCGTGAAGCGGGGAGCCTACGAATTCGCCATGAAGGTGGCTCGCCGCGCGGCACAGGCGCGCTGGGAGGGCAAGCGCTCGGCAATCGACAATGCGGCCTTCGCGGCTGCCTGGGCTGCGGTCTTCCGCCCCATTCTCAACAAGCTCGGTTTCGACAAGCTGGAGCTTGTCATTTCCGGCGGGGCGCCGCTGCCGAGCGAGACCGCCGCGCTGTGGCAGATCTACGGCATCAACGTGCTCGAAATGTACGGACAGACGGAGACGGCAGGCGGCATCGTAGCCGGACAGCAGGGACCCTATGCGAGGCCGGGTACGGTGGGCACCGTTCCTGTGGGATGGGAGGTGCGGCTTGCCGAGGACGGCGAAATTCACGTGCGCAGCCCCGATCTTTTCGAGGGCTACTGGAACAATGAGGAGGCGACCAGAGCCGCCTTCACCGAGGATGGATGGCTGCGCACCGGTGACATCGGCACGTGGGAAGACGGCAATCTGCGCCTGATTGACCGGGCGCGCGACTTCATCGTCACCTCGGGAGGCAAAACCATATCGCCGGCCTACATCGAGAACGTGATGCGGGCGAGCCCATATCTGAGTGAGGTCGTGGTTTTTGGCCACGGCCGCAAATATCTGACCGCGCTGGTCGAGATCGATTTCGACATGGTGGCCGACTGGGCGCGCGCCAACGACATCCCCTACTCCGGCTTCACCAACCTTGCGGAAAATCCGCGCACGCGCGAGCTCATCCGGGCGGAGATCGCTCGCGGCAACGAGAAGCTTGCGCGGGTGGAGCAGATCAAGGACTTCCGGATCCTGCCGAAAATGCTGGACCCGGAGGAGGACGGCGAGCCCGTCACGCCGACGCGCAAGGTGAAGCGCGCCCTCATGTACGAGAGATTCAAGGCGCTCGTGGACGAGATGTACGACGACCGGGAGGAACGGCTGGTTGCCGCCGCCGTGGGCGCCGGCTGATTTGCTTGATGTGAATGCGCGGATGTGGAACCGCGGCGACAGGGAGGAACAGCAATGAAGACGATGAACTGGAGCATCCTCGTGGGACTGGCAACGGTACTTGCCGCTCCCCCTGCCCTTGCGCAGGACGCTTTGAAGATCGGCCTTACAGGTGCGCTGACCGGGCCGGTGGCCGGCACCTACGCGCCTGCGGTCGAGGGATTGCGGCTCTATATTGACCGGCTCAACAAAGCGGGCGGCGTCAACGGCAGACAGATCGAGCTTCTGCTCCAGGACGACGCGTCGGAGCCTTCGCGGGCGGCCGCCAATGCCAAGCGTTTCCTGACGCAGGACGGCGTGGTCATGCTCCTGAATGCGAGCCTCTCCTCCACCTATGCGCCGACCATTGCCGAGGCGAAGAGGGCGGGCGTGCCGCTTCTTTTCACGGCTGCGGCGTGTCCGCCGGAGGTTTTCCCGCCGGCCGATCCGAATCTCTTCTGCACCACAGCTTTCGGCACCGAATATGATAGCCGTGCGGCTCTGAACTTTATCAAGGAGACGGCCGGCACGGAGGTGAAGATCGGCTTCCAGGCTATGGCGATCCCGGTCTCGCGCGGTGAGATCGATTATGCCGAGAACCTGGCCAAAGGGATGGGCATGACGTCGGTGGCCAAGGAGATCACGCCGCCGCCTGCCCCGGACTATTCGCCCTTCGCCAGCAACATCAGCAGCGCAGGCGCCGAATGGGTCTGGTCCTGGGCACCCTGGGGCTCGCAGATTAAGACATTCGAGGCGCTGCGCCGTCTCGGTTGGGAGGGCAACTACTTGGCCTGGGCGCATCTGGAGGCCGAGAGCGAGCTGGAGCGGGTGAAGGATCCTGGCTTCTACGTGCTGGGCGCAAACGCGCTCTTTGCCGAGGATCTTCCGGTGATGCAGGAGATCACCGATGCCGCTCAGGCCGCAGGCGCCGAGTATCCGGCGAATCAGATGACCGAAGGCTGGATCGCGGGCATGGTGATCGAGGCGGCGCTTGCCTCGGCTGAGGATCCCGGCTCCGCCGACTCGGTTCGCGAAGCTATGTCGGGCTTGAGCGTCGATACCAAGGGTCTGCGCGGGGGCTCGCTCGAATGGACCGAGGAGAACCACTTCCGCACGCAGCAGCACTACAAGGTCTATCGTTGGAATCCGGAGAGTGAAGGCATCGAGACGGTGTCCGGCTGGACGACCTTCGACGTCGAATAGTTCCGGTTCCACTAAGGCTGAAACCAAGCGATTGGACGGGCACCCTTGCAGCTTGCGGTCAACATTCTCGTGCTGGCGGCGATCTATGCGCTGATCGCCTGCGGCTATGTGCTGATCTATCGGGTAAGCCGGGTGCTCAACCTCGCCCACGGCGAGCTGATGATGCTCGGCGCCTACATGCTGGTGGCGACGGCCTCGGCGTTCTCCATGAGCCCGGTTATGGCGGTCGTCATTGCGGCCCTCATGAGCCTCGCCGTGGGCGGTATGGTCTATCTGTTCCTCATGCGGCGTATGACGGGCGAGATGGTGCTGGCGGCGGTTCTGACAACCGTGGCGCTCGGCATACTGATCCGCGGTGCGGTCATCCTGATCTGGTCGGCCCAGCAGTATCATCCGCGGGCGATGCTTGGATGGGGCAATCCCGTCATCACCCTCCCGGGTGACGCGCGCATCTCCCTCTACGCCGCTCTCCTGATCATGGCGACAGTGGTGGTCTATGGCGGGCTGTTTCTGTTTCTGCGCTTCGGCCGCTGGGGCATGCGCATGCGCGCGGCCGGGCAGGACCCGCTTTTGGCCGCACAGCGCGGCATCAACCTGCACGCCGTCTTCGCGCTGGCCTGGGGGCTTTCCACCTTCACCGGTGCGCTCGCGGGCATCTTGATCGCGCTCGATTCGGGGCTCGACAGCACCATGGTGATGATCGGCCTGAAGGCATTCCCCGCAGCGCTGGTGGGTGGGCTCGATAGCCTGGCCGGCGCGCTTCTGGGCGCGCTCATCATCGCGGCGGCGGAAGTCGGCGTGATACGCTTCATCGATCCGCTTCTGGCGGACGTGGTGCCCTTCATCGTCCTGATCGCGATGCTCGTGATCCGGCCCTGGGGTCTTTTCGGGACGCGCGAGGAGCTCGACCGTGTCTAAGCCTCTCCCCTCTGCGAGCGGTCATTTCCGCCGCTCCTATGCCGATGAGTTCCGCCTGATCGAAACGCGACTTGCCAAAACCTCGGCGGCCGCCTTCGCGCTCGTTCTGCTTGTCTTTCCTTTCGCCGTCTCGCCCTTCTATGTCGATCTGGCCACGCAAGTGTTCCTGGCCGCGATCGGTGCGCTCGCCCTAATGCTGCTTACCGGCATCGCCGGCCAGATAAGCCTCGGTCATGCCGGCCTTCTTGCCGCGGGCGCCTTCACCACAGGCATTCTCTACAAGGAGTTCGGCGCACCCTTCTGGGTCACGCTGCCGAGCGCTGCCCTAGCGGGCGCCCTGCTCGGCGTCGTGTTCGGTCTGCCGTCGCTCCGCCTGCGCGGACTCTATCTCGCCGTTTCCACCCTGGCGCTGCACTTCCTCGTCGTCTATCTTGGCGGCGAATACGAAACGCGGCGCGGCTTCTCGACCGGCATCCTCGTCGATCCGCCGGTGGTTTTCGGCTATGAAATCTATGCACCCCGCGTCTGGTATTTCGTGCTGCTGGCCGCTGCCGCGCTGACGCTCCTCATCTGCATCAACCTCATGCGCTCGCGTTCCGGCCGTGCCTGGCGCGCGATCCATTCCAACGAGACCGTGGCCGAAGCACTCGGCATCGGCATCGCCCGCTACAAGCTGCTCGCCTTCGTCATCACGTCGGCCATAACGGCGATGGCGGGGGCGCTCTTCGCCTATTACCGCGGCTTCGTATCGATCGAGGCTTTCTCCCTCTATCTCACGATCCAGTACGTTGCCATGATCATCATCGGCGGGATGGGCAGCTTGCTCGGGGCGCTGCTCGGCGCTCTGTTTGTCACGCTCTTTCCCTATGTGATCGAAGGTGCCATGGCCGCCCTCCCGGGAGCGGACCGCCTCGCGGGTTCCGTCTTTGCCGTCAACTATGCCGCTTTCGGCATCGTCATGATCCTCTTTCTCGTTTTCGAACCGCAGGGGCTGGTCGGCATCTGGCGCCGCGTGCGCAATTACTTCCTCCTCTGGCCCTTCCGTCAGACAGCGCTTGGAGAGCGGCCATGACCGTGCCGCTGCTTGCCGTCGACAAGCTGGAGGTCGTCTATCAGCGGGCGATCACGGCCATACAGGGCGTGAGCCTGAAGGTGAGCGAGGGCCAGATCGTCGCCATCCTCGGCACCAACGGGGCGGGCAAGACCACGACGCTGCGCGCCATATCCGGTTTTCTCGGGCTCGACGACGCGCGCGTGACCGAGGGAACCATTCTCTTCCGCGGCGCGCATCTGGAAAACCGGCCGCCGCACGAGATCACGCGGCGCGGGCTGGCGATCGTTCCGGAACGCGACAAGGTATTCCCAAACCTGTCCGTGGCGGAGAATCTCGCCGTCGTACCGCGGCGCCGCGGTACGGCCGATGGACGCTCCATGGAGGAGGTCGTCTATCACTTCTTCCCGCGGCTTGCGGAGCTGAAGCGCCGCGAGGCGGGCCTGCTTTCGGGCGGGGAGCGGCAGATGCTGGCGATCGCCTCGGGTCTCATGTGCGCGCCGGACCTGCTTCTGATCGATGAGCTTTCGCTTGGTCTGGCGCCCGTTGCTGTCGGCAAGCTGACGGAAAGTCTGGTGCAGATTCGCGACGAGCTCGGCATCAGCATTCTTTTGGTGGAGCAGAGCGCGAGCGTGGCGCTCAGGATCGCCGACTACGGTTACGTGCTGGAGAACGGCCGCGTGGTGCTGGACGGCGATGCCCAGCGCCTGCTTGGCCATGCGGACATACAGGAGTTCTATCTGGGCCATGCGGGGGGCAGCCGGCGAAGCTATCGCGATGTCAAGCAGTACAGGCGCAGCCGGAGGTGGTATGGCTGAGCTGGAAGTTTCCGGTCTTGTCCTGCGCTTTGGCGGGCTGACGGTTTTGGAGAACGTCTCGCTGAGTGTGGAGCCGGGTGAGCTGTTCGCCCTGATTGGCCCAAACGGCGCTGGCAAGACAAGCGTGTTCAACTGCATCAGCGGCATCTACCGCCCCAGCCAGGGGAGGGTCCGCTTCCGCGGCCGCGACATCACCGGACTTCCCCCGCATGCGATCGCTCGAGCCGGGCTGGCAAGAACCTTCCAGCATGGCGAACTCTTCCGGGACATGAGCGTGGTCGACAATCTTCTGACCGGCCGGCATGCGCGCTTTACCACCGGGCCGCTCGCGGAAGCTCTTTTCCTGCCGTCAGTACGGCGGCAGGAGCTCGAGCATAGGGAAGCGGTGGAACGGATCATCGAATTCGTCGAGCTGGAGCGCTACCGCCACGCCCCAGTGGGCGGGCTCCCCTTCGGCATTCAGAAGCTTGCGGGGTTTGCCCGGGCGCTCGCGATGGAGCCCAAATTCCTGCTGCTTGATGAGCCCTCCGCCGGGCTTAACCGCGACGAGCGAGAGGATCTGGCGCGCTTCCTCCTGCGCATCAAGCACGAACTCGGCCTGGCGATGATCTGGATCGAGCATGACATGCAGATGGTCGCCGACCTTGCCGACCGGCTTCAGGTGCTCGATTACGGACGTACGATCGCTTTAGGTACGCCCGGCGAGGTGCTGAACGACCCCGCCGTCATCAATGCCTATCTCGGCGTGGCGGAATAAGCGAAGCACGGTTGCGGCCGGCGGGGCGTCATCTTGATTCCGCAGGAGGAGCCTAAAAACGCCGTTCCCATGATGGGATGATGGCTCCTCTGGTCTGTGCAAGCGGTGCCGATGAAAAAATGATACACCCCACGAATGAAGAACACCGATTACCAATCAGCGGCGCCTCCACGAGGCGCAGCAGTCGCTATCAAGGTCGACATTGTTGTCATCGGCGCCGGACAAGCAGGGTTGTCATCAGCCTATCATCTGCGCCGCCTGGGTCTCGAACCGGACAAAAACTTCGTCACCTTCGACCGGTCGCCGCGCCCGGGTGGCGCATGGCAATTCCGCTGGCCTTCTCTGACACTGGCGGCTGCCAATCATATCCATGACCTGCCTGGCCTCAAGCTTGCCGATGTGATCGATGTCGATGCCAGCGGCGAGGTGCAGGCATCCACTGTTGTGCCGCGCTATTATGAAACCTACGAAAAAACCTTCGGTCTGCGCATCCATCGACCTGTCGAGGTAAGAGTTGTCTGCGACAGGGGCGAAAGACTCCGTGTGGAGACCGATGCGGGCCTCTTTTCCGCGCGTGGCATCATAAACGCAACCGGAACATGGGAGACGCCCCATATCCCCGATTATCCGGGTAGAGAACGTTTCAAAGGTCGGCAGATCCACACCAAGGACTACCGTACTCCTGAGGAGTTTGCCGGGAAGCATGTGATTATTGTGGGCGCCGGCATCTCCGCCATCCAGCTGCTTGACGAGATATCCCGGGTCGCCCGTACCACCTGGGTGACACGCCGTGAGCCGGAATTCCGGCAAGGACCTTTCACGCAAGAAGCGGGCCGGGCGGCTGTGGCGATTGTCGAGGAGAGGGTGAGGCAAGGGTTGCCCCCGACGTCCGTCGTCTCTGTCACGGGCATTCCTGTGACGCCCAGAATCGAGGAGATGCGCAAGCGCGGCGTGCTCGTACGGCATCCTATGTTTTCCGAGATTACCGAGATCGGCGTGCGCTGGGCCGACGGGAGGGAGATGGAGGCCGACGTGATCCTCTGGTGTACAGGCTTTCGAAGTTCGCTCGACCATCTGGCGCCGCTACAGCTTCGGGGAGACAACGGCGGAATTATTATGACAGGACGTTTGGCGACACAGGTTGCCAAAGACCCGCGCATCCACCTTGTCGGGTATGGCCCGTCGGCATCGACGATCGGCGCAAATCGGGCAGGAGGAGCGGCGGCCCGGGAACTTGCTGCGTTTTTGGGGCTGCTGGAATAGAAGGCGGCCAAGGGCGTCTTGGAACATGAGCGAGGTGAAAATGGTTCCCCTCGATTGTGGGTGCTGCAGCGCCTTCGGGGTTGCTGCCAACATTCCTGATGGCCTGAGACTGCGGGCTGGCTGGTGATCAATTCGCCTGAGGGAGGACCAAATGTCGGATTTCACGGTGGGTTACCTTGTAGGCAGCCTTGCAAAAGGATCGCTCAATCGAAAGCTTGCCAAGGCGCTTGTCAGATTGGCTCCCTCGGAACTCGCGATGCGAGAGATCCCCTTCGGCGAACTCCCCCTCTACAGCTACGATTATGATTCGGACTATCCGGAGGTGGCGAGGAAACTGAAAGACGCAATCGCCGCGGTGGATGCGGTTCTGTTCGTCACGCCGGAATACAATCGCTCGATCCCTGGCGGCTTGAAGAATGCCATTGACTGGGCAAGCCGACCCTACGGCCAGAACTCCTTTACCAGAAAGCCTTCGGCCATCATAGGGACTTCGCCTGGCTCGATCGGAACGGCTGTAGGGCAGCAGCATCTCAAGAGCATTCTGAGTTTCTGCAACTCGCCCATGATGAATGCCGTGGAAGCCTACATCCAGTTCACGCCGGATCTGGTCTCAGACGATGGAGAAGTCAGTGTCGCATCCACCGAGGACTTCCTGCGCAGCTACATGGTGGAATTCAAGGATTTCATAGAGCGTGTTCTATCCGTCTATCCACGCCAAGCCTGAGCTTTGCTCCTAAAGGGAATAATCCGACTGGAGATCCCCGAGTTTATCCGGAGCGTCCTCCACAGTTTGATCGGCGCCGCATCATCGCTCGCTGGGATCGCTTAAACTGCCGCTCCATCGTGCATTGACCGATGTTCGATAAGCGTCGACCATTGCCGGAGGGAGGAGGAGACACATGGCGCTCAAACGGATGGACAACGTCGGAATCGTGGTCGACGATCTCGAAGAGGTGGTCGCGTTCTTTCGCGAGCTCGGCCTCGAGCTCGAAGGAAGAGGGATGATCGAGGGAGAGTGGGCCGGACGCGTCACCGGGCTCGGCGACCAGTGCGTCGAGATTGCCATGATGCGTACGCCCGACGGCCACAGCCGGCTGGAGCTTTCCCGCTTCATCAGGCCGCCCGTCGTGGCGGATCATAGCAACGCACCCGTCAACGCCTTGGGCTATCTGCGCGTCATGTTTGCCGTGGACGATCTCGACGAGACGCTCGATCGGCTCGGAAAACGCGGCGCGCAGCTTGTCGGCGAAGTCGTTCGATATGAGGATGCATATCGGCTCTGCTACATCCGTGGCCCCGGTGGGCTTCTCATTGGGCTGGCCCAGGAACTCGGCTGAGCGCAGCATCTACTTATTGGCGTTGCGCAATTCGGACGGAAAAGACATCCACTGAAGGCGCTCCGGAATAGAGATTTCCGCAGAGGTGTTCAGGACGTTGCCTGCTGGGCCGGAGGCGGCAGATCAGCCACGCCACCGTCCGTGGAAATATCTCTCTATGCCGGCGATGAGGTCGGAGAGCGGACGCACGATCTTCTGAAACACCTCATGTTCAGGAACGACCGACCGGTAGAAGCTGCATCCGATGATTGCGGTCAGCTGACCCGACATGCGCACGGGCATGGCCACCATGTTTACGCGCGGCGGGTCTCCAACGGATGACCGTCGGAGTATCCCCTGTTGGAAAAAACGGTCAGCATCCGCCGGAACATCTGTTCCTTGGCCTGGGCAAGGGTATTCCGCGCTCATTGTGAAGGCGCGCCAGAATTCCGGTGAGTTCCTGCAAATCGCAGAAGGCGCAGTATGATCCCCTACTCTTGAGCACTTGATGGTGGGCAGGACAGAACCGCATCGGGATCGAGTCTGTCGACTAGCGCCGCCACGGCAAGGCGCAGATATACGGGTGCTCCGGACCGCTCCAGCCATCGAATAGTTGGAAGCGAAAGGCCCAGCGTCCGTGCTAGCTGCTTTTCGGACAGGCGCAATGAAGCCAAGGCATTCGCGAGGAATGCCGTCTAGGGATATCTCCTGGCGCAAGTCATGCCTTCAACTCTTGCAAGGCGGTGGGTTCACCACCTGATGTTCACTCCAAGGTTACCTTCAAAGACGCGCCTTCTCTCGCCGTCGAGGTCGGTCGTGTAGTCCGCAGTCGCGAAGAGGCTGACCGTTTCCGTGAGCTTTGCGACGACACCGCCGCCGATCTCGAGGGAGGTGCCTCCCCGTTCTGTGACGATGGGCGTCGGGTCGAAATCGATTGTGTCCTCGGCGTCGAAGTCATGCCAGAGATTGGCCTTGAGATAAGGCTGCAATGTCATTCCCCGTTGCGTGTAATCGCCTTGCGGGCGTAGACCGATCCGTCTGTCCGGACAACTTCCGGCTCCAAGAGCTTCGAATTTCGTATCCGCCCATCCTTGATTCGGAGGGTGATGTGAGGAAACGCCGAGGCTGTTACAAGCAGTGTACAGCCTCGGCATCGGACTGTCAGGAACCAGACCCGGCTACTCTTTCACCTTGATGAAGCCTGGCCCGAACAGCATGGCGTTGGAGTTGATCGTCGTCCACTCCAGCCTGTTCGAGACCGCCCAATTCACCACACTGCGCCAGAGCATTAGTGCGGGCTGCTCTTTCTCCCAAATCTCGACCATCTGGCGGAAGAGCGCTTTTTTCTTCTCGAGATCGGGCTCAGCGAGATATTGCTTGCCAATCTCCACAAATTCAGCGGGCGGTGTCCAGCTTCGGTCGGCCTCGCGCGTGGCGCGAGCAGAGTCCGGCCCCCAGAAACCCCAGATCGCTCGTGTTGG
>ERZ777010.386-NODE-386-length-48079-cov-9.689697_pt1 | contig 48079 bp, 55 predicted proteins | sample MGYA00374963_ERZ777010 | MGnify/ENA primary metagenome ERZ777010 (study PRJEB29309, sample SAMN06268256) | bioreactor metagenome | isolation source: Joint BioEnergy Institute, California, USA | place: USA:Joint BioEnergy Institute, California, USA | collected...
TTAAGAATGGTGTCTGCAAACTTCATTCTAACCGAGGGTTTTTGAAATGGCTCTCTTATTTTTAAGAGACTCCATTTTTACACAATTATACGGACTCAACTCAACCATGTCACATGATATGGAAACAAACCTTGAAGGTGTTTTTTTTAAGCTACGAGAATGAGTAATTCCAAGAACTAACATGTTTTGTATTGCAAAGTAGTAAACATAGAATATCAAATCTTCACTCCACGGCTGACGCTGGGAACGGCTGAAGAGGTTTCCACAGCAGCCGTTTGGAGAGCAAAAAACCCGCCATTGTCATGGCGCACGGATTCAGTGCCGTAAAGGAAATGTATTTGTCAAACTTTGCGGAGAAATTTGCCGAAGCCGGTTTTGTCGTTCTCGTCTTTGACTATCGTTTCCTTGGGGAAGGCGAAGGGGTGCCTCGCCAACACGTCCTACCTGCAGAACAGCATAAGGACTACCGCAACGCAATCACCTGGATCTCCCAACATCCCGAGGTAGACGAACAACGAATTGGAATTTGGGGTTCGAAGCCTATCAACGGGCACGCGAACCGAAACAGTTGGTGATCATCCCCGGCGGACATTTAGATGCTTATACTGAACCTGGTTTGTCGTATTCTGCTCCACCTGCTGTCGAATGGTTCAAGATCCACTTGATGAATAAATAAAGAATGCGGCTGACATTTCGTCAGCCGCCAAAACAGACACAGAACTTTTTCTCTTACCGTTCATTCCATTTCGAGATCGGGATGACCGGTAAAACACGCCATTAGCGTTAATCCCACGCAAACCTTTGCTCTTTCCACGGGTCTCCGTACATGTGATACCCGTTGCGCTCCCAGAAACCCTGCCGGTCCTTTTCCATAAACTCGATCCCGCGCACCCATTTGGCGCTTTTCCAGAAGTAGAGATGCGGGACGACGAAGCGAAGCGGCCAGCCGTGCTCCGGGGTCAGTTCCTCGCCGTTGTGCTTGTAGGCGAAAAGGTTGCCCGGCTTGAGAAAGTCGGCGAGCGGCAAGTTTGCGGTAAAGCCGAACTCGGCGTGCAGCATGACGTACTTGGCCTCCGGCTTCAGCCTGACCAGCTTCATTACTTCTTCCACGGGGATTCCTTCCCACACATTGTCCAGCTTGCTCCAGCCCGTCACGCAGTGAATGTCGTTGGTCGTTTCGCCCTTCGGCAGCGCCATCATCTGCTCGTAGGAGAGCGTGACTTCTTCCTCCACAAGGCCGAAAATCCGGAAATTCCACTGGGTGGAAAGGTCCGTGTACTCGGGAATATCACCGTAATGCAGGACAGGGAACCCTGTCGTCAGCTTCTGATTGGGCGGTATGCGGTTGCGCATGGTCCCGGTTGCCATGAATCTTCACTCCTTTCCTCATTCCTGAAGCCGAATTGAAAAATCCTTATTTCCCCACTTTCAGCAGGGCGTGGTCCACCTTGATGCACAAGTCCTGGATGACCATGATGCCTGCTTCCCTCAACTTTCCGGCCGCTTCTTCGTTGGCGATCCCCTGCTGCATCCAGAACGCCTTGGGCTTGTGCTTCATTTTCAGGGCATCTTCCGCAACCGGCATGATGTCCTCGCTTTTGCGGAAAACATCGACGATGTCCACCGGCTCCTCAATCTCCGTCAGGCTTGATACGGCCTTTTCCCCCAACACGGTCTCACCGGCGATCACAGGATTGACCGGGATAATCTTGTAGCCTCTCTTCTGCATCTCGGCGGTCACCATGTAACTGGTCCGCTCCGGTTTGTTGGACAGGCCGACAACGGCGATCGTCTTGGCTTGCTCCAGCAGTTGGCGGCGTTCTTCATTGCCAGGATTTTGCGTCATGCGCGTACACTCCTTTTTAATGTTAATCGTTTTTGTTAATCGTTTTTGCTGCGGTTGGTGACAAACTGGGTGATGGTGCGGGTCATGACCCCCGTGCCGCCGACCGGCTGCATATCCGAGGCGCTTTGGGCAAAGGCGGTGCCGGCGATGTCCAGGTGAACCCATGGCGTCTCCCCGGCAAATTCCTTCAGGAACATGGCGGCGGTAATGGACTGGGCGGGGCGGCCGCCGGAATTCTTCAGGTCGGCAACCAGGCTTTTGTTGAGTTCAGCGTACTCTTCAAAGGTAGGCAACTGCCACAGCCGTTCTCCCGCTTCTTCCGCTGCGGCGAGGAGCTCCTCCACCAGCTTCTGGTTGTTGGTCATCGCACCGGTGCAAGTGTTCCCCAGTGCAATGGTGATCCCCCCGGTCAACGTCGCGGCATCGATCAGGCAACCGACGCCCTGTTGTTTCGCGTAGGTAATGCAATCCGCCAGAACCAGCCTTCCCTCTGCGTCTGTCGAAATGATTTCCACGGTCTTGCCGCTCAGCGTGGTGATGATATCGCCGGGACGATACGCCGTACCGGACGGCATGTTTTCAACGAGGCCGATCACAGCCAGGACGTTCGCCTGCGGCCTCAACCGGCCCAGCGCTTCCATCACGCCGAGCACAGCTGCCGCTCCCCCCATGTCCGATTTCATCCTCTCCATGCCTGCCGCCGGTTTGAGGGAGATGCCGCCGGTGTCAAACGTGACGCCTTTTCCCACCAGTCCGATCACATCGTCCCAGGTTTCACGCCCCTGGTAGCGAATCGCCACCACGTAGGGCTCCTCCGCGCTGCCCTGCGCTACGGAAAGCACGCCGCCCATGCCCATTTCCTTCATCTTCTCCAGATCCAGCACTTCCACGCCCATGCCGTGACGGTTCGCCACTTCCACCGCCATCTCTTTGAGCACGCGGGGGGGCAGGTAGTTCGCCGGTTCGTTCACCAGCGTCCGGGCCAGATTGGTTCCCGCAACCAGCGCCAAGCCCCGAACCACGCCGGCAAACACCGCTTCCTCCGCCTCTTCGCTGGCCAACAGGCGCACCTCCGCGACGGATTCTGCTTCTTGCTTCGCTTTCTGCCGATACCCTTCATAGCGGTAATCGGCCAGTCCGAACGCCTCCGTCAGCGCCTGAGCAAGCCGTTCCGAAGGCATGCGTTTTGTCACCGGCAGGTCGATCGCCACGCTTTTTTCCTTTCCTTTGGCCAGCACCGTTTTGGCCGCCCGTCCCCAAGCTTCGCGGGCCAATTGAAACTGAAATTTTTCCGGAGCGCCCATGCCGATGACGATCAGTTTCTTCGCAGCCATCCGGCCCATGGTATGTATGATGGAGACCGACTTTGCCTCTCCCTTGATTTCCTCTTCTTCCTGAAGTTCGCTCAGACCTCCCGCAAACGCCTGATCCAGTTCCGGATACACCTCTGCCAGCAATTCACCCGTCCACAGGGGCACAATCAGCTCATCACAAGGTGTTTCGGTCAGACGGATGCGCCGTTCCACCTTCACTTCCATGTATTTTTCCCTCTTTTCATATGGTAGGATACTAGTGAGCAGTTGATGCGGTCTTATGGCATGTTCAGCCGCAAGTGAAAAGTTGGCACCGGCAATGCCTTGGCTTCCGCAAGGGAAATCGCGTCGGTTTCCGGCAGGATCGCCTCGCAGGACTGGATGCAGCGGATGATTTGTTCGACGTCAAGCCCTCCGTGCAAAGGTCCGTAACGGCTCAAATATTTGCGGGCGCTTGCCAGCATTTTGCGCGCTCCCTTGACATTCCCGTACTCGAGGTGATACAGGCCGACAGCCAACTGCAGCAGTCCTTGCAGAAACTTGTCGGATTTGTCCTCCATCCAGATTTCTTCCAGCAGGTCATGGCATTCATAGTATTCGCCAGCGTTGAACTTCTCGATGAACCGCAGAAACGAGGCTGGATACTGCATGGGGATGCACGCCTTTCATTGCGAATATCCCCTTCATCGTAACACAGTTTGGCAAATCCTGAAATCCTGGCAAAACGCTTGCAAGCCGTCATGTTTATTTTATATCGAAACTTCACCAATGAGCAGGGTGTCCTGGGCCTTCTTCAGGAGGAACGGCCGCGTATCTGCCGAAAATTTTTTGCTGTATCAGGATGACAGATCTTGATGTTTATACTGTAAAAAGCAATGTGTTGAATGAGAAAGGAATGGATTTCCTGTGGCCAATGAACTTTTTGACAACTTTCCCCTGTGGGCTGCACTGATTGCCATTGGAATTGCCCAATTCATCAAAATCCCCCTTCACTTTTTTGTCACCGGGAAATGGCATTGGCCGTTGCTGTTCAGCACCGGGGGCATGCCCAGTTCCCACTCGTCCGCCGTCACCGCACTTTCTACGGCGGTAGGCATACGCGAAGGCTTCGGCAGCAACATGTTTGCCATTGCCGCCATTCTGGGGATCATCGTCATGTTTGACGCGGCCGGTGTGCGCCGCCACGCCGGCATGCAGGCGGTCGTGCTGAACAAGCTCGTGGACGAGTTCAACCATTTGCTGGAAAGCATGAAGACGTTCAAGCGGCGGCAAAACCCGGAAAAAACCAAAAAACTGAAGGAACTGCTCGGCCATCAGCCAACCGAAGTCTTTGCCGGCGGAACGTTGGGCATCGCCGTCGCGCTGCTCGTTTACCCGCTGTTTTCCTAGAAAACAAGGCGAAAGGCCGCTGCCTGAATGGCTAAGGCTGGTTGGGCGGGCTGTCCCCCGGAAACTGACCGCTGTCTGCGCAAAAAAACGTTCAGGCCCCGTGACAGGTTGCCTGAACGTTTTTGTGTTCTTTCATGTTCCGACGCGCTCCCCGCCGCTTGCTTCCTGCGTCATTCGTCCGCTTCGGCCAGGGCAGCGATGCCTTTTTTGTTGAGCGAATCGAGGAATGCTTCCGTCACCTTGCCGTCTCCCCGTTTGACGACGTAGACGTCCAGCGACTTTTTCCCCCACTGCGCAAACACGTCCTGTTTTGTTTCAAAGTAGAGATCGATCTTGTTGCCGCGGATCGCGGCTCCCTTGTCCGCGACCACGCCGTATCCGTACCCGGGGATGTACAGAACCGTCCCCAGCGGAAACACGTTCAGGTCTGCGGCGATAGTGGAATATTCGTCCCTGCGCACCCTGACACCCGAATAGGTGATGCCGTAGGAAGGGTGCGACGGGGTTTTTCCGGTTGATTCGTACCCCGCGGAATAGCCGGTGGCGACTACGCGGACTTTCGGATATTGTTCCAATTGCAATCCTGTTTTATCGATCACTTGGGAAAGAGAGCCGACGGAAACGGTTCGTTTCTTGACCACGCGCTGCCCTTCCTTGATTTCAAACACTCCAAATGTGGAACGGGTACTTTTCCCTTTCCCCATGACATTATAGCTGTATCCGTCGCCAGTCAAAAAAGTCAGGACAAGAAAACAGGTGACGAGGATACTGGCTATCCGTTTTGGATTCATTCTCTGGTATACCTCCTCTCGGTTCTAGTCTTGTCCGGCCGAAGAGGAAAATATACACAAATCTCCACCCGTTCCAATAATGCTCAACCTGTCTGCAAGGAAACAAAAAACAGACCTTTGCCACAGGTCTGCTGACTTCCTCCACTCTGAAAACACGTGGTATCTAAAACATGCGGTATCCTTTTTTACGCAAGGTTTGAATCGTCCATCCGCTGCCCGCCGTTCCCAATATTCCGCAGGCGAGGATCACGATGTCCCAGATCCCCGGAACAATCTGCTGATAGATCAGGGTTCCCGCCACGACTGCCGCAGCGAAGACCACCGGCATCCAGGTTGTCCGCAAAATCATGTTGAAAATAAAGCCGATTCCAAAGCCGAGAACGGCAAACAAGACGATCGAGACGACAAACTGCAGCACGTTCATAAGATCCGTATACCTCCTGCCCCCTCTTCACCAAGCAACACCAGAAGAAGAAATTCGTCGAATCCAAGTGTAACCAAATCTGTCAGACAGGTCAATAACAGCTTCCGGCAGAGGAAGAGCGGCTCACAGCTTGCACCCGGCGCGTCCAAAAAGACGTCCTGCAAAGGGCAACAAAAAAGGGGCCTCAGCCCGTACTGATTTGCCCCTGTGATCCCGCTGCACATGCGTGCACATTGCGTCTTTACAGTTTTACCTTTTTCAGCGCCAGTCCAATCCCGCCGATTTTGTGCAGGTAGCGCAGGTCGCTCGCTTTTTTCATCAGCGCGGCAGTGGGGCCAAAGAGCTTTTTCGACCCGACCTGCCCAATCCCTTCGCCCTTGCCCAGGGAAGCGAGGGTTCCCTGCAGGTGCGGAACGAATTTTTGCGGAAGTTCGCCGCGCACAATCGCAACCAAGTTGTCTCCCAGCGTTTCCCCTTCCTGGACGGCAATCTGGGCCGTGGGCGGATAGGGGCGTCCCTGCTCGTTGAAGATCAGGGCGCAGTCGCCGACGACAAAGACGTTTTCATAGCCGGGCGCACGCAGGTATTCGTCCACTTTCACACGTCCGCGCACCACTTCAAACCCGGATTTTTCCACGATGCTGTTGCCGCGGACGCCGGCCGCCCAGATGACGGTCTTGGACTTGATTTCCTCGCCGTTTGCCAGCACGACGCCATCAGCCGTGCACTGCTTGATCGGCGTGCCGATCTTGAATTGAATGCCCTTCTTCTCCAAAACCTCCACCGCGTATTGCACCAGTTCAGGGTCGAAGCCGGGCAATGCGGTTGGCGCCGCTTCGATGCAGTAGACTTTCACCTGTTCCGGATCCACGTCGAACTCCCGGCACAATTCCGGAATCCGGTCGCCCAGCTCGCCGCAGAACTCAATCCCGGTAAAGCCCGCGCCGCCCACCACGAAGGTGAGGTAATCCGTGCGTCCCGGCTCGTTTTTGGATTTGGAAAACATGTATTCGATATGCTCGCGAATCATGCGGACAGAGTTGATGCTGCGGATGCTGAATGCGTGCTCCTTCAGCCCCTCAATGCCAAACGTCTCCGGCTCGCTGCCGAGTCCGATCACCAGGTAGTCGTAGGAGAGCACTTCTCCGCTCTCCAGCGTCACGGTTTGCTCCTTGGGCTGGATGGAAACGACGGTTCCCTTGACCAGGTTGATTTTGTCCCTGTCGATGATCTCATCCAGGTAGACGCGCGCACGATCGGCCGAAGATGTCCCCGCGGCAGGTTCGTGCAGCCAGGTCGTGAGGTAATGGTAGCTGTGCTTGTTCACCAGCGTCACATCTGCTTCGTTGTAATTCAGTTTCTTTTGCAGTTGCAGTGTGGTCAGCAGGCCTCCGTAACCGGCGCCAAGAATCAGGATTTTAGGTGTGCTCATGGTATCCCTTCCATTCCGTAAAGAGTGATCGACAGGTGGAAGACTGCGACAAATTTCACCGAATTCTTCAGTAGTAGGATGCCCACGATGCTGTTTCTTGGCACGAAAGTTTGATTTGTCCCGGAACATTTCCACCTGTGAAAAAATGCACAAGGTAAAACAGACAAATTGTGAAGATTTCTTTACAATCATCTCCATCTTATCTGCTGGAAATGGGATTTGCAAGCTCTTTTTCGCGAATATTCGCAGAATATTTACTTTTTTACAGCTGGAAGTATGGGTATAATGAGGAAGGAGTTCGTTTCGACAATTCTATCAGCCGGGGGTGCTTGGATTGACTTTTCCAAACAAGGACGAGCAACTATACGACATTACGATTGTCGGGGGCGGTCCCGCCGGGTTGTTCGCCGCGTTCTACGGCGGGATGCGGCAAGCAACCGTGAAAATCATCGAAAGTATGCCCCAGTTGGGCGGACAGCTTTCCGCCCTCTATCCGGAGAAATACATATACGATGTAGCCGGATTTCCCAAAGTGTTGGCCCAGGATTTGATCAACAACCTGAAAGAACAGCTTTCCCGTTTCCAACAGCGCATCTGCCTGGAAGAAAAAGTGGAGAACGTGGCCAAAAAAGAAGACAACGTGTTTGAAATTACCACGGACAAAGGAATTCACTATTCCCGGGCAGTTATCATCACGGCTGGAGTTGGAGCTTTTGAACCCCGCCGTCTGGAGCTTCCGGATGCCGTCAAATACGAAAAGACAAACCTGCACTACTTCGTGACCGATCTGAACTCCTTCAAGGGAAAGCGCGTCGCGGTCATCGGCGGCGGCGATTCCGCCGTGGACTGGTCGCTGATGCTGGAACCAATCGCCAAGGAAGTGACGATCGTCCACCGCAGGGACAAATTCCGCGCCCATGAGCACAGCGTGGAACAACTTCTCTCCTCCCGGGTGAAGGTCGCCACTCCGTACGAAGTGGCTGCCTTGCACGGCGAAGAAAAAATCGAACGGATCACGCTGAAGAACAACGTCACCAAGGAAGAGATGGACCTGGAAGTGGACGACGTGATCGTCAACTTCGGCTTTATCTCCTCCCTGGGGCCGATCAAAAACTGGGGATTGGAGCTGGAAAAGGGAGCGATCGTCGTCAACTCCCGCATGGAAACCAACATCCCGGGGATCTACGCCGCCGGCGACATCGCCACCTATCCCGGTAAGGTAAAACTGATTGCGGTTGGGTTTGGCGAAGCGCCGACAGCCGTCAACAACGCCATCGCCTACATCAATCCCAACGCGAAAGTGCAGCCCGGCCATTCCTCCAGCATGGACAACTTCAAAGCCTGAGCGCACCCGCCACTAAAGCCCTGTGCCTCCCGCCCGAGAGCGCACAGGGCTTTTGCCTGTCCTCTTTCCATCATAACTTTGATTGGAACGGAAACACTAGGGAGGAAATGCCCTGGGAGGTGTCAACATGAATGGTTTGTGTCCCGTGTGCAACGGCTTCTCTCCGCTGCAGGCGGCCTGCCCGCGCTGTGCCCATCCCCTGGAAGACGGCGGAAGACTGTACGATTACTACGGCGACTACAGCCCTTACCGGGAAATTGACGATGCCAAGCTGGACAACGGCTATCCGGACCAGCAGCTCCACCTCTGCCTGCACTTGTGCTGGTGTCCCCATTGCCAAACCGAACGCATCGCCGCTGTTCAGGAACAACAGGCGGATGAAAAACGGGTGTCCCTCCAGCGAAATTAGCAAAACCGCCGGGGAAGCACCCGTTTGCTTGAACTTATTTTTTCAGCTCTTTCAGTTTTTCCGCCAGGCGTTCGTTTTTGGCCTTCATTTCCTCCAGCAGTTTGGGCAAAACCGCCTTGATTCTTGCCGCTTCGCCGGATTCGATCGCCGCATCGAACTCTTCGTGGACGGCCCGGAACTTCTCCATCTGCGCCTGACGCTTTGCCTCATCCGCTGTTTTCCCGGGAAAATTCTTCTCCTTCCACTCCTGCAGTTTTTGCTTCATCTGCTCGACGGTCATTTCCCCTTTTTCCACCTTGGCTTTCAGCTGTTCTTTCAGCTCACGGCGTTCCTCCCGTTTCGCCAGCCACTCCCGGCTTTTCCCGGATGCGGCCCGGGCCTCCCTCACCTCCGCAATGAGCCGGTCGCGCTCCTTCAACACTTCCTTCCATTCCTCCAGGTCATCCGGCGTGTACTTTTCCGCCAGCAGCGTCATGTACATGTTTTGATGAGCGGTCATGCGCTTCCGGAACGAATGATGACCTCCCCGGTCGGACTGCGCCTTCTCCGAAATTGCGCTGCCCGACACGGTATGCTCTTTCGCAAGCGCGCTGCCATCCGCAGCATATCCGCTGACCGGCAGTGCCGCACCGATCAGCAACGCAGCGGCAATCACTCCCTGTTTCCATTTTTTCATCTTTTTCCTCACTCCTTCAGATGAACTGTCTTCCTGCTCAAAACGGGCGAAGTTCTTCCCGATCCAGTCCCAGCCTGTCGACGAGTCCCATCTGCTGCAGGTCGCTTCTCGTCTTCGGCGTCCCCAGCCGGTACAACATCTGGTAAATGGCGCGCAGGTTGTCATCGTACTCGTCATTGTCCCGGTCCGGCATGTCCGACCACAACGTGTGTCCATGCATCCACATCATGAAATCGCCGTGTTTGCAGTTATCCATCAGGTCGCGGAGCATGCCGGCCTCCACTTCGCTGGCTTCAATCTCGAAATCGTAGGTATGCTCCCCCTTGACATCACGGATTTCGGCAACCGTTGTCCCCGACTGCAGCGTGACGTAATAGCGCTTTTTCTCCAGCTCGGCCCATCTCCTTTTCCTAAACTGGTCCTTTCCAAACGAGTTCAGTATTACCATGCGCCAACAAAAGGGAAAATATGTATTTTTGCATAAAAAAAGCACCTCGCCCCGCTCTTTCAGACAGGACAAAGTGCTTGGAACCCTTGTTGACTATTTCACGACCAGTTTGGCCACCATCTTGCCGTGGTCAGGTCCGCAAATCACGTTGCAATAAATGACGTACTCGCCTGGTTCGTCCACCTTCAGGGTTTGGCTGCCTTCCTTTTCGATGTTTACGTCCAGCCCTTGAATGCCGATCCCGTGATACCCTTCCACGGACTTGAAGTTGATCGTGAACGTCTCGCCCGCTTTCACCTCAAAGCGATCCTGGTTAAACTTCCAGTTGCTCGCCTCGATATTGATCTGCGGGCCGTTCCCAGAAACGGGAGCAGGTTGGCTGTTTGCGGCCTGTTTTTCCTGGCCGGAACCGCAAGCTGCCGCCAGCACCGCAGACAAAGCAATTGCCGGCACCAGCAAACCCCACTTTTTCTTCATCCAACCCCATCCTTTTGCCAACTCTTGCTACTCTTCATTGTAACGAAACAATAGCGGAAGAAATGTGAAAAAATCATGACAAATTGTCGAAAGGGAAAAGAAAGTTTGTCAATGCCTCACTATTCTGATAAATTTGTCATGAATCGACAAAAACCAAGTAGCAACGGAGGAACCTTGATGAGCAGATGGCAAAACCCGAAACAACTGATTGAACTGTTGTGCGACCTTGTGCAAATCCCCAGCGTGAGCGGCTCTGCGGCGGAACGCGGCATGTCGGCCGCAATTGTCGAACACTTGCGCACGCTTCCCTACTTCCAAAAGCATCCCTCCCACCTTCAGACACACCCTGCCGAAGATGGACGCCACCTGGTCACCGCACTGGCCAAAAAGCCGGGTGTCAAGGAAACCGTCATTCTCATCAGCCATTTTGACGTGGTGGACGTGGGGGACTACGGAGTCTGGCAGGCGCACGCTTTTGACCCGAAGTCCCTGACCAGGATCTTCCGCGAGCGGCTGGGCGAACTGCCGGATGATGCGCGGAAAGACCTGGAAAGCGGCAACTGGCTGTTTGGCAGAGGCACGATGGACATGAAATGCGGGCTGGCCCTGCACATGTCACTGATCGAACGCGCCTGCAACGGCGATTTTTCCGGCAACCTGCTGCTCGTCACCGTCCCCGACGAAGAGGTCAATTCCGTCGGCATGCGCGCCGCCGTCCCTGTTCTTCTCCGCCTGGCGGAAGAATTCGGGCTGGACTACGTCACCGTGCTCAATTCGGAGCCGATGTTCAGCCGCTATCCCGGCGACACCGGCCACTATTTGTACACCGGCTCGATCGGCAAGCTGCTTCCCGGCTTCCTCTGCTACGGAAAGGAAACCCATGTCGGAGAACCGCTGGCCGGACTCAACGCCAATTTCATGGCGTCGATGGTCACCCGCGAGATCGAGCTGAACACCGCTTTTTGCGAAGCGGCAGCCGGCGAAGTGACGGCACCTCCGACCAACCTGCTGCAAAAAGGTCTGAAAAAGGAGTATTCCGTGCAGATCCCGCACCGTGCCGTCACCTTGTTTAATCTGTTTTTGCTGGAAAAACAAATCGGGGAAATCACGGAGTCGCTGCTCGCCGCAGCGCGAACCGCAGCGGAGAAGATCAAGCGCAGATACACGGAACAAGCGGCCGCGTTCAGCCGGTACGGGTCCTTCACACCGCCCGAGCTGTCCATTGCCGTTTTGACCTACGAAGAATTGTTTGCCCACGCGGTCCGCACCCACGGGCGCGAGCGGGTGCAAGCGATGCAGCAGGAGCTTTTGGCCCGGCGCGGCGGCAAGGATGACCGCGAAGTGACCATCGAATTGGTAGACCAGTTGGCGGTCCTTTGCAAGGAGCTCTCCCCGATGATCGTCCTGTTCTACGCGCCTCCGTTCTATCCGGCCATCCATTCCGGCAACCATCCGCTGATCCGCCAGACGGCTGAAGAATTGGAAGCCTACGCCGCACAACGGCACGGCATCCGCCTGCAACGACAGGCCTACTTTGGCGGCATCTCCGATTTGAGCTACTGCGGGTTGCAATACCCGGCATCGTCCATGCAACCGCTCGTCGCCAACATGCCGCTTTGGGAAAGGGGCTACTCCATACCGCTGCAGGAGCTGGAAGCCTTTCAGGTGCCCGTCCTCAACGTTGGCCCGGTTGGCCGGGATGCCCACAAGTGGACAGAGCGGCTGGATGTGGAATTCGCATTTGTCACCTTGAAAGAGATGCTAGCTCATTGCGTGGAAAGGCTGCTGACAAACAGCAGGAGAATGGTTTCGCCAAATTCTCTTTCCAGCGGGCAAGAGTAAGGCGAGGATTCAAGAAAAAGGCTTTCGGCAGAAAAAAAACGGAAGCCCCGGCGACGCGGGCAGTTGCGTTGCCGGGGCGAAACGGATTTACCCGATCCTTTCGCAAACATCGGATACAAGGTTGCAATTGTTCAATTTTCGCACCGCATTGTTGACGCTGTCATCCGCCATCTGCCGGCGGCTTTCCAAAACATGCGGGAAGGCTTTCCGGTCAGACTCCGCTCAGCTCAACGGATGGGAAAAACGCTGCAGTGGCGCAGCTCAATCGTCGCACTTTTCCGCCTTGCCCTCCGCCAGCGCCGTCCGAAACGACGCCCCGCAGCCGCAGGAGGCAATCGCGTTGGGGTTGTGGATGGTGAAGCCGCCCCCCAGCATCGACTCCTTGTAATCGATTTCCGTGCCTTGGATGTATAAATAACTGTCCTGATCGACGACAATTTTGATTCCATCCTGATAGAAGGTGTGGTCGCCTTCCTTCATCTCCTGATCCCAACCAATGCCGTAGGTAAAGCCGCTGCATCCGCCGGGCCGCACGCCTACGCGCAGAAAAATGTCGGGTTTGTTTTCAGCCGCCAACATTTCCCTTACTTTCTGACTGGCCTTCTCTGTCAATGTAATCATGCATCTTTCCCTCCTTTGCCAGAGTAACCGGAGAAACTGTCTCCACAGCTTCAGTATACCGAAGAAGCTGTCTCTCCCACAAGGTACCCCTGCACTTCGGTCGGTGATGCAGCAAAAAAAGAGGCCTGGATTTGCCTCTCCTCATGTCTCCCTTATGCAAAAAAAGCCTTGTTTTCCAACAGGTAAAAGCGATACGGCTTTTTGGTCTTGTTCACCCTGGACACGTTGTAATCCATTTGGTTGAGCTGGTTGTGAAGCTTGTCGATTTGCTCGCTGTATTCCAAAACCTTTGGGTGATTAAAGCCAAATTCAAGCGCCATATTTACCATACGCTGTCGAAGGAGTTCGATATTTTCCAGTAACTTTTCACGCATGAAGAAGCTCCTCCCAATCATCTCTTGTGCATTCGAGAATGCCATATAATAGTCTACAAGATTTTCAGGCATATCGCAAACATAAATTTCCTTTTTCGCCAGGGAAAAGCATCTTTTTTGCCGAGAAATGTAGTTTCTCCTTTTGCCGCAGTCGTATGCTGGTGAACTTCTGCTGTTGTTCGCTTCATCCAAGAAGTTTATAATGATAGTTGGCTTTTTATTGACAGAGCATTTTATTTTTTCGTAGAGGAAGGACGTGAACCGGATGACGCTGGAGACGCTTGCCATCCAGGACAAAACGCTGGCTAGCATCGCAGAAAAGGTGATCCATGGGGAACGGCTCAGCCTGGAAGACGGCGTTGCACTGTACAACTCCCATGATCTTTTGACGATCGGCCAATTGGCCAACTACGTAAACCAAAAGAAAAACGGCGACAATGTCTACTTTTTGCAAAACCTTTACATCAATCCGACAAATGTATGCGAGGCCCGCTGCAAATTTTGCGGTTTCCGCCGCGACCTCGGCGAAGACGGCGCCTATACGATGAACACGGAAGAATTGCTCGAATACGTGGAGAAGCGCTACCATCCCGGAATTCGCGAATTCCACATCGTGGGCGGACACAACCCGCACGTGCCGTTTGACTACTACGTGGAAAATCTGCGGACGCTGAAAAAAGCCTACCCGCATGTCACGCTGAAAGCATACACCGCAGCGGAAATCGAGTTTTTCTCCCGCCTCTCCGGCCTGTCTATCCGCGAAGTCCTGCAGGAACTGATGAAAGCAGGTCTGGCCACCCTGACTGGCGGCGGCGCGGAGATCCTGACAGAGCGCTACCGGATGAAAATGAGCCCGGACAAAGTCAGCACCGACATGTATCTGGAAGTGCACCGAACCGCTCACGAACTGGGCATGAAAACCCACACCACCATGCTGTACGGCTCGATTGAAACGCTGGAAGAGCGGATTATCCACATGCTGCGCCTGCGGGAACTCCAGGACGAGACACACGGCTTCATGGTCTTCATTCCGCTTGCTGTCCAGCCGATCAAAGTGACAGCCGGCATCAAGCGGCGCACCTCAGCAATCGACGACCTGAAAACGCTGGCCATCAGCCGCCTGATGATGGACAATTTCCAACACATCAAGGCGTACTTCATCAACATCGGCACTCAACTGACACAGGTTTCCCTGCAAATGGGAGTATCCGATGCCCACGGCACCCTGATTGAGGAGAGAATCAGCCACTCCGCAGGAGCGCTCACCCAACAGGCGTTGACCGTGGACGAACTGGTCTGGCTGATCAAGGGTGCCGGCAAACGGGCGCTGGAGCGCGACACTTTCTACAACGTGATCAAAGAGCACTAGGCAGACCTGAAGCACCGCAAGGCCAGCGGAGAAACCGGCAGCCTGACGGTTTTCCAGGCCTTCCGGCACAAAACAAAAACGCTTGTCCCAAGCCGTATCGGGCTGGACCAGCGTTTTGTTTTGTTCATCTCCGAACGTCAGGATGGGGCGAACAGCGCCGCCGCAAGCAGCCTTGTCCGGCCTACAGCGGAAAGTCTTCATCCAGTTCTTCTTCCTTCAGCCAGTTCTTCTTCCTTCAGCGCTTTTTTGATCTTCTCCAGCAGTTCATCTGCGTCTTCCGCCTGCACCAGCTTTCCGTTTACCAGCGCATACGGTTGCAGGCCGCACTCGCCGCAGTTGCCGAGACATCCGTACTCCAGCACGTCCACATCCAGATCCGGATCGTTTTCCAAAGTTTCCACGATCGCCGGCGCAAAGGTAGCGACATTGCTTGCACAAAACTCAATCAACGCTTTTATCAACTTCTGGTCACCTGCCAGTTGCCAAATGCCTTCACTTGACTTATTTTACCTCGAGTTGAAAGAAAATTCAGCGGCAAAATACGGATAAAAGATTCTCTTGCAATTTTGGCCAAACAGAACTAAAAATAGAGTGGGTGCTGTATAAAAACGGACTGAAGAAAGGACTAGACTTTCCATGAAACGACTTGTGATCCTTGGCGGAGGATACGGTGGTCTTCGTATCATTGAACGCGTCCTGTCATCCAATTTGCCAGACGACGTGGTGCTCACTCTCGTAGACCGGATGCCGTTTCACGGCTTGAAGACGGAGTACTACGCGCTGGCTGCTGGGACACAGCCGGAATCGAATTTGCGCGTGCCTTTCCCCAGCAACCCTCGTTTGACCGTAAAGTTCGGTGAAGTCGTCGAAGTGAATATGAACGAGCAACTTGTCAGATTTGCCGACGGGGACTCCCTTTCCTATGACTGGCTGGTGATCGGTCTCGGGTGTGAAGACCGTTACCACAACATCCCGGGCGCTGATCAGTTCACCTGTTCCATCCAGACGATGAGCTCCACCCGCCAGACTTACGCTGCCATCAACAGTTTGAAGCCTTATTCCACCGTAACCATTGTCGGTGGAGGTTTGAGCGGTGTGGAACTGGGCGCCGAACTGCGCGAGAGCCGCGCGGATTTGAACGTGCGAATCCTGGATCGCGGCCCCAGCATTTTGAGCCCGTTCCCGAAAAAGTTGCAGCAATACGCCTCACAGTGGTTCATTGAGCACCATGTCCAGCTTGTCTCCATGGCCAATGTGACCCGTGTTGAGCAAGGTGTGGTATACAACCACGATCAACCTTTGGAAAGCGACGTCATCGTTTGGACCGCCGGGATCCAGGCCAACCGTATCGTGCAAAATTTGCCGATCGAAAAAGACAACATCGGGCGTGCCAAGTTGAACGCATACCATCAGGTTCCATCACACCCCAATGTCTACATCGTCGGAGATTGCGCCAGCACGCCAACGGCACCGAGCGCTCAAACCGCCGAGATCCAAGGCGATCAGATCGCGCTGGTGCTGGTAAAGGACATCCGTGGTGAAGAGTTGCCTGCAACCATGCCGCCGCTCAAGCACAGAGGCTTTCTCGGATCGCTCGGCAAAAAGGAAGGATTTGCCTGCATGGGAAAGGTTTCACTGGTCGGTCAAATGGCGCGAATCATCAAGAGCGGGCAGCTTTGGTTGTACAAAAAGCACATGGGATAGTCAGACAAGTAAAACAAAACCTATTTGGCCCTAGTCCGTGGTCAAATAGGTTTTTTTCAGGAAAACAACAACTTTCATTCCTTTTCTACCCGCAAAATCGGAACTTTCTTCAGCTCGTACGTGCCTTCCAGCAGCGGCTCCTGAATGATTTTCAGTTTCAGCAAACTGGAAATTTTCCCCGGGTCCGCGCGTGACATCAGTCTCCAAAGAGCAGGATCGGGAAGCGCGTTGAACAGCTTGTCATCGTGGTAGTTGCGCCGCTCCTGGTAGCTGATCGTCAGCCGGTATTCTCCTTCCCTTGCCTGTCCGGCTTCCGCAAATGATTCCAGAATCCGGATGCGCAGTTTTTCCAATTCCTGCTCAACCTGCTTTTGTTTCTCCTTTAATTCGTAATAGCGCGCCAAAAGCGGTTCCATCAGCTCGTCCCCCTGTCAAAGATCTCGCATGATGGAACTATATGGCGGTTGCAGAAGCAATAGAACAGCCTCTTGCATCCAAAAGGAAAAATCCGCTGCGATGAACTCCCGGCAAATTCCCGCAATCCCGGCTGTTAGAAACATCGGACAAAAAAGACCGCCCCCCAAAACGGTGAAAGACGGCCTTTCCGTCAAAAATTGAAGTTTTTACCTGCCATCGCTTGAATTCTGCAACGGGACAAGCCCCAGTTCCTCCAGTCTGGCACATATGTCTTTCAGCCTGGGATTTCCCTCGCCGACAATTTCCCCGGAAATTACGACAAGCGGATACCACAAATCTTCTTCGCTGATCCGTCTCGCCCAGTTCCGGTCTTCTTCCGTCCGGGGATGCTGAAAATCGCAGTAGACAACCGTGACACTTCCGGCTCCGTACTTGCGGGAAAGTGCGGCCTGCAACCATTCGGCCGTTTCCCTGGCGGAAGGCAAATTGGCGCAGCTGGCGCATATTTGCTCCGTCCCGTACACTTTTACTTCCACAGCCATCGCGATGGTCACCGCCTGTTCGCCCTGGCCGCGGTCAGGAGAGGGCCTGTTCCAGATCCTCGATCAAATCCTCTACATCCTCAATCCCGACGGAAACGCGAATCAACCCGTCGGTAATTCCCAGTTCGGCGCGGCGTTCAGGCGGAATGGAGGCGTGTGTCATGCGCGCCGGCACGCTGATCAGGCTTTCTACCGCACCGAGCGATTCCGCCAGCGTAAAATACTTCACCTTTTTCAATACCTGCTCGGCGCGTTCGCCGCTGCCCACGTCAAAGGAGATCATCCCGCCGAAGCCGCGCGCCTGTTTTTGCATCAGTTCGTGTCCAGGATGGCTGTCCAGCCCCGGGTAAAGGACACGCTTGATGTCGCTGCGTTCCGAGAGCCATTTGGCCAGCGTGCGGGCGTTGTGCTCATGTTCTTCCATGCGCAGGCCCAGCGTCTTCATCCCGCGCAACAGCAACCAGGAATCCTGCGGGCCGAGGACGCCGCCGATGGCATTTTGCAGGAAATGGAGTTCTTCCCCAAGTTTGGAATCCTTTGTGATCACGAGCCCGGCCACGACATCGCTGTGACCGCCCAGGTACTTGGTCGCGCTGTGGTAGACGATGTCCGCTCCCAGTTCAAGCGGATTCTGCCAGTAGGGGGTCATGAAGGTGTTGTCCACGATCAAAAGCAGCCCCTTTTCCTTGGCCAGATCAGCCAGAGCGCGGATGTCGCTCACCTTCAGCAGCGGGTTGGTCGGCGTTTCCATGATGATTGCCCTGGTTTCCGGGCGAAGCGCCGCCTTTACCGCTTCCAGATCGCTCGTATCCACGAAGGTGGGCTCCAGCCCAAGACGGGCAAAGACGCGGGTAATGACGCGGTATGTGCCTCCGTATACGTCATCCCCGACAACCAGGTGGTCTCCCTTGTTGAACAACGACAAAACGGTGGAGAGAGCCGCCATCCCGGAGGCAAATGCCAAACCTCGCGCGCCTCCCTCCAGTTCGGCGATGTAGGTTTCCAGGGCATGGCGGGTCGGGTTGCCCGTGCGCGAGTATTCATACCCTTTGTGCACGCCGATCGCTTCCTGCTTGTACGTGCTTACCTGGTAGATGGGAACCGACACTGCACCCGTATGCGGGTCGCCTTCCACGCCGCCGTGAATCAACCGCGTTTTCATTCTCATCTTTAGATTCCTCCCTGATAGATTTTTTTGCTCAGGTAACGCTCACTGCTGTCCGGGAACATAACGACGATGTTTGTTCCCGGTTTTGCTTCCTTGGCTTCCCGCATGGCTGCAGCCATTGCCGCACCGGCAGAGCTTCCGATCAGCATTCCTTCCTTGGCCGCCAGTTGTTTGACCCAATCGAACGCCTCGACGTCGGGAATGGTGTGGATGGCGTCAAAGTAACTCGGGTCCATGAACGGCGGCAGGAATTCCATGCCGATGCCCTCGGTCTTGTGCGGTCCGGGTTGGCCGCCGTTCAGAATGGAACCCTCCGGCTCGACGATGACCGTCTTGATTGCAGGATTTTTTTCTTTCAGGTAGCGGGACGTCCCCATGAAGGTGCCGCCGGAACCCGCCCCGGCCACGAACACATGCACCTGTCCGTCCATCTGCTCCCAAATTTCCGGTCCAGTCGTTTTGTAGTGGGCCATCGGATTGGCAGGGTTGGCAAATTGCTGCGGAACAAACGCTCCCGGAATGGAGGCTGCCAGTTCCTCTGCCTTGGCGATAGCGCCCTTCATTCCCTGCTCCGTCGGGGTGTTGACCACCTCTGCCCCCAGTGCGCGCATCAATTCCTGCTTTTCCTCAGAGAACTTTTCCGGCACGCAGAAGATCACGCGATAACCCGTACCTACCGCTGCCAGAGCCAAACCGATGCCTGTGTTGCCCGCCGTCGGTTCGATAATCGTTCCGCCCGGTTTCAGCTGTCCGCTCTCCTCCGCGGCGCGGATCAACTCCATGCCCAGCCGGTCCTTGACGCTGCCGCCTGGATTAAAGTATTCCAACTTGGCAAACAGGCGGACACCGGCAGGAAGTTCAATCTGGGTGATTTCCACAATCGGGGTGTTTCCGATCAGTTCTTTGACACTGCGATATACGTTCACGTAACCTGTCTCCTTATCATATAGTCTTCACATAAGGTCTTCCTGTTCATTATAGCACGTGATCCGCACAAAGAGGGATGCGCCAAACATTCGGATTGTTCCGCGCCGCCCCTCCGGACGCGGAAAAGTGCAAACAGGGCAGGATAGCCATGGATTTATTCTAGTTTCCTGTATTATAATAGATTTAATGCTGGGAAAGGAGTGAGTAGCATGGATATGTACGATCAAGTACAGGAAGTAATCGATAAATTGCGTCCGTATCTGCAACGCGACGGCGGCGATGTGCAGCTCGTCGATGTGGAAAACGGCGTTGTCAAACTTCGCCTGATGGGAGCTTGCGGCAGTTGCCCATCGTCGACCATTACCCTGAAGGCAGGGATCGAACGCGCATTGATCGAAGAGGTCCCTGGCATTGTGGAAGTTCAACAAGTTTTCTAACTGATTGCTCAAAGCAGCTGCATCTTGCGCGGCTGCTTTTGTTTTTGCGCACCCCGCTTTCATCCCCTCTTACCCTCTGGCCGCAGACGTTTCCAGGACACGTTCCAAAAAGCGAATCACCCGGTTGGCGTACTCCCTCGTGTGTCTGGCGTAACTGCCGACGTGGCCGGCGTCCGGAACGAGCCACAAGCTGGACTCTGGGTGTTTAGCCAATGCATGCAGGCGTTTGCTGTCCTCGCAGGAGATGGTTTCATCCTTCGTCCCGTGGATGAACAAAATCGGTTTGTCGGCCTGTTGGACCGCCTGACAAGGCCTTACTTCACCCGGATTGGCTCCCAACAAAAGCGGCGACAGCATCAGAATCAACCGGTTGAAGGGAAAGGCGGGAAGACCTGTCCAGCGCGGCAGATTTTCCCGCAGGTACTCCGGCAGCGAGTAAAACGGAGAGTCTGCCACAATCGCGCCGACACGCTCATCCCGGCATCCGGCGAGAAGTGAAGCAGCCGCTCCCATGGAAAAGCCGACCAACCCCAGCGCATGGTTGGGGTGCAGGGCTTGTACATAGTCGATCGCGCCGCGCAAATCCTCCTGTTCCCTCAGGCCAATCGTCGTCAGGCCGTCACCCGATTTTCCCGCGTTGCGAAAGTCAAACATCAACACGTCATAGCCTGCTCCAACCAGTTCAGCCGCCAGCGACAGCGCCGGCAGGTGGGGTTCCAGCCGGTTCTGGCTGTAACCGTGCGCAAACACAAGCGTCTGGCGGCGCGGCACAACCCCGTGATCCGCAGCCGCTATGTACCAACCGGAAAGCGAAATCCCAGGCTCCCTGCTGGGGAAACGCACCTCTTTTACCCGATCCAGCCCGAAGTCTTTCGGGTCCATGTCCAGCGGCTTGCGCACCGGATGAGTCAGCTTCCAGATCACGCGCAGGGCAACCCCCGCCGCTGTCAGTCCGAGCGCGAGCAAAAGCAGAAGCAATCCGGCCATGGCATAGGCAAACATGCTCATACCGGGGTTAACGGCTCCTTTCCTCCCAGCACGGAAACAATGTTGGCCGCAGCCAGTCTGGCCATTTCCGTGCGCGCCTGGATCGTGGCGCTGCCGATGTGCGGCAGGGCGACCACGTTGGACAGGCGGAGCAGGGGATGATCGGAAGGAACCGGTTCTTGTTGAAACACGTCAAGACCGGCAGCCCAGATTTTGTTCTCCGTCAGGGCGCGGTACAGGGCGGTTTCGTCGACTGTTCCTCCCCGCGAGACGTTGACGAAAACGGCTGTGGGCTTCATCAGCGAAAATTCCCGCTCTCCCATCAACAGCCGCGTCTCCTCTGTCAAAGGCGTCAGCAGGATGACGTGATCCGCCTGTCGGAGAAGATCCTCCAAACTGGCCCATTTCGCGCCGATTCGCGCTTCCGCTTCCGGCTTCCGCCTGCGGTTGTGATAGAGGATGTTCATGGCAAAGCCTTTTGCCCGCATCGCCACCGCTTCGCCGATTCTCCCCATCCCGATGATTCCCAGCGTGGTCCCGTACACGCTTTGGCCGGTCATCAATCCGGGACTCCAGGAAGTCCACCGGCCCTCGCGCACAAACCGGTCGGCTTCCGGCAATCGCCGCGCCGCGGCCATCAACAGAGCGAAAGCCAGATCGGCGGTCGCTTCGGTCAGCACGTCAGGCGTGTTGGTGACGATCACGCTGCGGCGCTTGCAGGCTTCCCTGTCGATGTTGTCGTAACCGACAGCCATATTGGCGACAATCCGCAAGCTTCCAGCCCGCATCAGCAACTCTTCGTCCACCTTTTCCGTCAACATGGCGAGTATGGCGTCCGCCTGCTCCGCCTTTTGCAAAAATGCCTCCCTCGGAATGGGGCGATCCTCTTCCCAAACCTCGACATCTGCGGATTCCTTCAGCAGGGATATGGCTTCATCCGCGATTCTTCTCGTTACCAGCACTCTCGGTTTTTTCATCTTCATACCTCCACAACCAATCAATTTGCGGAATTGACACACCGTACTGCTGCATGATTGCCTGCGGATACCGACGCAATGCCACTTCCATTCGTTCCATCTCTGCCTCCAGCTGGGCCTGCCATGCCTCTCCGTCCACCTCCTGGCGCTCCTCGGGCGGCAACTGTTGGTAGGTTTCCACCAGCTTGAGGAATCTGCCCGGGTAGAGAAGCAAGGCGTAAATCACCGCATACTCTCGTTCCAGCAGGGGAGAGACGCTGTTGTACCCGTCCAGAAAGCGGATCGCTTCCTCGTCGCGCCAACCGTTGCGCCTGCTCTCTGCCTTTAACCATTGTCCAATATCCCGCGCGCGCATATCAAGTACCCAGTTCCATTCTCCGCCAAGCAACGGCCGCATTTGTTCGTTCCAGCGAAAATAGCCCTGTCCGAAGCTCTGAAAGGCCACCCTGCCAAATTGGGCGGTTTGCCGAACCATCTGCTCATACCCTGCTTCGTGCAAATAGCGGAGGGCGGTCTCCCCAAGCTGATGGACGTACGTGTAGCTGGTGAGCAAATAGTGATCCATGGCCGTAAGCTCTGTCCACGCCTTTTCCAGTTCATCCAGGCAGTAGTCGTATTGGCGCAACCTCCGCCCCCACATGCCAGGCCAGTTGCCCAACGAGCTGAAGGAAAACAGCAGCTTTTCCCTGGGAATCGCGGCAGTCGCCTGATGAAATGCAGCCAGCGTCTGCCCGCAGGCAAAAGGATAATCTTCCGGTTCTGCCTCCCGCACTCCCCGGTAGAGGTAAAACATTTGCTCATCCTGTGTCACGTGGCGCAGGCCTTCCCTGTTCCTCACCAGCTTCAGCAAGCCGATTTCCGTCTGCTGAGCCAGTTGCTGGCGGATCCGTTCTACTAATTTCCCCTTGTATCGGAAATTGGCCGGAGCATCGTACAGGTAAAACAATCCCTGGTCCGTCTCCAGCACCCTGGCTGCCCCTTCCTCCCTCATCCCGTGAATGACGATGCCGTATTCCTCTTCCAGAAAGGCTTTCTCCTCCATCTTTTCCAACCTCCCTGCACACACCTTCTTGCCGCATTGTATGTGAATGCCCCGGGATAGGTGCCTACCCGTATACAGATACTACGGTCAAATCCGCACCAGGCTGGCGCTGTGCAAGCCTAAATCTGGAAAAGGAGGAACGAGAGTGGCAGACTCCCTGAACACCCATTCCTGCTTGCAAGTTGTCGTGGACCTGTTGAATCGGCGCGGCGTCAAACTGGAAGACATCGCCGAACTCGTGCTGTTTCTGCAAAAGGAATACGTTCCCGGCATCACGCTGGATTACTGTCTGGAAAGCGTGCAGGCGGTGCTGAAAAAAAGAGAGGTGCAAAACGCGCTCCTGACCGGAATCCAATTGGACATGCTGGCCGAGGAAGGGAAACTATTGCCGGAGTTGCAGGAGATCATCGAGCGTGACGAGCCGCTCTACGGCATTGATGAAGTGATGGCGCTGGCCATCGTCAACTTGTACGGAAGTATCGGCTTTACCAACTTCGGCTATGTGGACAAGTTGAAGCACGGTGTGCTCGCCTGGCTGAACAGCAAACAGGCGGGGGTCCACACGTTTCTCGACGATCTCGTCGGCGCCGTTGCCGCGGCAGCCTCCAGCCGAATCGCGCACCGGCAAAAACAAAAGGAAGAATGCCTAGCCGCCGATCCGCCCCAGCCATTCGAATAGGTCGCGGGCGACATGGGTGGGGCGGATCGGGGAACTGGCCGCCTCTTCCGCTGTGGAATACCCGGTCAGGACGAGCAGACTGTCGATGCCGCTCTTAACTCCCGCTTCGATGTCGGTATGCAAATTGTCTCCCACGATCAACGTCTCTTGGGCGGACACCCCCAGTTTTTGCAAGGCGTACCCGACGATAATCGGTTCCGGTTTGCCCACCACGACCGGCTTTGCCGCAGACGCCACCGAGACAGCTGCCACCAGCGATCCGGCGCCGGGAAAAAGGCCGTTTTCCCGCGGCACGGCGGCATCGCTGTTGGTTGCGATCAACACCGCCCCGTTGCGCACGGCCCGGGAGGCGATCGCCAGCTTGTCATAGGTAAAGGAGCGGTCGATCCCGACAATGACGTAGTGCGGCTGCTTTTCGTCGAGGACAAATCCGGCCTTCAGGATCTCCTCCCGCAGCCCGTCTTCGCCGATTACGTAGACCCGAGTCCCTGCCTCGGCACGCTCGCGCAAATACTGCGCTGTCGCCATGGCCGAGGTGTACACCTCCTCCTGGGCGGCATCAATGCCCATATTTTGCAGCTTTTCCGCCACCTGCCGGGGAGTGACGGCCGCATTGTTGGTCAAAAACAGGTAAGGGATCTGCTCCTGTTTCAAATGACGCAAAAAGACGGCCGCACCGGGAATGGCTTCGTTGCCGCGGTAAATCGTTCCATCCAGATCAAGCAAATAACCCCTGTAGTTTTTTACTTTCATGCCCGTTTCATCCTCTGCTCCCAAAATGTAAACTTTTTCCCTTTTTCCTGCTGCCCCTGCCTGAAAACCGCCGGGACAGATTCATCCGGACGCGATACCTTTCCATGCAAAAAAGGGAGTCTTGCGCAAACCCGTGATTGCTCAAGACCCCCTATCGCTTATTGTTCCTTGATTTCAAACACGCACTTGTCCCCGCCTTTGGCCATGCACGATGTTTGCTCCACCTGGGCGTTCAGCACGCGCCGGAATAAGGAAAGCTCACAGTTGCACGCCTGGTTGAATTCACGCGCAATCTGCGAAATCGGACAGTTGAATTCCCGAAAAACAAAACCGTCGCCCGACTCCATTTTTTCCCACTGGACCATGTATCCTTTTTCGTTTTGCAACTCGGCAAGTTTGGCTACGCGGTCCTCCAGGTCTCCCTGGATGTGCGGCCGGTAAGCTTCTTCCAGCCGATTTTCGCGACGGCGAAACAGCAACTCCACTTTTTCGATTCCATCTATATCCTGCAAGTCTCGAAGAAAATCAAGGGTTAGATGAGAATAATTGCGGGGAAAGAGTTCGTCTGCCTCTGGCGACAGAGAATACACATTGGTCGGGCGTCCCATCGCCTGGCGCACCAGCGTTGACTTGATCAGGCTGTCCCGTTCCAACGTGTTGAGGTGACGCCTTACCGCCATTTCCGTAATCCCGAGATCGACGGCCATGTCGCTGACCGTAAGCGAGCCTTTCACCTTGAGCATGTGCAGAATCTGATCACGGGTGGACGTTCCCTCTTTTGTCATGACTATCACCGCCCTTTCCCTCTATTGTACCTGATTTCGACATCTTAGTAAACAAAGGAAAAGGTTTTGTATAAAAAATCCGCCCGCTGCTCAAAACAGCTCTTTCTCAATGTATGCGCGCACAACGGGGCCAAACTGGCGGAAACTGTCCAGCACCTCACCCACCAGGGCAAACATTTCCTTTACCGGAACGCTGGTGTATTCGTTCACCAGATGGCGGCGAAATTCGACCGCTTTTGTCAGCAAACGCGCCTGTTCTTCGCCAATGACCTGTTCATCCCGCAAGATATCCACGATATCCGCATAACTTCCCGGATCGCGCATGATGAACCCGTCGATCAAGGCATTTCCCACGTCAATTACAGCCTCAATCGACAGGTGCAGCGCCCGTTCCATCGCGGCGACCGCCACATCGTCGGCCAACACCTGTTCCGCGCCGCGTCCGGTCAGCTCTTCCAACAGCCGAATCGACTTCTCCAAATGTTGCAATACCTGGTCAATTCGTTTTGTATTTACGTTGTACATGGGATTCTCCTTATTTCTGCTTTTTTGCTTTTCGTTTGGCATAAAAAGCCGTAATGACAAAGGTTAAAACCAGGACGAGGAGAACCAGTTCCCCTTCCTGCAGGTAGGAATTGTCCAAGGACTTCACCCCTTTTCCTCACCAGTATACCAAATTTGTACCCTCTGTCACGAACGGGACTTGTCTTGTGATACAATGGAGCCATACTGATTGGCGCTCATTTGCAACGGCAAACCCGGCGCTTCTCTCCGTGCCTGGACAATTTTGCCGGAGATGTGCCGAAAACTTCACTGTACACAGGGGGAAATCTATGGCCCAGGATTTGCTTTATCTGTACGATGAAACGGAAGAAACCAAAACGCGGTTCGTCAGTTTCATCGGCGAGGTGACGCGCTACGACCTCGCCATCATCGAAACCAAACGCTTTTACGGAAAAAAACTGGTCATCAACATCCAGAACGGACGTTCCGCCATCATTGGCAAAGACGATTTGAAGGAGGAAGGATATCTGGAATACGCCTTCCGATTGAACGAACAGGAAGCGGAGGAACTGCATTCGTTTTTGGTGACCGTCATCTAGCAGGAACCAGACAGGGAGGGAGCCGGATCTCCCTCCCTGCGGCCATTCAAACCGCCCATTTTGCCGGGACAACGCTCCGACAGGGCGAATACCCCGTATACTGCTACTGCACATCAGACATGAGAGGAGTGCAGAGCGCAAAATGCAACCTTATCAACCCGAATTTTCTCCTTACCAGCAAGGGTATGGCAATGACCAGGGGTACCAGGAGTTTCAATCCCTGCCGGAAGATCAGGCGCATCCCGTCATGTTCCGCCGCGGAAGGCGCCATATCGACTTCTTCTTCCCCATCTTCCTTCCTTGGTATCCCTATCCCTACCCTTACTTTTACACGTACCCCTATCCCTACGGCTGGTTCTGGTAAGTCAAGACACAAAAAGCAACAAGCCCCTTTTTTCGGGGAGCTTGTTGCTTTTTTCATTCATCAGTAATCGCGCTTGGGCTGGTTTGAAGCGCTGGAAACCTTGTCACGCTCCCGGTTGTGGCGAGCCTGGTTGTGCCGTTTCTCCCTTGCGCCTCCGCCTTCCTTGCCGTGCTTTTCCAACTTCTCCCTGGCTGCTCTTGGCTTGTCCGCGCGTTCTCCGCGTCCGGAACGGAAATCTGCGGACGTTCCGTTGGCGCGTTCCGGCCTGTCCTGTTTGTTGTGACGCGAGTAAAAGCGTCGGCGTTCCTTCTGTTCCGGAATGGATTCTTCCCGCCCGCTCAAGGGACGAGCCTCGTCATCGCCGGCATCGCACGTCCGATTCTCTGTCCCTGGAGCAGGCTTCACCTTTTGCAGGACAAAATACGGACAACCAAAATTGCAAAACTCTTGCAGATATTCATCCAGAGCGGAGATTCGCTGTTCGAACGGCACTTTGCGGTTGCTGTCCGAATAGAACCCTCGCAGGCGAAGTTGACCGTAGCCCCAATCGCCCACGATGTAGTCGTACTTGTCAAGAATGTCGCTGTATCGATTCTTGAATGCTTCCGGGTTCCAGCCATCGCGATTTTCTTCTATGACTTCATATGTACCGGCTTGCGTGCGAATCAATTCCGCTTCCTCCTTGCTCCCACGGCATATTACGAACATCTTACCATATTTCCCGCAACGAGAGCTAAAATTCCCACGAAAACGCGACAGATTCGTGGACATTCTATCACCTAAGGGGGGTGTTCACATTGAGCACAAAATGGCTCATTCCAGCAATCGCAGGAATCGCATTGATGGTTTCCGCTTGTGGCAACAACGCAGCGCCGAACTACACCAATCCCAACAATACCACTCTGACCCAACGGGCTGGTACCGGATACGGCGCTGACGGGATGGGCGTTCGCAACTGGACAGGCTACAACACGACCGGCGCCGGGACCAACACGGGAACTCCCTACGGGTCAAGCGCCACCGACCGCACAGGCTTTGGCGCCTACACCACCAAAACCTACGGTACCGGGGTTACCCGCAACGGCAACGCTGGCAACGATCGAAACATCCTCGGGTTCAGCACAGACGGCAACCGAAACAACGGCAATGGCGGCATTTTCGACTGGAACCGAGACAACAACTACGGTCTGGGAACCATGTACGGCCCCGGCGGAAGCGGGTACAACAACTACCCGGCCAACCGAACAGGCGGACGGGACACTTACAATGACTACAATGCCTTTACCAGCGGAAATCGCCCGTATCACGCCTACCCCGACGGCCGCGCGTACGTTGACTCCATTTACCAAACGCAGTCTGCCGGCCGCGGCAGCATGTGGACGATGCGGACGGGAATGGCGCGGCTGGGATATGCGCAAGTGGACCGCAACCGAATTCAAACCAACGGACTGGATCAAGTCTACGTCGACCGTGACGCCTTGGCCAAGGCGATCGGCAACGTGACGGCCAGCTGCCCGGGCGTTCAGCGTTCCACCGTTCTGGTAACCGACGAAGAGATCCTGGTCGGACTGCAGACCACCGGAAAGGACGGCAAGAACGCAAAACAACAGGCGAAACAGAATGCGCTGTCCATTGCGCCCCGCTACTACAAGGTATACGTCTCCGACAATCCCAAACACGTGCAGGAGATCATTCGCACGGCCAGCCGTTCCAGCAACGTGTCCACGGCACGCACGGATGGCGGGATGAACGTGGAATCCCTGGTCAAAAGCATGGGCGGAAAAACGGAGCGCGAAGAGATTCGTGCCCACGCAAAGGCAAAAAGCAAAACCTCCCAAACAAGCCGTTAAACGCAAGCCACTCGTCCTTTCCTGCGGCGAAAGGATGGGTGGCTTACTTGCGCATGGCCTGTTCTACAGCGCCCCGGCAATACTCGCCTGGGCTGCGGTTGCCTGTTCGTGCGCGTGGTATGAGCTGCGCACCAGCGGGCCCGCTTCCACATGGCTGAATCCGCGCTTCTTCCCTTCTTCCCTGAGCATGGCAAACTCGTCCGGACTGTAGTATTTGACGACTTCCAGATGTTTTTTGGTTGGCTGCAGGTACTGGCCGATGGTCAGGATGTTGACATCGGCCGCGCGCAAGTCGTCCATTGTTTCCAGAATCTCTTCCACCGTCTCTCCCACGCCGATCATTAGGCTGGATTTAGTGGGAATCGCCGGCTGAAACTCTCTCGCTTTTTGCAGCAGGGCGAGGGTCCGGTCGTATTTGGCGCGAGCCCGCACCCGGTCGGAGAGGCGCCGGACGGTTTCGATGTTGTGGTTCAGGACATCAGGGCGGGCATCCATTACCGTTTTCAAGGCGTCCCAATTGCCGAGAAAGTCCGGGATCAACACTTCGACCGAGGCGAGCGGCAGGCGCCTGCGAATCGCCTTGATCGTCTCCGCGAAAATGGCCGCTCCCCCATCTGCCAGATCGTCACGCGCAACAGAGGTGACCACCACATGCTTCAGCCCCATCTGTTCCGCGGCCTCCGCGACACGCTCCGGCTCGGCCAGGTCCAGTTCGGTCGGCAGTCCCGTTTTGACCGCACAGAAACGGCAGGCGCGCGTGCAGATATCTCCAAGAATCATAAAGGTGGCGGTGCGATTGGCCCAGCACTCGTGAATATTGGGACATTTTGCCTCTTCGCACACGGTATGCAAGGTTTTGCCGCGCATGGTTTGCTTCAGTTCCTTAAAGGCGGCCAGTTCCTTGCCCGAAGCCAGATTGATTTTCAGCCACGCCGGTTTTCGCTGTGTCATGGGGTCACTCCTCGACTGTCTTCATTTCTCTTCATTATAGAACGAGTCCATCGGGGCAGGCAACCGCATCACATTTCTCCGTACCCGCGTGCGAAAGCGGCCTGAGAATGGAAAGGCCTTTCCCAGGCTGTGCGGAAAGTTGAGACCTGCCACAGCGGTTGATACCTCCCACAGCGGCGGAAGCTTTGCCAAAATCTATCGGGGATAAACTTTCCCAGGCGTCAAAACCTACAAAGGAAACCATGGGTGGAGGGAGACGCATGAGAGGGTTCCGCCTCGTCGTTCACATCTGTTTGTGCATGTCTGTGCTCATGACCGGAATACCGGCAATTGCCAAGAATGCACCTGCTCCACCGCCAGTCGACCCAATCAAACAGGAGCGCCTGCACTTGTATCAGCGTATGGAGGCGGTGTACGGGATCCCTTGGACCTATCTGGCCGCCTTTGATCAATATGAACGAGCCATGAAGGTGGGAAAAAAACAGGAAGCATCCGCCGCTTCGCGATTGACGGCCATCGACATCCCGGCAGACCGCTGGTGCGGACCGCTCAATCCGGACCAGGAAGACACCAATCCCGTCTCTATCCGCTTTTTTGGCGGGATGGGGGTGGACGGAGACGGAGATGGAAAGGCGGAACGCACAAACGACATGGATGTGCTGACCGCGGTGGTGCAGCATTTGGCCGCCTACGGCTTTTCCCGCGAAGACTGGCGGATCGGGCTGTGGATGTACTACCAGCGGGGAAGGGCAGTGCGAACCATTGACCAGTTTGCCAGGATTTACGACAAGTACCGGCACCTCAACCTGGAAGAGCGCCGTTTTCCCATTCCCCGCAACTACAGTTACAGCTACCGCAGCACCTGGGGAGATGCGCGGGGCTGGGGAGGCCGACGCATCCACGAAGGAACCGACATCTTTGCCGGCTACGGCACGCCGGTGCTGAGCACCAGCTACGGCATGATTGAAGTGATCGGCTGGAACCGCTACGGCGGATGGCGAATCGGCATACGGGACATGTCCAATGTGTACCACTACTATGCCCACCTCTCCGGTTTCCGCAAAGGACTGAAGGTGGGCGACATCGTCGAACCGGGGCAGGTCATCGGCTATGTGGGCAGTTCCGGCTACGGAAAACCCGGCACGTCCGGCAAGTTTCCCCCGCATCTGCACTATGGGATGTACAGGGAGACGGGAGACAACGACTGGGCGTTCGACCCTTATCCCTACCTGCTCCAGTGGGAGCGGCGGAGCCGCAAGCGGTAAAGCGGCCGCGTTCCGGCGGCAGGTTTTGCTGCGTTTTGAAAGCCATGAGCCTCACGGCGACAATTTTCCTGCGCGTGAAAAAAAGGCCGCAGCCCTGAGGGCTGCGGCCGAAATGTGACAATCGGTTTTATCCGGCGGCTCTCAATCCCAGTCCCCTCTGGCGCGCGGCACATCCGGCTTGCCTTCGGGATTGTTGTAGAGATACTGCGGCACGTCACCAATGATGAGCGAATGGGTAATGGGAATTTTGGTCGTCACCGTCTTCTCTTCCGTCGCAAAGGGAATGACGATGCGCAAGTCGACTTCCACAAAAATGTAGACGGTGGCCAGCACCATGTTGATGCCCGCCTCATCCAGTTCCGTCTCCAGCCTGGTCTTCACAGACCCAATGGGAACAAAAGTAACAGGCAGCTCGGGTCCCATCTGCGCGAGGAAACTGTTTCCCGTCGCCAAGCCAAGGGGAATCGTGCGATCCACTTTCTCCGATTCAAACTCTTTCAGCCTGTTTTGCACCCGGGCCGTCGTTTCCCCGACGATCCGCGCGTACTCGCGATAGTTGAACTGATAGGCCTGAATCCGACCCTCGTTGTCTTTTTCGATCATGACGATCTGGTTGAAGTCGACGCCTTGCTGGGAAATCCGCTTGGTCACGGCATCCGTGATCGCTTCCTTTGCCAGTTGTTCCGCCTTTTGCGAAGCCAGGATCAAAAGCGTTGGCGCCAGCCGTTTTTCCAGGAAGACAAGGGTTTGAATCAGCAAGATAAAAAAAATGAAAAGTGCGATAAAAAAGGCTTTGGTGCGGGAAAGCGGGTATCTCCAACGCCGACGGGGCCGAAACATCGCCACGCCCGTCACCTCCCAGTTGGTACATCTTATGGTGACGGAGCGGAAAAAAGACTAGCGTTTCCCGGGAATGAAGGATTGCTTTGTTTCACTTTGCTACAGGTTTTCGGTGATCTCCGACAGTGCATCCGCCGAATACGCAACCTGCCCCACGGCCTGATTCATGTCTTCCATCACCCGCAAGAAGCGTTCCAGCTCCTGCTGAATGCGGCTGTTTTGTTCCATGCTGTCCGTGACGGCAAGCATGATTCCTTCGAAAAACGTGTTGGTCTCGCTGGTCATCACCGAGCTGGACTGAACCCGCTCGCGAATCTCTGCCACGACGCTGGACAGTTTCGCCGTCCGCTGGTTGGTATGTTCAATGAGCTCGCGCACGCCGGAAACGGATTGTTTCGTCAATTCGGCCAGCTTGCGCACCTCGTCCGCAACCACGGCAAAGCCGCGTCCATGTTCGCCAGCGCGCGCCGCTTCAATGGCGGCATTCAGGGCAAGCAGGTTGGTCTGTTCGGCGATTCCCGTGACGACATCGACGATCCCGCGGATTTTTCCTGCGTTTTCTTCCAGCATGTCCATTTCGCGGGTAATCTGTTGAACGCTTTGTTCGATTAGCGTCATCTGCTGCCGCTGATTTTCCAGCTTGTCCTTTCCTTCCTGGGAAAGGCGCTGGGCCTTGCTGGACGAGCTGGTGCCGCTCTCCGCAAAGCGGAGCATCTCGCGGGACTGCTCAGTCAACCGTTTCACAGACTCGCTGTTCTCTTCTGCAACCGCTGCCAATTCATGCGCTGAATTGGCCAGGGTGACGCGGAGCTGGTCTTTTTTCTTCTGTTCTTCCTGACGCAGCAGTTCGTGCTCCTTTTCGTACTCCTCCAATACAATCTGCTGTTCGAGATTCAAAAGCTTCGTCACAGTCCGGATGGCTTGCAGCAGCTCTCTTTTGTCCGTAATGGCCTCGTAAAGCAACTCCAAAATCAGGATCAGCAGGTTTTGGAAGGCGCACATGTACCATTTTGGCTCCAGACCGATGCGCATGTGACTGACGGCGATCCGCCTTCGCTGTGCGATGTATTCGTCGTCGATCCGGCCGCTGAACATCTCGGTGATGTGACGGTTCAGCGTCTTTTTCAACCGTTCAATCGTGCTGTGCCTGTCGATGATTTGCATCAGCAGTTCTTCCGCAGCGATGGCTTTGTAAAACCCGTCCACGATCTCGTCAATATGTTCCATAACGATCGGCTGAATCGCTTTGGCAATGGCCAGATCTTCACTCGTCAGCCCAATCAGCGACAACTGTTTGGACAGCGTGGCGTGTTCGGGCACCTGAAGCTCCCCTTGTTGCTGCAAGCCGGAAAAAAAGGGCTCGTTTTTGGGCTGCGCCAAAATTCCGAAAAGCTTGGAAAAAGAGCGTTTACTCATTTCTTCGACTCCTTTTGGTCAAATATAAGGGGTGAGTGAATCAAAAGTCATGCGAGCATATATCCATTGAATTATATCTTTCTTGCAACGGCGGTGTAAACAGGGCTTGGCAGTTTTCAGGAAGGATTTGCAAAGATGACAAAAGTTTGGAGGGAATTTGAGAAATGGGGCAAACTACCAAACAGCACAAGGAGGGGAACTGGAACAAGCAGACGTCCATCCGATGAAAGACCAGTACCGGCCAAACGGCCCCATAACCACCTGTCCTTTTAAGTAAAGCGGGAGAATGAAGCATGAACATTCGACTCATCCAAAACGGGCTGATTACCGTTGTGGAAGAAATAGAAAACACCGTACAGCCGCCGCCGAACGGATTTTACTGGATCGAGGCGAGCCCTTTTGACCTCGATCTGCTCCAGCCGCTCTTCGGCTTGCATCCCCTTGCTGTCGAGGATTGCATTGACGCGGAGGAACAGCGTCCCAAACTGCAATTGTATGACGACCACTGCTTTTTGGTCATCAACGGCATCACGTTTTACAACCAGAACATCCTGTTGCGCGAGATTAACATTTTCCTCGGCTCAGGCACCGTTATCACCGTCACGAAACAACAAACTCCGGAATTTGGCGAGCTGCTGACCTTGCTGCGGGAAAAGGAGATCAACCGTCCTGCGGAATTTGTCTATCAGTTGATCGATGAGGTGGTGAACCGCTACTTTGAAGTGATTGAGCAGATTGAGGATCTCATTGAAACACTGGAAGAGGAAATCTTGATGAATACGCGAAAATCTCATCTGGACCAGATCATCCGCTTGCGCAGCGAGATTTTGTACGCGCGCAAGATGATGCAGCCACAGCGCGACCTGATCGGTCTGCTGCACAAGATGGACCTTCCCCAGATCGAGCCGCGGCTGCGCCACCTGTTTGGCGACATCGTGGAAGACGCCTCGAAGGTAGCGGAAAGCTTTGACACCTTCCGCGATCTCATTGGCAACCTGCGGGAAGCGTACCAGGCTTCCCTGACCGGACGCACCAATGAGATCATGCGGATTTTTACCGCGTTGACGACCATCTTCATGCCGCTGACCATCATTACAGGGATATACGGAATGAACTTCGACCACATCCCGGAACTCCACTCCCCCCACGGCTACTACATCGTCATCGCCTTCATGGCCGCCGTGGGCACGGTAATGTACCTCATTTTCAAAATTAAGGGTTGGCTGTAAACGCCGTTCCTCTACAACAGTTCGTCGCTGGCGACGATCATCAGATCCAGCCGCTTGGACAGGTCGTACTCATACGGCTCGTCCACTTCCTCTCCATTCGGCGCCACGAGAATCCGTACGATTGGCCTGCTGGGATACCCCTTGTTGGCGTCCACCACCACGCCGGATTCCCCTGTATTCAGCGTCACCGAGAGGCCCAGCGGGTACAGGGCGATCGTATCGCGCATGATGGCCACGTAAGAGGCGTCGTACAGCGAATCGGATCCGGTGTACAAGATTTCCATAGCCTCATGGGGCAGCATCGGCGGCCGGTACACGCGGTGCGACGTCAGCGCGTCAAACACGTCTGTCACCGCCATCAATCGGGCATAGGGATGGATCTCCTCCCCCTTCAACCTGCGCGGATACCCGCTGCCGTTAAGCCGCTCGTGATGCTGGAAGGCGCAATGGGCGCTGAGCAGGGGAATTTCATCCTGCTTGCTGAGGATCTCAAATCCGTACTCCGTGTGCTTTTGCATGATGGCGAACTCTTCCTCCGTCAGCCTGCCCTGCTTTTTCAAAATGGCCTCCGGCACACATGTTTTGCCGATGTCGTGCAAAAGTCCGCCGATCCCGATTTCCACCACTTCCTTTTCGGAAAACCCGCTCTTCAGCGCAACGGCGATGCTGTACAGGGCCACGTTGAGGGAATGGGCGAAAATGTAGTTGTCAAAAGCGCAGGCATCCGCCATCAGATTCATCACGGAGCGGGAGCTTTTAATCTCTTGAATAATGGTGGTCATCGCCTGCCGAATCCTTCGGCCAAACTTTCTGTCGGAAAAAAGCAGCTGCCATTTTGGCTTCGCGCTCTCGACCATTCGAAACGATTCGTGAATAATCGTCATCGCTTCCCGGCGCGCCTCTTCCGAAATGACAGGCTCGATCAAGATGTCATCCGTGCGCTTGTCCGCAATGTAAACTGCCGTAATATTCATGTTCTTTAATCGGGCAAGCATTCTTTCCGTCAGTTCCACTCCGGCTCCTACCAGAACCGTTCCGGTTTCCGAGTAGATGGACCGGGCCAATGTATCCCCCGGACGGCAGTTCCGGATCGATTTCAATCTCATACTAGATTCGCCTTTCCGTAATTCAGTACAACTATTATAGCGTGGTTCGCCATCATTCTACATTATTTTTCTGATCAAACAAAGGAAAAGGACGAGAAGACCAGGTCTTTCGTCCCGAAGAAAAGGAGCTGTTTGGGCAACAACTCCTCTAAAACATCTTCGCCACCGCTTCCCGGCCAGTCATCCCGGCCCGGATTCCCAGCCGCTCGGCTGTCGTCGTCACCGATTCCAGCGGCGCCTCCAGCAGTTCCTCGATCGTTTTTACGCCAACGGCACGTCCCGCGATGATTTCCCGGCTGGCCAGGCGCTCATTGAGCAGTCCCACGTCCAGCGCTCCACACATGATGTATCCCTTCTCCGTCGTGACCGCCAAAAGCGTCGTCTTCGGCAACCGGACAGTGACGGCAATCGCGGTTCCCTCGGCAAATTGAATCGGCTTTACTTCTACCATTCCACAACCTCCCCCATTTTTGCCTCCCTCTATGTTTATGTTGCAGGCAGGAAAACTTCCTTCGCAGCCGCCCTCAAGGGTGCTTTCCCTGTGGAGCGGCAGGTTTTTACGCGATTTGCCCTTGCCGGACCGGCCAACTCCTACCCTGGCAACGGAAACCAGCGCTGTGTAAAAGCCTGTTGAAACATCCGCTCATCTTGAATCGTTTCCGCCAGGATTTCCCGCAGCAGCACCGGAAGGAAAAGCTGCGGATCCTTTCCCTTGAGCAGCGTGGGGAAGAGGCCGTTGTACAAGAACATGTCCACTGTCCCGATGCGGTATTCCCGGTCTGACACAAGCGGCATTCCGTTGATCTCCACTTTGGCGATTCTGGGCCTTTTCTCATTTACGTAAGCGATGCGCATGCCGTCCACTCCCATCCAGCCTTCCACTTTTCCGCGAAATCCGTATCCGTACAGCCTTTTGCCGACAATTTCCGGCTGGATGGCCTGTTCCAAAAGCTCCAGCAACTGTTCGCCCGTAAGCGTCACCGCGCACAGGTTGATCGGGTGGGGGACGCAATTCAGCAAATCGGCGTAGGACAAGCTTCCCTGCTTGAGACCGCAAAGCAGCAGGCCGCCGTTGGCCAGCCCCACTTCCGCCCCCGTTTTGGCCCGGATGCTGGCTGCCAGAAAGGACCCAAACGGGCTCTCCTGCTGCCACCGGGCCGGCAGATCGCGCGGGAGGGAAGCAATGGGCAGGGAGAGGCGGCGGATGGCCTTCTGCTCCTCCTCCCGCAGGAAAGAGACCAGGCTTTCATCCGGTTGATAGTGCTCTGCCGCCAAGAGTTCTGCCTCGATTCGCTCAATTCTTCTGCTTTCCCGGTTCCATTCCAGCCTGACGTGCCCAACGTATTGCCCGAAACGTCCCGTCTGGGCGATCAAGGTATTTCCGATGCGCGTTCCCTGCTCCAGCACATGATGCGTGTGTCCGCCCAGAATCACATCCAGCCCCTCCAGTTCGCTTGCCAGCCGGCAATCGGCCTGGTACCCCAAATGAGACAGAAGCACGATCACATCCGCCTGGGAGCGCAATTCCGCGATCTGGCGAGCGAGCAGCGGCAGCGGATCGTCAACCTCCCAACCCATGCTGCGGTATGCCTCCGGATAGGGAATCGTCACTCCCAACAACCCCACCTTCAGATCCGGAAATTGGTGAATGACGCTGGGAACAGACCATTCAGGCTGCCTTCCGTCCGAACCTTCGCGAAGGTTGCCGGCGATCACGGTAAAGGCAGCCTGTTCGTAGAGTTGATCCAGTTTTTCCTTCGGCAGCGTGACGCCTTCATTGTTGCCGATTGTGACGTACTGATAGCCTGATCGGTTCATGACCTGCACGTTCACCAGGCCAAAGCTTGCTTCCGAAATGATGTTCATCCGATCCAGGTGATCGCCTGCATCCAGCGTCAGCACGCGTTCGTTGCGCCCTTCCCACTCCTGGCGCAATTGGCGCAAACAGGTGGCGATACGGGGCATGTTGGCAAACTGACTGTGGATGTCATTGGTGTGAAGCAGATGCAAGGTACAGGTGGCAGCCACGGTACTCCCCTCCCTTTTTCGGCTTACCCCTGAAAGGATTCTCCAATCATTTGGATGGCAATACACAAAATCAGCAAGCGCAAAATCAAGACGATGGTTTTCCCCTTCAGCCTGCTTGCGGCGAATGCCCCCAGCTTGCCCCCTGCCCAGGCACCTGGCGCAAGCATGGCGGCATAAAGCCACTCCACGTTGCCATGGGTAATGTTGGTCACAGAGCCGACGACAGAGGAGAAGAAAATGACCGCCATCGAGGTGGCCGTGGCGAGATGGGGCGGAAAGCGAAACAGGACAAGCATTGCGGGCACCATCAACACGCCGCCGCCAACCCCGAACAGGGAAGAAGTGAGACCCACGAAAAAGGCGACCAGGATCACGGCCAAACGGCTGTACCCGTATTCCCATTCCACGCCCTCGTTGTCAACGAAAGTGCGCTTTATCGGCCAATTCAGATTGCGCGGCTTCAATTTATCCTTGACCATCAACAGCGCGAACATGCACAGTTGAAACAAGCCAAACAGAAGAGAAAACTGCTTTGTCTCCAATAATGTATTAAAGTAAACCCCTGCGATAGCACCCGGTGCGCTGCCGATGCAAAAGAGCAGGGCGGTCTGCAGTTCCACTTTTTTTTGTTTGAAATAGGACATTGTGGAAGAAAGAGCGGTGACGGCAATGACGATCAGAGAAGTGGCGGCGGCAATCTGCGGTGTCACCGAACCGGGATGATAGAGGTTGCCGATCAGCAAGAGCGCGGGCACGAAGAAGATTCCTCCGCCCAGTCCGGCGATGCTGCCGATCATGCCTGCCGCCACGCCAATTAGTAAAAACAGTACGGCAATAAGTGCGATCATGAACTACCCTTCTTTCCCTTGGTTAAAACAACTCCAGCTGGCGAGGATGCAGACCGTCCGGCTTCAGGCCGAGCATGTCCGAAAAGCGCTTGGCATTGGCCACTGCATCGCCCCCTGAGTTGTTGTTGAACAAAATGCAAACTTCTTCGGCCTCCCCGGCGATCTGCCGGATGCGAGGCAGCCACTCCTCCAGTTCCGCGTCGCTGTACCGGTACAAGTAACGGACGTCGCGCCAGTTCTGTCCTTTTCCGGGGTTGCGCCAGCCCGCATGGTTGCGTCCATGAAAGCGCACCAGCGCCAGTTTCGGGTTGGTGACCGCCACCACAATTGGAACGGAACCTTCTCCCGCCTGCGGTTCATCGCACAGGACATGTGTCGCTTCAAGCCCGCGCAAAAAATCAAGCGTGCGCTCCCGGTACCTGGGCTCAAACCAGCTTTGATGGCGAAACTCCACGGAAAAAGGGTAGGTCTTGAGCAGCTGCCGGCATGCCCGGACGTACTGCACGTGTTCGCTGGCGCAGTCAAACCACGGCGGAAACTGAAACAGAAGCGTTTTCAGTTTTCCCGCTTCCACGAGCGGCTGGATGCTTTCCTCAAACTGGCGAAACAGTTCCCTGCGGTCCGCCGGGGCATCCAACCGCCGATGTCCGGTCATCGCCTGGTGAGGCTTGACAATAAAGCCGAAGCGTTCAGGAGTTTCCTGTACCCATGTCTGGTAGTTTCGTTGTGGTAAAATGGCGTAAAAGGAGCTGTCCAGCTCCACGATCGGAAAGTGGCTGGCGTAGACGGAGAGCTTGTTCCGGCTGGAAACCCCGTGCCGGTACAAATCACGGTGATCTCCCCAGCCGCATACGCCCACTTTTATCGTCCCCATACACGCAACTCCTTGTTCGTGCCGGCCAACCATGGCCTTCAAACCGCGCAGAACCCGCGCAGAACGATTACCTGTTTATTTTGCCTGATGGAGGTTCATCATGTACGAGAATTTGCTGGGAAATCCCTTTGCGTTTAAGGATACCAGACTATGTCTGGCGAAGAAAGTAGCGAAACGCCTCCTGGATGAAGCACAGGAGACGTTTCCTCGCGAATATTCTGCATTGCTGTGCGGACGGGATGCGGCCATCACCCATCACATCCCCATGCCCGCCGCATCATCCGACCTTGATTCGTTCTCCTGGGAAGGCCCGGTGTTCCTGAAAGCCTTGCGCCAGATCGAACAGGCAAACCTGCAATGGCTGGGGGTGCTGCACACCCATCCCCGCACACCGCCAGTTCCATCTGCGCGCGATGTTGCCGGGTGGCACTATCCGACGCTCAGCTACTGGATTGTCAGCCTGGCTTTTGCGCCGCCGGAATGGCGCCTTTACCAGTGGCGGGACGGCCGTTTTGTGCAGCGTCCCTACCTGCTTGCGGACGTTACCTGATCCTCCTTCGCCGCGCGGGTTCCCTCCCCGAAGAATTCTTCGTACAGGGCAAGGACGGCCCGATCGGCATCCTCCTCTTTTACCCCGAACATCATGCTCACTTCCGACGACCCCTGGTTGATCATCTCCAGGTTAATCCGGGCCTTGGCCAGAGCCGCTGTCGCCCGTGCGGACGTCCCCACGGACTGGCGCATGCCTTCTCCCACAATCATGACCAGCGCCAGGCCGTGCTGTACGGCCAGGTCGTCCACCTGCAGTTCCGTGCGAATCCTGTCAGCAATCCGCGCTTCCTTGTCCGGCGTTAAATCGCGTTCCCGCAAAATGACCGAGATGTTGTCGATGCCGGACGGCGTATGTTCGTAGGAAATTCCTTCTTCCTCCAGAATTTGCAGCAGCTTTCTGCCAAAACCGATTTCCTTGTGCATCAAAAATTTGCTTACAAACAGACTGCAAAATCCTTTGTCGGAGGCGATTCCGGACACGATGCTGGCTGTCGCGGCACGCTCTGAAACGATCATCGTTCCCGGTGCCGACGGGTTGTTCGTGTTTTTGATGCAGACCGGAATGTTGGCCTGGTACGCCGGAATCAGCGCCTCCTCGTGGAAGACGTTGAATCCGGAGTAGGCCAGTTCCCTCATTTCCCGATACGTGATCTCCTTGATTTTCTTCGGGTTGTCTACCAGATTGGGGTTGACCACGTAAACGGAATCCACGTCGGTAAAGTTTTCGTACACCTCCGCCTTCACCGCGGCGGCCAGAATGGACCCGGTGATGTCCGACCCGCCGCGGGCAAAGGTAATCAGATCCCCCGCTTCGGTAAAGCCAAAAAATCCGGGGAAGACGACAATTCCCTCGCGATCGCGCAGAGATGCGAGCCGCTCGTACGCTTCCGGAAGCACGTGTGCGTTGCCCGGCGTTCCGGTGACCAGCATGCCGGCTTCCCGCGGATTCACGTAGTGCGCATCTTCCCCCAGGCTGCGGAGATAGGCGGCAACCACCTTGGCGCAATTGTCCTCGCCCGCTGCTTTTACCGCGTCAATAAACAGATCGGAAGAAAGTCCTGCCTGATTGGTCAGAACCCGGTCCAGATCGGCCTCGATCTGCGCTTCAAAATCGCGGGAAAGACCCAGTTCCCGCACAATTTCGCGATATCGCTGAAAAACGTCCTGCTTCTCCGCTTCGGCCTGGCCCTTCTGCAGAAAGACTTCCGCGTAGCGAATCAGCAGATCCGTCACTTTCTGGTCTTCTTTATCCCGTTTTCCCGGCGCGGAAACGACAATCAGCCTTCTATTCCTGTCCGCCCGGATGATCTCGCATACTTTTCTGATTTGCTTTGCATTGGCAAGCGATGTTCCGCCAAATTTGGCAACCTTCATCTCCGACTCCTCCAAAATTTATATCCTGTGCGCCAAAGAACCGTTTCCCGGTCGACATGTTATTAGATTAAAGTATCCGCCAGAAAAGCACAAGTGTCTTTTTGAGGAGGACAAAGAAGAAGCAGACACTCCTCTTTCTCCTGAAGAGACCGGTTTCCAGGGGATCCTTTTCTTTTCGTCCGCATATTCACTTTCCGTTTACGCATAGTAACAATGACACAAAGTTAATGTTAGCACATACTGGCGGAGGAAGGTAACTGTATGAGAAAAATTGCTTCCATCTTGCTTTTGGTCTGCGCGCTTTCCGCCCTTTCAGCCGGAACCGCACTCTCGCAAAAAAAGGACCGGCAGTATTTCGAGACACGGGGAGATATTGTTTGGGAAATTCCAACCGAAAAAAAGGAGATTGCCCTTACCTTTGACGATGGACCGGATCCCAGGTACACGACGCAGATTGCCGACCTGCTGCGGCAGTACGATGCCAGGGCTACCTTTTTCGTTGTCGGTTCGCGTGTCAAGCTGCATCCGGATGTTGTGCTCCGGCTCGTTCAGGAGCACCACGAACTGGCCAACCACACGTATACCCATCCCGATGTGAGCCACCTTTCTTCCGAGAGACTGCGCGAAGAGGTCCTCGCCGCCCAGGAAGCCATTTACGAGAGCACCGGCGTCATTCCCCGCCTCTTTCGCCCTCCCGGCGGGCATTACAGCGAACGGGTTGTCCATGCGGCCAAAGAGGCAGGCTGCCTGGTCGTCATGTGGTCCTGGCACCAGGATACGCGGGACTGGAGCGATCCCGGCGTCGGCAACATCGTCAACAAGGTTCTCCAGAATGCGCGGAACGGAGACATCGTGCTTTTCCATGACTTTGGCGGAAACCGTCAGCAAACCGTGGACGCGCTGCGCCAGATCCTGCCCGAGCTGAAAAAGCGGGGATACCGCTTTGTCACGGTCTCGGAACTGATGCAGAACCGGCACAAACAGGTGGGAGGCTAGGAACCCTTTTTGTGGAAACCTGCTCAAGGAGAGAGAATGCAGGAAAAAATGGAACCCCCAGGCGGGTCTGATGCCGCCTGGGGGACGGTTGAGTTTTCATTTTACTTCTGCTCGCCTTGCTTCTGTTCACCCGCCGCCGCTGTCTCTTTTTCCGCCGCCGTTGCAGAAAGCGCGGCCGGCTGCGGTTTTCGGTCCGGCGAACCCGCGTCCTGGCGCATGAAGTCGGCAATCATTTTGTTCATGTCCAGCCCGGATACGTCTTTGAGCATTTCCGGCAACTGCGCCATCAGTTTGGTCACATTGCCGCTCAACCGGTTTATGCCGTCGCCTTGTCCGCCTCCGGCATCGACAATCGTGACCTTTTCAATGGCCCGGATCGGCTCGGCAATTTTCGCCGCCAACTCCGGCAGCATTTTGGCAATGATATCCAGCACAGCGGCCTGGCCAAATTTTTCAAATGCCTCCGCCAGTTTTTCCTTCCCTTCCGCCTCCGCTTCCAGTTTCAGACGCGTCACCTCTGCTTCAGCCGCACCTTTTGCCTTCTCCGCCTCAGCCAGCGCCAGCCCTTCCAGCCGCTTCTGCTCGGCCAATGCCTTCGCTTCCGCTTCAATACGGTATTTGAGCGCATCGGCCTCGCGCAACTTCCGCGCCTTTTCCGCTTCTGCCGCCTGTTCAACCGCATAGCGGTCGGCATCCGCCTTTTTCTTCACTTCCGCGTCGTACTGCCGTTCGCGGCGCATAATTTCCTTTTCCTCCAATTCGATCTCCTTCTGCTTGCGCACCAGTTCGATTTTCATTTCCTCTTCGGTAACCCGCTGCTTGGCTACCGCTTCCTGCAGCTTGTAAGCCTGGTCGGCGCTTGCTCTCGCCTTGTCCTGTTCTTCCTTGAAGGCAGCGATTTTCAGTTCCTTCTCCTTCTCCGCCTCGGCGATATTGGTTTCCTTCAGCAGTTCCGCCTTGCGCGCTTCCTCCTCCGCCTGTGCCTGCCTGATCCGCGCCTCCTTGTCCGCTTCCGCCTGGGAAATCATCGCATCCCGTTTTACGGCGGCGATTTGCGGAATTCCCAAAGATGCCAGGTAGCCGTTTTTGTCGCGCACGTCCTTGATGGTGAAGCTGACGACGGACAAGCCCATCTTTTTCAGGTCCTTCGCGGCGACGCTCTGCACCTCCTGAGCAAAGCGTTCCCGATTCTTGTAAATTTCCTCTACCGTCATGCTCCCCAGGATCGCGCGCAGATAACCCTCCAGGACTTCCTGCGCCTCTTTTTTCAATTCTTCATCCGTTTTTCCCATGAACTGCTCCGCCGCGGTGGCGATATCTTCAATGGAGCTCCCGACCTTGATAATCGCCACGCCGTCTGCCATGACGGGAACGCCCTGTTCCGTGTAGACCTCCGGTGTGGAAACATCCAGCTTGTGTGACAACAGGCTGATGAAATTGGCCTGCTGGAAAATCGGCAAAATAAAAGCTCCGCCGCCTCGCACAATCTTCATCTTCCGGCCGGACTCGTCGCTCAAGACATTTTTGGAGCCCAGAAAGCTCCCGGTGACGATCATCGCCTCATCCGCTCCCACCGTTTTGTAACGGGCCCAAAATGCCAGTCCCAGCAGGACAAAAACGACAATGATGATTGCCAAAACCGAGAAAATCATCACTTTCCACTCCATCGCTTTCCACTCCTTTTCGCATTACTCGGGAAAGGGCGTGACATAAAGCACGTGGTCGCGCACTTCCACCACGACCACGCGGGTGCCTGCCGGAATCGGCTCGTTTTCCAGGCTGGCCGCCATGTGGTGAGTGATGCCGCTCACCATGGGGATCAACACTTCCCCCAAGCCGTTCGCCGGTATGGACGTGCCAACCTCGCCGATTTTTCCCTCAAGTTGGCTCATAGAGTAGCCAATCGACACTTCCGCCCGTTCCATCGGCCGGATCCAGAGAAAGTGTGCGCCGGCTGCCAGCACTCCACCCGCAAACAGGGAAGCGGCGAATACAGTCCAGGAGGAGAGAGCCGTCAACCGCGTCAACAAAAAACCGATGCCGCCAAACGCCGTCAGTCCGCTTGCGAGCACGGCCGGCTGCAGCAACGGCAAGTGAATCTCCCCCAACATGTCTGCGATCACATCACCCCAGAAGAGCGTTGCCAGTGCATACACAAGACCGGCAATCAGACAGACTCCGTACACGGTTTCCCAGCCACCTGCCATATATCACACCCCCCACCATTCCTCCTCCATACGAAACAAAAACAAAAAAGTTGCGTTTTTTCCCAATTTCATGATTTGGCCGCATTCTTCAACAAAAGCTTTCCAACGCCTTTGCCAGGCGGCGAATCCCTTCCTCCAGCCGCTCTTTCGATTCCCAGGAATAGGTCAGCCGAAGCCACCCCGGCTCTGCGCCGTAAACGCCTCCCGGAGTAAAAACGACGCCTTCGCGGATGGCCAGATCGAGCAGTTCCTGCTCATCCGCCGGCTTGTGCAGCCTGCACCAGAGATGGTAGCTGCCCTGGGGGCTGTTCCACTCCATAAATCCCCCCATTTCCTTGCGCAAGGCGGTTCGCATCGTTTGCGATTGCCGGTTCAGATGGTGAGAAACACGGTCGATTTGCCGTCTCCATCTGTGCCTTTCCAGCAAGGCAACCGCCAATTGCTGCGAAACGCTGCTGGTGCCGAAGTCCATCTGCCGTTTTGCATCGGCCAGGCGGTCGATGACGGAGATGGGGCCGATTAACCAGCCGATCCGCAACCCCGGTGCCATGGTTTTCGACAAGCTGTTCACGTAGAGGACGACACCCTCTTCGTCCAAGGCCTTGATCGGCGCGGGCGGCTTGCGGCATCCGGCCAGCGTCAGGATTCCATAAGCATCGTCCTCCACCAGCGGAATGCGCAACTCCCTGCAAATCTCCAATACACGCCTTCTGCGCGACTGGCTCCAGACGATTCCCGTGGGATTCTGGTAGGTGGGATTGACGAACACCATGCGGATGCGGTGGGCTTGATGAAGCGCGCGAATCTCCTCCACCGCAACCCCCTGCTGGTCCATCGGCAGGCGGTACAGGCGCAGACCGGCAGAGCTGAAAAGCGGCAGGGAATAGGCGTAGGATGGCCCTTCCATCGCTATCGCATCTCCAGGGCTGAGCAGACAGAGCGAAATGAGATACAGCGCCTGCTGCGCACCCGATGTGACCAGAATCTCCTCCGGAGAAGCAAGGATGCCGTACTCCTCCCGCACATGTTCGGCAATCCGCTCACGCAAAGCCGGATTTCCCTTGGGATGGGAGTAGCCCAAATCAATCCCGCTGCCGATGGATTCGCTCATCTCTTCAACGGACAAGGAGGGAGTGATCGCAGACGCCGGCTCCGCTTTGGCCAGGTTGATAATGTCCGGATTCAAACTGGCTTCCTGAATGCGCCTGAGCAGCGGATACGTCGGCAAAAACGCTCCGCCCTCGGTGTATGCGTGCCAATTGGGCACCTGTTTTACCCCCCACAAGTAGCGGCTGACCCACGTTCCGCTCCCTTGCATGGATTGCAGGAGACCGGAGGCGCGCAATTCCTCGTAGGCCGCTGAAACGGTCCCCCTGTTCACACCGTACCGCCTGGCCAGCGTTCGTTCCGCCGGGAGCGGGGTCCCCGGCGGAAGCTCTCCGGAAACAATTTGTTCTTCCAGCCTTTTGGCAATCTGTCGGTACAGCGGCAATTTGGCCTGTCTGTCCGGCTTCCACTCCATCAGCGCCACTCCTTTTTGGCAAAAAACTTCTTGCTTGCGGACTTTTTTTCAAGGACGAGCGAACTGTGTTTTCCCGTTGAATTTCCTCATTGAATTTCCTTTTGGATCAGGAAGTTGAGGCATGAAGTTTTCGCTTTCTGATACATACTTTCTGATATACGAGGAAAAATTTGTCATTTCCTTTCGACAAATTGGCCTGCTTCTCCTGCTGCCAATTGGCTCTCGCTTTCACCGCCTGCTGCGCTTATGATGGGTCACAAACGAAATGCAGCAAAGGGAGTGATGGTTATGGCCGTATCCAAAGCAAGTCTCAAGGAAAAAAGCAGCCTGGCCAATGAACGGGCTGGGCTGCTCTACGGACTATTGGGCGTTTTCAGTTTTAGTCTGACGCTGCCCGCGACAAAATTCGCCTTGTCCTCCCTCTCACCGCTTTCGGTCGGGCTGGGCCGGGCGCTTGTGGCTGCCGTGCTGGCCGCGCTGGTCCTGTGGATCAAACGGGTGCCGCTTCCTGAAAAGCGTCAAATCAAGCAGATTTTCATCGTTTCCCTGGGCGTCGTGTTTGGCTTTCCCTTCTTTACCGCCTGGGCCATGGAGCGCGTTCCGGCCACCCACGGAGCCATCCTGATCGCCCTTCTCCCCTTGGCCACAGCAGGTGCGGCAGCCTTTTACTCGGGGGAACGTCCCTCCCGCATGTACTGGATTTCCAGTGTGATCGCCTGCCTGGCAATCCTCGGCTACGCCTTCCACTCGGGAATAGGCGCCTTGCAATGGGCGGACCTTGCCCTGTTTGCCGCCGTGATCTCTGCGGGCGTAGGCTATGCGGTGGGAGGGGAGCTCTCCCGTACCATGGGCGGCTGGCAGGTGATCAGCTGGTCGTTGGTATTTGCTTTCCCCTTCCTGGTCTTTACGGTTGGCGGATTGCTGCTGCACGACTTGCGGACCGCCTCCTGGCCCGCCTTGCTCGGGTTTGGCTACGTCAGCGCGGTCAGTCAGTTTCTCGGGTTTTTCCCCTGGTATCACGGCCTTGCCATCGGCGGCGTCGCCCGGGTGGGGCAGACGCAGTACCTTCAGCCGTTTCTCACCATTTTCGCCTCCTGGCTCCTGCTCGGAGAACCCATTACCCTGGGAGCGATCGCCGCAGCGGCAATCGTCGTGCTGGCGGTAGCCAAGGGGAGAAACGCCGCAATCGCTCAGGCTTCGCCGTCCAGAAGGCTGTCCCGGTAGGCAGGAGCGGTCTCCTCTCCGGAGAGAACGCGATTCACCCGCAACCGAACCAGTTCCGATTCCAGCGGCAGGCGATTCCACTCTTCCGGCGTGACCCAGCCTGCCCAGGCGATCTGCTCATCCTCGATTCCTTCTGGAACAGGGGTGGTCTTTTCTCCTGTCAGCCTGGCCAAAACCCCGATTCCGATCGTATGCTTTCCTTCGCCGGCGCGGTCAATCCGCTCATCCACCCAGAGCATGCGCTCCATTTCCACCATCAGCCCGGTCTCTTCCAGCACCTCGCGCCTTACCGCGTCGGCGATGGTTTCCAAAAACTCGATTTTGCCTCCAGGGAGGCAGTACTGTTCGCCGCTTGATTTTCTTTCCCTGATGACCAATACGTTTCCCTGATGAGGAACGACGACCGTTACCCGCATTGCGATTGCTTTCATTTCCCCACTCCTTCCTTGTTGCCGCTCAAATGCCGCACAGCCGGTAGGCGCATCAGGTCGAGCGAATCGACGCCTGTCCGCTCAAACAGCTTTTCCAGCGCAGCAAACCCATAGCGGCGCAGAAAATCAGCTTCCGATTCCGCAATCGCGTGCAGCATCATCAGCCGGATCACATCCTGGCCGTTGGTGTAATAGGAAAAGGCCTCCTCTTCAAAGTAGGGAGGAGTGGCCAACAGATACTGCAAACAGGATCCTTCCGCCACCGGGTCTTCCAGCGCAAACACGTCACCCGTGGAAAGCCGCTGCCGTTTCTCCCTCCACTGCCGGCTCACCTGGGCCGCCGCTTGCGCCAGATTGCCCACCATCCTTGTGTCGAACCGGTAGGAGTACATCACGCATTCGGTATCTCCCGCTTCGTGCAGTTCCAATGTCGCGTATGTCCACCATCCCCTCCGTTTTCCGGGCGGATAGACGGCAATCAACACATCAGCCGCTTCGTACTGGTACAGTTCGGCCTGACTCCCAAACATGCTGCTGCAATGACGCAGCAGTTGGTTCACCATATTCATATGTTTGTCCCCGTCTCTTGTGTCCAAACTTTTTCCCCAATATTATACAATACCGCATCTGTGCGGGTTTTTTAAGCAAAAGCGCCGTGGAATCGGCCAAAAGTCCCAATGTTGCCGATGGCTTGGCTTTTGGCGCAAAAAAAAAAAAAAAAAAAA